>Ga0209829_10000019_pt1 | contig 125091 bp, 109 predicted proteins | sample C_140205_EF_Meta_FD_187311 | JGI IMG/M metagenome (GOLD analysis project Ga0209829, IMG submission 187311) | Freshwater microbial communities from Lake Croche, Canada to study carbon cycling - C_140205_EF_MetaG (SPAdes) (version 2) | ecosystem: Environmental > Aquatic > Freshwater > Lake...
CATCCTCTGCCGCGCCGCGCACGCCAAGGCCATCGACTCCGCCGTATTTCCCGGCACCCAGGGCGGCCCGCTGATGCATGTCATCGCCGCCAAGGCCGTATGCTTCGGCGAGGTGCTCAAGCCCGAGTTCAAGACCTACTCGGAGCAGATCGTGAAGAACGCCCGCACCCTCGCCGCCGCGATGACCCAGCGGGGCTACAAGATCGTTTCCGGCGGCACCGACAACCACCTCATGCTCGTGGACCTGCGACCGAAGCTCCCCGACCTCACCGCCAAGGTCGCCCAGGAGACGCTCGATCGCGCCAGCATCACCTGCAACAAGAACACCGTCCCGTTCGAGACGCGCTCCCCGTTTCAGGCTTCCGGCATCCGCCTCGGCACCCCGGCCGTCACCACGCGCGGGTTCGTCGAGAAGGACATGGAGGAAATCGCCGCGTGCATTGACGCCGTGCTCACCGCCATCGGCCAGCCGGGCGAGGCCGCGGTCATTGCCGCCACGAAGGCGCGGGTCGTCGCGCTGACCTCCCGCTACCCTCTGCCGTATCGCTGGTAATCGCCTCCCCCGGGAAACGATTGCCGCCCGCCGGAATTGGGCAATTCTGGGCATCAAGCTTCGCGTGCCGCGGAGTTGAACCCGCACCCCCATGTACGAATGCCATCACGAGCCCTTGCTGCCCCGCCGGAAGTTCTACACCCGGCTCCGCCGGCACGGCCTTCTGGCCGGCCTGACGCTCGCGGGCTGTGTGGGCCTCGGCATGACCGGCTATCATTTTTATGAGGGTCTGGGCTGGGTGGATTCCTACACCAACGCCACGATGATCCTCTCGGGCATGGGTCCGCTTGACCCGATCAAGACCACCGGCGGCCGCCTCTTCGTTGGCACCTATTCCCTCTTCAGCGGCGTGGTCTTCCTCACCACCGTGGGTTTCTTCCTCATGCCGGTCCTCCACCGGCTGCTGCACAAGCTCCACCTCGAGTCCGGGAAAACCCGGCGCGAAGAGTAAGCGACCCCAGCCAGACGCGTAAACGCGGCCGGCGGGAAACCCGGAATCAGATTTCCGGTCGTTTGGATTTTCCACTCTTTTCTTGTCTCCGCGCCTCCGCGGTAACCAGCAGGCGCTAGCCGCCTGCCGCCTTCCGTTCCTCCCTTTGCGCCTTGGCGTCGGTGGTCGAACCGTTCTTCGTTACATTTCACCCGTGTCCCCCGCCGCCCCGTCCCGCCTCATCCGCTGGTCCGCCGCCACCATCGCCCTCGCGCTGGTATCAGGCTGCATTTCCTTCCACCGCGAACCGCCGCGCCCGGGCCGCACCACGCTCGACTCGCCCCTCGTCGTCCTGTCCGCGCTCACGCTTTCCAACTACCTCGTGGTTGAGGCCCAGTGGGACAAGTACGGGCCGTATCACTTCCTGATCGATACCGGCGCCTCCGTGACCCTCGTCTCTCCGGAACTCGCCGCGCGCTACGGAAAGAAAAATCCGTTTCCGCCGGACACCCCGCTGGTGCGCGTGAAATCCGCCGAGGGCGACACCGCCCTGCTCGCCGCCACGATGCTCCGGCGCCTCGAACTCGACGGCGCGCGCTTTGAGGATGTGCAGGCGCTCATCTACGACTGCGCGCCGCTCTCCGCCCATCTTGGCCTGAAGATCGACGCCATCCTCGGCTTCCCGCTCTTCCGCGAAACCCTGCTGACCCTCGATTATCCCCGCAGCCAGGTGCTGCTCCAGCGCCGGAGCGCCGCGCCGCATCTCCCGGGCTCGACCATCGCCTTCAACAACGACCGCAAGACGCCCATCATCCCCGTGCGCCTCGGCGACCAGACGTTTGCCGCGCTGATCGACTCCGGCAGCGCCGCCGCCCTCAGCCTGAATCCCGTCGGCCTGAACCCCGAATTCGCCGTCACGCCGCGGCCCGGCGCCACTGTCGGCACCCTGACCGGCGACCGGGCCGAGCTCGTGGGCCGCCTCGCCGCCACGTTGGCGATCGGCCGCTACACCCTCGACCGACCGGTCGCGAACCTCACCGACGAACTCGCCTCGCTCGGCGGCGGTATCCTGAAAAATTTCACCGTCACGTTCGACCAGGAGCACAACCAAGTGACCTTCCTGCGCGAACCGCCCGCGCCCATCCCGCCGGAGCCGCGCCGCAGCGCCGGGCTGAGCTTCACCAAGACCCCCGTCTACTGGCGCGTGGCCAGCGTGGTGCCCGGTTCCCCCGCCGCCACTGCCGGCGTGCAGCCCGGCGACCTCGTCACCCGCCTCAACGGCGAGCCTGTGGCGAAATGGGACATCCGCCGCTACGAGCTGCTCGTCGCCACCGCGACCTCAATCGAGTTCACGTTCCTCAACGGCAATGCCGAAATCCCGGAGCGCGTGGCGGTGTTTGTCCTGGTGCCGTAGGCCGGGCGCTGCGCGCCGGCCCGCGATCCGCGATCAGCGGCCAGCTTTCAGTCTCCGAACCGAGCTGACCGCTGAGCGCTGAATGCGACCAGCTTGGGGCTAAGACTTGCGCAGCAAGTAAGCCGTCCCGCCATCATGCCCCGTTACCCACGGCTGGCTGATCGCGCTGCCGGCCAGCTTGAAGGGCCCGCCGGCGCGACTGTCGAAAAACGCCTTGATCACCCGCTCGTTCTCCTCGGGATCGATGCTGCAGGTCGAGTAGACCAGCCGGCCTCCGGGCGCCACGAGCCGCGCCGCGGCGTGCAACAGCGCGAGCTGCTGGCGGCCGTGCTTGTCAAAGTCCCGCGGCTGAAGCCGCCATTTCACATCGGCGCGGTGCCGCATCACGCCCGTGTTCGAGCACGGCACGTCAATGATCACCGCATCGTAACTGTCCGGCAGCTTGTGCTCGAACAGCGTCGGCGCGGGATTCGCCAGCAGGTCGGCCTGTACGAGCGCGACTTCCACGCCGTGGGCCCGGGACAGATTTTCCTTCAGGCGCGCAATGCGCGGACCCGGCAGATCCATCGCGACGATCTTGCCCGTCTTCATCGCATCGGCCATCAGCAGGCTCTTGCCCCCGGGCGCCGCACAGCCATCGAGGATCGTCTCGCCCGGCTGCGGCGCCAGCAACTCCACCGCCAGGCGCGTGCCCGGATCCTGCAGGTAGATTTTTCCGCTCTTCAGCAGCGGTTCGACTTTCGACCAGTGCCCGGACGGCACCTCATAGAAGCCGGCCCATTGCGTGGATTTCAGGAAATCCGGGGCCGCCTCACCCTCCGTCCCCCTGCCCGCCGTAGACTCGGCGGAGGTGGGGCGCCATCGGGCATAAACCGTCGCCGGCTGCTGGTTCCATTCGAGCAGCTTGCGGGTCGCGTCGGCGCCGAAGTCCACCAGCCAGCGCTTCACGAGCCAGTCCGGATGCGAAAAATATTCCGCCAGCACGTCGGCCGACGCGACTTTCGGCGGCGGCGGCACGGCCAACGCGAGGGCCAGCTTGCGCACGACCGCATTGACCAGTCCGGCCTCGGACTTGCTCGCGACGGCCTTGGTCTGCTCCACGGCATGGTGCACGATCTTGGCCACCAACCCGTCGCTCTCGGGCGTATCCGCCGCCTCGATCAGCTCATAACCAGCCATGAAGAGCACCGCCCGAGTCGGAAACCGCGGCGCATGCGACACTAGCCGGCCCAGCGCGGCCTCCAGCCGGCCGAAGTGGCGGACCACGCCAAACACGAGATGCTGGCAGCGCGCCCGCTCGGGTCCGCTGAGCCCGGGTGGCAGCGAGTCGATGAGCTCATCGATGCGCTCGCGGCGGTCCAGCCAGCGGGCCAGCAGGCCCACGGCGGCCGGCCAGGCAGTTAGACGGGCGTTAGGGGTGCCAGCACCCGGGAAAGACGATTTCGACACACTGTTTGACAAGGTGAGTCATTCTCCGCTCAACTATCCCGTTCAGGCCATCACTTTCGTAACTATGAATTCAGAAGCCCTCTCCGCACTCATTGCCAAGAACCCGTCCCTCAAGGGGTCCAAAGCCAAACTTGAGCTTATGGAACCGGGTTCTTACGTCATCCACCGGAGCTGGGGGTTTGGCCAGATCAAGTCCTACGACGACTCTGCCCAGCGCCTCCTCATCGATTTCAAGGGCAAGAAGGCCCACCCCATGGACCCGGCGTTCTGCCTGAACACCATGGAGGTTCTGCCCGCCAAGCACCTCCTCGTGCGCAAGGAAACCGAGCCCAAGAAGATCGCCGAGCTCATCGCCGATGATCCGGCCCAGCTCGTCGCCGAGGCCCTCGAGGCCTACCCGAATCACGCCACCAGCGCCATCGACCTCGAAATCACCCTCACGCAGGTCGTCGGCGAGGATAAATACAAGAAATGGTGGTCCGCCGCCAAGAAATCCATCGGCAAGGATCCGCGCATCTCCATGCCCGAGAAGAAGACCGAGCTCTTTGTGCTCCGCGAGACGCCTGTCTCGGCCGAGGACGAGATCCTCGAGCAGTTCCACTCCACCCGTTCCGCCCGCCGCCGCATCGCACTGGCCGAGGAACTCGTCGCCACCGTCGCCAAGAAGGAGATCAAGACCGACCTCCTCGCCGTCCTCAAGACCGTCGCCGACGGCGTGAAGGACAGCAACCAGCTCGACGCCTCCGAGCGCCTCTACGGCGCCTCCGTCCGCGATGACCTCGCCAAGCTCGCCGGTTCCGACGAAGTCTTCGAGCCCTCCCAGGCCGCCCTCATCGCCAACGCCCGCGACCTGCCCGCCATCGCCGAGAAGATCCCGGTTCACTTCCAGTCCACCTTCCTCGAGCTGGTCAAGGCCACCCACCCCGTCGAGTCCCGCGACCTCGTCTTCACCCTCCTCAAGACCTCGCAGGGCAAGTTCACGACCGAGTGCATCAACTTCCTCATCGAGGACGGCCACGCCGACGAACTCGCCGCCGCCCTCAAGCGCTGGCAGACCGAGCAGAACCTCCGCGCACCGGTCCTCCTCTGGATCGTCAAGAACCGCCACTCCAAGAAGTTTGCGAAGCTGCTCAACGACCTGATCACGCCCCGCCTCCTCGGCGCCGTGTTCTTCGCCATTGATTACGAGGCCCTTCAGGCCTCCAGCGCCCGCCGCATCCCGCTGGCTGACATCCTGTCCGAGGACACCGACCTGATCGCCGACCTGCTCTCCACCGCCGACCCGGAGACCGCCCGCGACCTCGCGAACACCCTCATGCTGAACCAGGGCTTTGAGGAGCTCACCAAGAAGTCCCTCCTCGCCCGTTTCATCAAAATCTTCCCGAAGATCCAGTCCCTCGTCGCCGCGGATGCCGAGGGCAAGGAGGAGCAGCTCCTCGTGTCCAAGGCCTCCTTCGAGCGCAAGCGCGAGGAATACGAGATCATCGTCTCCAAGAAGATCCCGGAAAACTCCAAGGCCATCGCCACCGCCCGCGAGCACGGCGACCTCAAGGAGAACTCCGAGTACAAAATGGCCAAGCAGGACCAGCAGGTCCTCATGGCCCAGAAGACGAACCTCGAAAAGGACCTCGGCCGCGCCCGCATCAGTGACTTCAAGGAAGCCACCACCGAGCAGGTCAGCGCTGGCATTGTCGTCACCATCAAGGACGAGAGCGGCAAGTCTACCCGCTACACGATCCTCGGCGCCTGGGACGGCGACCCGGATGCGAACATCATCTCCTACAAGACCGCCCTCGGCGTCGCGCTCATGGGCAAGAAGGTCGGCGACACCGTCAAGGTGAAGACCGGCGCCTCCGACGAGAGCTACACCGTCGCCGGCATCGAGCTCTACAAGGCCTGAGCCCATCGCCGTCTTTTCCAAAGCCGCGCCCCTCACCGGTCGCGGCTTTTTTGTGCCCAATCCAATCGCTAAAGCGCCCAAGGGCTAAAGCGCGAAAATGACCGGATCGGTTTCGTGCTTTAGCCCTTGGGCGCTTTGACGATGAAGCATGAATCCCCGCCTTTCCCGTTCCTCCGCGCTTCCGCGATAACGCCGAAATCTGTGTTTCTCCGTCGGAAATTGCTTTTCCTCCGCCTCTTCCCCAGCCTCCGTCCCGCGTGAACGCCTCCTGGGATATCCTCAAAATCCTCTCCGACCCCACCCGGTTGCGGCTGCTCGCCCTCATCCTCCGCGAGGAACTCTCCGTCGCCGAGCTGCAGGAAATCCTCGGCATGGGCCAGTCCCGCATCTCCTCCCAGCTCGCCCTGCTCCGCCAGGCCGGTCTCGTCACCGACCGCCGTGAGGGCAAAAAGGCGTTTTACTCCCTCCGCTCCTCCCTCGCCCCGAAGTCCCTCACCCTCCTCCGCGCCGCAATCGACTCCGTGGCCGATTCATCCGCGCTGGCCGACGACCGCGCCAATCTCGACCGCATTCTCCAAAAACGGCGCCGCACGCAGGAGCAGTATTTCAACCTGATAGCCGGCCGCCTTGGCAAAAACTACTGCCCCGGCCGTTCGTGGGAGGCCCTCGGCCACCTCGCGCTCCGCCTCACCCCCGCCATCACCATCGCCGACCTCGGCGCCGGCGAGGGCCTCGTCTCCCAGCTGCTCGCCGCCCGCGCCAAGCAGGTCTGGTGCATCGACAACTCCGCCAAGATGGTCGAAGTCGGCACCGAGCTCGCCCAAAAGAATGGCCTCGCCAACCTCTCCTACAAGCAGGGTGACATCGAGGACGTGCCGCTCGCCGACAAGTCCGTGGACCTCGCCATCCTCAGCCAGGCGCTCCACCACGCCCAGCACCCGCAGGCCGCCGTCAACGAGGCCTACCGCATCCTCAAGCCCGGCGGTCAGCTCCTCGTCCTCGACCTCAACGAGCACACGTTTGAAAAAGCCCGCGAGCTCTACGCCGACGTCTGGCTCGGCTTCAAGGAAAGCGCCCTGCATGCCTTCCTGAAAAAAGCGGGTTTCACGAAAGTCGAAGTCGCCGCCGTCGCCCGCGAGGAAAACGAGCCGCATTTCGAGACCCTGCTCGCAAGCGGGATCAAGTCGGGGAAATGAGGCGGCTAGAGTCTGCCGCTAATTCCCGTCGACGGGATCAGGTTCCAGTCGTTTTGATCAGGGCGAAGGCAAGGTCGCGGCCGGCGAATGAGCTCATTTTCACGGCGCTGAAACGAGGCAGGGCGGCAAGACCATCGCCGTTGGAGACCTGCGCCTCATCTTTGATCGCGAGCCCGCGGGCGGCTCCGGCCTCATCGCGCGCGGCATCGTCAGCTCGGTCAAAGCGCTCCCCCCTGAAACCCCGGCCTCGAGCGCCAAACCCCGCGCGGGAGCATCGCCGTCACCCGCACCGTACTCGCGAGGCGACGCCTCGGGCGCACCGCACTCCGGCCTTTTCCAAATGGCGGGACGGCCGACCCGAGACCGACCTGGCTTTCAATTTTGAACCGGATGTAGTGCCTGAATCATCCGTGAACAGCCCGCGTCGCTTCACCTTCGCAGAACCGTGATTTCCTCAAACGAATGGATCCCTGGCGTCCTCCCAAATCGGCCCAAATTTGGATCTAGGTTACTCGCTTTGCCGAGTTGGGAACGCCTGCTGAAGTGGCTCAGCGTCACGGTCCTCCTTGCCTATCTTTGCTAAATAATTTCTTCCCTCGTAACCGAAATACTGAAGTATACGTCTCCCCTCAATGCTCCTAAGCGTCCATATTCCGAAGTGTGCAGGCGTGAGCTTTCGCACCACCCTCGCGCAGTTATTCGGAGCGGGTTTCGTGCTGCATTATTGGAATATCACGGATGCCTGGGGGCGCCATCAGGCTGATATCCCCCCTGACACCACCTGTATCCATGGGCATTTTGCAGCCCATATCCTGGCCGAACGGTATCCGGATGCGCCTTTGATCACGTGGGTACGAGACCCAGTAGAGCGAGTGGTTTCCTCTTATTACCACCGACTGCGCAACCCGGATTGGCGGCATCCTGTCTCGATCGAATTACACGCAAAGAAGCTGACCTTGCTGCAGTATGCCGAGTTGAAATTGGTGAGAAATGAAATGGCTAGGTTCTTTGGCAATATGCGCCCGGCGGATTTCACCTTCATCGGCTTGGTTGAGGACTTTGATGCTTCGGTCGATAGATTCTACGAAAAATTTCCACTGCCGCGACTGCCCGTTCCACATGAAAACTTCAACCCGGAGCGGCGGACCAAGTTTTATGAACTCCGTGACGATGAACGACGGCAGCTGCTTGATTTGAATCAGGACGATGCGAATCTCTACCAGGCATGCGTGAAGGCAAATGGCTCAATGCCACGTACAGCTGCGCAGGGTGTTGCTATTGCTTAATGGACGGCGTTGGCGGCGCGGTCTGCTTCATCCACTGACTACGATTGTAGTTTACCTGCCGGCCACGGGCTCCGCGCCAATCGGGGGTTGATTCAACCCCAGCCCCCGCAAACGGTCGGCGGTATCTCGGACGCCACCGCGGCGTTTCTCGGCAAGTTTTGCCAAAGCAGCCCAGGCCCCTACTACCCCCGGTCCGTCACCACCGTCCAGGAATTGTCGAGGCGCGTGGTGAAGTCCACCGCGTCGCCCACCACCACCACCGCGCCGCGCGGAAGTCGCCATGATCGGACCGTGGGCCATCGCTTGGTTCCGGATCCGGCGGGAAATAAAACCTGACTTCGGCCGTCTCCGCCTGCAGGTTCCCCCGCGCCACCCACCATGTTATTCGTAGTCCAATTTCGCGACGATCCCGCCCAACGCCATCTCCGCCCGGAGCTGATTGACGCCCATTTTAGTTTTCTGAAGGCCAACCTGGCCCGAGTCCGCGTCGCCGGTTCGCTGCGGAAGGAATCCGATGACAGCGCCATCGGCGGGCTGTGGATCGTGGACGTCGAGAAGTACGACGACGTGCGCGCGCTCTACGAGCAGGACCCGTTCTGGACCGGCGGCCTGCGCGCCTCCGTCGAGGTGTGCCGCTACGCCAAGGCCTTCCCGGACATCGAGCAACCGGTCTGATTGTCCCCGGATGATTTTTTTGACGGCTGGCGGTGGTGACCCCTCTCTGCTTGGCCAACCCGCCCGATGAATTCCCCTTCCTCCCCCCTCGCCGCGTCCACCCTCACCGCCGAGGAAATCGCCCTCTTCGACCAGCGTGGGTATCACATCCACGGTAAGATTTTCTCCGAGGCCGAGGTCGCCGTGATCAACGCCGCCGCCGACCGCGTCATCGCCGGCCAGTACGACAAGGGCTCGCCGCCCGACGTCACCACGCTGCGCCGCGAACCCGTGGATCTCATCAAGATCGACAACACCTGGAAGGCGGACACCACCCTCGCCCGCACCGTCCTCAGCCCGAAGATCGGCCACATCGCCGCGCAGCTCATCGGTGCGCCCAGCATCCGGCTGTGGCACGACCAGCTCCTCGACAAGCCGCCCCACGGCGGCCGGGTCGTCACCTACCATCAGGACTGGGCCTACTGGCAGATGATCGCCGAGTGCCGGACCGTCACCTGCTGGATCGCACTCGACGACGTACTCCCCGAGTCCGGCCCGATGGTTTTCCTCGAGGGCAGCCACAAGCTCGGCATCTGGTCCCTCCCCGAAGGCATCACCGGCGACGACACGCAAAAGCCCAAGCTTCCCGCCGGTTTTGTGACGCGCGAGGTGCCGCTGATCATCCCCAAGGGCGCCGTTGGTTTTCACCACGGCCTGCTCCTGCACGGCAGCGACCGCAATTTCTCCGCGTCCCGCCGCCGCGCCATCGTCTCGCACGTCATGTCCGGCGAATGCACCTACCGCCCCGGTCAGGTGCACATGAACGAGTGGATGATGGTGCGCTACCCCGAGCATCCCGCCCCCGGCGAGAAATTCCGCGGCCCGCAGTTTCCGCCAATGTGGCCGGCGGCGTGAGGTCGGGCGGGTCTTCGACCCGCCCTTGCTGATGAGGTGGAGCGGGTTGCCCTCAGCGCACTGGTTGGAGTCAAATCGCTCAGTCTCGAGCCAGGGCGGGTCGAAGACCCGCCCTACCGCAAATCACTCCAGCTTCACCCGCTCACGATAGAAGGCGTCGCACATCGCGTAAATTTCCTTGGGCGACGCCATGGTCAGGGCCTTCGCCGCCAGCGCCTTCGCATCCGCCATCGTCATCGCCCGCACGAGATATTTCACCGAGGGCAGCCACGCGGGCGACATGCTCAGCCCGTCAATGCCGAGCCCAAGCAGCAGCGGCGCGAAGATCGGATCGCCCGCCATCTCGCCGCAGACGCTCACCGGCACCCTGTGGCGGTGGGCCTCGGCCACGATCTGCTTCAGCGTGCGGATGACTGCGGGATGCGTCGGCTCGTAAAGGTGCGCGATGCGGTCGTTCACCCGGTCGATCGCGAGCAGGTACTGGATCAGGTCGTTGGTCCCCACACTGAAAAACGCACACTGCGGCGCGAGCAGGTCCACCGTCACCGCCGCGCTGGGGATCTCGATCATCGCCCCGACCTCGAGTTCCTCGTCGAACGCCTGCCCGCGCGCCTTCAGCTCGGCCTTGCACTCCTCCAGCACGGCGTTGGCCTTCGCCAGCTCGTCCGCCCCGCTGATCATCGGGTACATCAGCTGTACCTTGCCATACGCGCTCGCCATCAGGATCGCGCGCAGCTGGTCCTTGAAAATATCCGTGTGCACCAGGCAGAACCGGATCGCGCGGAACCCCATGAACGGGTTGTCCTCCTTGGGAAAGAGGTTCGGGTGGCCCGCCATCGGCTTGTCGCCCCCGAGGTCGAGCGTGCGGATGATGACCGGCAGTGGCGCCAGGGCCTTCACCACCGACGAATAGGCGATGAACTGCTCCTGCTCGGATGGAATCCGGGCGGAATTGAGAAAAAGGTACTCGGTGCGGTACAGTCCGATGCCCTGGGCCTTGTAATCCTTCACCATCGCCAGCTCGTCCACCCGCTCGATGTTGGCCATCAGCGACACCTTCACGCCATCGAGCGTGACCGCCGGCAGGTCGTTCGCCTGCAGCAGGCGCGACTCGAAACTTTTCTTCTGCTCCTGGATCTTGCCGTACCGGAACAGCGTGGCCTCGGATGGGTTCAGGATGACGATGCCGTCGTAACCGTCCACGATCGCCCAGTCGCCGTTCTTCACGCGCGTCGTCAGGTCGCGCACGCCGACCACCGCCGGCACCTTCATCGAACGCGCCACGATCACGGCATGGCTGGTGCGGCTGCCGGAATCGGTGACGAGCGCGAGCGCCTGGCCGTGGTCAATACTGGCGGAATCGGAGGGCGAAATATCCGTCGCCACGACGATGCGCTGGTCGGCGAGCCGACTCAGGCTGTTCTCCGCCTGGCCCAGGAGGTTCTGCAGGACGCGCTGCGCGACGTCGCGGATGTCGCCGGCGCGCTCGCGGAGGTACTCGTCGTCAATCTCGGCAAAGGCCTGGATGTACCGCGACGAAATCTGGTTGAAGCAGGTCTCGATGTTGCGCCCGGTCTTCTCGAATTCGCGGATGGTCTCGCCGATCAGCGCCTGGTCCTCGAGGACGAGCAGGTGCGCGTCAAAAATCATCGCCTCCTCGGCGCCGAGGTTCTTTTCCACCTCGTTCTTGATCTTGGTGATCTGCTGCCGCGTCGCGAGCAGGGCTTTCTCGAAGCGCCCGATCTCCCCCACGCGCTTGTCCGCGTCGACCTGATAGTTCGGCACCTCGACGTCGCTCTGGATGAACACGAAGATCTGCCCGTACGCGATCCCCTGCGAGGCGGAGATGCCTGGCACGATGGTTTCGGGTTTGAGCGGTGCGGCCATGAAATGGGGTGATGCCACCGGCCCGGCGTCAGACCGGCGGAGCCCGACGATAACGCGCCTCACTCGGGGTGGGTCAATGCGGATTTACGCCAGTTGGGTCGCGCGGACAAACGCCGACGGGCCCCACGCGGCCCGCACCGCGGCCGCAATGGCCCCGACCGGCGCCCCCTCCGGCAACAGCGCAAAGCACGCACTTCCGCTGCCACTGAGCCGCGGCGCGAGCCCGAATTGTCCGCGCAACTGCTCCCGCAGCACGGGCAGCGCGACAAATTTCGCGAACACCACGCGCTCCAGGTCATTGAACAACTCCCCGTCCCCAGCCGCTCCGCTGCTGACCAGATAGAGATAATTTGCCAGCCGGGACTCGGCTTCCGCGCCCGGCCGGTAGCCGCGCCGCGACCGCGCCGCGAGCTGGGCAAACGCCCACGGCGTGGCGACGGGAAACCCCGGCTTGAAAATCAATACCGGCCGGCCCTTCAGCCGGCTCGCCGCCGCCGCGGGCAGCGGCTCCACGCGTTCGCCACGGCCGCGCATGACCACCGGCCCGCCCGGTAGAAACAGCGGGCAGTCCGATCCCACCTCGGCCGCCACCTGCGTCAGGGCCGCTGGCGCCAGTAAACCGCCCGCCAGCCGGTTCAGCGCCTTGAGCGCCGTCGCCGCATCGCTACTTCCGCCCCCGAGGCCGGCGCCCACCGGGATGTTTTTCACGAGCGAGAATCGCGCGCCGCCCTGCCAGCCCGTGGCCGCGCGAAACGCCTGCGCCGCCTTCAGCACCAGGTTCGTTCCATCCACCGGCAGCGCGGCGTCGTCACAAACCAGCGAGAAATCGTCCGCCGGCTCGACTGTCAGCGTGTCGCCAAATTCCACCGGAGCCACGACCGATACGAGTTCATGGAACCCATCCGGGCGCCGGCCGGTGACGGCAAGGAGCAGGTTCAGTTTGGCGGGACAAGCGAGGACGACGGGGGACACGGGGGGTAAAGAAAACATTGGCGATGACCGGGGCGGGTCGTCAGCATTTTTCTCCATGGCTTGCGACCTCATCCTCGTCCTCGACGCCCAGTCCCCTCGGGAGGTCACCCCGGCCCTCCGCCAGCTCCAGGGCACCGTCCGCTGGGTGAAGATTGGCCTCGAGATGTTCACGGCCAACGGCCCCGACTGCGTGCGCGAGATCGCCGGGCTGGGCTTCAACGTCTTCCTCGACCTCAAGCTCCACGACATCCCCAACACCGTCGCCAAGTCCGTCGAGTCCGTCGCCAAGCTCCCGATCTCGATGCTCACCCTGCACGCCGGCGGCGGCCGCGAGATGATGCAGTGGGCCGTCAAAGCCCAGCAGCAGCATGCACCCAACCTGCTCCTTCTCGGTGTCACCGTCCTGACCTCCACCAGCACCGCAGGCCTGACGGAAACCGGCGTCGCCGATTCGCCTGAAAAACAGGTTCTCCGCCTTGGCCGGCTCGCCATCGACTCCGGTCTGCGCGGCCTCGTGTGCTCGCCTCTCGAACTCACCCCGCTCCGCGCCGTCCTCCCGCCCGACGTCACCCTCGTCACGCCGGGCATCCGCCCGCGGGACGCGAAGGCCGACGATCAGACCCGCGTGATGACTCCCGCCGAGGCCGCCCAAGCCGGCGCCAGCTTCCTCGTCGTCGGCCGCCCGATCTTCAAAGCCCCCGACCCGGTCGCCGCCGCGCGGGCGATTTTGGCCGAAATCGCCCAGCCCGGGCCGAGATCAGAGATCAGCGGTCAGATATCAGTCTGACCCCTCACGCCCTCCACTTCCTCGTTTCCTGGCTTCCCTCTTCCCTTTCCGTCCCCTGATCTCTGACTACTGTCCTCTGATCTCTGATCGAAAATGAGTCGCACCGCCGTCATCCTCCTCGCCGCCGGTTCCGGCTCGCGCATGAACGGAGCCGTCACCGACAAGGTGCTCGCGCCCCTCGCCGGCCGGCCGGTGTTCGCGCACTCCGTCGCCGCCTTCTTGGCCAGCACCGTCGCCGATTTCTACGTCGTGGTGTACCGCGACCCGCGGCAGATGACCGAGCTCATGGCCTACGCCCCCACGCCTTCCGCCCTCGTGCGCGGCGGACGCGAGCGGCAGGACTCCGTCATGCACGCCCTCGCCGCGCTGCCCGGTGACATCTCGCATGTCTTCATCCACGATTGCGCCCGCCCGCTGGTGCGCCCCGAGCAGCTCGTCGCCCTGCTCAAGATCGTCCGCCGCGAGGGCGCGGTGGTCCTCGCCCACCGCGTGACCGACACCATCAAGCAGCACCGCGACGACGCCCGCCTGCGCACCCTCGACCGCTCGCGGCTGTGGGCGATGGAGACGCCGCAGGTTTTCGCCCGCGACCTCATCGTGCGTGCCTACGCGCGCGTGGCCGCCCGCCGCCTGCGCATCACCGACGATGCCTCCGCCGTCGAGAAACTCGGCCACCCCATCGCCCTCCTCGAGAATCCCCACGCCAATCCGAAGCTCACCACTCCCGCCGACCTCGCTTACCTCGAGTTCCTGCTTTCTGGATCCGGGGCTTAAAATTTAACTCTTATACCTTCCACTTCATGGGTTCCTTCCGCATCGGCCACGGCTACGACATCCACCGGCTCGTCCCCGGCCGCCCGCTCGTGCTCGGGGGCGTCCGGTTCGACACCGAGTACGGTCTCGACGGCCACTCCGATGCCGACTGCCTCACCCACGCGATCTGCGACGCCATCCTCGGCGCCGCCGGCCTGCCGGACATCGGGCATTTTTTCCCCAACACCGATCCCGCGTTCAAGGACATCAACTCCCAGCAACTGCTGCAGCGCGTGATCGCCGAAACCACCCGGCTCGGCTTCGACCTCGTCAATGTGGACGCCACCGTCGTCGCCGAGAAGCCGAAGATCTTCCCCCGGCTCAACGACATGAAGCGCGCACTCGCCGATTCCACCGGCCTGCTCATCTCCGAAATCGGCCTCAAGGCCACGACCAACGAGGGCATTGACGAGATCGGCCGGGGCCTCGCCATCGCCGCCCACGCCGTCGTCCTGCTCAAGCTGTGATGGCCACCCTTGCCGATCGCTTCGTCTGGGGCCGGCCGGAGCGGCACCGCCTGGGTCTGGCGCTGATCCTCCTGCTGTCCGGCTGCGACCGGCGGGAAAGCGCCGTCACCAGCGGTAACCGCGATCAGGTGCTGCACCGCGGGATTGGCTCCGAGGTCAGCGACCTCGATCCGCAGCTCGCCGCCAACATCGCCGAGGGGGACATCGCCTCCGCCCTGTTCGAGGGGCTCGTGGTCGAGGATCCCGTCGACCTGCATCCCGTGCCCGGTGTGGCCGAGAGCTGGGAGACCTCCCCCGACCAGCTCACCTACCTGTTCCATCTCCGCTCCACGGCACGCTGGTCCAACGGCGCCCCCGTCACCGCGCAGGATTTTGTCGCCTCCTGGAAACGCATCCTGACCCCGACCCTCGGCGCCTCCAACGCCGACCTGCTGCACCTGATCCAGGGCGCCGAGGCCTTTCACAAGGGCCTGACCCAGGATTTTGGCTCAGTCGGCGTCACCGCGGTGGACGACCGCACCCTGCGCGTGCGCTTGGAGCATCCCGCGCCCTACTTCCTTTCCCTGCTGACCAACCCGGTCTGGTCGCCCGTGCCGGTTGCCCTCCTCGCCGCCAGCGGTCCGGCCGCCGAGCGCGGCAACCGCTGGGCCCGCGCCGGCAGCCTCGTGGGCAACGGACCGTTCAACCTGAAATCATGGGAGCCCAACCAGCGCATCATCGTCGAGAAATCCCTGACGTACTGGGACGCCGCCCGGGTGCGCCTGACAGCGATCAATTTTTATCCGATCGAAAGCGGCGACGCCGAGGAGCGCGCCTTCCGCACCGGCCAGCTGCACGTCACCTATGTGCTGCCCTTCGGCAAGGTGGAGGCCTACCGCCGGGACGCACCGCAATTCCTGCGGGCTGACCCGTATCTCAACACCTATTTTTTCCGCCTTAACCTGCGGCGGCCGCCGTTCGGTGATGAACGTGTCCGCCGCGCGCTATCCCAGGCCGTGGACCGCACCGCCATCGTCGAGAAAATCCTGCATGGCGGCCAGCTCGCCGCCACGGCCATCACGCCGCCGGGCCTGCCGGGCTATGTTCCGCCCGCCGGCCGGCCGACCGACTTCGCCGCCGCCCGTCGCCTGCTCGCCGAGGCCGGTTTCCCCGGCGGCAAGGGCCTGCCGCCCATCGAGCTGCTTTACAACACCTCGGACAACCACCGTACGCTCGCCGAGGCCGTGCAGGAAATGTGGCGGCGGGAACTCGGGCTCGAGGTCCACCTGGTGAGCCAGGAATTCAAGGGCGTCCTCAATGAACGCCGCACCGGCAACTATCAGATCCTGCTCTCCGACTGGGTCGGCGACTATGCCGACCCCGGCACGTTCCTCGACCTGTGGCGCAGCGACAGCGGCAACAACCACACCGGCTGGTCCAGCCCCGCCTTCGACAACCTGCTCTTCGCGGCGGCCCGCACGGCCGATGCCGCCGAACGGATGAACCAACTCCAGCAGGCCGAGTCCCTGCTGCTCGCCGCCACCCCGATCATCCCACTCTATTACAACACGCATGTCTTTCTCGTGCAGCCATCCGTCAAGGGCTGGCATCCGACCCTCCTCGACCACCACCCGTACAAACATGTGTGGCTCGAGGAATAGGGCTGGTTCCGTAGTAGGGCTGGTCTTTGCCCCGCCCTTTCCAACGAGTCAGGGCGGGGCAAAGACCCGCCCTGCTATGTCTAAGTTATTTTGCGCCTGCTTGGGTCTCTTCGCGGCCCTGCCCTCCGGCTGCAAACGAGCCGACCCGGCCCCCGATGCGCCCATTCCGCAGGTTCTCCGCATCAGCCAGCGCAACGAGCCGGCGGATCTCGATCCCGCCCGGGCCTCCCTGCCCGACGAACTCTTCATCATCCGCGCGCTGAGCGAGGGACTCGTCGCGCCGTCGCCCGACAACGCCCCGCCGTCGCCCGCGGCCGCCGAGCGCTGGGAAATCTCCCCCGACCAGTGCACCTACACGTTTCACCTGCGCCGCAACGCCCGCTGGTCCAACGGCGAGCCCGTGACCGCCGCGGATTTCCTTGAGTCGTACCGCCGCGTGCTCACGCCGGCCACCGCCGCCCCCAAGGCCCCGCTGTTCTTCATGGTGAAAAACGCCCGCGCCTTCGCCACCGGCGAACTCCGGGACTTCACCGCGGTCGGGTTCCACGCCCCGGACCCGTATACCTTCGTCGTCCGGCTGGAGCATCCGTCACCGCGCTTCCTCGCCTACGCCGCCTCCGGGCCGTGGATTCCCGTCAATGGGCGCACCGTCGCCCGGTTCGACCGCACCTGGACGCGGCCCGGCCACTACGTCGGCAACGGCGCCTTCACCCTCACCGAGTGGCAGCCGCACCAGCGTATCGTCGTGCGGAAAAATCCCGCCTACCACGACGCCGCCCGGATCCGGCTCGACGAAATCCAGTTCCTCGCCTTCGACAATGGCGACGCCGAGGAGCGGGCGTTCCGCGCCGGCCAGCTGGACGTGACGATGGCCGTGCCGCACACGAAGCTCGAATCCTACCGGCGCGCGCATCCCGCCGAGCTGCACCACGCGCCCCTCGCGGAAACCCGCTATCTCACCTTCAACACCACCCGCCCGCCGCTCGACGACGTCCGCGTCCGCCGCGCCCTCTCCCTCGCGATCGACCGCGACCAGCTGGTGCAACGCGTGCTGCAGGGCGGCCAGGCCCCGGCCTTCCGCCTCGTGCCCGCGGCCCTGCGCGCCCCCGACGATTCGGCCGTGTATTTGGACTCCGCCTTCCGGACAGATCCCGCCGCCGCGCGCCGGTTGCTCGCCGCAGCGGGTTTCCCCGCCGGACGGGGCTTTCCGCGGCTGGAGCTGACCAGCTGGACTATCGGCGCGCCGTTGACCGAGGTCATCCAGGCCAGGTGGAAAAAGGAACTCGGCATCGACGTCACCCTCGTCACCCGCGAAGCCCGCGTCCACGTCGCCGCGTTGCGCGATGGCCACTACGACATCGGCTTCATCACCGCCATCCCGGACGTGGCCGACCAGGCGAACCTGCTCGACGACTTCACCACCAGCTCACCCGGCAACTACCCGCACTGGAACGACGCCCGTTACGACGCCCTCGTGGCCCAGGCCGCATGCACGCCCGACCCCACGCTTCAGGCCAGCTACCAGCGGGAAGCCGAGACCCGGTTGCTTGAGGCCGGCCCGCTCGCCCCGCTCTATTTCAACGCGACCAACTGGCTCATGAACCCCAAGGTTCGGGGCTGGCATCAGGACGCGTTTTGGACACGATTCTACCAAGATGTCTACCTCCATGAAGACTAGGCTCCTCCTCCTCACCGCCGCCTGCGCCATGACGCTCGCCTTGGCGACCACGCCTCCCGCCGCACCGACTCCGTCCGCCACCCTGCCCGCCGTAGTCCCGGCGAAGGCGGGCCGCATGCTCGAGCGGGCCAAGATGCTGGCCTCCGACGAATTCGAGGGCCGCGCCCCCGCGTCACCCGGCGAGGAAAAGACCGTCGCCTACCTCGTCAGCGAGTTCAACAAAATGGGCCTCGAGCCCGGCAACCCCGACGGCACCTATATCCAGGACGTGCCGCTGGTGGGCATCACGTCCAGCCCCACACTCGCGTTCACCGTCGGCGGCAAAGCCATGCCGATGACGCCTATCAACGACTACGTCGGCTTCACCACCCGTGTCGTGAAACACCTCGAGCAGAAGGACAGCGACGTCGTGTTCGTCGGCTACGGCGTCGTCGCCCCCGAGTACAATTGGGATGACTACAAGGGCGTGGACGTGCGCGGCAAGACCGTCGTCATGCTCGTCAATGACCCCCCGGTCCTCGACCCCAAGACCGGCCAGCTCGACCCGAAGGTCTTCGGCGGCAAAGCCATGACCTACTACGGTCGCTGGATGTACAAGTACGAGATCGCCGCCGCCAAGGGCGCCGCCGCCTGCATCATTGTGCATGAGACCATCCCCGCCGCCTATCCCTACGCGGTCGTCGTCGCGAGCAACAGCCGCGAAAACTTCACCCTCCGCACGCCCGACGGCAACGCCGGCAACATCGCGCTCAACGGCTGGTTCACCCTCGAGGCCGCCCAACGCCTCTTCGCCGCCTGCGGCCAGGACTATTTCAAGCTCAAGCAGGCCGCCGTCAGCCGCGACTTTCATCCGGTCGCGCTCGGGGCCAAGGCCGCGTTCACCGTGGACACTACCCTCCGCAACGTGGACTCGAAGAACGTCGTCGCGAAGCTCACCGGGTCCGACCCCATGCTCAGCCATGAGTATGTCGTTTACTCCGCGCATTGGGACCATCTCGGCCGCAACGCCGCCCTGAGCGGCGACCAGATTTACAACGGCGCCGATGACAACGCCTCCGGCGTCGCGCTGCTGCTCGAGGTCGCAAACTCGTTCGCCGCGCTGCCCGCCGCGCAGCACCCGAAGCGCACCGTGGTCTTCCTCTCGATCACCGCCGAGGAAAAGGGCCTGCTCGGCTCGCGCTTCTACGCCCGCAACCCGCTCTACCCGCTCGACCACACCCTCGCCAATGTGAACACCGACGGCGCGAACTACTACGGCCGCACGGGCGACGTGCGCATCATCGGCCTGGGCGCGTCCACGCTGGACGATGACGCCACAGAGGTGGCCAAGAACCAGGGCCGCACCATCACGCCGGACCAGGCGCCGGAAAAAGGCAGTTACTACCGCAGTGACCATTTCGAGTTCGCGAAGCTCGGCGTGCCCGCGATCTACGTGAAGCGCGGCCTCAACTACGTCGGCCAGCCCGCCGGCTGGGGCGTGAAGTTCGAGGCCGAGTTCGACCTGAAGGATTACCACAAGGTCACCGATGAGGTGAAACCCGACTGGACCTTCGCGGGCGGTGCGCAGGACGCGGAATTCCTCACCCAGTTGATCACCCGCGTGGCCAACACCGACACCTGGCCCACCTGGCGGCCCGGCAACGAGTTCAAGGCCAAGCGCGACGTGATGATGGCGGAAAAGAAACCGTAATCCGTTCCGAAGTCAGGTGGTCGTCAATGGCCATCGCGACGCTTGGCGCCGGCCGGTGACCAACGACCACCCGAAGGCGTGCGGCTTGGCCTTCCAGTTGCGTTCCAGACGGCGTGAAATCCTCGCCCTATTTCCCGGGCGCCACGCCCCTTGTGAGACGATGAACGCGATTCTGGCCCGGAAGGGGCCCCATGCTCCGCTGTATCGGGCGAACCTTGGCTACCTGCTCCGCACGTCCGTGCACGGCTGGCGGAGCAACCGACCGCGCGCCGTTGTCTGGCGCCCGCTCTGGCTCGAACCCACCAAGTAATCCACCAAGCCGCTTGCGCCGGGCCCGCGCCTCCCTCTCCTGTTCACCATGCGGACCCGTCTCACCCTGCTCCTGGCCGTCGCCACCCTGCTCGGCTCCGGCTGCGCCAAGAAGGAAGCCGCCCTCACCGCCAACTCCGGCAGCAACCCCGCCCCGCGCAAGGTCCTCCACTTCGGCAACGGCACCGAGCCGCAGGACATCGACCCGGCCATTGTCACCGGCACGCCGGAATACCGGCTGCTCCAGACCTTCTCCGAGGGCCTCGTGAGCGAGGACCCCGATATGCAGATCATCCCCGGCGCCGCCGAGCGCTGGGAGATCTCACCCGACGGCCTGACGTACACCTTTCACCTGCGCGCCGACGGCAAGTGGTCCAATGGCGACCGCGTCACCGCCCAGGATTTCGTGGCCACCTATGAACGCATGCTGAACCCCGTGCTCGCCTGCCAGTACGCCTACATGCTCTACAACCACGTCGTGGGCGCGAAGGCCTTCTATGACGGCAAGACCACCGACTTCTCCACCGTCGGCCTGAAGGCGCGGGATGCCCGCACCCTCGTGGTCACGCTGACCCAGCCCGCCCCGTTCCTCCTCCACGCCATGAACCACTACGCATGGTACCCCGTGCACATCGCCACGGTGAAAAAATTCGGCGGCCTCACCCAGCGCAGCACGGCCTGGACGCGCCCCGGGAACTACGTCGGCAACGGCCCGTACGTGCTCAAGAAGTGGATCCCCAACCAGATCATCGTGGCCGAGCGTTCCCCGACCTACTGGGACCGGGCCCGTGTGAAGATTGATGAGATCGACCTCTACCCGATCGAACTCGCTGACACCGAGGAGCGCATGTTCCGCACCGGCCAGCTCGATGTCACCAACGAGGTTCCCCTCACCAAGCTCGCCGTCTACCGCCGCGAGCATCCCGAGTCCGTTCACGTCGATCCCTATAACGGACTGTATTTTTACCGCTTCAACGTGCAGCGGAAGCCGTTCGACGACGTCCGCGTGCGCCGCGCCCTCGCCCTGGCGATCGACCGCGAGAGCCTGGTGAAAAACGTCACCCTCGCCGACGAGACGCCCGCCTATAATTTTGTCCCGCAGAACCTCCTCGGCTACCGCAGCGAGCACACGTTCAAGGCCGACCTGACCGAGGCGCGCCGGCTGCTGGCGGCGGCGGGCTACCCGGACGGCCGGGGCTTCCCGCGCGCCGACCTGCTCTACAACACGCTCGAGAAGCACAAGACCATCGCCGAGGCGCTCCAGCAAATGTGGGTGAAGAACCTCGGCATCAACATCACCCTCGTGAACGAGGAGTGGAAGGTCTACATCGACGACCAGCATTCGCGGAATTTCCAGTTCCAGCGCGCGGGCTGGATCGCCGACTACATTGATCCGCACGTGTTCTTCGACCTCTGGGAAACCGGCGGCGGCAACAACGACAGCAACTGGGGCAACGCCGAATACGATCGTCTCCTGCACACCGCGCTCGGCGCGCCCAACAACCCCGCCCGGTACGCCATCTATCAGAAAATGGAGCAGATCCTCATCGCTGAGATGCCGGTGCTGCCGCTTTTCAACTACACCCGCGCCCGCCTGATCAGCCCCCGGGTGAAGGGTTTCTACAGCACGCCCCTCGACAACTACCCGTGGAAATACGCCGATCTGGCGCCTTGATACCGGTGGGGTGCGACGTGTGCCGCGTCAGTCGCGACGTTTTTACTTCTTCCTTCTTAATTCTTAATTCTTACTTTCCAGCTCGTGCTTCGTTTTATCGCCCGCCGCCTCCTCGAGACGATTCCGGTCCTCTTCATCATCGTCACGGCGACGTTCTTCATGATCCGCTTCGTGCCGGGCGGACCGTTCACGGCGGAAAAGGCCGTCACGCCCGAGGTCATGCGCAACCTCGAGCGGGCCTACAACCTCGATCAGCCCCTCTGGCGGCAATATGCGGGCTACCTCGGCAAGGTCGTCTTCCACGGCGACCTCGGCCCGTCGTTCAAATACCCCAACCGCACCGTCAACGAGATCATCGCCGACAAGCTTCCCGTCTCCCTCGAACTCGGCGCCATCTCGCTCGCCCTCGCCCTCGCCGTCGGCCTGCCCCTCGGCGTCCTGGCCGCCATCAAACGCAACACCTGGCTCGATTACCTCTGCTCCTCCGTCGCGATGATCGGCATCTGTGTGCCCACCTTCGTGCTCGGCCCGCTGCTCGTCCTCACGTTCGCCATCCACTACGGCTGGTTCAACGCCTCCGGCTGGTACGGCCCCATCGACCGCGTCCTCCCCAGCCTCACCCTCGGCTGCGTCTACGCCGCCTACGTCGCCCGCCTCACCCGCGGCGGCATGCTCGAGGTGCTCAATCAGGATTACATCCGCACCGCGCGCGCCAAGGGCGCCTCCGAGGTCCGCGTCATTTTCCGCCACGCCCTCCGCGGCGGGCTCCTCCCCGTGGTATCCTTCCTCGGCCCCGCCATCGCCGGCATCCTCACCGGCTCGTTCGTCATCGAGACCATCTTCCAGATCCCCGGCCTCGGCCGCGAGTTCGTCAACAGCGCCTTCAACCGCGACTACACCCTCGTCCTCGGCACCGTCATCCTCTACGCCGCGCTGCTCATCGGCCTCAACCTCGTCGTGGACATCGTCCAGGTCTGGCTCAACCCGAAGCTGAAATTCGAATGATTTTTTGGCCGCGCATCATGCGAACCTCCACGAATCCCGGCCTTTAATTTCACGCCCATACGTATTATTCGCAGGCAAAATCCGATGGTCTCCCTCTCCGAAAAAAACCTCCCCTCCGCCGACGTCACCCCCGACCAGCTCGAGCAGGGCTCGTCGCTCTGGCACGACGCCTGGGCGCGGCTCCGCAAAAACCAGCTGGCCGTGGCCGGCGGTCTCGTGCTGCTCGTGCTCACACTCCTTTGCGTCGGCGGCCCGTGGTTCTCCCAGACCTACCAGGACCAGAACCTCGACCTCGGCGCCACCCCGCCCGGCGCAGCGCACTGGCTCGGCACCGACACCCTCGGGCGCGACCTGTTCGCCCGCCTCCTCTACGGCGGCCGCATTTCCATCATGGTCGGCCTCGTCGCCACCTTCGTCGCCCTCACCATCGGCGTAACCTACGGCGCCGTCGCCGGTTTCCTCGGCGGCAAGACCGACCGCGTCATGATGCGCATCGTGGACATCATGTACGCCCTGCCCTTCACGATTTTCGTGATCCTGCTCATGGTGTTCATGAAGGAACCCTCCGAAAAGCTCGACGGCTGGCTGCGCGGCACGCTGCACCTCGAGGGCCTGCAGGGCGTGGGCAACATGGTGCTGCTCTTTGCCGCCATCGGCGCCGTCGAGTGGCTTACCATGGCCCGGATCGTCCGCGGCCAGGTACTCTCCATCCGGCGCATGGAGTTCATCGAGGCCGCCCGCTCCCTCGGCTACGGCCGTCGCCGGATCATCTTCCGCCACATCATCCCCAACGTCCTCGGGCCCATCATCGTGTACGCCACGCTCACCGTGCCCGCCGTCATGATGCTCGAGGCTTTTCTCAGCTTTCTCGGCCTCGGGGTGCAGCCACCGATGAGTTCGTGGGGCGCCCTGATCAAGGACGGGGCGGAAAAAATGGAGGAGTTCTGGTGGCTCCTCGTCTTCCCCGGCAGTGTCTTCTCCCTCACGCTCTTTTCGCTCAATTTCCTCGGGGACGGCCTGCGGGACGCCCTCGATGTGAGGGCATCAAATGATTGAAGGCGGAACCCGCCCTCCTCAGCGTGCTCTAAGTCGCCGCCGATGAAACGTTTTCTCCCCTACCTGAAATACCTCCGCGGGCACCGCACCTACCTGGTGTTCGCCCTGGTCTGCGGCGCGATCAGCGGCCTGGTCTTCGGCCGCGGCCTGCCCGTGGTCATCAACAGCGTCTTCCCCCGCATCTTCACCGACGGCCCGCGCACCCTCCCGGCCATCGAGATCATCGGCTACGCCCTGCTGATCCCCCTGATTTTCCTGATCCGCGCGGTCACGCAGTTCCTCAACAACTATTTCATGAGCCGCTGCGGCATCGGCGTGCTGGAGGCGATCCGGGTCGAACTCTACCGCAAGCTCCAATACCTGCCCCTCAGCTACCTCGGCAAAAACCGCACCGGCGACCTGCTCTCGCGCCTCACCGCCGATACCCAGGTCGTCCAGCAGACCATCACCAGCAGCGCCAGCGACCTCGTCATCCAGCCGCTCACCCTCGTGGGCGCCATGAGCTTCCTCGCGACCATCGCCTTCCGCTACGACGGCGCCCTGATGTTCCTCGGCTCGCTCGCCATCATCCCCGTCTGCGTCCTGCCCGTCCGCTACGTCGGCAAAAAACTTCTCAAGCGGGCCGACGAAAACCAGCGCCTGCTCGGCGACATTTCCGACCTCGCCAACCAGAACCTGATGGCCGCCCGCGAGGTCCGCGCCTTTGGCCTCGAGGAAAAGGAGGTCGATATCTTCCAGCGTACCACCCGGCGCCTCTTCCTCGTCCAGATGAAGGTAGTGAAATACTCCCAGGTACTCTCGCCCTCGATCGAGGTCATCGCCTCGCTCGGCATCGCCTTCTCGCTGTTCTACGCGTATCGCGCCGGCCTGTCGCTCGCCGTCTTCACCTCCATCCTCACCGCCCTGTTCGCCTGCTACGAGCCCGTCAAGAAGCTCGGCGCCCTTCACAGCCAGTTCACCCGCGGCACCGCCTCGCTCAACCGGATCGAGGAGGTCCTCCATGAGCCCGTGACGATCACCGATCCCGCCGCGCCCGTGTACGTCGGCCGGCTTCGCGGCGACATCGCCTTCGGGGGGGTCAGCTTCGCCTACCAGTCCGGCGAACCCGTCCTTCACGGCTTGCGGGTCGCCATCCCCGCCGGGACCGTCTGCGCCCTCGTCGGCCCCAGTGGCGCCGGCAAGACCACCTTCGCCAACCTCGTCCCGCGCTTCTACGAGGCCACCGCCGGCTCGGTCTCCATCGACGGCCACGACGTGCGCGCGATGAAACTCGCCGACCTCCGCCGCAACATCGCCGTCGTCTCGCAGGACCCGGTTCTCTTCAACGACACCATCTACAACAACCTCCTGCTCGGCCGCACCGACGCCACCCGCGACGAGGTGATCGCCGCCGCCCTTGATGCCCACGCCGACGACTTCATCCGCACCCTGCCCAACGGCTACGAAACCGTCGTCGGCGAGCGCGGTTCGCTCCTCTCCGGCGGCCAGAAGCAGCGCCTGGCCCTCGCCCGCGCCTTTCTGCGCAACGCCCCCATCCTGATTCTCGACGAGGCGACGTCCGCCCTCGATTCCCAGAGCGAGCAGTTCATCCAGGAAGCCCTGCAGAAGCTCGTCGTCGGCAAGACCGTGCTGATCATCGCGCACCGCTTCAGCACCATCCGCGACGCCTCGATGATCCTCGTGTTCGACCGCGGCCAGATCGCCGCCACCGGCACCCACGCCCAGCTTTACGCGGCGAACCCTCTCTACAAGTCGCTCTACGACCGCCAGTCCGGCGCCACCTGACGCATGGCCGAGTCCGCGCCCAGCCTCCTCGTCATTCGCCGCCGCTACCTCGGAGACATCGTCCTGCTCGGCAGCGTCCTCCGCAACCTGCGCCTCCACTGGCCCGCCGCCCGGATCACCGTGCTGACCGAGGCCGCGTACGCCGGGATCCTCCCGCTCAACCCCGATGTGGATGCCGCGCTCGCCTTCCCCCGCCACCTCAGCAACTGGCCGGGCTTCATCCGCACCCTGCGTCGCGCGCGCTACACGCACGTCCTCGATTTCGACAACACGGAGAAAACCGCCCTCGTTTCCCGGCTGAGCGGCGCCGCCGTCCGCGCCACCTTCAACCGCGAGCTCATCACTTTCCGCTTCGGCTGGTTCTACACCCACGTGGCAAAGGTCGCGAACGACTTCTACGACTCGCACCACATTACCGAGACCTACCTCGCGCTCCTGCCCGCCCTCGGCGTGCCCGTCGCCTCGCGCGAGGTCCGCCTCGTCCCGCGCCCCGCCGACTTGGCCGCCATCGCCGCCTGGGCCGGCACCGGGCACCCGACCTACGCGGTGCGGCCGCCCCGCATCCTGCTCCACCCCGGCAGCCGCAGCCTGTTCCGCCTCTGGCCGGTCGAGCGTTTCGCCGCCGTCTGCGACCGCCTCCAGGAAAAGCTCGGCGTGCAGGTCTTCGTCGTGGCCGGCCCGGGCGAGCAGCAGCTCGTGGAGCAGATCCGCTCGCACGCCAAGTTTCACCTCGTCGCGATCACCCAACGTTTCACCGTCGGCCAGTTCGCCGCCATGGTGGCCCAGTTCAACCTACTCCTCTGCCACGACAGCGGTCCCATGCACGTCGCCGCCGCGGTCGGCACCCCCGTCGTGGCCCTCTTCGGTTCGCAGAACGCCACCATCTGGCGCCCGCTCGGGTCCCGTCAGACCGTGCTCCAAACGACCCTCCCCTGCGCCTGTCTGGGTGCGGTCACACCGACACCCTGCGAGCAGGGCAACTCCTACCGCAGCTACTGCGTGCGCCAAATCACCGAGGACCAGGTCTTCAACGCGATCGCGGGCCAGCTGGCGGTGAAGTAGGATATTCGAGCCCGACCAAGGCCGATCGCAAAAACGCAAAAGGTCGAAAACGCGAAACCCGATCTCACGAATTTTCGCGTTTTCGACCTTTTGCGTTTTTGCGATGGAATTTCCGTATCCTGGCTTCCTGGCTTCACCCTAAATCATCCGTTCCCGCGTTCTACATCCGGAACGCGATGATCGTGTTCGCCACACCCACGATCTCGGCGAACTGGCCGGCCTTGATCGCCTCGAAGATTGCCTGCGTCACTCCGCTGGCCCGGCTGCCGAAGTCGTGAAATGCGATTACGCCGCCGCGCTTCACGTACGGTGCCCACGCCGCGATGTCCGCCTTGCACGCCTCGTACGAGTGGTCGCCATCAATAAAGATCAGGTCGATCGCCCCGCGCCGCGCCCCCAGCGTCTGCGCCGCCTTGAGCGAATCGCTCACCACCGGCTCGGCGCGCGCCGCCAGCCCCAGCGCCGCGAAGTTACGCGTGAAAATCTCCAGCGTGCTGGCCGCGCCGAGCTGCTGGAAGTGTCGGTTGTACCACGCCGCGTCCTCGCCGCAGGTCGAGAGGCCCTGGAAATTATCCACGGCCAGGATCTTCGCCGCCGGGCCCTGCAGACCCGCCGCGAGGAAGCACGTCGACGCCCCCATCCACGAGCCCACCTCAACCACCTGCGCATCCACCGGCGCGTCGCTCGCCAACTGGTAGAGAAAACCGCGCTCAGGAAAGCTGCCCATGTCGTCCGTCTTGAAGTGCCGCGCCACGCGGCGGAACTCGTCCCAGTTCAAATCCGGCCGGCGTTTCCGCGCGCCGCGCAGGTAACGGCCGCATTTCTGGGCGAAGCGGAGGTCGCGCACGAGAGGCCAGTGCTTGAAAGCCATGCCATGAATCCACGCCATGCGCCGCCGGGCGGGAAGCTTTTTCTTTGCGGGCGGCGCGCCAGCCGGCATGAACTTGACCTGTCCGCATGACTTCCCCGGCCGGCCCCCTTCAACTCACCGTCGCGATTCCGACGTATAATCGCGCGGATTTCCTGCGCCAAACCCTCGCCGGCCTCGCCCGACAGGACTTCCCGCGCGGCTCCTTCGAGGTCCTCGTCATCGACAATAATTCCACGGACCACACCCGCGCCGTCGTCGCGGAGTTCGCCGGGTCGACTCCCGCCCCGCGGTACCTGCTCGAGACGAAACAGGGGCTCGATCACGCCCGCAATCGCGCCATCTCCGAGGCGCGCGGCGACATCCTCGTCTTCGCCGACGACGACATCCTCATGTCGCCCGACTGGCTCACCCAACTGGTTGCACCCCTGTTCACCGATTCCGCCCACCGCGTGGGCGCCGTCGGCGGCGAGGTGATTCCGGTCTTCCCCGACGGCCTGCCGCCATGGGTCGCCGAGTGGCACGCCCCGCTCGCCTTCCGGGCGGACGCCGGCCCGCTGATCGCGAAGGACTCCCCAATGGGCGCCAATCTCGCCTTGCCGAAGTGGGTGTTTGAAAAACTCGGTCTCTTCCACACCGCCCTGGACCGCGCCGCGGGCAATTATTTTTCCGGCGGTGACAGCGAGATGATCCGGCGCGTGCGCGCCGCCGGCCTCGAGGTGTGGTTCGCCCCCGCCGCCGCCGTGCAACACCAGATGCCCGCCAGCCGCACCACATTCCGCTACGCCTCGCGGCATGCCTTCGACTCGGCCCGCTCCCGAGTGATCGACCGGGCCGGCCAGCCCGGCGCCGCCGCCTATTTTTTCGGCCGCTTCCTCGGCAACCTCGGCAAGACCCTCGGCTTCGCCCTGCTGGCCCTGCTCAATTTCCTCATCGCCCGACCCGGCGAAGCGAAAAAAGCCCTCGTCCGCGCCTGGCGGTCCTGTGGCTACCTGTACCAAATCCCGCGCTCGCTCGTGGGGAAGATTTAGTCTTCATCACTCCCGTGCCCGCCCCGCTGCCGCTCTCCGTCGTCATCATCGCCAAGAACGAGGCGCAGACCCTCCCGCGCTGCCTCGCCAGCGTGTCCGGCTGGGTCAGCGAGACCGTGGTCGCGCTGAACAACACCACCGACGGCAGCGACACCCTCGCCCGCGACCTCGGCGCGCTCGTGCACAACCTGCCGTGGTCGGGCTACCGCGACACGAAGAACGCCGCCCTCGCCCTCGCGAAACAGCCGTGGGTGCTCTCGCTCGATGCCGACGAGGAAGTCTCACCCGCGCTGCGCGCCGCCCTCACCGCGTTTTTCGCCCGCGCCGACCACGACTCGTTTGCCGGCGCCCGTTTCCCGCGAAAAGTCTGGTTCATCGACCGCTGGATCACCCACGGCGACTGGTACCCCGACCTCAGCCTGCGCCTGCTCCACGTCGGCCGCGCCCGTTGGGGTGGCGATGCCTTTGTCCACGAGAAGGTCGAGTGCGACGGTCCCATCGCGACGCTCACCGGCGACCTGCACCATTATTCGTTTCCGACGCTCGCGAGCCACGTCGCGAAGATCAATCCCTTCGCCGACCTCTTCGTCCGTCAGCAGCAGGCCAAGGGGGGGAAGTTCTCCCTCTTCGCCGCGATCTTCCGCCCGTTCTGGCGCTTCTTCCGCGCGTACGTGATCAAGCTCGGCTTCCTCGACGGCTACCCCGGCTTCTACATCGCCTGGGCCACCGCCTTCAGCGCCTTCGTCCGCTACAGCCGGCTATTCGAGGCGGAAAACCATCAGGACCCCAAACCGTGATGGCCACAACGAGACCCAAGAATCTCTTTTGCTCCGGCGCTACTCTCCATCGCGCCTATGGGCGCGCGGGCGAGACTGTTCCCAACCCCAATCTCTTCTTGTGCCTCTTCGTGGCCAACCTGCCTTGGTCTGATTCCCATGGCTGACCAGCCGCACCAGTTCAGCAAACTCGCCGAAGAGCTCGTCGGCGACCTGCGCGGGGTGCCGTTCGAGGAACCCCGCCGCCAAGTGAAGCGCAAGTCCCAGCCCCTGTCCGCCCTGATTGAGGACCTGATGGTGAAGTATCAGGTCGGCCGTCCCTCCGCCGAACAGACCATCCGCGACCACTGGGTGGAACTCGTCGGGGCCGCCAACGCCGGCTACTCCCACGCCGTCCGGATCGACAAGTCCCAGCTCCTCATCCTCGTCTCCCATTCCGTCGTCCGTAGCGAGCTGCTCCACCACCGGGCGGAAATCCTGCAACGCATCCGTCAACTGCCCGGTTGTGAGGGAGTTAAGTCGATCAACCTGCGCGCGGGATGAGGAAATTTTCGAATTTTGGATTTCGAATTACGATTGGCGGGCGCAGGCTAAACCAAGGGATACTGTTGATGTAGATAGAGTTAAGAATTACGCCCACTTTAATACCGCAATCGCTGGCGGACGCTCCAATCGAAAATAGCCGCGCCGAAGATAGCCGTGAAAAAACACTTGCCCCAGTCGGCGCGGCTCAGGATTCTATCCCCTTGCGTTAGTGGAAATCCGTCGGTTGCGGATTTCCACCATGACCGGTCCCGCACTCCGCGGGATTCAAACGGTGGCGCCGGCTCAACCGCGGGTTAAACCGCGGCGGGGCGGGTGTTACGGAGCCCGCGAGGGTTCCCTACAGTCGTGTAACCCTCAGCCTATAAACCATGCCTACAGTTGTTAAACCCGAAATCATCGCCGCCTACAAAACGCACGAAACGGACACCGGTTCTTCCGAGGTCCAGGTCGCGCTGCTGACCGCCCGGATCAATCACTTGACCGAGCACCTGCGCACGCATCGCAAGGACTTCCACTCGCGCCGCGGTCTCCTGCAGATGGCCAGCCGCCGTCGCAAGCTTCTCGATTACCTCAAGAAGCACGACCTGCCAAAGTACAGCGAACTGCTCCAGAAACTGAACCTTCGCAAATAACCAATCTAGTCACACGGGCGACCCGATCCGCGGGTCGCCCGTTGTCTTTACCGACACCCGCACCCTTCGACCGGGACATTTCCGTTTGCCGCCGCCGGCAAACCCGCCACCCGGCGGCAAACGGAAATCTCTCGCGTCAAGCCCGGGGAGACCAGGTGGGTTCCCAGTAACCAACCAACCGCGGCCCATTGGCCGCATCGGCAGTCCCCGGCATCCCGCCGGCCTCCGACCCAGCCGCAGGCCAGCCGCCTGTGCGCTGCTCAGTAACGTCCGCATCCGAAATCCGTCCGAATATGAATCAGAAACACAATGTCACCGTGCCCGGCCTCGGGCTCACGTTCTCCACCGGCTCCATCGCCCAGCTCGCTGGCGGCGCCGTCAACGTCAACGTCGGCGAGACCAACGTCCTCGTCACCGCCTGCGCCGCGACCACCATGCGCCCCGGCCAGGACTTCTTCCCGCTCACCTGCGACTACCGCGACAAGTACGCCGCGGCCGGCCGTTTCCCGGGCGGTTACTTCAAGCGCGAGGGCCGTCCTTCCGAGCGCGAGATCCTCATCTCCCGCCTCTGCGACCGTCCCTGCCGCCCGCTCTTCCCCGAGGGTTTCCTCAATGAAGTGCAGATCATCGGCACGCTGATGTCGGCCGACCTCATCAACGATTCCGATATCGCCATGGTCAACGGCGCCAGCGCCGCCCTCGCGATCTCCGACATCCCGTGGAACGGGCCGATCGGCTGCGTTCGCGTCGCCCTGATCGACGACAAGTTCGTCGCCAACCCGACGATCGAGCAGATGTACTCCTCGTCGCTCGACCTCATCTACGTCGGCAACTCGAAGGACATGCTCATGATCGAGGGCTCCGCGGACCAGATCTCCGAGGAGAAATTCATCGAGGCCCTGGCGTTCGGCCACGAGTCCATCCAGCCGATCATCAGCGCCATCAAGGAGCTCGTCTCCCTCGCCGGCAAACCGAAGGCCACCTTCAAGCTCGTCGGCGCCACCCCCGAGGCCCGCGCCATCATCGAGCGCGTCGTCCCCGCTGACCGCGTCTCCGCCGCCATCTTCGGCTTCGAAAAGAACGTCCGCTCCAACAATGTGAAGGCCCTCAAGGACGAGGCCAAGGCCGCCCTCCTCAAGGAGCTCGGCGAAGGCAAGTTCACGGATGTCGACCTCAACGTCGTGTTCGAGGACCTGCAATACAAGGCCTACCGCGCCACCGTGCTCGCCAAGGGCACCCGCTCCGACCACCGCGATGCGAAGGCGCTGCGCCCCATCAGCGCCCAGGTCGGCGTTCTCCCCCGCGTGCATGGCTCCGCCATGTTCCAGCGTGGCGACACCCAAAACATCGCCATCGTCACCCTCGGGCCGACGAAGGAAGCCCAGGACATGGACGGCCTCACCGGCGGTGCCACGTCGAAGAGCTTCATCCTCCACTACAACTTCCCGCCGTTCTCCGTCGGTGAAGCCGGCCGTTTCATCGGCCCCGGCCGCCGCGAAATCGGCCACGGCGCCCTCGCCGAGCGTTCGCTCGTCCCGGTGCTGCCCGCCGAGGACGTGTTCCCCTACTCCATCCGCGTCGTCTCCGAGATCATGGCCTCCAACGGCTCGACCTCGATGGCGTCGATCTGCGGCGGCTGTCTCGCCCTCATGGACGCCGGCGTGCCGATTATCGCCCCCGTCGCCGGCATCTCCTGCGGTCTCATGACCGAGATGGACGCCTCCGGCGCCATCACCAAGTGGACGACCATCACCGACATCCTCGGGGAGGAAGACCACTTCGGTGACATGGACTTCAAGGTTGCCGGCACGACCAAGGGTATCACGGGCTTCCAGCTCGACCTGAAGATCAACGGCCTGCCCTTCGAGATCGCCAAGACCGCGATCTTCCAGGCCCGCGACGCCCGCATCGAGATCCTCAAGACGATGCTCGCCTCCCTGCCCGCGCCCCGCGCCGACCTCTCGAAGTACGCGCCCCGCATCCAGACGATCCAGATCGATCCCGAAAAGATCGGCCTGCTCATCGGGCCCGGTGGCAAGACCATCCGCCGCATCACCGAGACGACCGGCGCGCAGATCGACATCGCCGACGACGACTCCGGCAAGGTCTTCATCTACTCGAACAACGGCGAGGCCATGGCCCGCGCCCTCAAGGAAGTCGACCAGCTCTGCGGCGGCGGCTCCGGCCCCGGCGGCGGTGGCGGCGGCGCCCCGATCGAGATCGACAAGATCTACACGGGCCGCGTCACCGGCATCAAGGAGTTCGGCTGCTTCGTCGAGTGCCTCCCCGGCAAGGAAGGCCTCTGCCATATCAGCGAGCTCGCGGACTTCCGCGTGCGCCGCACCGAGGATGTGGTCAAGATGGGCGAGTCGATCACCGTCAAGTGCATCGGCATCGACGAGCGTTCCGGCAAGGTCCGCCTCTCGCGCAAGGCCGCGATGAAGGACCTCGAGTCCCAGAAGCAGGCCGGCGGCGCCCCCGCCGCCGAGCCGGCGGACGCGGCCCCGCAGCAATAAGCGGTAAGCTCTAAGCTAATTCCAGCCGGAGGCGTTCGCGCCTCCGGCTTTTTTGTGTTTCAGGAAGTTTACGTGGGTGGGGCTTTATGCCCCACATGACGCCTCACCCGAGCCTGTCGGGGATAAACCCCGACCCACATCAAATCCATCTGAACGCTTCATTTTCCCTGCTTCCCTCCCCGCGCGCTCTGTGTTTTTTTGGAAACGATGAAACTCCTGGTCACCAACGACGACGGCATCGAAAGCGTCTTCCTCCATGAACTCGTCGCCGCCCTCGTAAAGGCCGGCCATGACGTGAACGTCGTCGCCCCCGTCACCGAGCAGAGCTGGACCGGCGCCTCCAAGACCCGCGCCAAGCCCGTCCGCTCCGCCGCCGTCAACCGCGGCTTCAACTGCCCGACGTGGATGGTGGACGGCACCCCGAGCGACTGCGTCAACATCGCCATCGCCCACCTGCTTCCCGGCGGCCCCGTGGACGGTGTCGTCAGCGGCATCAATGTCGGCATGAACGCCTCCCTCGGCTTCATCCTCGCCAGCGGCACCGTCGCCGGCGCCTGGGAAGCCGCCATCCACGGCCTGCCCGCCGTAGCCTTTTCCCAGGATGTGACCGAGGAGATCTACAACCAGCTCAAGGAGCGCGGCACCCCCAACCCGGAGCTGGCCGCCACCCTGAAGTTCTCCGCCGCGCACGCCGCCGCCCTCACTCCGAAGCTCCTCGCCGCGACGCCGAAACACAGTTTCACGATCCATAACGTCAATTTTCCCTCCCAATGCCGCGCCGACACCCCCCTGCGGCAGACGGTGCCCGCCCGGCTCTTTGTGCCCGGCCTCTTCAGTCCGCGCGACGACGATGGCACCCACCGCCTCATCTGGCGCATCGGCGAGGACGTCTCGCCCCCCGAGCCCCTCACCGACCGCGCCTGCCTCGCCGCCGGGCTCATCAGCCACACGATTCTCGACTACACCAAGCTCGGTTTCTGATGAAGCTGGTGATGTTCGACATGGACGGGACGCTGACCGACTCGGTCAGCCTGGATGACAATTGCTATGTGCAAGCCGTCGAGCAGGCGCTCGGACTGACGAACATCGTCACCGACTGGGAATCCTATCCCCACGCCAGTTCCAACGGCTGCCTGATGGAAATCCTTCGCCGCGCGCGCGGCCACGGGCCCACGCCCGAGGAAGATCACGCCGTTCAGCGTCAGCTCGTTGCCCTGATGAACGACATGGCCCAGCGGCGGAACAAGCGCACCGTGGAAATCGCCGGCGCCGCCGCCAGCGTGCAGGCCGTCCTCGATGCCGGCCACGCCGTCGCCATCGCCTCGGGCGACTGGCAGCTCACCGCCCACCACAAGCTCACCAGTGCCAAGATCCCGTTCGAGAAACTGCCCTCCGCCTACTGCGACGTCTCCCACGTGCGCACGGAGATCATGCAAACCGCGCTCGTCCGTGCCCGGGCACATTACGACGTGCTGGAATTCGACCGCATCGTCTACGTCGGCGACGGCGCCTGGGACGTGAAAGCCTGCCGCGAACTCTCCTGGCCCCTGATCGGCATCGGCCGCGACGCCCAAGCCCACCGCCTCCGCACCCTCGGTGTCTCCCACGTCCTGCCCCACTACGAGCCGCTCGACCATTTCATGGCGGCGCTCGAGACCGCCCAAGTCCCGGTCAGTTGACCAGGCAGGTTGGCCACAAAAAGGCCCAGAAATTCCGGGGCTTCGGCCCCACCTCCATGGCGCCGATAGGCGCGCGGGTGAGTTGGTTCCAAACCCCAGCCTCTTTTCGTGCCTTTTTGTGGCCAACCGGATCGAATTCCTCGCCTTGTCCCCAGCAGGTTCTCTTTGCGTCCCGCGCGCATTGTGTTTGCTTCCGTCCTTCCATGATCGAAGTCCGTAACCTCACCCGCGTTTTCCGCACCTACAAAAAACAGCCTGGTTTCTGGGGTGGCGTGAAGGGCCTGTTCCACCGCGAGTTTGAGGAGACCGCCGCGGCCAAGGACATTTCCTTCGACATCGCCGAGGGTGAATTCGTCGGCTTCCTCGGCCCCAACGGCGCCGGCAAGACCACCACCTTGAAAATGCTCTCGGGCCTCATCTACCCGACGAGCGGCACCGCCCGCGTGGCGGGCTTTGACCCGACCCAGCGCGAGAATGCCTACCGCCGCATCTTCGCCCTCGTCCTCGGCCAGAAGAACCAGCTCTGGTGGGACCTCCCCGCCATCGAGTCGTTCAACCTCCTCCGCGCGATCTACGGCATCCCCGCCGCCGAATTCAAGACCTCCCTCGACGAGCTCGTCTCCCTCCTGGGCGTGGAGAAAAAGCTCAACGTCATGGTCCGCGAGCTTTCCCTCGGCGAGCGCATGAAGATGGAGCTCATCGCCGCCCTTGTGCACCGCCCGCGCGTGCTCTTCCTCGATGAACCGACCATCGGGCTCGACGTCGTGTCGCAGCGCGCGGTCCGCCAGTTCCTGCGCGATTACAACCGCAAGCACCGCGTCACCATTCTCCTGACCAGCCACTACATGGCCGACATCAAGGAACTCTGCGAACGCGTGATCGTCATCCACCGTGGCGCCAAGATTTACGACGGCGCCCTCGCCCAGCTCGAAAATGCCGGTGGCGCCCGCAAGAAAATCATCACCTTCGAGCCCGCCCTCGCCGCCGCCGACCGCCAGCAGGGCGATGCGTTTCCCGAGACCTGGAAGTCAGCCTTCGGCACCACCGTCCGCTCCGATGACGGTAACAAATTCACGGTCACCGTGGCGGGCGACAACGTCGTGGCCGTCTCGCAGGAAATCCTCAGCACCGGTCCCGTCGCCGACATCACCATTGAGGAGGTCCCCCTCGAGGACGTGATCGCCGAACTCTTCAGCTCGCAGAAATAATTTATCGCGGAGACGCGGAGGGACGGAAACGCGGAGGGATCGATTCCGGAAAATAAATTCCCTGCCTTTTCCGCTCCTCCGCGTCTCCGCGATAACTCGGGTTAGATCAGCGCTTCAATCTTCGCCTTCGAGCTCACCACCGCCTCCACCGGCAGCCGCGGACTCAGCTCCAGCACCAGCAGGTGCTCCGGCCGCCAGAACCGACTGACCATCGCAAAATCAATTTTCCCGTCCCCCACCGCCTGGTGGTCACGCCCCGCGGCATTCACGTCGTGCAGGTGGAACCCGATCAGCCGCGGCGCCATCGTCTCCAGGTGCGCCCGGTGGTTGAGCAGCCCCATGGTCTGCTTCAGGTCGGCGTGGCCCGTGTCATGCCAGTAACCCGCCGGCGCATCCGCCGGCAGTCCCGCCATGAACGCCGGATAATCCGCATCCAGCGGCAACTCCACGAAACCCTCGCGATTCTCGAACCCCAGCCGGATGCCCTTTTCCGCCGCGTAGCCGAGGATCTCCTGCACGCTGGCCTGCGTCTGCGCCCAGTACGGCGGCATGCGCTTGCGCAGCTTCGCGAGCGATTTGGCGAGGAGAGCCTGATAGGTGGCATCGGCAGCGTAATTTCCTGCGGGCTGACGCTCCATGTACGCCTCGATGGCCCGCTCCGGATTGTGGTTAAGCCATGAGAAAGGCACGTGGCCCAAGTGGCAGACCAGCACCCGCGCCTTCACCTGCGCCGCAAAGTCGATCGAGCGCCGCGTGTGACGTAGCCATTGCTCGTGTTCGCGGGCATCCGGCGCCGAAGGCTCGAATAAATTGGGTGCCGCGTGGTTTATCCCGGTCGGCAACGGACAGAAATTGTGAGTCGAGCCGATTTCAACCATCCCCTCCTCCACCGCCCGGAGGATGCCCGGCACCAGGGTGATCCGGATGCCGTGGCTCAGCTCGATGTGCCCAAACCCCAGCCCGGCCATCTCCTGTACCATGGTATAGCCATCCGTATGCCGGGACGAACACCAGCTGGTGGAGAGGGAAAGGGTCGGTTTGGCGCGGTCCACGGCCATGACGAAGCCAGCCCTCATCCAATTGGACCACAAAAAACGTGGGTTCAGTTATTGCCTGGTCGACAGGACAAGGGCCCTGAACGAGGTCGAAGGGCCCCCAAATAATTGACCACAAAAAACCGCGCCCCGGAGTCCGGAGGCGCGGTGAAAGTCACCTAACTCGCTCTGGGCGAATGATTACTCGGCGTAACGGCGGCGGAGCATCTGGGTGAAGGCCTGGACCTTCTCCTTGCGGCGGCGCTTCTCGCAGGGCTTCTCGTAGTAGCGCTTGGCGCGGGTGCCCTTGATGATATTCTCGCGATCGAGCTTCTTCTTCATGCGGCGAAGCGCACGGTCAACCGGCTCGTTCTTACGGATCTTGATTTCGATGGACATGGGTACGGACGTGTTTGTGAAAGGAAAAGCTGACAAATAGGCCAAGCCCCGAGCCCTGCGTCAATGGCGTTTTTTCGAGGGGATTTTGGGCTGCTGGAGCCGCATATTTAAGGGGAAGCCAGGAAGCGGGGAGGTCGGAAGCGATCCGGTGCATCGAGGATTGGCGCCTTGCTCCCCGCTTCCTGGCTTCCCCTTAAACCATCTCCATTTCCCTCCTTGCGCATGCCCGCCGTTGGGCTTGGTTAATCCCCTCCGTGCCGGCCGCAGATAAAAATTTCGTCCATCTCCACGTCCACAGCGACTACAGCCTCCTCGATGGCGCCTGCCGCATCGACCGGCTCATGGACCGGGCCGTGGAACTCGGCATGCCCGCCCTCGCCCTCACCGACCACGGCAATCTCTACGGTGCGATCGAGTTCTACAACACCGCCAAGTCCAAGGGCATCAAGCCCATCATCGGCTGCGAACTCTACCTCGTCGAAACCTCCCGCCTCGAGAAACACGGCCGCTCCGACGACGACGGCAAAACCATCTTCCACCTCGGCCTCGTCGCGAAAAACCTCATCGGCTACCAGAATTTGCTGAAGCTGGTCTCCGACGCCCACCTGAAGGGTTTCTATTACAAGCCGCGCACCGACCTCGAGACGCTCGCGAAGTACGCCAACGGTCTGATCGGCTTCACCGGCTGCCTCGCCTCGCTCGTCCCGCAGCACCTGCTGCACGACCGCTACGACGACGCGCGCGCCGCCCTGGCCCGGTTCGTCGAGATTTTCGGCCGCGAGAATTACTTTGTCGAGATCCAGGACCACGGCATCGCCGAGCAGCGCAAGATCATCCCCGACCTCCTCAAGCTCGCCGAGGAGTTCAAGCTCAAGGTCATCTGCACGAACGACGTCCACTACGTTAACAACTCCGACTCCGGCCCGCACGATGCCATGCTTTGCATCCAGACCGGCTCGAAGATCGAGGACGAGAAACGCATGCGCTTCGACGGGTCGCAGTTCTACCTCAAGTCCCGCGACGAGATGGCCAAGGTCTTCAGCGAGGTGCCGGAGTCCGTCCTCAACACCCAGCTCGTCGCCGAGATGTGCGAGCTGGCCATCCCGTTTCCCAAGGGCAGCGAGCGCTACCCCAAATATCCGCTGCCCCCTGAGGTCAAAACCGACCGCTCCGGCTACCTGCACGACCTCTGCATCGCCGGCCTGAAAAAACGCTACGGCGTGGACTACCACGCCCCGAAGAAAGCCAGTGACCCGGCCCTCGGCCAAACCCTCGTCGAGCGTCTCGACTTCGAGCTGTCGATCATCGGGAAGACGGGCTTCATCGACTACTTCCTCGTCGTCTGGGATTTCATCGACTGGGCGAAAAAGCAGAACATCCCCGTCGGCCCCGGCCGCGGCTCTGGCGCCGGCTGCATCGTCGCCTACCTGCTCGGCATCACCAACCTCGACCCGCTGCGCTTCAAGCTCCTCTTCGAGCGCTTCCTCAACCCCGAGCGCGTCTCGCCGCCGGACTTCGACATCGACTTCTGCATGCGCCGCCGCGGCGAGGTCATCGACTACGTCCGCCAGAAATACGGCAACGACTGCGTCGCCAACATCATCACCTACGGCACCCTCGGCGCCAAGATGGTCATCCGCGACGTGTCGCGTGTGCACAACCTGCCCTACGCCGAGGCTGACCGGCTCGCAAAGATGATCCCCGACGAGCTCAATATCTCGCTCGCCGACGCCCAGAAAAAATCCACCGAGCTCCGCGACGAGATCGCGAAAAATCCGTCCACCAAGAAAATCTGGGACCAGGCCCTCGTCCTCGAGGGCATGGTGCGCAACACCGGCAAGCATGCCGCCGGCATCATCATCACCGACCGCCCGCTCGAGGAATTCGTCCCCCTCACCGAGCAGGAAGGCGACGTCACCGTGCAGTACGACATGAACGCCGTGTCGAAGCTCGGCCTGCTGAAGATGGACTTCCTCGGCCTCAAGACGCTCACCGTCATCGCCGACGCCCTCGACAACATCCACCGCACCGCCGACCCGAAGTTCGACCTCGAAGCCGTCGGGTTCGAGGACGCCAAGACCTACGCCCTGCTCAACACCGGCCGCACCACCGGCGTGTTCCAGCTGGAATCCACCGGCATGCAGGCGCTCTGCCGGCAGATCAGCCTCTCTTCCATCGACGAGATCGTCGCCCTCATCGCCCTCTACCGCCCCGGCCCGATGGAGTGGATCCCCGACTATGTGCGCGGCAAGAAGGACCCCAGCACCGTCAAGTTTCCCCACAAGCTCCTCGAGGAGGTCTGCCGTGAAACGTACGGCGTGATGGTCTATCAGGAGCAGGTCATGGAGGCCGCCAAGATCATCGCCGGCTACACGCTCGGCGGCGCGGACATGCTGCGCCGCGCCATGGGCAAGAAGGACGCCGACGCCATGGCCAAGGAACGCGACAAGTTCGTCGCGGGGGCCAAGAGCATCAACAATATCGACGAAAAGACCGCCAACACGATCTTCGACATCCTCAACAAGTTCGCCGGCTACGGCTTCAACAAGTCCCACTCCGCCGCCTACGCGGTCCTCAGCTTCCAGACCGGCTTCCTCAAGGCGAACTACCCCGTCCAGTTCATGGCCGCCATGCTCAGCTCCGAGCTCGGCAACTCCGAAAAGGTCGCCCACTTCATCGCCGAATGTGAGTCGATGGGGCTGAAAGTATTCGGCCCGGATGTGAATGAGAGTCGCGAGATGTTTACCCCGGTGTTCAAAGGGTCATCGGTCATGGGTCATCGGTCATCGGCCTCCGCCCCCCCTGCGCCCATCACCCCGAGCCCTTCACCCGCCAGCCAAAACGAATCTTCGATTCGCTTTGGCCTCGCCGGCATCAAGGGCGTCGGCGAACAGGCCGCGCAGAAGATCATCGAGGAGCGCGACAAGAACGGTCCGTTCCGCGACTTCGACGACTTCATCTCCCGCGTGGATGCCCGCGCCCTCAATAAGCGCGTGCTCGAGCACCTGGTGAAGACCGGCGCCTTCGACTTCAGCGGCGCCTCGCGCAAGGCCCTCTTCGACAACATCGACGCCGCCATGTCCGGCGTCGCCTCCGCCGCCCGCGACAAGGCCGCCGGCCAGCACAGTTTCCTCGATGTCCTCGCCGAGGAACCCGCCAAAAACGGGCAAAGCAAGGCGGCCGGCCCGCGCACCGCCACCGTGCACGACACCGCCGGCGACTTCCCCGCCGCAGAGCGCCTCCGCTTCGAGAAGGAACTGCTGGGCTTCTACGTCTCCGGCCACCCGATGAACCTCTACGTGGGGCTCGCCGACGCCATCAACACCTTCCCCGAGGACCAGCTGCTCACCCTCGGCGACCGCACCGAGTTCCGCCTCTGCGGCATCCCGTCGAACATCGCGAAAAAACTCTCGAAGAAGGACAACCGCCCGTGGGCGGCCTTCACCCTCGCGACCAAGCGCGCCTCGCTCCAGCTCAACATGTTCGCCGACGCCTACGCGGCCTACGCGAACAACCTCCTGCCCGACGTCCCCGTGCTGGTGCAGGGCAACATCATCGGCGGCAACGACGGCACACGGATCAACATCAAGGAGTGCTACCCGCTTGAGAATTTCGTCAGCGGTATTATCAAGAAGGTCACCTGGCTCCTGCACCCCACGCATCCGGAACTGCCCGCGTTCTTCCGCCTGCTGCGCGATACCGTCAATAAACAGTCCGGCGACACCCGGATGGATTTTGCCTTCGTCTTCGAGGACCGCGCCGCGCCTGTCGCCGAGGTCAGCGGCGCGCTCGCGTGGAAACTCACCCCCACCGTCTTCCAGTCGCTCCGCGCCCACCCCGCGGTCGCCGGCGTCCAACTCGAGACCAAGCGCCTCGAACTGAAACAGGACCGCCGCTGGTCGAAGCGCAGCTAAGTAGGGCGCGGTCTCCGACCCGCCCTGGTGGAGTGCATTGCCCCAATGCGCTTTCACGCCCAGTCCGAACCAACGCGTTGAGGGCAACACGTTCCACCCCCACCCTATCCGCTGCAATTCGCGCCGATTCGCGTGTTTCGCGGCCCACCCTGCTTTTCCAGGTTTGTCCTTCGTGCGTTTCGTGTCTTTCGTGGTCCCACTCATGCCCGACCAAACCACGCTTAACCACGCCGCGCAGATCCTCGCTTCCATCTCGGCGGACCAGCGTGCGGACCTGGCACTGCGCTTTTACTTCGAGAAACACCGCTACCTCCAGCCACCCCTGAAACGCGCGATCAGCCACACCGTCTTTGTCTATTTCCGCTGGCTGTCCTGGCTCGACCCCAAGTCGCCCCCGCAAAAGCGCCTCGCCCACGCCCTCACCCTCCACGAGCGCTTCACCGCCGACCCGAAGTCCGTCAAGGCCGAGACCCTCGCGGCCCTCGCGGTTCCTTCCTGGATCTGGACTGAATTGGAATTCCCGGTAGTTCCGCCGGCTGAGTCGACCAGCGACTCAGCCGGAGGCCTGCCCGACGAAGCCTCGGCGAAGGCGGGCAGCCCGTCGACGATCACAGCTTCACCCAAAGCCGACTACCTCCGTCAACTACAGCGCGATCCCGCCCTCTGGATCCGCGCCCGCCCCGGCACCGCGGACGCCCTCGCCAAGTCCCTCTTTGCCTGCGAACGCACTGATCATGCGTCCGACGCCCTCCACTTCACCGGCACGCAGGACCTTTTCCGCACCGAACAGTTCACCGAGGGGCAGTTCGAGATCCAGGACCTGGCCTCCCAGTTGGTCGGCGTCGCCTGCGCGCCCAAGCCTGGCGAGACGTGGTGGGACACCTGCGCCGGCGAGGGCGGCAAGACACTCCATCTCGCCGATCTCATGGCCAACAAGGGGCTCATCTGGGCCACCGACCGCCACCTGAAGCGCCTCGACACCCTCAAGCGCCGCGCCAGTCGCGCCAAACTGTTCAACTACCGCACCGCGCTCTGGGACGGCGGCACGCATCTCCCCACCAAGACCAAATTCGACGGCATCCTCGTGGACGCCCCGTGCAGCGGCATCGGCACCTGGCAGCGCAACCCCCACGCCCGCTGGGCGACGTCACCCGACGACGTCCGCGAACTCGCCGTGACCCAGCGTCTGTTGCTCGACGCCGTCGCCGGCTCGCTCAAGCCCGGCGGCCGCCTGATTTACTCCGTCTGCACCCTCACCCGCAGCGAGACCACCGCCATCGCCGCCGCCTTCACCGCCGCGCATCCCGAACTGGAACCAGTTCCAGTTCTGGCAAAGGTCAGAGATCAGAAATCAGACGCCAGTTCTCCCAGCCCATCGCCTCTCGCCCCGATCCTCTCGCCTGTGCCATCCGGGACCTTTCTCTGGCCCCAGAATATCAACGCCAACGGCATGTTCATCGCCGCGTGGAAACGAAAGAAATGAACCAGAGGTTGGGTAACCACGAAAGACACGAAAGGGATAGAAGACATCGAATTCGCCCCACGAACCCCACCGTTTCATTTTCCTCCTCCGCGCTCCCCGCGTCTCTGCGTGAATAAATTCTGAGTCCGAGCTCCGCCTCCTCCGCGTTGAAAAAAATCTCCTCCGACACCGTCCGCGCCGACTTCAACGACCTGCTGGCCGTCGTCCACTACACGCGCGCCGCGCATGAGCTCGGCCTGTGGAAATCGGAGCGCATCCTGATCGAGCGCTTCTTCCCCGACCTCAGCGTCCCCCTGCTCGAGGCCGGTTGCGGCGCCGGCCGCGTCACCCTCGGCCTCTGGGAACTCGGCTACCGCCAGCTCACGGGCTTCGACTTCGCCGAGGAACTCGTGGACCAGGCCCAGAGCCTCGCCATCGAGCGCCAAGCGGCCGGGCCCGCCGGCATCCGTTTCCTCCACGCCGACGCCACCGCCCTGGATAAATGTCCCCTAATCAGTGACCTCCCGTTCGGCGGCGCGCTCTTCATGTTCAACGGGCTGATGCAGATCCCCGGCCGCGAGCGACGGCGCACCGCGCTGTGCGAGCTCCATCGCGTCTGCCGGCCCGGCGCGCCGCTACTCTTCACCACCCACGACCGCGACTCCACGCCGACCGAGCGCGCGCTCTGGCGGCTCGAGGCCCTCCGCTGGGAACGCGGCGAGCAGGACCCGAAGCTCGTCGAGTTCGGTGACCGCTACTTCGAGGAAGCCGGCACCGGCCGCACCTTCATGCACCTGCCCGACCGCGCTGAGATCCTCGCCGACCTCGCCGCCACCGGCTGGAGCCACGAATTCGACGCCATGCGCACCGAGATCACGAAGGAGCCCCGCGCCGTCCTCGACTTCTCCGACGAGTGCCGGTTCTGGGTGGCCAGAAAAATATAGGACGGGATCGCTGATCCCTCCGGTTTGAGGTGGGTTGCGCGCTGGCGCGCAACGTTGCCCGCAAGCGGGCACCCCACACTCCAAACGGGATCAGCGATCCCGCCCTACCTCAAACCAAAGATCCGCCGGCCCGTTTCAATTCCGACTCCAGACCAGCGGGAAGTGTTTCCCCTTCAGCGCCTCGCCGTCGGCCACCTCGACGAACTGCTTCATACAGTGGTCGCCCGAAGCCACATAACGGGTCTCGTCGGTCATGAAATGAAGCGCGATCGCGCGGCGCTTGCGGCCGCTCGTGTTGGCGTGCGAGCCGTGCCAGGTGAGCGAGTGGTGATAGTGCACCTCGCCCTTCTTCACCGGGCAGGTGCGCACGGTGACCTTGTGGCCCTCGTATTCCTGCGGCATGTCCTTCACGTAGTCCTTGAAGGTGAAGAGAAACTTCATGTGGTCGCCCCAGAGGTGCGAGCCGGGCACCATGCTCATGCAGCCGTTGTCCACGTCCACGTCGTCCAGCGCCACCCACGCGGTCACCTCCGTCATCGGCGCGATGATCGGCCACAGCGGCGCATCCTGGTGCCACATGTTCACGCCACCCGTCGCCGCCGGCTTGTACTGGATCTGGTCATGCCAGATGCGCAGCGCTTTCGCGCCCGTCAGCTGGGCCATCTCCTCGCCGATGCTCGGGTTGCGGGTCAGCTGCGCAAAGGCCGGGCTCGCCTCCCAGATGTTGACGATCTGCCAGACGGGCGCGTCCTCGTTTTGGGTGAAGTTGTGGCAGAGCACCGGCTGGGGAAGGTCCTTCCGGTCCCGCTGGTCGATCACCCGCTGCATCTCGTCGCGCAGTTCGTCGACCTGGGCGTCGGTCAGCACCTTGGGGCCGCGCAGGTAACCTTGGGCCTTGAATTCGTTGATTTGGTCCGGGGTGAGCATGGCCCGTTAACCTGCCCATTTCGCGGCCGTTGTCAGCCCCCGACCTTTGGCTGCGGCACGCAGGTGTTGGCTATTTTTCCTGCCGGACCGCGGAGGCGCGGAGCAAAGTTTCATTGCCCGCTCCGCGACTCTGCGCCTCCGCGTGAAACTCAGGTTAGTGTCTTGCCTACCCTTGCCGCCCCGCCAGCAGCGCCGCGCGGTAATGCGCCGGCGACAGCCCGTCCACACGGCGGAACACCTTGCTGAAATGGCTCGTGTCGCGGAATCCCGTCCGCGCCGCGATCTCCTTCACCGCCAGCCGGCCGTCCGCCAGCAGTCGCCGCCCTTCCTCCACCCGCAGCCGGCGGAGGTAATCCAGCGGCGGATAACCGGTCACTTCGCGAAACACCGCCTGCAGCCGGCTCGAACTCAGCCCCGCCACCCGCTGCAACGCCGCTTGGTCGATCCGCCCGGCCAGATGCGCCCGCATATGCGCGGTGACCCGCTCGACGCGGTCATGGTCCCGGGCCTGGCCGGCATCCGCTCCGGCCCGCGGCGGCGCCGCCAGCATCGCCAGGAGCACGGTCGCCAGATGGGCGGACGCCGTGGCCGGGCCTAGCGTGGCGTCTCCCGCCTGCGCCGACACGACCGCCTGCAGCAGCCGTTCCAGCCGGTGGCCGGAATAAAGGCGTTGCTGGGTCGCCAGCTCGAGTCCGTGTGTGAACCGCACCCGGAACGGCCGGCGCTGGTCGAGTCCGCGCGCCGCCGCCGGCACGCCCGGCGCAAAGTCGAAGTGCACCGCGATATGCTCCGACCCCGCCTCCGGTCCGACATTGAAGGCATGCGGCACAAACGGCGGGATCACGAGCAGGTCGTGGGCCGCGAGCGGGAGCCGCTTGCCGTCCAGCGTCCATTCCCCCCGGCCCCGGAGTAGGAGCACCAGCTCATAGTCAAAAATGATGCGCCGCGGGATCTGCAGTCCGCCCGTGAGCCGGTGCGCGATGCGCACGACCGGGTGGATCTGTTCCGGCCGCAGCAGGCTGGCGCGCCGCGGCCCCACCGGCCCGGCCGGCGCCGGGCGCTGGACCGTATCGGGGGTGATCGGGCGGGGACGGGCGGCGCACATGGGGCGAGAAGTAACAGTCCGCCCCGCCCGGGCAACCTCCGAGGTGGGCGGGCCACGTCCCTGTGCCCGCATTCGTTACGCTCGATCCACCGTCGCATATCGCGCCATCAATGCCATGCGGGCACAGGAACGTGCCCGCCCACCAGACTTGCCCCGGTCGGCGAAAGCACTAGGTTCGGCCCCTCATGTTTGCCGGACTTACCGATCGTTCCTGGTTATGGCTCGCCGCCGAATGCTATTTCGTGGGCCTGTTGCTGGGCACATGGTCCCTGACGCGGCGCAACCGCCAGTCCGGCGTGGCGATCAATACCATCATCGCCGTCGGCTACCTCTTCCAGCTGACCGGCCTCTGGCTGCGCGGCCGCGCCGTCGGCGGGTGCCCGCTGGGCAACACCTTTGAGATCTTCCAGTTCACTGCGTGGTCGGCCATCACGCTCTACCTGATCGTGGGCGTCACTTTCCGGCTGAGCCTGCTGGGTTATTTCACCTCCTGCCTCGCCGCCGTCGTGACGATTGTCTCACTCGCGATCCCTGCCTGGGACGCCACCCGGCGGGAACATATCTTTGGCGGCAACCCCTGGATCGAGCTGCACGCGGCCATCGCGCTGTTTAGTTACGGCGTCTTCGCACTGCTCGCGCTGACCTCGGTCATGTTCCTGCTGCGCAATTTTTCCCTGAAGCAAAAGACCCCCGGCGGCGGTTTCACCTTCCTGCCCTCGATCATGGACCTCGATTCCATGAGCGTGCGACTCCTCGTCATCGGCGTGACCCTGCTCTCCATCTCGCTCGCCGTGGGCGCGGTCTACTGGCTGCGCGACCTGCAGAGCGTCAACCTGACTAAGCTCCTCCTCACGGTCGTCATCTGGCTGGCGTATGCGGTCGCCCTCGGGTTGCGCTTGAAGGGGAAACTTCTCGCCCAACGCTTCGCCTGGGCCGGGGTCATCCTGTTCGGGTTCGCCCTGCTGTCCCTCTGGCCGGTGGATGCGAGCCGTCACGCCCGGCCCGCACCCGCCCGGGTGGCCCGATGAGTGCCGATCATTTCTTTGTGCTCGGGGCGACCCACCACACCGCGCCGATCGAGGTGCGGGAGCGCCTGGCGGTTGATGCCGGCACCGCGGAGGCACTGCGCGGCGAGCTTGCCAGCATCCCCGGCCTGCGCGAGTTCACTCTGGTCAACACCTGCAACCGCGTGGAGTTCTACGGCGTCGCCACGTCCCCGTCCGCCGCGGTCGAGGTGCAAGCCCGGTTCTGCGCCCGGCAGCGTTTCACGGCCGCTGAGTTCGAGCAGTTTCGCATGAGCCTGTCCGGGTTTGACGCCGTGCGCCACCTGCTGGAGGTCACCGCCGGGCTGGATTCGCAAATGCTGGGTGAAACCGAGATTCTGGGCCAGGTGAAGGACGCCTACGGCGCCGCCCAGGCCCGGGGGCAGACCGGACCCGTGCTCAACCGCGTGTTCCAAAAGGCCTTCCAGGCGGCGAAACACGTGCGGACCGACACCGCCATCTCCTCGGGCCAGGTCAGCGTGGCCAATGTGGCCGTCGATCTCGCCCTGAACATCTTCGGCAGTCTCGCCAAGACGCGCATCCTGCTGCTCGGCGCGGGTGACATCGGCGAGAAAACCGCCAAGGCCTTCCAAAGCCGCGGCGCCGGTTCCCTCTCCGTCGCCAGCCGCCGGCTCGAAAGCGCCATGGCACTCGCCGACTCGCTCGGCGCGTTTGCCCTGCCGTTCTGGCTCATGCCCGTGAAGCTGGCCGAGTTCGACATCGTCGTCTGCGCCACCGCCGCCCCCGACACCGTCGTGTCCCACGCCACCGCGCAGACCGCCATGCGGCAGCGCCCCGCCCGTCCGCTGTTCTTCATCGACTTGGCCCTGCCCCGCGACGTGGACGCCGCCGCCGCGAAACTGCAGAACGTGTTCCTCTACAATCTCGACGACCTCGCCAAGATCGCCGACGAAAACCGCGCCGCCCGCGAGGCCGAGATCGGCAAGTGCCGCGCCCTGATCAACACGCGCGCCGACGCCCTGTGGAAGCACATCGAGCCGCGGCTCCAGGCCTCGCTCAACGGCAACTCTCCCCTGCCCGAACAAGGCCGTCCCGCCTGAGCCGCTGTAGGGCAGAGGATTCGCCCTGCCCCAGAACCAAAAGGCGGGATCAGCGATCCCGCCCTACAAATGCCGCGCCAGCCAGTCCGCTGCCGTGCCACCCGCCGCCTGGCTGAGTAGCACCCGCAAGCGCGCCGCTTGCTCCGCCGTCCTCGTCCGTCGGGCCGGATCCTCAAGGCACGCCTGCAACTCCGCCGCGAGGACCGCCGGCGTGGCCGCACCTTGGATAAATTCCGGATACATCGGCTCCTTCAGCAGCAGGTTCGCGATCCCGATGTACTCAATCTTCACCCACCAGCGCGCCATGAGGTACGTCAGTGGGTTCGTGCGGTACGCGATCGCGCCGGGAATCGCCGCCAGCGCGCAATGCATGGACATCGTGCCCGAGCTGGTCAGCACCGCCGAGGCCGCCACCGGCGCGCCCGTGGACACCAGCTTCACGTTGGCCGGCGGGTTCGCCGCACGCAGCACGCCGTGAATCTCCTCGCTGGGATAAAGCACCACCGCGTCGTGGCCGCCAAACGCCCGGAAACCGCCCAGCAGCAATGGAAAGATTCGCGCCACCGCCTGCTGTCGGCTGCCGGGGAGCAGCAGCACGGGACCGGCCGGGTCGTAGCGCACCGGCGACACATAATCCGGCGCCACGAAGGGATGACCGACAAATTCCACCGGCAGCGCGGTGTCCGCGTAGCACGCGGCCTCGAACGGGAAAATCACCGCGAGCGCATCGAGATCGCGCGCCATGGTGAACCGCCGCTTCGCCTTCCACGCCCAGATCTGCGGACTGATGTAGTAAAGCGTCTTGATTTTCCCGCCGCCCTTCACCGACAGACCGCGTTCCCGTAGCGCCGCGGCGAGCCGGAGGTTGAACCCGGGATAATCAATGAAACACACCACCCGCGGCTGGTGCTCCGCGATCCAGCGCAGCGTCTCGTCAAACAGTCGGCGGAAGGCCGGGTAATTCTTCAGCACCTCCACGAAGCCCACCACCGACGACGCCGTGAGATCGTGCAGCAACTGTGCCCCCGCGGCCGCCAGCTCGGGTCCGCCGAGCGCCGCCACGGTCACGCCCGGCTGCTGCGCGCGCAGCTCACGCACCATCCGGGCGCCGTGCTCGTCACCCGAGTGCTCCCCAGCGATGATTAGCACATCCACGCGCCCGCCCGGGGGCGGTGGCAGTTGCAGATTCGTGGCCATCAGATCGTCCTTCGCGTAGTTTCGCGGGTTTCGCGGGCCACCCTCATTTCTGCCCCGCCCGGATCTGCTCCGTGATCGTGATCGCCACCTCCAGCGCGCTCTTCGCCAGCGCGCCGCCGACCTTCGGCTGCCGGGCCTTGGCGACGCTCTCCACAAAATGCGCCAGCTCGAGCGCCAGCGGCTCACCCTTCTCGATAGGAATCTCCTTCACCGGGATCGCGCCGAGGTCGCCCGCCTTCACCAGGCCGATCTTCAGCTTCAGCCCGTAGGCAATGATGTCGCTCTTCTTCACGAGGTGGCCCGCCTGGTTCATGAAATCGAGCGAGAGATACGCGTCGGACTGGAAGATGCGGATTTCCCGCGCCTTCTTCGTACTCATCCGGCTCGCGCTGAGGTTCGCCACGCAGCCGTTCGCAAACTGGATGCGGGCGTTGGCAATATCCTCGCTCTTGGACAGCACCGTCACGCCGACGCTGTCGATCTTCACGATCGGCGACTTTACCAGCTCCAGTACGATCCCGATGTCGTGGATCATCAAGTCGAGCACCACGCCCACCTCCGTGCCGCGCGGCTGATACGGCGCCAGCCGTTCCGCCGTGATGTAGCGCGGCTCGTCGATTTCCTTCTCCAGAAAACTCATCACCGGGTTGAAATGCTCGATGTGCCCGACTTGTACCAGGCACCCGTGCACCCGCGCCGAGGCCAGCACCCGCTCGGCTTCCGCCAACGACGCGCAAATGGGCTTCTCGATCAGCAGGTGGGTTTTCCGCTCCAGCAGCGGCAGGGCGACCTGCTCATGCTGGTCCGTGGGCACGACGACCGACACGGCGTCACAGGCCTCGCCGAGTTCCTCCAGCGTGGCGAAGCGGCGGCAGTTGAATTTTTCGCAGATCTCCTTCGCCCGGGCATCGCTGGTCTCGAAGATGCCGATCAATTCCGCCCCGGGCAGGGTCGAGTAGATGCGGGCGTGGTGCTGGCCGAGCGAGCCGACACCGGCCACGCCGCAGCGAATTTTCGGGGATGCCATGCATCCCATAGCACGCTGTTCCGAAGCGGGTTGCAACGCGGGAAAACTGAGCTCTCACGCGGAGCCGCCGAGACGCAAAGTCCGGAACTATTCCGCTGTTTTCGCCTTTGCGCCGCAGCGTCTCTGCGTGAAACCGCCTTAAAAATTTGCAGAGGAAGCTCGTCTCCACCCGCATTTCGTCCAAGTCATGCCGTTGCCCGATTTCCCCGCCATGACCAGCGCCGCCTCCCCCGCCCACTCCGGACTGCATGCCCCTTTCCTCGAGGCTGAAACCAAGGCCATCCTCGACCGCTTCTACCGCGATGGCAGCGCCGTCGTACCCGGGGTGCTCGGCACCGAGGAATGCGCCCGGCTGCGCGCCATCACCGACGAAATCGCCAAGACCGACCCGTCCTTCATCATCCGCGAGCCCGAGGAAAAAAACCTGGCTTTCGTTGAGCTCTTCATTCGCGAGCCGATCCTGTCGCTCGTCCGGGCCGTCCTCGGGCCGGCCGCGCGGTTCTGCGCCGCGAATGTCATCCGCAACCAGCCCGGCCAGTCCATCTCGCACTGGCACGTCGACGACATCGTGGAATACCCGCTGCCCCCCGACGTCCCGCGCTGGCCCGCCCCCTTGCCGCTCCCTTGGCTGAGCGTGCAGATCGCCCTGAGTGACACCCCCACACTGGAGGACGGCCCGACCGAGATCGTGCCCGGCAGCCAGCTCTCGGGCCGCGACTCACCGAAGGAAACCCCCGTCTTCGAAGGCCAGGGCGCCGTGCCCCTGTTCTGCCGCGCCGGCGACATCTACCTCTTCAACCACCAAGTCTGGCACCGCGGCCGCCCCAACACCGGCCAGCGCACCCGCTACCTGATGCAGCTCCAATACGGCCGCGGCGACAACCCCGCCTGGCGTATGCGCGGCGCCATCCGCACCCCCGGCCTCGAGCGCATCCTCGCGAATGCCGACCCCGCCCTCCGCGAGTTCATATACGCCGAGCCGAAGTACCGTTAATCCGGCCCGTGGTCGCGTCCCGGGCGCTTTTCCCTTGCCATGTTAAAAGTTAACATTGGCATGTGAGAAATAAACACGGCGATGCACCCCCCATCTTCCGCGGCCCCGGGCCACCGTCTGACATGAACACCAGCGACCGTCGCCAGTTTATCCTCGACCGGCTGGAAGCCCAGGGCGCCTGCTCCTACGACGAGTTCGCCATGGCGCTCAAGGTCTCGACCATGACCGTCCGGCGCGACCTCGAGGAACTCATCCGTCAGGGCGCGGTGATCAAGACCGTCGGCGGCGTCCAGCAGGCCGCCGCCCCGTCCTACCTCCAGGAAACGGCCGTCCACTCCCGCATGGCCCTCCAGCGTCAGGAAAAACGCGCCATCGCCCGCCTCGCGCTCGACCTCATCGGACCCAGCCAGACGATCTTCCTCGACGGCAGCAGCACCTGCCTCGAACTCGCCCGCGTGGTGGCCAAGGAGCGGTCGGGCCTGACCATCGTCACCAATTCGGCCCTCGCCTGCCTCGAACTGGGCGAGAGCAACGCCAACACCATCGTGGGTATCGGCGGACACTACGACGCCAACAGCCTCTCCTACGTCGGCCCGCAGGCCGAGGACTGGGCCAAGACGCTTTTCGTGGACCTCGCCTTCGTCGGCACCAAGGGCCTCATCCCCGCCAAGGGCACCTTCGAGTCCTCCCTGCCCACCTTCCGGATCAAGCAGATCATCGCCAAGCAGTGCGGCCGGCTCGTGCTGCTCGCCGACCATTCGAAGTTCGGCCAGCGCGCGTTGAGCAAGGTCTTGGACATCGACCAAATCCACACGGTCATCACCGATGACCGGACCTCGCGCGTCGACCTCGCCCAGCTGGAGAAAAATGTCTCCCAGGTCCTCGTCGCCCGCGTTCGCCGCCCCACCCTGAAAGGAACCGCCCATGCCGCTTGAACCCATTGGGAAACTCATGTCCGCCGCACGCTCAGGCGGCTACGCCGTCGGCTATTTTGAGAGCTGGAACCTGGAGTCGCTCCAGGGCGTGATCGACGCCGCCGAGCAGGTGCGCGCCCCGATCATCATCGGCTTCAACGGCGATTTTCTCTGCCGGCCCGAGCGCCGCGCTGTCGAGCAGCTCTCGTGGTACGCCGCGCTCGGCGTCGCCGCGGCGAAATCCGCCAAAGTCCCCGTCGGCTTCATCTTCAACGAGTGCCCCAACGACGAGTGGGTCCACGCCGCCGCCACCGCCGGTTTCAATCTCGTAATGCCCGCCGATCCTTCGGCGCCGTACGAGGAGTACGAGCGCCGCGTGAAAACCCTCACCGCCCACGCGCATGCCCATGGCACCGCCGTCGAGGCCGAAATCGGCACCCTGCCCTGCGGCGCGTCCGGCACCGTGGGCCATGACGGCGACATGACCAATCCCGAACTCGCCGCGCGTTTCGTCGCCGCCACGGGCATCGACCTGCTCGCCGTGAGCGTGGGCAACGTCCACATCAAGCTCTCCGGCCAGCAGGACCTGAACCTCGACCAACTGGACCGCATCACCCAGCGCGTCTCGATTCCCCTCGTGCTGCACGGCGGCACGGGCATCGCGACCGGCTCACTCCAGCAGGCGATCAAGCGCGGCGTGACCAAGGTCAACTACGGCACCTACCTGAAGCAGCGCTATCTCGCCGCGGTGCGAAAAGCGCTGAACAGCACCGTCGCCAACCCGCACGAGCTGCTCGGCATCGGCGGCAACCACGATGTCATGGTCGCGGGCCGTCACGCCGTGCGCGACGCCGTTTTGGAACGAATCGAAACCCTGGGCTGCTGTGGGAGGACTTATCATGCCTGACATGACAAACGTGGCTGAAATCGCATGCGTTGGAATCCTGGTGGAAGACACCTTCTGCGGGCCGATGAAGCAGATGCCGCCCGAGGGCTCCCTGCTCGGGGTAGACGCCATGCCCGTGAAGGTCGGCGGCTGCGCGGCCAACGTCGCCATCGACCTCGCCAAGCAGGGCCTCTCCGTGGACGTCATCGGCTGCCTCGGCCGCGACGGGGCCGGAAAATCGCTCGTCGCCGCGCTGGAGAAGCAAGGCGCGAGCTGCGGTCACATGATCTACACCGACCGCTATCCAACGAGCCGCACGGTGGTGCTCCTCGTCGAGGGCCAGGACCGCCGCTTCATCCACATGTTTGGCGCGAACCGGGACCTGTCCGTGGACAAGATCGACCGGGCGTGGCTCGACGGCGTGAAGGTTTTCTACTTCGGCGGGTTGTGCGCGATGCCGGGCATCCAATTTCCCGCCTTCCGTGAGCTGCTGCGCTACTGCCGTTCCAAGGGCATCGTGACCGTCGTGGATGTCGTCGTCCCGCAGCAATGGGCCGGCGGTGACGAGCTCAACTCCCTGCTGCCCGAGATCGATTATTTTCTCCCCAACGACGACGAGGCCAAGCACCTCACCGGCCTCGCGGATCCGATGGACCAGCTGCGTTATTTCCAAAAGCACGGCGCCCACACCGTGATCGTCACGCAAGGCAAGACCGGCGCCGTCGCCGCGCGCGACGGCCACTACTGGCGCAGCGCTAGCTTCCCCGCCAAGGTCGTTGATCCCTCCGGCTCCGGCGATGCGTTCGACGCGGGCGTCATCACCGCGATCCGCCGCGGCTGGGACCTGCCCAAGATGCTCGCCTATGCCAGCGCCCTGGGCTCGTCCGCCACGCGCGCCGTGGGCACGACGGACGGCGTGTTCACCGCCGCCGAGGCCGACGCGTTTCTCGCCGCCCACGCGCTGACGGTCACCACCGGCAAACTCTGACCTGTCGTCATGCCCACCGCCGCCTCGACTCCCACACCGACCGTCCTCGCCAATCGCTGGCTGGCAGTTGTCCTGCAGGCGGGCGGCACCGCAGCGAAACCCACGCATCGCGTCGGCGCCCTGGCAATCAAGGACGGCGACCAGTGGCGCAACCTCCTGCAGGGGATCGAGGGCGGGGAATTTTCCACCTCCGTCGCCGGTGCTGACGCCACCACCTGCACGACGAAGCCGCTCCCTGATGGCGGATGGGAAGTCACGCTGACCGGCGCCACGGAATTTTGGCGCGCGTCGTCCGTGATCACACTCTCCGCGCCCGAGGCCGTCGTGCGCCGGGTGCAACACTACCGCTTCCTGAAATCCTGCGCGGCCGCGATTCATCCCGGCTTCCAGCTCAACGCCGACGCCGCCCTCCGCTACACCCTCCCGTTGCACGCGCACGAGCAGCCGCTGGCCGCGGTGCCGGCGATCCGCAGCGCCGTGGACTGGGCCCTGCCCTTTCCCTTTCACCTCTGGCACGACCGGAAAACGGTCGCCATCTACGGCGTGGACCGCAGCCGGTCAGCCGGAACGCTCGATTTTTCCCCGACGCCGGATGGCGGCGCGCAGCTGCGGTGCTACCTCCCCGACATCGCGACCCAAAACGAAGGCGGCGTGCCGCACGTGGCACCGGGCGTCACGGCGTTCGCCGCCGGTGACGAAGTGACGCTGACCGAGGTCTTCGCCGCGAAACCCCTCGCGGCCGCCGACGAACCGTGGATCGAGGCCGAACGGATGGCGGCGGACATCCTGCTCCACACCCCGCCGCATCCGATGAACGCGACCGGTGTGGCGGCAGGCATCGTGTCCTTCCTGCAGCATTGCGAACTCTGGGAACCCAATGCCCTCGGGCCGGGCCGCGGCTGGTTCAGCAACATGTGGGTGCGCACGCAGGCCGGGCCGGCGCAGAAACGCGGCGAAATGAGCGGCTACTTCGACTTCGGTTGGGGCGAGGGGGTCGCCGTGGAGATTTGGATGGGCGCCGTCCGCAACTGGCGGCGCACTGGCGACCGCGCGCTGCTGCGCTACGTGGACGAGATGACGCGCAACCTGGATTTCTTCCAGCGCGACACCGGCCCGGCCGGGGCGTTTTTCGACCGGACCGATGGAAAGAAATGCGGCGACTTCCTGATGGACCACGTGCCCGGCCGCCGCATCTGGACGCATTCCCTCGCGCACACCGGCAGCCAGATTATCCAGCTTTACCAGATTTCCGCGGGCTATCCCGACGCGGCGATCCGCGAAAAATGGCGCGTCACCGCGCTCAGCATCGGCACTTTCCTCGCCTCGTTGCAGCGGCCGGATGGCGATGTGCCGGACATCCTCGACGACGCCGACCAGGAGGTGAACCGCAAGCCCCACCGCATCACCGCACGGGTCGTGACCTGCGGCCTGTGGGCCCGCCTGGCGGAGGTCACGGGCGACGCGGCCTGGCTCACCCGGGCCACGCGCCTCGCCACCGCGCTCACGCCGGCGATTCACCGGTACGAGTACGTCAACCAGATGCTGGATGGCATCATCTCGGCTGACGCCGAATACGTGGACGCCGAGGCCGCCTGCTACGCCCTCGAAGGCCTGGTGCCGCTCTACGTCGCCACGCGGGATCCCGCACATCTCGCCCTCTGCCACAAGGCCGCAGCCTTTGCGTTCGCGTGGAGCTACTTTTACGACCTACCGCACGCCCACCATGGCATTGCGCGCGGCGGCCAGTGCTGCCGGATGAAGGATTATCCCCTGCTTTACCCGATCGGTCCGGCCAAGGCGATGGAGCCCACCCTCACGCTGGCGCGAGTCACCGGGGATGCGTTCTACCGGAAAATGGCCGACGAGATGGCCGCCTTCATCGGGAACTGGCAAATGGACGCTCCCGGGCAGCCCTGGCATGGCGGCATGATTCACGCGCTCGGCCAGTTCTGCGGGAAGCACTGGGGCCCCGCCCTCGCCGGCCAGGTGGACAGCGGCATGGCCACGTCCAACAGCCTCGCCGCGCTGGAAAGCTGGCTCGAGCACCGCGCCCAGGAAGAACCCCGCGCCCACTAACATGGAAATCAAAATGAAAATGCCCGACCTGGCCACGACAGACTCCGCGATCAAGGTGATCCGGTGGCTCGTCACGCCCGGCCAGCCCATCCAGCGCGGCCAGGCCCTCCTCGAGGTCGAGACCGACAAGGCCACGATGGAAGTGGAGTGCATCGCCACCGGCATCTTCAAAGAGCCCCGCGCCCAGCCCGGCGACACCCTCCTCGCCGGCCAAATCCTCGCCGTGATCGAAGTCCAGGGCCCGCCGCGTCCCACCTCCGCCGAGCCTTCCGCCGTCGCTGAAGCTATGGCGGACAAGACGGCGGGCAGGCCCGCTCCGGAGGATGCGCCCTCCGCTCCGGCGCCCTCACCTTCCTCCGTTCAGCCAATCGAAATTCGAAATTCGAAAACCGAAAATCCGCCAAAGGCCGGTGGCATGTTCGCCAAGAACCGCGCCGCCGCGAACCGCCCCAGCCAAAGTTAAGCGCTTCCGTTCATCTCCAACACGCCCGCTCCCATTTTCATGAGTTTCCCTCCTGTCCCCACCGTTGCCCCCGCCGCACTCGAGCCTGAACTGGCCGAGGCCTACCGCCAATGCGCCGACAAAAGCATCCTCGCGGCGCTGAATCCGAAGATCTTCTTCGGTTACTTCTCGGTCTGCGCCGACACCACGCAGGGCCACGGCTTCAACACGACCTTCCCCGGCCTCGACTGGGGCCAGTCCGCCGAGGCGCTGCTTTGGCTGGGCCGCACCGCCGAGATCCTGGCAAGCTGGGACTACGTGAAGTCGTTCCTGCGCGAGGATGGCCTCGTCCCGTTCGCGATCGTCCCGGACCAGGCCGGCCAGACCCACATGATGGAGCTGCCCAAGAAGACCGAGAAGTTCCCCTTCATCGTGGCGGCCAACGGCGGCGCGTACTCCCACTGGTTTCCCGGCAATCCCCTGATGATGCTGCCCAACGTCACCGTGGTCCAGGTGGCTGACGCGATCTTCCGGCATACGCAGGACTCGGCCTGGCTTGCGGCCCAGCAGTCGTTCCTGCGCAGCGTGACCGACTGGATGGCGAAGCAGGTCACGCCCGAGGGGCTCGTGAAAGGCGGCGGCTTCTACGTCGAGCGCCCCCCGCGGCTGGAGCATGACGGCGTCACGCAGTGCTACACCGCCCACGCGTTCCGCCTCGCAGCCAAACTCACCGGCGCCCCCGCCTACACCGCCGTCGCCGACCGCATCACGGCCGCCTTCCGGACCAAATTCTGGGCCGGCGACCACTGCGTCGAGTACATCAACGCCGAGCACGGCGCCATCTCGCACCATGGCCTGACTGACGTGGACTGGGCCGCCATCGCCACCGGCCTGGCCACGCCCGAGCAGGTGAAAATTCTCTGGCCGCAGCTGCGCCGCAACCCGGACTTCGTTTACAACGGCATTCCCACCGGCATCTCCACGCGGCCGGAGACCTACGAGGACTGGGAAATGATGTTCCTCGACCGCCATGACCTGGCCGCCATGGGGCGCGTCTGGTACGTCGAGGCGTGGGCCCGCTCCGTGATGGGCGACCGCGAGGGCTTGCTCGAGTCGCTGCGCCAGGTCGCGCGCGTCGGCCGCGAGAACAACTGGTACTGGCGTGAGCGCTATTACTCCGAGCGCAGCGGCGATCTCGGCAGCTACCGCATCAACACCTACTGCGAGTATCCGGCAAACTTCATCCGGATCGTCCACCGTTTCGTGCTGGGCGCCTGATCTCATGGCCGCCCCGTCCGCCACGCTCCCCGCTCCCGCCGCCGCGGCCGCCGTCACCGCGACGGGGCCGTGGCGCGAGCCGGGGCAGGCGGTCGACGCCGCGTACCTCCAGGCCGGCAAGCTGCGGTACCGGGCCGAGGACGGGGAAATCGTAGGGCGCAACGGCCCGTATTTTAACAACCGCCCGCTCTATTGCCGGCTCAACACCGACGGCGCGGTGCTGACCGGCGATCGGCCGCTCGCCCGCCTGATCGCCAAGCCCTACCTCCTCGGCGCCCTCTCCCTGGCGATCGCGCGGCAGCGCCGGGCGGTCTGGCTCCATGACGCCGCGGAAATCGAATCCCGCTACCACTGCGGCCGGATGACCTGGCGCTGCTCCGACCCCACCCTGCCCGGGCTCGAGGTCATCCTCACCGTCGTGCCGCTGACGGAAGTCGCCGGTTTTGCCGCCCAGCTCCACGTCTCGGGCGCGAAGCCCGGCGACCAGCTCATCTGGACCTTCAGCGGTGCGCGCCGGGAGGAAGGCGATCCGCGGCTGAACTGGGATCCCGTGATGCGGGGCAACCCGGATATTTGCCGCTCGGGCGATCCGCGCCGGCCGCTGTTGTTTCAGGGGCTCGTACCCGGGTTTTGCGTTGGCAACGTCGCCACGATTGACGGTCCGTCGTTCCGCCTGGCCGCCACCGCGGACGCCACTTCGGTCGCCGTGGGCCGCGCGAGCCGGACGGACGGAATGCTTGTCGGCGATTCCCTGTGGCTCGCCGACCCGGTTCACCTCGCCAAGTCCGCCCCGAGTGCCGCGCCGGTGATCGTCGGCACAGCCAAGCTCGCAGTCCGGCAGGATGAACTGTTCTTCGCAGTCGAGTCCTGCCCCGCGGACGCCCCGGCCGCCAACCTCCGCTGCGCGGATCCGGCCCAGGCGTTTGCCGACGGAGTCGCCTATCTGGGCGCGGTCGAGCGCGTCCGGATCGCGAGCCCGAATGCCCGCCTCAACGCCGCCGTCACGGCGGTCTGCCACGCGGTGGACGCCAACTGCGAGCGCGATCCCTACATTTTCCGCCACGGCTGCATGGCGTTCAGCTGCCGGTTTGTCGGCTGGCGGGTGATCTGCGGTGCCACCGCCCTCGGCTGGCACGAGCGCGTGCTCGGCAATGCCGGCTACACGCTCGGGCTGCAGAAAAAATCCGACCCCGCCCGCACCCGGCCGTCGGCCAGCGTGGAACGGCTCCTGGTCCATGAGGGCACGGACTCGCGACTCTACGGCAAGGGCTCACTTGACCGGGATTTCCCGATGTACGACGTGCAGACGCAGTTCTTCGACCAGACCATCGCCGGCTGGCGCGCGTCCGCCGACCCGGAGATGGAACGGCTGCTGCGGCCGGCGCTCGAGCTGCACTTGGAATGGATGCAGGAGTGCTTCGATCCGGACGACGACGGCTTGTACGAGAGCTACATCAACACCCTGCCCACCGACTCCGTCTGGTACAACGGCGGCGGCAGCGCCGAGCAATCAGCTTACGCCTACACCGCGTATCGCGCCGCAGCCGACCTGGCCCGCCGCGCCGGTGACCCGGCCACGGCAGCGCGCCATCAGGCGCAGATGGCGAAAATCCAACGTGCCCTGCGCGAGAAGCTCTGGGTGCAGGAGCGCGGGCATTTCGGCCTGTATCGCGAGCAGGGTGGACACGACCGCGTGCATGCCGACGCCTGGACGTACAGCGTGTTCCTGCCCATCGACGCCGGCCTGACCTCGCCGCTGGAGGCGTTGCAATCGCTGTATTACACCGAGTGGGACCTCGAGCGCATCCGCCTCCCCTACGGTGGCGTGCTCTGCCAGCTTTCCAACTGGGTGCCGTGGAAATGGTCGGTGCGCGACATGTTCGGCGGCGACCTTTTCGCGCTCGCCCTCGCCTATTTTCAAGCCGGCCTCGGCGACGCCGGCTACGAGCTCCTCGAGGGTGCAACCTTGGAAAGCGCCTATGCGAGCGCGGTGCCGGGCGGTTTCAGCCACATCGGCGCGGCCACGGATTTCGGTGACAATGTCCACATGTTCGCGCGGACCGTGGTCGAGGGACTCTACGGTTACGCGCCGGACTACCCGAACGGCGGCGTGCGGATCCAGCCGGCGTTCCCCTCGGTCTGGCCCACCGCGTCGATCCAGACGCCGGACTTTGCCTTCAGCTACCGCCAGGATAAGGACACGGACCATTACGTGCTGGGGCTCACCAAGCCCGCGGAAATCATCTTTCGTCTGCCCGTGCGCGCCGAAAAGATCCGGCGCGTACTGGTCAACGGCCGGGAGCTGACCGGCCGGATCGAACCGGGCTTTGGCTGTACGCTGCTGACGCTCACGGTACCCGCGACCGACCACGTCGAGCTGGCGATCGAACTCGTCGACCGCCTGCCCCAGAGCCAGCCGGTGCACCTCACCGGGCGGGTCGGTGACAACCTGGCCTTGAAGGTGCCCAAGGGACAGGTCGAGGAATGGCTCGACCTGCATCAGGTGCTTGAGGCCACCCAGCCGGAGGCGTCCGGCCTCCGCGGCCGGATCAGCGCCAAGCCCGGCCACCATCTCGTGCTCGCCCGCTGCCGTTGCGGCGAACTCCCGCGCTGGGAAATCTTCAAGCTGCACCTCACGGACCCCGCGGCGGACGTCGCCCGCATCGTCCAAACCCCGCGCGCCCCCGCCCCGGGCGCCCTCTGGGACTGCCTCGACCTGGCCGGTAAGTACAACGGCGACATCCGCACCATCTTCCAGCAGCGCTACCTTTCCCCCCGCCCGGCCACCTGCTCCGTCCGGCTCGGCGTGGACGGTTATTCCGCGTGGACGTTCCCTTACTGGGGCCTGCCCCCGCCGAAGATCGAGCTCGGCCACCTGGCCCAGCTCACCGACGCCAAGAACCGGATTGTCTCGCCCCAGGGCGTCCCCTTCACGCGCTTCACCGACGACCGGAACATCGCCTTCACGTCGCTCTGGGACAACTGGCCCACGTCCGTGGAGTTCCCGGTCGGCCGTGTGGCCAAGACCCTCTGGCTGCTCGTCTGCGGCAGCACCTTCCCGATGCAGACGCGCATCGCCAACGCCGAGTTTCGCTTCCGCTACGCCGACGGGCAGGTCGAGAAGCTCGAACTTATGCCGCCCGACAACTTCTGGATGCTCTGCCCGTGGGGCGGCGAGGATTACAGCTACGCGCACGACGCCTTCGCCCTGCCCGCGGAACCGCCCCCGCAGGTCCAGCTCGGCGCCAACTGCCGCGCCATGGTGCTCTCGTGGAAACTCCGCCCCGGCGTGAGGCTGGAATCCGTCACCCTTGAAGCCCTGTCCCAGGACGTCGTCATCGGCCTGATGGGCCTGAGCCTGGAAACCGCCTGAGCGCCCTGCCTCCCATGTCCCCCGAAAACAAGCCCCGCCTCTGCCTGACGCTGCTGAACCACTGGAGCTACACCGGCATTGGCTGGAATCTCGGGCTGGAGTCCTGCGCGCAGTCCATCACCGACAGCCTCGATATGGCGGACTATTCGCCGAGCGTGAAAACGGGGATCAACCTCGACGCACTCACCTACGAACTCGTCGCCGAGCACTATCCCCACCTCAACCGGCGATTGCAGCGCTACCTCGCGGCGGGCCAGGTGGAAATCATCGGCGGCACCTTTGGCCAGCCCATCGGATCAATGGTGTCCGGCGAATCCAACCTGCGGCAGCTCATCGTCGGCCAGCAGACCATCACCCGCGTCCTCGGCCGCCCCGTCGCCGTCTTCCTCGAGGAAGAGGAGATGAGCCACCCACAGATTCCCCAGCTGCTCGCCCTCACGGGTTATCGCTACGCGAGCATGGCGCAGTGCGACACGTGGGGCCGGCACGGCGCACCGACCATGGAGGAGCCCGTCATCTGGTGGGAGGGTGCGGATGGCACCCGGATGCTCGCCGTGCCGGCCAGCCCCCTGGTGTTCCATCCCCCGATGGTCACCCACGACATCGACTGGCTCTGGTCGGACGAAGGCCGCGCCGCCGTGGGCCGCATGTCGGGCGCCCGGATTCCGCTGGCGTTGAAATGGACCGAGTTCGGCTGGGAAAAACTCACCGGCAAATCCATCAACAAGTTCGACCCGGAGCTTTTCCGGGCGCTCTCCGAAAAATTCGACGTCGAGTATCTCACCCTCGAGCAATACCTCGACCGGCAGGCCGCCCCCGGCGCGCCCGCGATCAACGTGAAGCGGCCGGCGGTGGATGATTTCACGAAGTTGCTGCCCTGGGGCATTGGCGGGGACCAGCTCCGCCGCTTCGGCCGGGAAGTGGAGGGCGTGCTGCACGCCGCGGAGCGTTTCGAGGCGGTGGCGCACGTGCTGGATCCGGCGTTCGACAACGCCGCCGCCCTCCACGAGGCCTGGCGGCAGCTCCTGGCCGCGCAAAGCCACGATGTCTGCCTGTGCGAATACACGCGGCACCAGGGTGCCACGCCGCCCGCCGACCCGGTGCTCGACACGCATTTCCAAACCTGGGGTTCCTACGGCTACCGCTTCATGGACGAGGCCGTGGCCGCGGGCCGCAAGGTGCTGGGTGGCGCGTTGCGCGCCATCGCCCAGTCCGTCGGCACCGCCCCGGCCCATGGCCCCGGCAGCCAGGCGGCGGTGGTCTTCAATGCCTGCGGCTTTGCGCGCGATGCCCTCGTGACCACCGGCACGCTGCAACTCGAGGAGCTCAAAACGGGCGAGTTGCACGTTTGCGATTCCACCGGCCAGCGGGTTCCGGCCCAGCTGCTGAACACCGAGCGCAGTCCCGGCGGGCAGCTGGTCTGCGCCGATGTGGCCTTCACCGCCCGCGCCCTGCCGGCGCTGGGCTACGACACCTATTTTCTCGTCCCGGCCGCCCCCGGCGCCCCGTCGCCCGCGACGGACCTGCGGATCGACCGGGATGCGCTGGTGATCGAAAACGCCCGGGTGCGCGTTTGCCTCGATCCCGTCAGCGGCGCGATCCGCAGCCTCGTCGACCGCGGCAGCGGCAAGGACCTGCTCACCGGGGGCACCCGGCCGTTTCCGACCCTCACGGGCGAAGCCAACGGCTCGTCGCCCCTGGCGCGTCCGCCCAACACTCCGGTCGCGCCCTACAATACGGCCCAGACCCAGGCGCACTTCACCTGGCTCGAGACCGGGCCGTTGCGGGCGCGGGTGCGGGCCACGCATCCGGACACCCGCGGACTGCGCTTTGAGATCACGGTCACGCTCACGGCGGATTCGCCCGAGGTGGATGTGGCGGTGCGCGTTTTCCCCGACCTGCCGCCCAAAACCGGCGAGGCCAAGGTCAACGGCTGGCAATTCCCCCTGGAGATTCACGAGGGTTACTGGCTGGAGTGGGTCCCGGGCTTCAAAGTTGCGACGGTCCTGCGTGACTATCCCTTCGGCGCCGAGCCCAGCGGGAAGCAGGCCGTGACGGCGCTGTCGTGGCTGGACCTGATGGCGGCAGATGGTTCCGGGCTCCTCGTCGTGCACAGCGGCACCCAATATTTCAAGCGGCGCGACGACGGCGGCTTCGCCAACCTGGTCGTACGCGAATGGGAATCGCACTTCACCGGCGAGTTCGGCTGGCCCCGCACGTGCGCCTATCGCTACGTGCTGCGGCCCCACGGCCCCGGCTTCACGAACACCGACCGGAATCAGGCCGTCGCGGCATTCGACCAGAAGCCCCGCGTCATCGTGCTGGCCCCCCAGCCCGGCACGCTGCCCCGGCGGCAAAGTTTCCTGACCGTAACGGGGACCACGCTTTCCGCGTTCCGCCGCCCGGTGGGGCAAGACGGCTGCGAACTTCGGCTGGTTGAAGGCGAGGGACAGACCAGCACGGCCCGGGTGACCACGACGCTGCCCCTCAAATCTTACCAGCCCACCGACGCGATGGGTCGGACCCGGGGTGCATCCAGCCCGCTCGCCAGCTCCGGGGACATCACGCTGCGTCCCTGGGAAATCAGGCAATTCCAACTTCAAAAATGACCACGACCTCCCAATCAGGCGCCGCCCACCCCGCCGCGCCGAGTTCTGACCGGGCCTTTCTGCTCGGCCTCTACCAGCGCATCGTCCTCATCCGCGAGTTCGAGGAACGGGTGAAGTTCCTCTTCCTCGAGGGCACCATGCCGGGCACCATCCACCAGTGTCAGGGCCAGGAAGCCACCGCCGTCGGCGTGTGTGCCGCCCTGCAGGCCGGTGATTACATCACGTCGACGTTCCGCGGACACGGCCACGCGCTGGCCAAGGGCCTGAGCGTGCAGGAACTCCTCGACGAGCTGTTCGGCGCCACCACCGGCTGCTGCAAGGGCAAGGGCGGTTCCATGCACATGGGCAACATGGACAAGGGCATGGTCCCCGGCATCGCCATCGTCGCGGGCGGCATTCCCCTCGCCGCCGGCATGGCCCTCGCGTTCAAGCTGCAGAAGAAACCGCAGGTCGTCGCCTGCTTCTTCGGCGACGGCGCCGTGGCCGAAGGCGCGTTTCACGAGGGCGTCAACATGGCCGCCATCTGGAACCTGCCCGTCGTGCTCGTCTGCGAGAACAACCTCTACGGCGCGTCCACCCACATCGGTAAGGTCATGAAGAACCCAAAGATCTCCGACCGCGCCGCGTCGTACGGTTTCCGCGGCGAGACCGTGGACGGCAACGACGTGCTCGCCGTGCTCGCCGCCGCCCAGCGCGCCGTCGAGGAATGCCGCGCCGGGAAAGGGCCCGTCCTGCTCGAGCTGCTCACCTACCGCCGCACCGGCCACTCGCGCCGCGACGCCTGCCATTACCAGCCGAAGGACGAGCGCGAGGCATGGTTCGCCCGCGACCCGATCACCCGCTTCGCCGAGGTGTTGCTCGCCCGCCCCGATGTGATGCCAGCCGACCTCGACGCCATCAAGGCGAAGATCGAGGCCGAGATCCAAGTCGCCGTCGTCAACGCCCAGCAAGCGCCCCAGCCCACCCTCGCGAACCTCACCGAGGACGTCTTCGCCTGACCTGCCCCCATGAAAACCCCGGAAATCACCCCGTTGTCCGATGCCACCAAGCGTGCCGCCGCCGCGCAGTTTGCGCGGGATGGATTTTATCTCGCGCCCGCCGTCATCCCTACCGAACTGCTGGCCCGGGTGCGGAAGCGCATCGATGCGGTCTACGCGGGAGAATACGAAACCGGCATTCCACCCTGCGGCAGCCCCAAGGGCTCGCAGGAGCCCCCGCAGAAGCTGGTGAAAATTGACAACGCCCATCGCTCCGACCGGACGATCTTCGAACTCGTGACCCACCCCGCCATCGGCGAGTGGGCCGCCGCGCTGACCGGCGCCAAGATGCTGCAGGTGTTCGCCTGCCAGATGCTGATCAAACCCCCCGGTAGCCAGGGCGGCGTCAATGTCGGCTGGCACCAGGACCAGGAATACTGGGACCACGCCCTGACCGGCGAACTGTTCACCGCGTGGGTGGCCATCAGTGATGTCACCGCGGAGTCCGGGCCCATGCGCTTCGTGCCCGGCTCGCAGCACTGGGGCCTGCTCAAGGCCGGCGATTTCTTCAGCGACAAGCTCGACGAGATCAAGGCGCGCTTCCAGGGCAAGAGCGGCGGCGGCAAGTGGGAGGAAGTCGCCGCGGTGCTGCCCCCGGGCGGCGTCAGTTTCCACCACCGGCTCACCGTCCACGGCAGCGGCGAGAACCACGCCGCCAGCCCGCGCGTGAGCTTTGCCATCCACTTCCGCACCGAGCAATCCGGCCTGCGTGAGGGCACGAAATGGCAGGACGCCGGTTATCTCAACGACTTCGCCGACCCCGTCGGCAGTCCCGTCAGCTATCGCGCTTAACTTTTAAAATCTATGAAACGACAAGGCATTGCAGAGGCACTCCGGGACGGCATCGCTGAGGAAATGACACGCGACTCCAGCGTGTTTTGCATCGGCGAGGACATCGGTGTGCCCGGTGGCTGGGGCGGGGCGTTCACCGTCACCCTCGGCCTGTCCGAAAAATTCCCCGGCCGCATCATCGACACGCCCATCGCCGAGCTCGGCTTCACCGGCATGGCCGTGGGCGCCGCGATGATGGGGATGCGGCCCATCGCCGACATGCAGTACGGCGACTTCCTCTTTCTGGCCAGCGACCAGCTGATCAACAACGCCGCCAAGATGCGGTACATGTCCGGCGGCACGATCAAGGTGCCCATGGTCATGCGCGCCCCCATCGGCGCCACCGGCCGCGGTTCGCAGCATGCGCAGAGCATGGAGCGCTACTTCACCGGCGTGCCCGGCCTCAAGGTCGTCGCCGTCTCCACCGCTTACGACGCCAAGGGCATCCTCAAGGCCGCCGTGCGCGACGACAACCCCGTCATGATCTTCGAGCACAAGCTGCTCTACGGTTCCAAGGGCGCCCGCGCCGAACCCGGCGCCGTGGATGCGACCAGCGACATTCCCGACGAGGATTACGTCGTGCCGCTCGACCGCGCCGTGGTCCGCCGCGAAGGCCAGCACGTGACCATCCTGGGCTGGCTCCTGATGGCGCACTTCGCCGCTCAGGCCGCGGAGCAACTCGCCAAGGAGGGCATCGAGGCCGAGGTCATTGATGTGCGCAGCCTGTCGCCCATCGACTACGCGACCATCGGCGCCTCCATCCGGAAGACCGGCCGCGTCCTCATTGTCGAGGAAGGCCCCAAGACCGGCGGGGTCAGCGCCGAGATCGCCGCCGGCATCATGGAGCACTGCGGCGAGAGCCTCCAGGCCCCCGTCGTGCGTGTCGCCTCGCCCGATGTCCCCGTGCCCTTCAGCCCCATCCTCGAGAACGCCTACCGCCCCGACGTCGCGCGCATCGTCACCGCGGCACGCAACCTGACCAAAACCTGATTTTACAGGAGGCAACAGAGAGAACTGAGACATGATTTTCAGTCCCATCGCTTAGGAATATGTCCTCTCTCCGTTCCCTCCGTTGCCTCCTGTAAAAACAAATCCCCCTAATCCCATGATCACGAAAGCAGAACTGAAACGCCGCCAGCAGGAAGCCCTCGGATTTTTCCAGCAGGCGAAGCTCGTCATCACCCCCGCCGAACAGGCGAAGATCGAAGTCGCGGACTTCGGCCTGAGTGAGTTTGAGAAGACCGGCCTCGGCGTGCTGGTCTACGTCAACACCCTGCGCTGCTGCGCGAAGGAACTCGCCATGTGGCCGCGCCAGACCTGCCCGGAGCACCGCCATCCCAACGTCAACGGCCAGCCCGGCAAGGAGGAGACGTTCCGCTGCCGCTGGGGCAAGGTGTTCCTCTACGTCGCCGGCGCCAAGGCGACCGCCCCGCAATGCCGCCCGCCCGCCGGCCGCGAGTCCACCTACACCGTCTGGCACGAGGTCGTGCTGAATCCCGGCGACCAGTATACCATCACGCCGAACGTCCCGCACTGGTTCCAAGCCGGCGACGAGGGCGCGGTCGTCTCCGAGTTCTCCACCCACAGCACCGACGAGAACGACATCTTCACCGACCAGGCCATCGGCCGTGAGACCAAGGTGAGCGAGGGCCAGTCATGAACAGCCGCTGGAACGACGCCGAGGCGGCAAACTATCCCGGCGACCTGGGCCAGCGCGTGTACAGCTCGCGCCTGCTCGGCCGCGACTCCGCCCTCGTCCTCCACGGCGGCGGCAACACGTCCGTCAAATCGCGAGAGAAAAACATCTTCGGCGAGGAGGAGGACATCCTCTACGTCAAGGGCAGCGGGTGGGATCTCGAGACGATCGAGGCCGCGGGGTTCTCCCCTTGCCGCCTGAATCACCTGCTCAAGCTGGCCCGGCTCCCGGAGCTGTCCGACCTCCAGATGGCGAACGAACTCAAGGGCTGCCTGACGAACTCCGCCGCGCCCATGCCGTCGGTCGAGGCGATCCTGCACGCGATCCTCCCCGGCAAGTTCGTGGACCACACCCACGCCGACGCCCTCATCGCGATCACCAACACCGCCGCCGGCCTGAACCGCGTCCAGGAAGTCTTCGGCGACCGCGTTGTGTTCATTCCCTACGTGATGCCCGGCTTCAAGCTGGCCCGCCTCTGCGCCGAGCTGTTCCCGCAGAAGGCGACCGGGAAGACCATCGGCCTTGTGTTGATGAACCACGGGCTGTTCACCTTCGGCGACACCGCCAAGGTCGCCTACGAGCGCATGATCGAGCTTGTCACCCTTGCCGAGTCGTACCTCACCAAGCACCAAACCTGGGAGTTGAAGTCGCCCGCTCCGGTTTCCGCGCCCCGCCCCGCCCGCCTTGAAATCGCCGCGCTGCGGAAGGAAATTTCCGCCGCCATGGGCGGCCCCGCCATCCTCGCCGTGCAGGGCACGGCCGCCGGCCATGCGTTCGCCCGCCGCCCTGACGTGGCCACGATCTCCCAGCAGGGCCCGGCCACCCCCGATCACGTCATCCGGACCAAACGAATTCCGATGCTGGGCCGCGACGTCGCGGCGTTTCACGCCGCCTACCGGGTCTATTTTGATGCCTGTGCCGCCAAGGCTGGCCGGAAACTCGTCATGCTCGATCCCGCGCCCCGCGTGCTGCTCGATGCCGAACTAGGTCTCTGCACCATGGGCCGCACCGCCAAGGACGCCGCCATCGCGGCCGACATCTACCATCACACCATTGATATCATCTCGCGGGCCTCCGCACTTGGCGGCTGGCAGGCACTGCCCGCGGAAGATATCTTCGATGTCGAATACTGGGATCTCGAGCAGGCCAAGCTCCGCGCCGCCGGCAAGGCCCCCGCGTTCGCCGGCGAGATCGCCCTCGTCACCGGCGCGGCCTCCGGGATCGGCAAGGCCTGCGTGGACTCGCTCCTGAAACGCGGCGCCGCCGTCATCGGCCTCGACGTGAATCCCGCCATCACGAAACTCTACTCCCGCCCCGACTTCCACGGCATCGTCTGCGATCTCACCCAGGAGGCCAGCCTCGCCACCGCTATTGAGGAGGCGGTCCGCAAGTTCGGCGGGCTAGACATGTTGGTGCTGAACGCCGGGATTTTCCCGCCGGGCGCCCCAATCGCCGACATGAAGTCGGACCTCTGGCACAAGGTGATGTCCATCAACCTCGACGCCAATTTCCTGCTGCTCCGCGAGTGCCATCCCCTGCTCAAGCTCGCGCCCAACGGCGGTCGCGTCGTCGTCATCGGCTCAAAGAACGTCCCTGCCCCCGGCCCCGGTGCGTCCGCCTACTCGGCGTCCAAGGCCGCCGTCAACCAGCTCATCCGCGTCGCCGCCCTCGAGTGGGGCAAGGACCGCATCCGCCTCAACTCACTGCACCCGAACATGGTCTTCGACACCGCGCTCTGGACCCCGGAAATCCTCGCCTCCCGCGCGAAGCACTACGGGCTGAGCGTCGAGGAATACAAAACCAACAACGTGCTGAAGACCGAGGTCTCCAGCCGCGATGTCGCCGAGCTCGCCGCCGAGATGTGCGGCCCGCTCTTCGCCAAGACCACCGCTGCCCAGGTCCCCGTCGACGGCGGCAACGATCGCGTCATCTAAAACGCAGGTATTCTCACTCAGAGCCGCCAAGGCGCAAAGGTCAGGATCACCCAACCCACTCTCCGAACTTCGCGTCTTAGCGTCTCTGCGTGCAACTCGCCCCACCCCATGCCCTACCCGAAAAAACGCCCCGTTCATTACACGCTCAGCACCCATTGGGACCGCGAGTGGCGCGAGCCCTTCCAGGGCATCCGCTATGCCCTCGTGACCCTCATGGACCGCGTCATCGCGGGACTCGAGGACGGGCGCCTCAAGGGACCCTTCCAGACCGACGGCCAGTCCATCCTGATTGACGACTACCTCGAGATCCGGCCCGACCGCCGCGCCCAGGTCGAGCGCCTCGCGCGCGAGGGCAAGCTCGTCATTGGTCCGTGGTATTCGATGCCCGACGAGTTCACCGTCTCGGGCGAGGCCCTGATCCGCAACCTGCTTGTCGGTCGCCAGGGCGCGCGCGCCGTCGGCGGCGAACCCTCCCGGGCAGGGTATGTGCCCGACATGTTCGGCCACACCAGCCAGCTCCCGCAGATCTTCGCCGGGTTCGGCATCCCGGTCGGCTACGTCTGGCGCGGCCTCAACCTGCAGCAACGGAATTTCATCTGGCGCGGCGCCGACGGCACCGAAATGCCCTGCCACAAGTTCGGCAATGTCGGCTACGGCACGTTTGCCCACGCGGTGAACCGCGGCCACGAATACAACGGGCCCGTCGAGGACCGCCCGGAGGAACACGCCCGGCGCGCGAAGGAATACTTGGATAAGGAGGCCGCCGCCACCGCCGTGGACGCGATCCTCCTCCACGACTCCTGCGACCATCAGGAGTGGAACCCCCAACGCTACGCCCTCCTGTTCGCGCAGCTGGCCCGGAGTCCGAAGTACAAATTGGTGCACACCAGTCTCGACGCCTACCTGGTCGAGTTGCTGGCCCAGAAGGACAAAATCACCACGGTACTCGAGGGCGAATTGCGGGCGGCGGGTCGGGAACACCTGAAGCCACAGGTCGAGGATTACTGCAACCAATGGGTCATCCCCGGTGTGCTCTCCAGCCGCGTGCGCCTCAAGCAGGCCAACCACCGCTGCCAGACGCTGCTCTGCGCCTGGGCGGAACCGTTCAGCGCGTTGGCCCACGCCGCCCTCGGCGCCGACTTCGCACCGGGCTTTCTCGAGCACGCCTGGCGGCTGCTCATGCAGAACCATGCGCATGACTCCATCGACGGCTGCAGCCCGGACCAGGTGCACCAGGACATGGCGTACCGCTTCGACCAGGTCCGGATGATTGCCGAGAAACTCACCGTCGACGCCACCAGTCGGATCGCGGCCAGTGTGCGCGGCAAGGTCGCGGACAACCAACTGCGGGTCACCCTCTTCAATCCCCTCCCCCGGGACTTCGCCGGCGTCACCGAGGTCACCCTCGAGATCCCAACTTCCTGGCCGGCCTTCAACGAGTTCTTCGGCTTCGAGCCCAAGACCGGTTTCATCATCCACGATGCCGATGGCCGCGAGGTGCCCTACCAGCGCCTCGGCCAGACCCTCAACCGCCTTCGTCAGCGCATCCGCCCCACCAAGTTTGCCGAAGGCGTCATGAGCCACCACATCCCGGTCGCACTTGAGGTCGCCATCCCGGCCCAGGGCTACACCACGCTCACCGTCAGCGCCGTCGCTGCCGGCCGGCCGACGCGTTACCCGGACGTACCCACCCTCGCCACGAGCGAGCGCTCCATGGCCAATGAACACCTCGACGTGGCCCTCGAGGACAATGGTACGCTCACCCTGACCGACCGACACACCGGCCGCGTCTATTCGCGGCTCCTCACCTTCGAGGACCGGGCCGACATCGGTGACGGCTGGTATCACGGCGTTGCGGTTAACGACCAGATCTTCGCCTCCACCGCTTGCCATGCCGAGGTGGCACTCGTACACAACGGCCCCCTGCTGACCACCTTCCGCGTGCGTACCACGATGAACGTGCCCCGGGAGTTCGTCGCCGGCGACACCATGGCGCGGTCCAACCAGTTCGTGCCCATGGTCCTCGACAGCCTGGTCAGCCTCCGGCCCGGGCAGACGTTCGTCGAGGTCCAGACCACCGTGGAAAACCCCGCCGACGATCACCGCGTCCGCGTGCTATTCCCGAGCGGCGCCAAGGCTGAGACTTTCCTCACGGATACCGCCTTCGACGTCGTGGAGCGCCCGATTGCCCTCCCGAAGGACAACCACGAGTACCGCGAGCTCAACGTCGAGACCCAGCCCCAGCAAAGCTGGACCGCAGTCCACGACGCCAAGTCCGGCCTCGCCGTCGTCGCTGACGGCCTGCTCGAGACCGCGGTCCGCGACACCGCCGAGCGACCGATTGCCCTGACGCTCTTCCGTGGCACCCGCCGTACCGTCTTCACCAACGGCGAGCCCGACGGCCAGATGCGCGGCCTGCTGACGTTCCGTTACCTCGTGATGCCCCTCGCAGGGAAGCCCAACCGGGCGCAGCTCTGCGAATTGGGCCAGCGCCTCTCGGCCGGCCTGCGCGCCGTCCAACTGCGCCGGGAAGACATCGATATTTACCGGACCACCCCGGCGCTGCCGGCGACCGCCGGCTTCCTCCGCCTGGAAGGCCCCGCCGTCGTCACCAGCATGCGCCAAGTGGGTGAGTCGCTCGAACTGCGAATGTTCAACCCGGACACCAAGCCCATCAGCGCCACAATCCATCTCGGCGCCAAAACGGGAAAGGCCCAACCGGCCGCCACCGCCCAACGCGTGGACTTCGAAAGCAACCCGCTCGGCCCGCTCTCCGTCGCCAACGGCCAGATCAAGGTCACCCTCAAGCCGAAACAGATCATCACCGTGCGTCTGGGGTAATCCATGACGTAGCAGCGAGCCTTTCGGCCGGCTCAAGGCCCTGAACTAATCGAACGGGCTTGCCGCGCCCAGTCGTAGGTCGGGCTTTACGCCCGACATCCGTAAAATCCTGTCGGGGACAAACCCCGACCTACATCAAGCCGGGCGCCGCAAGACTGCCCCCTACCACACCCAGCGCCTCCCAGCAGGCGAACTACGCGAACCGTCCCTCGCGCAGCACCAGTTGACGCCCGCACTTGGCCGCGTGGTCGGCGTTGTGCGTCACGAGCACCAGCGTCGTGCCGGTCTCGCGGCACAGGCTGAGCAACAGTTCGATCACTGCACTGCCGGTGTGCTCGTCCAGATTACCCGTCGGCTCATCGGCCAAAATCAGTCGTGGTGAATTCATCAACGCCCGGGCCACGGCCACGCGCTGGCGTTCGCCGCCGGACAGTTGCGTCGGCAAGTGGTCCATGCGTTCAGCGAGGCCGACTCGCGTCAGCAGTTCCTTGGCGCGCGCCCGTTCCGCCGAACCGACGTGGCCCACGATTCGCCGCGCCATCAGCACGTTCTGCAGGGCATCGAGCTCGGGGATGAGGTAAAACGACTGGAAGACGATGCCGAGAAACGCCGCGCGGCGCTTGGCCCCGGTGTCGGGTGAACCTTCCCACGTGAGCGCGCCGGCGTCGGGTGCGTCGAGTCCCGCGAGCAGGTGCAGCAGCGTGGACTTGCCCGAGCCCGACTCGCCGCGGATGGAAATGCTTTCCCCGGCGACCACCTCCAGGTTGACGCCGCGCAGCACCTCGATGCGGCGGTCGCCGCTGAGGAAGGTCTTCACGATCCCGCTGGCGTGGAGAATCGTGTTACTCACTGCGCAGGGCCTCCACCGGTTTGAGCCGCGCCGCCATCACCGCGGGGATGATTCCGGCGAGCGTCGAAAGCACGAGCGCCGACACCACGATGAGCGCCAGGTCGCGGTTTTCCAAGTGCTCCGGCAACTCGCTGAATTGGTAAAACCGCGCCAGCAGCTCCTGGCCACCCGTCAGGTGCGTGATGGCGCGCACGAGGTCGTTGCGGAAATGGAGCACGGTGAAGCCCAGGGCGAGTCCGAGGCCCGTGCCCACCACGCCCACTCCGACGCCCTGCAGGCAGAAACACAGCGCAATCTGCCGGCGGCTGGCGCCGAGCGCGCCGAGCAGGCCGATCTCGCGGGTTTTTTTCAGGACGAGCACCAACAGCAGGCTCATCGTCAGGAAGGCAGCTACCAGCACTACGAAAAGCAGCACGAACATCATCATGTTCTTCTCCAGCTGCAGCACCCAGAGGAAGTCCGCAAAGCTGTCCCGCCACGAAAACGCCCGCACGTCGTCAGGCAGGATCGCGTTCACGCGCGCCGCCACCTCGTCCTCCCTCGCGCCGGGGGCGACGCGGAGGTTGATGCCGTGCACGTCGCGGCCGAGGCCGTAAAGGTCCTGCGCCATCCGCAGCGTGCAATACAGCGTGGAGCTGTCGAGTTGCTGGTGCCCGATCTCGAGGATGCCGACGACGCGCGCCGTGCGCGGCAGGATGATCTCGCCGTCCTTCTTCGCCAGCATCAGCGGCGTGTAAATATCCACCATGGCGCCGAGACGCACGCCCAGCGCATCCGCCAGCCCTCCGCTCAGGATGACCGAGTCATCGTCCAGCGCCTCAAGCGAACCGATCCGCACAAATTTTCCCAGCGACACCACCCGGTCGAGGCTGCCGAGATCGAGCCCGCGCATCTGCGGGAAGGCCGGCTTGTTTTGGTACTGCACCATCAGCATGCCCGCCGCGTACGGCGTGGCGCCGGCGACGCCGGGCACCGCCGCGACTTTTTTCACCACACCGGGGTAGTCGCTGATCAGCCCGCGGGACTTGATCTGGATCTCGCCCTCCGTGTCCGTGATCATCGCGCGGATCTGGTAGCCGAAGCCGCCCATCACCCCGAGCACCACGATCAACAGGGCCACGCCGAGCGAGACGCTCACCACCGAGATCGCCGTGAAAAACGGAAACCGCCGTCCCGTCGGGAACAGCTGCTTGATCGCGAGGTAGAGGTACCAAGGCATCGGGCGGAAAAAGAAGAAACCGGGAAAACTTGGAAAAGAAGCAACGAAGCGTGGTTTCGAAGTTTCTTCTTTCTAAGGTTTCAAGGTTTGTCGGCGGCTCGCAACTGCGGGAAGAGGATCACGTCCCGGATGCTCTCGGCGCCGGTGAGCAGGATGCAGAGGCGGTCAATGCCCACGCCCATGCCGCCGGCCGGCGGCATGCCATGCTCGAGGGCGAGCAGGAAGTCCTGGTCGATGTTCTGCTTTTCCTCGCCGGCCTGCGCCTCGAACATCGCGCGCTGCACGTCGGGGTCGTTCTGCTCGGAGTACGCGGGCGCCACCTCCATGCCGCCGATGCAGAGCTCGAACACGTCGAGGGTCGTCGGGTCGTCGGGGGTGAGCTTCGCCAGCGGGCAGAGTTCCTTCGGCAGGTGCGTCACGAAGGTCGGCTGGATCAGGTTCGGCTCGATCTTCTTGGAGAAAATCTCGTTCGTGATCTCAAACTCCTCCCAACCCGGATGGATGGAGAGGCCGAGCTTTTCGGCGCCGGCGGTCTTTTCCGCCTTGGAGCGCTCGAACCAGCCCGCATCGCCGGTCGTCTCGCGGATGAGGTCCTTGTACTTCACCTCGCACCACGGTCCGCCAAAGTTGATCACCTGCCCGCTCGGGGCGTGCTGGACCTCGCTCGTGCCGAGCACGTCGAGGCAGAGCGTCGTGAGCAGGTCCTTGATGAGGATCATCATGCCGCGGTAATCGCTGTAGGCCTGGTAGACCTCGAGCATGGTGAACTCGGGGTTGTGCTTCCGCGAAACGCCTTCGTTGCGGAAGATGCGGCCGATCTCGAACACGCGGTCGTAGCCGCCGACCAGCAGGCGCTTGAGCCGGAGCTCCGTCGCGATGCGCAGGAAAAAATCGGCATTGAGGGCATTATGATGCGTCACGAACGGCCGCGCCGCCGCGCCGCCCGCCGTGCTCTCGAGAATGGGCGTTTCCACCTCGATGAACTTCTGGTCCTCCAGGAAGCGCCGGATGTGCGAGATGATGCGCGAGCGCAGCATCAGCCGCTTCCGCGACTCCTCGTTGACGATTAAATCGAGGTAACGCTGGCGGTAAACCTGCTCCGGGTCGCTCAGCCCGTGCCACTTCTCCGGCAGCGGGCGCAGCGCCTTGCTGACGAGGGTATAGGTCTCCACGCGCACCGTGATCTCACCGGTCTTCGTCTTAAAAAGCGTGCCCTTGGCCCCGATGATGTCGCCGAGGTCGAGCTTCTTGAACGCGGCGTACGCGTCGTCGCCGATCACATCCTTCTTCACGTACAGCTGGATCTGGCCCTGCTGGTCGAGGATCTTCACGAACTGGCTCTTGCCCATGTCGCGCATGGTCACGAGCCGGCCGGCAACCGCCACGGTGACGGCGTTATCCTGGCCCTCGACGTAGGACTTGATCGCCTCACCCGAGAAATGCGTGGTCGCAAAGCTGGCGCGGAACGGATCGGTCCCCGCCGCGCGCATTTCGACCAGCTTTTGCCGCCGCACGGCATGCTGGTCATGGGAGATATCGGAGTGGAGGTCGCTCATGGAACCGGAGGAAATAGCCATGGAGGAAGGCGTGGCGCAAATGGATTTTCACCGCACCTCCGCCTTGCGCGCCCCGGCGCATAGGTCCACCCTGTCCTGCCGTGCCCACCCTGCTTGTCTCGATCATCGTCAGCGCCTGCCTTGGCGCCCTGGTGGGGCTGATCCGGCAATGGAGCGACCAGACCGCCACGCCGGAGGGTAACGTGGATTTCGGTGGCGTGCGCACCTATGCCCTGTGGGCCATGCTGGGGTGCAGCAGCGCTTACCTCAACGAGACGCTGGCGCCCCTGCTGCTCACAGTGACGTTCCTGCTCGTCGGCGCGCATCAGGTGATCGCCATGGCCAAGACGCCTTCCGTAACCCGCCCCGGCGGCACGACGTTTGCCTCGGCTCTACTGACCGTGCTGGTCGGCGCCCTCGTGTACTGGAAACAAACCCAGGCCGCCGTGCTGATTGCCGCCACCACGGTCGTCCTGCTGGGTGTGAAACAGCCCCTGCATGCCTGGACCAAGCGGTTCACCGCCGATGATGTCCGCGCCACGCTGCAGTTCGTGGCCATCACCGGCGTCATCCTGCCGCTCGTGCCCAACCGCAGCTTCGGCCCGTACGGCGCCTTCAACCCGTACACCACCTGGCTGCTGGTCGTGCTGATCTCGGGGCTGGGTTTTCTGGGCTACCTCGCGGTCCGGTCGCTGGGCACGCGCGCCGGCCTGCTCGTCACCAGTTTTTTTGGCGGACTCGCCTCCAGTACCGCCATCACCCTCGCCTTCAGCCGGCGCAGCAAGGACGACCCCGTTTTTTCCGAGCACTACTCGCTGGCGGTCGTGGTGGCGTGCAGCGTGATGCTGGCCCGCGTGGTCGTGGCCGTCGGCGTGCTCAACCTCGAGCTCGCCTTCACCCTCATCAGCCCGTTTGCGCTGATGGCCCTGCCGGGCGTGCTCTACGGCGCGTGGCTCTGGTTCCACCGCCAGCCGGGCAAGGGCGAGGTCGCCACGCCGCAGATCGGCAACCCGCTCAGCCTCAAGCTGGCCATCAAGTTTGCCCTGCTGTACGCGGCCATCGGGTTTCTGGTCAAGGCGCTCAGCAGCCTGAACCAACTGCACTCCAGCCTGCTGCCGCTGAGCTTCATCTCCGGCCTCACCGACATGGACGCGATTTCCCTCTCCGTCACGGGCAACCACACCAGCGGCGCCGTCCCGCTCCCTCTCGCGACGCAGGCCATCGTCATCGCCGCCGTGGCCAACTCACTCCTCAAGGCCGGCTTCGCCATCAGCCTCGGTTCGCCCGTGCTGCGGAAGCAGGTCTCCCTCGTCCTCGGCCTCACCGCCGCCGCAGGGGCCGCGGCGTGCTGGTGGCTGTGAGCACCGCTTAGCGCGTCAGCCGGTAGATCAGCAACGCCGTGCGTTTCACCAGCTCCGGCGCGCGGGCGATCGAAGCCGTCTCGTGCGTCGTGTGCTCGCCCGCCCCACCCAGGCCTAGCCCGTCCAGGCCCGGTAACGGTGGGGAGACAAAGGCAATGTCCCCCGCGCCGCGGCCGCGCGGGTCGAACGCGGTGATTTCCGCATAGCCGAGATCGCGGCTCGCTTGGTCGAGCTGCGCAAGCAGCGCATAGTTTTGCGGCGTCGCGTCCATCGGCGGATACGCGTCATCAAGAAAGGTGAGCACGGCCGAAGTACGCGGCAGGTGCTGGGCGACCACCGCCTCCATCCGGGCGCGCGCCTCGGCCAGCTGCGCCGCACTCAGGCAGCGGAGGTCGCCGCGCACGAGCGTCCGCTGCGCGATGATGTTCGCCTTGCCTGCCACCGTCCCGCCCGTGCGCGTCAGCTCGGCCTCGGCACCGCCGGCGATCAGCGCCGGGTTGATCGTGACCCCGTCCAGCTGGCGCAGCTGCTCATAAAACCCCTGCAGAATCCGGGCCGTTTCAAACACAGCACCGCTCCCGACCGCGGCCGAGAAAATACCTCCGGAATGCCCCGTGGCGCCCTGCACCTCGAGGGTCCACCCGGCGTAACTCCGACGGCCCACCGTGCCCGTGTTGCCAATTGCCGATTCAAACGCGAGGGCCAGGTCGCTGTGCTTCGCGGCGTCGAGCAACTCCCGTCGGCAGAGTTCGCTGGGCAGGCCCACCGCTTCCTCATCGCCGTTCATGATGACCGTGATCCGCGTGTCCGCCAGCAGCCCGGCCCGGTACAGCGCCCGCAACGCGTGGATCATCACGATGTCCCCGCCCTTCATGTCCGCCACGCCCGAACCCGTAACCAGGTCGCCGTCCCGCTTGAAATTCGCGCCCGGATAAACCGTGTCGAGGTGGCCGATCAGCAGGACGCGCTGGCCCTTGGTCCCGCGGTGCTCCGCGACCAGATGACCCGCGCGTCCCGTCGACGTCGGCAACGGTACGAAGCGGGTCTCAAATCCGAGCTCGGCCAGCTGCCGGGCAAAAAGTTCCCCCAGCTGCCGGACGCCCGCCAGGTTCTCCGTGGCGCTGTCGATCTGCACTGCCTGCCCGAGCGCACTCCCAAAGTCATCCTTCCCCGCCTCCACCGCGGCGATGAGCCGCTGCTCCTCGGCCGTGAGCGGGGTCGGCGGCGTGGACGCGGCCCGGCCGGACCCAGACCCTGCCACGATGACGGCCAAGGCCAGCAATAGGCGGGAAAACGTCATCCCAGAAGCTGAGTGATACCCGGCCGTTCCGGCGATGATAAATCCGCCCGGGCCCCCAGGTCGTTTTCACATAATAAGTGAAACCACCCGGGGGCGGGACCGACCCAAATTCCGTCCCCCAAACCGGCGGAGCGGATCAGGGAGTGCCCTTAGAGGCCAAATTCCCTCAATGCGGATTGATCCGTGAGTTGGGTGACCGTCGGATCAGACGCCGACCAGTCGAGCACACCGAGCAACAAGCGATAATAACGGAGACCGAAATAGGCCACGAGCCAGCGGCTGCCATTGCGGGCGACAACTTTCATGCCAGTGATGTCGGCGCGCAGGGCTCGCGGTTTCACGTCCGGCCAGCGCAGCGGGTTGTCCGACTCGACATAGCTCCAAGCGTGGTGCCCGCCGAAGAACAGCAGCCAGCGGCCGTCGGCGCGTTGCTGCACGTTGCACGACTCACACTGGTTCCAGCCGGAAAAGGCGTAGGCGATCCCCTCGTCCTGCCATGTCAGCAGGTCGCGGGACGACGCCCGGGCCACGCAGCCGCGTCCGTCCTTCAAGACCGCCGTGTAATACAACTGCCACCCACCCTCATGCGCGATGACATGCGGATCCCGGCACGCCGCCCCGCCCGTTGTCGGGCAAAACGCCCAGCCATACTCCTCCGGCCGGATTACCGGCTGGTCGCCCGCGCGCTCCCAGCGAAACAAATCGGGGGAGGTCGCCACGCCGATGCGCTGCGTGTTGTCCGTCGCGACGCCGGTGTAAAACATCCAGTGTTTGCCGCCCGACGAAATGACGTACGGCGCAAACACGTGGCCGTGGTCCCATCCGCTCGGATTGATAAAGAAGCACGGCTCGTGCGTCTCCCAGGTCACGAAGTCCCTCGTGGTCGCGTGGCCGAACCAGATTTCATTGCCCGGCAGGCAGCAACTGACGCCCGGGGTGCCGGCAATATGATAGAGGTGCCAGGTGCCGGCCACCTCGTGCAGACAAAAATCCTTCAGGTAAAACCCCAGCGGCGCGTACCCGACCTTCAGCCAGTCCTCCTCGTGTGACCGCTGACGCGCGACCGCATCGAGGTAGCACTGGTAGTCGGGATTGGAGCTCATTTTTGCCCGCGAATTACGCGAAACAGCGCGAATACGGAGTCAGAAAGTTCAAAGTTACGGGATCTTCCGGATTCGCGTCGATTCGCGTGTTTCGCGGGCAAAATCTCAGCGCTGCCAGCGCTCGTTCAGCGTCGGGAACTTCGGGAAGGCCACGTGCGGCTCGTTCTGATACCAGAACGCCGTCGAGGCGACATCCTCCGTCAGCGGCTGGTAAATGTGTCCCGGCCACCAGCCGAGCGTTTGCACCGTCACCTTCAGGTCCTTGGCAAATCCGATGCTGTCAAAGATGTGCCAGCGGTAGAGGCTGAAGTAGCGCGGGCCATCGGCGCTGCCGGTATGCGCCAGCGGCATGCCGACAAACGGCGCGTTGAACGCCTGCTCGACCTGGTCCTTCTGCGGGTGCTTGAAGAAACCCCACGCGCCGCCGAAGTAATCCTCGGTCCCGTTGTCACAGATCGTCGGGAACTCCTTGTCGCCATCGAGGTAGAACTTCACCTCGCCCTCGCCCCACCAGCCGCGGGAGAGCGCCGTCCAGGCGAGATACGTGCCGACGTACAGGCCCTTGCCCTTCACGCCGTCGAGGATCGTGTGCTCGGGATGCTCGCGGGTCGTCAGGCTGCGGCGCCATTGCGCGTGAAAATACGCGGCGCCGGCCGGGATGGGGTGGAGCTTGTAGAGCACCTTGAACGCCACGATGCGCACGTCCTTCTTGTCGTCGTTCGTCAGCGTGATGCGCGCGTGCTTGCGGAACGGCATCTGCCAGTAACAGCCGCAGCCGCGATGCGGGGCGACCACCACGGGCATCGAGGTCACCTGGTGCGGCTGCGTGTCGAAGCCCATCGCGAAGAAATCCCCCATCGGCGCCTCGACCGACGGGGTCGGCTCGTTGTCCCAGTACATCCGCACCACGAGCGTGCGAAATTCCTCGGCGCTCGCCGTGATCCAAAAGTGGTTGATGCAGCCCGGCCCCTTGATGTCCGCCAGTGTGGCGGTCTCGCCGGCCTTGAGACTGATGAACGGCCGCACCTTCCAGCCGCGGCCGAGGTGCTGCGCCGCACCGCTGTGCGCGAGAAACGGATCGTCGGGATTCGGGTCCCATTTGGCGGCGCCGCCCTTTTCGCCGGTGGGATTCTCGGCGTTGATCATGCGCGTCACCGCGCCGGTCTGGAACGGCAGTTGCCCCAGCGGGTTGTTCATCAATTGGGGTGTCATGGGAAAATCAGCGGGAGAAAACCGACTGCAGCGTCCGCGTACGCGCCACGGCTTCGGGCAGATACGTAATTCCGTCGATCGGCGTGAGCAACACCGACGTGCGCCGGCACTGGTAGCGTCCGCTGCCGAGGTAGGCCAGGTCCGTCGTCGCCGGCATCGCAATAGCGGTGGCCGTCTCCGCACCGAGCAACAGCGGGCCGTGCATGAAGTGCCGCGCGTCAGGGAAGTTCGTGGGATATTTCGCCGACTCGCACACCAGCGTGATGGCAAACTCAACCGCGACCACGTCGTCGGCCGCCAGCGTCGTCTCCACCACGACAAAGCCATGCTCGAGTTTCGTCGGCAGCACCGTCTCGCCCTTTTTCACGACAAACGATTTCGCGTCGACGCCCGGCGGCACGAGGAAATGCAGCCGCCAGGGCGCGCCGGCCGCGGCCTGCTTGACCTGATAGTTGATCTTTCCGCCGTAGGGATACTCGCCGGTGGCGTTGAGGACAAGCATGCCGCCCGGCGCGCGCACCGTGACCGCGCCCTCGAAATAAAATGGGAACCAGACGCCGCGCGGCGCCGCTGGATCAGTGAAGGCCGCGTACCGCGCTGCGCAGGACAGCCCCTCCGCCCCGCGCATCGAGCAACACCAGGGCGCCTCGAACCACTTGAAAGCATGGACAAAGCGGTCGCCGTTCGAGCCCGTACAAAAATCGCAGCCGAAGCCGCCGTTCGGCCGCTGGTGGTGACAGATGGCGTTGTGGTAAATCCGGTGCGCCTCCTCGAGGTAGAACGGCTCGCGCGTCACCTGCCAGAGCTGCACGCCCAGCATGAACGAGTCGATGATGGCGCAGCTTTCCGTCCAGTCCGGCCGGCCGAACCAGTTGAAATTCGCGTGGTGCTCCGTGCGCGCCTGGTCGAGGTAGAGTTGGAAGCGTTCCCGCACGATCTTCAGGTACTCCGGCCGCGCCTCGACCTCCATGTGCCAGCGCAGGATGCCGCGCAGCGCCGTGAGCGTCGCATGCGTCTGCGCGCTGAGCGCGATGATATCCAGCTGCGCATACCGCGCGATCATCGTCTCGATCAGCCTCCGCAATTCCGGCGTGGGATCGACGAGGTAGGCCTGGGTGAGGCCGTCGAGCGTGAAGAACAGCGTGCCAATATCCGTCGAGAGCCCGAGCCACACGCCGTCGTGCGCCACGGTGAGGCCGGAAACCGGGCCGCCCATCAGCTTGTCGAGGAGATGGTCGGGGTACGCACCATAGAGCGGACGCGTGGGCAGCATCAGGTGGTTGATGATGCCGCGGATCGCCGCGAGGGCGCGGGGATCTTTTTTCCAGAGGTAATATTCGCACAGGCCGCGCAGCATGGCGTTGTGGCCGCCGACCTGGTTTTCGTCGGCCCGGCCGGCGGGATGCACGAGGCCGATGTACCCGCGCGCGTTGCACGCTTCCGGCCAGCGGCGGACGGTTTCCTCGGTGCGGGGCGACTCGCGATCGAGCGCCTGCGCATCGAGCGTGAGGCCGAGCAGCGTGCGCCCAAGCCAGTCGCCCGGCGCCTCGCGGGCCGTGAAGGCGGTGATGGCGGCCTCGAAGGAAAACTCAGCGTCATGCAGGCGGCCGAAATTGAGCTCCAGGCGGCGGCGCAGGTCACCGGCGGGCGCGCTGTCAGCGAGGGCCGTCGATTGCAGGAGGGACGAGGAAAGCGGCATGGGGGAAGCCGGGGAAGGCCCGGTCAAACAGCCGCAGGCAAGCCGCCCGCGCAAGCTCACAAGAGCTGATATTTCACCCACCCGGCACCGCCGGGCATAATCTTGCGCCGCAGCTCCGTCTGCGCACGGTGTGGTCTCATGCCTGCCTCTTCCCCTACCCTCCCCGTACCCGCGACCCTCGACTGGGGCCGCACGCGCTATGAGGTGGCGCACGGGATGCAGGATGCGCTGGTGGCGCAGCGGATCGCGGGCGAGATCAGCGACACTCTGGTCTTCACGGAGCACGACCCGGTCTTCACGCTCGGGCTGCGGCGCGGGTCGGAACAGAATCTCGTCTGGGATGAGGCCCAGCTCGCACGGCAGGGCGTCGAGGTCGTCCAAACGAACCGCGGCGGTGACATCACGTACCATGGACCCGGCCAGATTGTCGGCTACCCGATCGTGTCGCTGGCCTCCCGCCAGGACCTGCATGCCTACCTGCGTTTTCTCGAGCAGGTGCTGATCAACAGCGTCGGCGCACTCGGCCTCGCCGCGACCCGCCGCGAGGGCAAGACCGGCATCTGGCTCGGACCGCGCAAGATCGCGGCCCTGGGCGTCGCCGTGCGTCGCTGGGTCGCGTACCACGGCTTCGCCCTCAACGTGTCACCCAACCTCGCTCACTTCACGGGCATCGTGCCGTGCGGCATCCGTGCGGCCGACGGCACCGTCACGTCGCTGCAGGCTGAACTGGGCCGGGCAGTCGAGTTGGTCGAGGTGAAGACCGTGCTCGCGCGCGAATTCTGGCGCCTCTGGCCGGAATTCCTGCGGGAGCCGGCGGGCGACGGTTCAGCGCCGCGCCGCAGCCAAAGCTAGTCCCGGCTCAGCGGTAGGTATCCGCCGCGAGCCAGAAAACGGCCTTCTCGCGCGTCCAGCCGTTTTTGGTCGCCCAAGCCTGGTCGGCCGCGCTGATCAGCCAGAGAAAACGGTCGGCCTTGGAAAAACGAATCACGGGCACAAGACCGGGCGCCGACTTCAGGGAAACATAACCCACGGCCCCTTCGGTCACATATCCCGCCTTGAGTCGCGCTTTCACCTCTTCGGGCGTAACCGCCAGCATGCGGAGGACGCCACCCGTTGGGAGCGGGAGGATCATGCGATGCAACAGACCGGTGTTCTCCCCACTCTCGGTTTGGATCACCCCCGCGCCGCTGACCTTCCAGTTGCCGCGGACGAGGTTGTTTTTCTCGGCCACATCCGTCGAGAAGATGGTCTCAGCCGGGGAGAAGGGGTTCAAGACCACCCAAGCCTGCACATCTGAAGCGGACGCGAGGGCCGGCAGGGCGGCCAGGAGGAGCAGGAACTTGAGACCGGAGAAGGACGACCAACGGGGGAAAATTGAGTTCATCAGGTCCCGAGTAGGCCGGGCGCGCGCAAAAAAGACACGCTAAAAAAACCGTGCCCCGCTGGACAATCCGTGTTTATGATTCCCGATTACCTGATGGATACCACGCGCAAACCTTCCTGGCTCCGGGCCAAACTGCCCGCCGGACCCGGCTACGCCGCCACGCGCCAGCTGGTGGACAATAACAAGCTCAATACCGTGTGCCAGAGCGCGCAGTGCCCCAACCTCGGCGAGTGCTGGTCGCGCGGCACCGCCACCGTGATGATCCTCGGCAACATCTGCACGCGCTCGTGCAACTTCTGCGCGATCCAGACCGGCCGCCCGACCGAACTCGACCTGGGCGAGCCCGCCCGCGTGGCTGACGCGGTCGCGAAGATGAATCTCAAGCACTGCGTCATCACCAGCGTCGCCCGCGATGAGTTGAAGGACGGCGGCGCCGGCGTGTGGGCCGCGACGATCCGGGCCATCCGCCACCGCAACCCGCACACCGCGATCGAGGTGCTCGTGCCGGACTTCAAGGGCCAGTTGGAACTCGTGGACATCGTCCTCGACGCCAAGCCCGACATCTACAATCACAACCTCGAAACCGTCGAGCGCCTGCAGAAGCCCGTGCGCGTGCAGGCCCGTTACGACCGTTCGCGTTCCGTCCTCCGCCACGCGAAGGGCCGCGGCTTTGTCACCAAGACCGGCATCATGCTCGGCCTCGGCGAAGAGCAGGCGGAGGTCGAGCAGACGCTGCGCGACATTGCCGCCGACCAGACTGACATTCTCACCATCGGCCAGTACCTGCAGCCCACCCCGCAGCACCTGCCCATCTCCCGCTGGGTCGAGCCGGCGGAGTTCATCCATTGGAAGAATTTCGGCCTGTCCATCGGCCTCGGGGTCGTTGAGAGCGGCCCGCTCGTGCGCTCCAGCTACCATGCCGACGAGCAGTCGCAGAAATACACCGGCGTCGAGCACCTCAATACCGCCAACGCCTTGGCCGGCAGCTGATCCGCCCATGAAATCCCGCCGTGAAATTGTCGAAAACTGGCTGCCCCGCTACACGGGCGTGCCGCTGAAGGATTTTGGCGAGTACATCCTCCTGACGAATTTCCAGCGCTACGTGAAGCTCTTCGCCCAGTGGCACCGCGTGCCGGTGCTCGGCAAGGACAAGCCCATGTCCAGCGCCACCGCCGGCGACATCACCATCATCAACTTCGGCATGGGCAGCGCGCTCGCCGCCACCGTGATGGACCTGCTCAGCGCCACGCACCCGAAGGCCGTGCTCTTCCTCGGCAAGTGCGGCGGCGTGAAACACCGGGCGGAACTCGGCGACTTCATCCTCCCCATTGCCGCCATCCGCGGCGAGGGCACGAGCTCCGACTATTTCCCGCCCGAGGTCCCCGCCCTGCCTTCATTCGCGCTCCAGAAGGCCATCTCCACCACCGTCCGCGACCATGCCCGCGACTACTGGACGGGCACCGTCTACACGACCAACCGCCGCGTCTGGGAGCACGACGAGGATTTCAAGAAGTACCTGAAGAAAATCCGGGTGCTCGCCATCGACATGGAGACCGCGACGATTTTCATGACGGGTTTCTACAACGAGATTCCGACCGGCGCGCTGCTCCTTGTGTCCGACCAGCCGATGACACCGGACGGCGTCAAGACCGCCAAGAGTGACGAGGTGGTGGATGACTCACACGTCAATGGCCACCTCCGCATCGGCATCGACGCCCTGAAACAGCTGATCAACAAGGGCGTGACGGTGAAGCACCTGCGGTTTTAAGCCGGTCTGTTTTCACAGGAGGTAACGGAGGAAACAGAGTCCCCGTTCCAACCCGTGCTCCGTTCCCTCCGTTGCCTCCTGTAAAGTGGTTGGGGTTCACCCCCGCACCGTCGGGTGCGCCTGCAGGCGGTAGCGGCGGGGGCTCACGCCGAAGCGTTTCCGAAAGAGCGCATAGAAGTGCGACAGGTTGTTCAGCCCGCAATCCAGCGCGATCTCCACAATGGGCCGCGAGGTCTCGCTGAGCTGCCGGGCGCTGAAGCCCATGCGCGCGGCGTTCACCAACATCGTCGGCGTCTGACCATAGTAGCGCACCGCCGCCCGCGCCACGTGGGACGGGCTGCGGCCCGCCAGCCGCGCCAGCGTCACGGTCCCGCCGGCAAACTGCTCCGGCCCCACCAATGCACTCCGCGCCTGCTCCAGCCACTCCGGCACGGGTTTCATCCCGTGCGCCGGCTCGTGCAGCAGCTGCGGCAATTCCATCAGGAATCCATCCAGCACCACCCGCGGCCGGCCCGCCGATGTCGCCAGCCGCAGGGCCCAGCGCTCCAGCGCCCCCTGTGCCCGCACGTCGAGCGGCCAGGCCCGGTCCGCCGGCGACCGTTCATACAAATCCGGCTCCCGCGCAAAATAGCGGCGGCGCACCTCCGCCCAGCTGCGGCTCGGGAACGCCAGGTTGAGAATGCCCAGCGGCGCCGCATCCGACCCTGTCACATGGTGCCGGTCCTTTGGTTTGATCAGAAACAGCCGCCCGGCCGAGAGCGGCTCGGTCCGGCCGTTGAGCAGGTGCTCGCCGCGCCCGCGCTTCACCCAGAACAGCTCGTGAAAGTCGTGGTCATGGTACCGCGCCGCGTTCCCGGCCGTGAGGTCCGTCTGCGCAAAGTGGTACGCCTCGCCCGGGCGGACGAAATCGGCCAGGTGGAAGTGCAGGCAGGGCCGGGACATCAGGACAATATAACACCAGAAAGTACGCTTTTATGGCAAGACTTCCCCGCCGAAGGGTGATATAACACAAGCATGGTTGCACCCACCTCCTCCACCCCCGCCCATCACCGCCTCACCCCCGCCGAGATCGCCCGCTACAAAACCGAGGGCTACCACATCTACCGCGAGCAACTGTTCCCGCCGGCCAAGTTCGACGGCCTGAAGGCCACGTTCGAGGACATCCTCAACAATCTCGAAACCGGCGTGCGGCCGGAGTCGATGGATGTGCCGCACTTCCAGCATCCCGAGCTGTTCAAGTGGCTCCTCGCCGACGAGGTCCTCGACCTGGTCGAGCCGATCCTCGGTCCGGACATCGCCCTGTTCTCCAGCCATTTCATCTGCAAGCCCCGCGGCAACGGCCAGCGCGTGCCGTGGCATGAGGACTCCCACTACTGGAAGACCATGATCACGCCCATGGAGGTGGCCACCGTCTGGCTCGCCATCGATCCGTCCACCAAGGTGAACGGCTGCATGAACGTGATCCCGCGGACGCACAACACGGGCAAGCTGGGCTTCTCCGACTATGACGACCTCGCGCCCGGCACCGCCGTGTTCAACGACGAGATCAAGGCCGCCCAGCGCGACCCGAGCAAGGCCGTCGCCATCGAACTCGAGGCCGGCCAGTGCAGCCTGCACGACGGCCGCATCATCCACGGCAGTGCGCCCAACACGAGTAACATCCGCCGCTGCGGCTACACCATGCGCTACATCAGCACCGGCGTGAAGCTCAACTCGGACATGGTGGGCAAGTTCCACAACATTTACCTCGCCCGCGGCCAGGATCGCGCCGGCAACACCTACGGCGACCCGCAGAAGGCCTATCCCGACCTCGCCCGCTTCCGCGCTAAACACGGCAAGAACGGGCACTGAGTCCGGGACTAAGCTCACGACCAAGAGGCGCAAACGCCGCAGGGCGGGCGCCTCTTTTTTGCGCCTCCGGCTCTTCGCTGCGGCCCAGCGGCTAGAGCTCCGCGGCAGCTTTGTGAATTCCAGCCCGGTTCCGCGGTTGAACGCCGCGGCCCACGCCGCATGCTGCCAGCGCATGTCGCTCTCCGCCCTCTCCCGCCGCGCCCGGCGCGTACGCGAACTTTACGCCAAGTTGGAAATCCAGCGCGGCGGCCGGCCATGGTCGCGCGCGGAACTCGCCCAGGGCTTCGTCGGCGACGTGGGCGACCTCATGAAACTGCTTATGGCGAAGGACGGACGACGCCCCGCCGCGCAGCTGGACGCGAAGCTCGCCCACGAATTCGGCGACTGCCTGTGGTGCCTGCTGGTGCTGGCCGAGTCCAGCGACGTGGACCTTGCGAAAGCGTTCAACGCCACGATGGATGAGCTCGAGCTGCGGCTCGCACCCAAGAAGCGAACGAAGAAGCTTTAGGTGGGCGGGCACGTCCCTGTGCCCGCATTTGCTTGCCGTGGGTTGCGCGCTCGCCGCCCAACGTTGAGCGCGAGCGCTCAACCCACATGCGGGCGCAGGACGTGCCCGCCCACCTACTCGACCTCGAACCAGAACGGCACAAACACCTCACGCCCGCCGAGGTTGAGCTGCGCCCAGATCACGTAGTTCCCCGCGGCGGGGATCATGATCTTGAAATTCAAGACCGGCTTCACCGCATCCGGCTGCTGCGACAGGTTGAATTCATTGGGATGGAGATGGGCGAATCCGCTCCGCGCCTCGTCGAAAGCGACCAGGTGCGCAAACGCCCCCATGACCGGGCCCATCGGCACCGGTTTTCCGTCCGTCCGGGTAATGGCGAGTTTCAGGTCCACCGACACTTTCGACCGCACCGGCCGGGCGCCGGGCACGAGCGCGAACTGATAGCCGTCGCGCTCCACCACCCAGGATTCCTCATGCTTCATCACCAGCGTGAAGCTCGCCGGCAGACTCGACTTTCCGATCTGCACATCCGTCGAGGCATACAACCCGCGGGCCGTCACGACCGGCGTGAAATCGGCGAACACCCGGTATTTCCCCTCCCGCCTCGGCGTGAAGGCAAAGGTCCATTCCCCCGCATGGGCGCCGGGCTCCGGGTGCACGTGCTGGTAGTCATTGAGCCAGGGATCAATGATCAGCAGGTGCAGCAGCTTCGTGTGCGTCACGATCAAATCCTCGGGCGCGATGGGTTTCCCGCTCGCGGTTTTCAGCGTCAGCGTGAAATGCGCCGGCTGACCCGGCACCAGCGGGGCCTCGCCCACGGGCGTGAGCGTCAGTGCCACGGGCGACTGCATCTCGACCACCGGGATGAACTGCGGGTTCAGCGGGTCGCAAAACTCGATGGAGTTTTTGGCGTCCGCCGCGCGGAAATCCATGTGGCTGAGGTTCGTGCCCGTCGGCAGCCAGCGGAAGAACAGGAAGAGCGCGAGCGCCACCGCCGTGATGAGCCCGAGCTGGCGCCGCGCCCGGCGGTCAAGGGGCTGGATGGTCGCGCTCATGGGCGGTGCATCTTTGCGACGAAATCCTGCGGCTCCCACGCGCTGCCATCGGCGCGGTGGATGATGCGACCGTTTTCATCGATCAGCAGCGTGCTGAGCGTATGCTTGAGCAGGGCGCCGTCGAATTCCGCGATGACGCCGAATTGTGTGAGCAAGTCCTTGATCGCGTTTTCCGGGCCGGTGAGGAACGAGAAGTTCGTCGGGTCGATCCCGCGCGTGGCAGCATACTCCTTCAACACGGCGGGTGTGTCGTAGGCTGGGTCGAGTGTAATCGAGACAAACTCAATGTTGGCCACGCCAGTCTCCCGTGCGAGTTTCTGCGTGCCCATCATCTTCAGCGTCGAAGCCGGGCACATCGTCGCCACGGGGCAGCGGGAGAAAATGAAGTTCAGCATGACCTGCTTCCCACGGAACCGCGCACTCTGCACCACGCGGCCTTCCTGATCGTAGAGGGCGAAATCAGGCATCTTCTCCCCTACCTCGCGATAGGCGGACTGGCCGCGGATAAGCGTGTCCTGCCGGAGTGCCGCCGCCTGTGCCGCGATGGCGGCGGCGGCGGGCTTGTCGTCCGGCCAGATGTTCTCGAGCCGCCAGTTGCCCTTCTTTACGGGGAGGAGGTCGCCCCGAATCCGCTCGCCGGGCTTGGCCGCCACGAGGTCGGCCGCTGAAACGCTGAACTCCATCGTCATCGCCGGCATGAAGTCCTTAATTTCGTCGTGCTGCACCACGAGCACCTTGTTGACGGCGTCCACCCGGACGACCTCGCCGGTCAGCGGATAGCGTGTTTCCAGAGGGGCTGCGGCCGTCGCCGTGGAAGGTTTACCGCCGTCCGACCGGCTGCAGCCGGCCACGCCCAGGAGCGCGAAGACCCCGGCGGCCAGTAGGGCATAAGATTTCATGACACTACGGATTCGCCGGAGGATATAATTGTCAAAGGGTTTGCGGACCAAGGCAGAGGCCCTTCTGCTGGCGAGTCACTCTGCTCATGGCCTCCCCGTCACCCACTCGCCGCACCGCGGACCACAAACCCACCCTCGCCTTCTTCGCGGCCTTTGGCAGCGCCTGGGTGTTCCTGCTGGTCACGCTGGGGGCTTTTACCACCAGCATCGGCGCGGGCATGGCGTTTTCCGACTGGCCGCTCTCCAACGGCTCCCTCAACCCGCACGGCTGGATGACCAATCTCGCCATGTTCGCCGAGCATTCGCACCGCCTGAGCGCGGGGGTGATGAGCACGGTGACAATCATCCTCGCGGTTTGGCTTTGGCGGACCGAGGAGCGCGCCTGGTTGCGGAAACTCGCGTATTTTGCGGTCGGGCTGGTTCTGGCGCAGGCCGTCGTGGGCGGGCTGCGGGTGATGTACGACAGCCATCAGGTCGAGCTGGTGGACACGAGCCTGGGCCGCCTCTTCGCCATGCTGCACGCGTGCCTGGCGCAACTCTTCGCCTGCACGCTCATCGCCATCGCCGCCGCCTGCGCGAAAGGCTGGATTCTGGGGAATGGCGGCGCGGTTGACGCCCCCACCCGCCGGCTCGGCCGGCTCTGCGTGGCCCTGCTGTTTGCGCAGCTCGCGATTGCGGCCGTGATGCGGCACAGCTTCGCCGGCCTCGCGATCCCGACCTTTCCCGCGTCCAACTTCGACGGCGGCCTGCTGCCCGCGACGTGGAATTTCCGCGTCGGCATCCATTTCGCCCACCGGGTGATGGCCGCGGTGCTCTGCGTGGCCCTGCCCTGGTACGCCTTCACGCTGCGCGCCGACCGGGGCGCCACGACCGGGCTGCGGCTCGGGGCCATCGCCCTGCTGGTGCTGCTGACGCTGCAAATCACCCTCGGCGCCCAGATTATCTGGACGTACCGCGCCGCGGCCGTGACGACCGGTCATGTGGTCGTCGGCGCGCTCACCCTCGTCACGACCTTCTGGCTGACCTGGCTCGCGCACCGCGACGCCATTGAGACCAAGGCCACCGCATGAACCCCGTTCCGGAAGCACTGCCGCCCAAATTCCGCGACTACGTTGAATTGACGAAACCGCGGCTGAGCCTGCTCTCCGTTTTCACGGTGCTGGTCGGCTATATGGCGGCCCACGGGGAGCGTGGCATCCGGCTGGCGTGGCTGGTGGCCGGCACCATCCTCGCCGCCGGCGGAGTGGCGGCGCTGAACCAGTGGATGGAGCGCGACACCGACGCGCTCATGAAGCGCACGGCCGACCGACCCATTCCCACGGGCAAGGTGCCGGACGGCTCGGCCTTCGTGCTGGGCACGCTGATGTGCATCACCTCGCTCTTCCTGCTGTTCGCGCTGGTCAATCCGCTGTCCTCGCTGTTCACGCTGCTCACCATCATTTCCTACCTCTGGTGGTACACGCCCGCAAAGCGGTGGTCGCGCTGGGCGACGGAAATCGGCGCGCTCGCAGGCGCCTTTCCTCCGCTCATCGGCTGGGCCGCCGGCGAAGGCCGGGTGACCACGCTGGGCTGGATTCTCTTCGGGGTGCTGTTTTTCTGGCAAATCCCCCACTTCATGGCCGTGGCGTGGACCTACCGGCGCGATTACGCCACGGTGCATTTCCCCATGCTGCCGGTGCGCGATGAATCCGGCCGCTGGGTCGCTGCCTGGTCGCTTCTGGCCACCCTCGCGCTCGTCACCGTAAGCGTGCTCCCCACGGTGTACGGTCTGGCGAGCCGGTATTACCTCGGCGCCGCCGCGGTCTGCGACGTGTGGTTTCTCTGGCGCGCGCTCCTGTTCCTCCGCGCGCAGGGCCGCGACCAGGCCGCCCGGAAACTGTTTCTCACCTCCATCACCTATCTGCCGCTGGTGCTCATCGCGCTCGTGGCCGACCGGCTTATTTTTTCACCATGAGCATCCGCGACATCCCCGCCCTCAACGCCACGCTGAACGGACTCGCTACCGTGCTGATCACGGCGGGGTTCATCCTGATCAAAACCGGCCGCAAGGAGGCGCACCGCAAGGTCATGACCACGGCCATGGTGGTTTCCGCGCTATTTCTCGTCGGCTACGTGACCCACAAGATATTGATTCGAGGCGTACATACGCCATTCGGTGGCGAAGGGCTGATTCGCACGGCGTATTACGTCATGCTCATTTCACACATCCTGCTCGCCATCAGCATCGCGTACCTGGTGCCCCGGACCTTCCTGTTTGCGATCCAGGGCAACTACGAGCGTCACCAGGCCTGGGCGAAGTGGACTTTCCCCATCTGGTATTATGTCTCCGTGACCGGCGTGCTGGTGTATTTCTCGCTCTACCAGTGGTGGCCGGCGGCGAAATAAGGCCACAAAAAAGCCGGGCTTGCCGCCCGGCTTGAAAGTGAGGCGGCGCAGGCCGCGGGCTTATTTGACCGTCAGCACGCCCTTCATGCCGACCTGGAAGTGGGCCGGGAAGCTGCAGAGGAACGGATAATCGCCGGGCGTGGTCGGAACGGTGAACGTGATTTCACCTGACTTACGGGGCCCGAGGAGCGAAATCTGCGCCAGCACCTGACCGGACAGCTCGGCCGGGGAATAATCCGTGGCCTTCGCCAGCGCGGCGGCCTTGTCAAAGGCCTCCACATCGGTGCCCATCTTGAGGAGGATCCAGTTGTGGCCCATGACTTCCTTCGGCTGCGTGCCGATATTGGTCAAGACGACGGTGATCTGCTCACCGGGCTTGGCCTCGATGGCGGTGAGGCTGTATTTCATGTTGTCGCCGGCGGTGATTTCCACGGTGCGCGGTCCCGCGGGGGCGGCGGCCGTGGCGGTGGACGAGGTGTCCTTCTGGCCGCAGCCGGAAGTGACAAGGGCGATGAGCGCCGAGGCGCAGAGGAGACGGAGGTTCAGGTTCATGGCGTGGGCACCATCAGCCAGCCGGCGCAGGGATGCAACCGCCAAGCGAGTAAATGCCGGGCCTTATGCCCGAACGTCCAAAATTAATAGCCGGACCAAATACCGGCGGCACACCTTGCGGCCCATGACATAACTCCAAGGATTATGGCTTGAAATGCCGGAACGTTCGCGAACTCTCTCTGCCTTGGCGCCCACCGCCAGACACCCAATTTTTTCCCACGACTGAACCCATGCGTTTGACCTCCCTCCTCCCCACCCTCGCCCGTCGGGGTCGTATTCTCCTCGCGCTCGGTGGCTTGGCCCTGCTCACCGGGTGCAACTTGGATTTCTGGACCATGAAGGGGCACCAGTCGACCATCGCGGTCGACGGTCCCGTGGCCAAGTCCCAGCTGGATGTCTTTCTGGTCACCTGCTGGGTGACCCTGGTCATCTTCCTCATCGTCGGCAGCGTGCTGGCCTACGCGACCTACAAGTTCCGCGCCCGCAGCGAGGCCGACGAGCAGGCCGTCCCGCCCGAGCAGGGCCACGGCAACCCGCTGATCGAGCTCGGGCTCATCGGCGCCTCGGTGCTCGCCCTCGTCATCATCGCCGTCCCCACCCTCAAGTCCATCACCTACACCCACGACGTGCCCGTCGAGGAGAAAGCCAACGCCTACGAGGTCAACGCCCTCGCCTACCAGTGGTGGTTCAAGTTCGAGTATCCCGCCGAGCCGATCGCCGGCTCCGGCCAGCTCGTGTCCGCCAACGAGCTCGTCATCCCCGCCGGCCGTCCCGTCCACATCAACCTGCGCGGCATGGACGTCATCCACAGCTTTTGGGTGCCCAAGCTGGCCGGCAAAGTGGACATGATTCCCAACCGCGGCAATTTTCTTTGGCTGAAGGCCGACGCCCCCGGCTACTACTGGGGCCAGTGCGCCGAGTACTGCGGCGACTCCCATGCCGTCATGCGCTTCCGTGTGATCGCCCTCGGGCCGAAGGATTTCAACAACTGGCTCAATGCCCAGACTTCGCCCGCCCGCGAGGTCGCCAAGGTCGCGTCCACCGGCCAGCCCAAGGCCCAGTTCGCCGCCTACCGGTCCGACTGGAAGCGCAACGAGGCGGGCTGGAGCGCCCAATTTGAACTAAACCCGTTCGAGTCCTGGAAAGCCCACCAGGAGCCCGACCCCAAGCACGAGGATGCCGCGCTCATCGCTCAGGGCCGCGCGCTCTTCCAGTCCAAGACCTGCTTCACCTGCCACGTCGTCCGCGGCCACATGGTCGGCGGCAGCGGCGCGTATCCTGACCTGACCCACGTCGGCGCCCGCACCACCATCGCCGGCGGCCTGCTCGAGAACAACGCCGCGCAACTCGCCCGTTGGATCTCGCATCCCGATGTGGTCAAGCCCGGCAACAAGATGTACGTCAACGGGTACCTCGCGAATAACATTAAGCTCACGCCCGACGATGTCTCCGCGCTCGTGGCCTATCTCAGCAGCCTCAAATAATCCCTCTCATGGAAGCCACGGCCAAATCCCACTTCACCGGCAAAGAGGAGCATGCTCCTGCCAAGCCCTCCTTCGCCTTCTGGCGGCCCACGGCCAAGACCGGCCTCATGAGCTGGCTGACCACCGTCGACCACAAGAAGATCGGCTTCCTCTACGGCTCGTTCGCCCTGTTCTTTTTCCTCGTGGGCGGCTGCGAGGCCCTGCTCATCCGCCTGCAGCTCATCGTGCCCAACAACACGCTGCTGACCGCGCCGCAGTACAACACGATGTTCACGATGCACGGCACGACGATGATCTTCCTCGCCGTCATGCCCCTGGGCGCCGCGTTCTTCAACTTCATCATGCCGCTGCAGATCGGCGCGCGGGACGTCGCCTTCCCGCGGCTGAACGCCTTCTCGCTGTGGACCTTCGTCGCCGGCGCGATCATCCTCAATGTCGGCTGGTTCCTCCCCGACGGGGCGCCGGATGCCGGCTGGTTCGGCTACGCGCCGCTCACGTCCAAGCTCTACAACCCCACCCACGCGACCGACTTCTGGATCCTCGGCCTGCAGCTGCTTGGCGTCGCCTCCATCGCGGCCGCGCTGAACTTCATCGTCACCATTATCAACCTGCGCGCCCCCGGCATGACGATGATGCGCCTGCCGGTGTTCACGTGGATGACGCTGATCACGTCCTTCCTCATCATCCTCTCCTTCCCCGCGATCACCATCGCGCTGGTCGAGGTGATGTTTGACCGCCAGTTCGGCACCAACTTCTTCGAGGTGTCCAACGGTGGCATGCCCATCCTGTGGCAGCACTTGTTCTGGATCTTCGGCCATCCCGAGGTGTACATCCTCATCCTGCCCGCCATGGGCATCGTCTCGGAAATCCTCCCGACCTTCGCCCGCAAGCCCCTCTTCGGCTACCCGATCGTCGTCTTCTCGGGCGCCTCCATCGGCTTCCTCGGCTTCACCGTCTGGAGTCACCACATGTTCACCACCGGCATGGGCACGGTCGCCACCGCGGCCTTCTCCCTCGCCACCATGACCATCGCGGTGCCGACCGGCGTGAAGATCTTCAACTGGATCGGCACCCTCTGGGGCGGCCACCTGAAGATGCGCACGCCGATGATGTTCGCCCTCGGTTTCATCTGGATGTTCATGATCGGCGGCTTCTCCGGCGTGATGCACTCCGCCGCCCCCGCCGACGCCCAGCAGCAGGACAGCTACTTCGTCGTCGCCCACTTCCACTACGTGCTCATCGGCGGCTCGATCTTCGCGCTGCTCGGCGGCATCCACTACTGGTTTCCCCTGATGTTCGGCCGCCGCGTCAGCGAGTTCTGGGGCAAGCTCTCCTTCTGGGTCATCTTTATCGGCTTCAACGTCACGTTCTTCCCGATGCACTTCCTCGGCCTGAACGGCATGCCCCGCCGCACGTTTACCTACGACGGCAACATGGGCTGGAACGTCGGCAACATGATCGCGACCATCGGCGCCCTCATCCTCGGCACCGGCATCGCGATCTACTTCGCGGTGATCATCTACACCTACCTCAAGGGCGAGAAGGCCGGCCGCGACACCTGGGATGCCCGCACCCTCGAGTGGTCGGTGCCCACCAATCCCCCGCCGGAGTATAACTTCGCCGTCATCCCGACCGTGCATGCCCGCGATGCCTTCTGGTACGAAAAGCACCACCAGTCGGAGATCGAGCAGGAGAAGGCCGCCCAGCACCAGGCCGAGGCGGCCCACGGCGGCATCCACATGCCGTTCCAGTCCATCTACCCGCTGGTGGCCAGCATCGGCGCCCTCATCGGGGCGTTCGGGGCCATCTACCACAACCTGATCGTCGCCCTCATCGGCGGCTCCCTCCTCTTCATCGGTATCTACCTCTGGTCGCTTGAGGGCGCGGAGGGCTACCACCTCCATCCCGACGAGGATGGCCACGACGACGCCCCCGCCCCGAAGCACTGACCGATTCCCCCTTTCTCCATGACCAGCCACGCTGCCAACGGTGCCATTGACCACCATCACGATCACACGACGTCGACCGGCATTCCGAACAAGAAGCTCCTCATGTGGGCCTTCCTGGCCTCGGACTGCATGTTCTTCGGCACACTGATTTCGACGCACCTCATCTACCGGCTGCACCCACCCCCGGGCAACCCGGTGCCGCGCCAGATCTTCGATATCCCGCTGACGTCCTTCTCGACGTTCATCCTGCTGATGTCGTCGCTGATGATGGCCCTCGCGGTGAACGCCATTCAGAAGGGCAACCTCAAGAGCATGCGCTTCTCGCTGCTCGCGACGATCGTCTGCGGCGCCATCTTCCTCGGCTGCCAGGTGTTTGAGTTCAACAATTTCGTGTTCGAGAAGCACATGACGATCACGAACAGCATCCTGGGCACGACCTTCTTCACCCTCACCGGCACCCACGGCACGCACGTCGCCATCGGCGTGCTCTGGCTCGGGCTGATGTATGTCCGCTCGTTCAAGCCCGCCACCGGCGGCCAGCCCTGGACCACCACCCTCCTGCACGTCGTCGCCCTGGTGGCGGCCGTGCTGCTGTCGATGAAGGTCGTCCTCTCGGTTATCTGGGCCCTCGAGGCCCACGGCCTGAGCGGCGCCACCCTCGGCGGCGTCGTCGGCGCGCAATGGCTCGCCATCGTCGGCACCGTGATCGCCATCGGCGCCGAGCGCTGGTTCGCCCGCCCTGCCGGCCCGGTCCAGTTCGACCAGTCCAACGCCATCGATGTCGAGTCCATGGGCCTCTACTGGCACTTCGTCGACATCGTCTGGATCGTGATCTTCACCGCCGTTTACCTGCTCGAATACCTCTGACCATGAGCGACTCCGCCCACTCCCCCGCCACCGCCGGCCACGTCGCCGAGGAAAGCAAGTTCGCCGCCTACGTGCAGATCGCGATGCTCCTCGCGGTCATCACCGGCGTCGAGATCGCCGTCATCGGCCTGCCTTTTGCGACCTGGCTGCTCGTCACCGTCCTCGTGGTCCTCTCCGTCGTGAAGTTCATGTTCGTTATCTTCTACTTCATGCACCTGCGGTGGGACAAATTGTTCTGCACTATCCTGTTCTTCATCGGCCTGATCCTGGCCGGCGGCACGATGTGGGCGCTGCTCAAGCTGTTCGGGGCCGAGGCCAGCGTGCCGCTCTCCGTGGCCGTCAATACGGTGGCGGATCTGTCGCGTCTCGTCTGACGCCGCCACGATCGACCTCGCACTCTCCCACGGCGGCCTTCGGGCCGCTTTTTTTATCCCATGATTGACTGGCGCCACTGGCACAACGAACCCCTCCTCGTCGGCGGGATCGTGTTTCTGGGCTGGCTCTGGGCCGTGCTGGCCGGACCGCTGCGCGCCCGTCTCGCCCCCGGGCAGCCTTTTCCGCGCCGGGAGGCGTGGTATTTCTATGCCGCGCTGGTCCTGTTCTACCTCGCGGTCGGTTCGCCGCTCGACCAGGCCGGCGAACGCTTCCTGTTCAGCGCGCACATGTTCCAGCACCTGATCATCATGTACCCGGCGCCGGTGCTGCTGCTGTGCGGCCTGCCGGGGTGGATGGTGGATGCCGGCCTGGACCGCCCGTCCCTCCGGCGGCCGCTTCGGCTGCTGTTCTCGCCGATCAGCTGCGGCGCGCTGGCCACCCTCGTCATCGGCCTCTGGCACGCCCCGTGGCTCTATGAATGGGCACTGCAGGACAAGCTCATCCACGTGGTCGAGCACCTGATGTTCTTTGGCGTGTCGGTGCTCTTCTGGTGGCCCATCATGAGCCCGTCGCGGGCGTACCCGCCGCTCAGCTATGCCGGGCGGATGATGTTCATTTTCTGCATCGAGATCGCGATGACGCCCCTCTTTGCCTACGTCTCGTTTTCCTCCAACATCCTCTATCCGACCTACGAATATGCCCCGCGGCTGTTCGCCACGTTCTCGGCGGCGGACGACCAGACGCTGGCGGGCGTGATGATGAAGCTCACCGGCGTGGCCGTGTCGCTGATTGCCTTTGGGTACAGTTTCTACCGCTGGTCGGAGCTGAACCGGGACAATAAATAACCGGCCGGCAGCGAGGCTGCCGGCCGGTCGGACTAACCGGAAAGGCTCAGGCCTTGCCTGCGGGCAGAAGGAGATCGTCCAGGGTGTCGCTCTCCGCGCTGACATCCGCAAACAGCCAGGTCGAGAGGTAGCGTTCGCTGCTCGACGCGATGATCACGACGATCTGCTTGCCCTTGTTCTCGGGCCGCTTGGCCAGCTCGAGTGCCGCCCAGACGGCCGCGCCCGAGGAAATGCCGATCGGGATGCCGTCCTGCTGGTTGACCTGCTTCGAGATCGGGCCGGAATCGGCCTCCTTCACGCGGATGACCTCGTCATAGACCTTCGTGTTGAGGATCGCGGGCACGAAGCCGGCGCCGATGCCCTGCAGCTTGTGTGGGCCGGGCTGGCCGCCGGAAAGGATGGGCGACGCGTCGGGTTCGACGGCGACGATCTTGATCGCGGGATTTTTAGCCTTCAACGCCTCGCCGACGCCCGTGATGGTGCCGCCGGTGCCGATGCCGGACACGACGATGTCCACCTTGCCGTCAGTATCGCGCCAGATTTCCTCGGCCGTGGTGCGGCGGTGCACCGCGGGATTGGCCGGGTTGGCGAACTGCTGGAGGATAACGCTGTTGGGGATCTTGGACTGGAGTTCCTCGGCCTTGGCGATGGCCCCCTTCATGCCCTTCGGCCCCTCGGTGAGCACGAGGCGGGCGCCGAGGATCTTGAGGAGCTTGCGGCGCTCGGTGCTCATCGTCTCGGGCATCGTGAGGATGAGTTTGAGACCCTTGGCCGCGGCGACAAACGCCAGCGCGATGCCGGTGTTGCCGCTGGTCGGCTCGATCAGGGTGGTCTGGGCGTTGATTTTGCCGGACTTCAGCGCGTCATCGATCATGGCGAGACCGATGCGGTCCTTCACGCTCGAGAGCGGGTTGAAGAATTCCAGTTTGAGCAGGATTTCCGCCTGCGCGCCGTGGGCAGCCGCGGTGCGGTTGAGGCGGACGAGCGGCGTGTTACCGATGGTCTCGGTGATGTCGTTATGGATTTTGGCCATGGTGATCTTGGGGGGGTTGAATTGTTGAACGTTGAGAAAAAAAGGATGGGAGACGCAAATCCGGGCATTGTCTTATGGCTTATTTCGCGGTGCCCCAGCGCCGATGGAGGAACCTTTCCCACGGGGAAAACAGGATTTTATCCGCCAGCAGGCCGATGACAATAATGACGAACATGATGCCGATGACCTGCTCCATGGCATTGAGCTCGCGCCCGTAGTGCAGCAAATTGCCAAGGCCGAAGCCGCTGAGGATTGTCACGTAGATCTCGGCCGCCATGAGTGAGCGCCAGGCGAAGGCCCAGCCCTGCTTCATGCCGCTGACGATGTACGGCAGCGAAGCCGGCAACATGACCCGGAGCCAGAGTTGGAGACCGGACGAGCCCATCGTGCGGGCCGCGCGGGCGTAGATGGGCGGCACGTTGCGCACCCCATTGTCCGTCGCGATGATCATGGACCAGAGTGTGCCCATCACGACGACAAAAAACATGGCCGTTTCGCTTTGGCCGAACCAGAGCAGCGCCAGCGGCACCCAGCATACGCTCGGCAGCGTCTGCAGACCCAGCGCGACCAGACCCAAAGTGTCCTTCATGATGCGGAAGCGGGCCGTCAGCAGCCCGAGCGGCAGGCCCAGCGCAATGCCGAAACCGTAGCCCAGGAGGAGCCGGCGCATTGTAACCAGGGTCGCGTCCCAGAGCGTACCGTCGACGGCGGCCTCATACAGGTAACGACCCACCACGAAGGGTGACGGCACCAGCACGGGGGACCAGATTTTAGCGCGAAACAGCGCCTCCCAGGCCACGAGAGTCAGGACGAAGAACAGCAGGGCGCGCAGGAGATGTTTCATATGGCGTATTCATCGGACGGCCGCGCGTCGCCCTTGAGCGCAGCTGTGATCTCGATCGCGTAGCGCGCGAGCTCGATACTGTTGATGTCGCGCCGGCGCGGCAGAGTGATCGTGAACTGCTCCTTGATGCGCCCGGGGTGCGGCGAGAAAAGTGCGACGCGGTCACCGAGGCAAACCGCCTCGCGGACATTGTGCGTCACAAACACAATGGTTTTGCGGTGCTGCTGCCAGATATCCTGCAGGTCGCCGTAGAGCTGCTGGCGCGTCAGGGCGTCGAGGGCCGCGAAGGGCTCGTCCATCAGTAGCATCCGCGGATTGGGCGCGAGCGCGCGAGCCAGCGCCACCCGCTGCTTCATGCCGCCGGACAATTCATGGACGTAGGACTTCGTGAATTTCTCCAGGCCCACGAGCTTGAGGTAAAATTGCGCCACCTCGGTGCGCTCCGACCTGCTGAGCCCGGGCTTCAGCTTCAAGCCGAACAGCACGTTATCCAGGACGTCCAGCCACGGGAACAGGGCCGCCTCCTGGAACAACACCATGCGGTCGCGGCCGGGCCCGGTGATGGGAGCCCCCGCGGTGAACAAGCGGCCGTTATCCGCGAACTCGAGTCCCGCGATGATGTTGAGCAGGGTCGACTTGCCGCAACCGCTCGGCCCCACCAGGCAGATGAACTCCCCTTCCCCAATCTCCAATGAGACATCGTCCAGCGCATGCACCTCGCGCCCACCCGAGCGGTAGCGCTTGCTGATGTGCTGCACGGAAAGCTTCGAGGGGCTCTCGCTCTGGAATTCGGTCGAAAGGGTCATGGTTGGCCGGAAAACAATCGGTCCAGTGGAAGGGCATCCCGCAGGAACCCGGCACTCTGGGCGTCGGCCACCAGAAGCTCAAACTGCTTCTGTGTCACTTGGTCGGAAAATTTCAGCCGCCGCCAGGCGCTGGTCACGATGGCGTTGGACATCTCCCGCTTCATCTCGGCACTGAGGCCGGCCCGAACCCGCGCCCGGGCCTCCTCCGGATGAGCGTTGAGCCAGGCCGTGAGTTCCGCGTGGGCCGCCTTAAACTTGGCCACCAGGGCCGGGTGCGCCTTCAGGAACTTCACGCTGGTCACCAACACGGTCGTGACCGCGTCATCCTGCTCGAGAAATATCTTTCCGCCGGCCTCCAGTTCAAGGCGCGACACCCACGGCTCCACGGTCCAGACGGCATCAAGGCGGTCCGCCTGAAACAGGGCGAGCTGGTCGGGATTTGCCGTCGGGAGCACCCGCACGTCGCCCCCGGTCTGGGTGACCTTGAAGCCCTGTTTTTTCAGCCAGGCGCGGGCGGCGACGTCCTGGGTGTTACCCAACTGCGGCGTAGCGAGACGGCGGCCCTTGAACTGACCGGGGGCCGCAATGCGTCCGTCCCCCGCAACCACCAGCGCCGCGCCTCCAAGCGCGGAACCGGCCAGCACGCGGATTTCGTCCCCGCCGGAGCGAATGTAGGCGTTGAGGGCGGGATTCGGGCCGACATACGTGAGGTCGATCGAACCGGCAAAAATCGCCTCCATGGCACTCGGGCCGGCATTGAAGGGGAACCAGTGGATGGTCACGTCGGGCCCGAGCCGCTGCTCGAACCAGCCGTGTTTCTCCCGGGTGGAATGGCTGCCAATCACGCCCTGGGCGTGGGTGATGTTGGGGAAATAACCGACGCGCAGGGTGATCTTGTCAGCGCGAGCGGCGCTAGGACCGACGATCAATAAAAAAAATAGCAGACAGTATTTCATGGTCGGAACTGGATGGGGCGAGGTATCGCCCGAGGCTAAATGGCGTAATCACCGAGCAGCTGGTGGAGTACGCCTTCGGTTTCATCGAGGCGGGAGGAGCCGGCGCGGCGGGCGAGCTTCTGGGCCTGACGGGCGGGCAGCCGGGCGGAAGTCGGGGCCAGGTCCGCCTCGGGGGAAAAAGGGAGGGGGACATTGTCGCGGCGCAGCTTGCGCAGCGTCACCTCGACGACGTCGGCGAGCGTGTAGCGGTCGAGGATGCCGGCGATGGCGTTGCGCACGTCGAGCATCAGCATGCGCAGGCCGCAGTGCGCCTCGTCGGGGCAGGTGCACTTCTCGTACGCCGTCTGGCTGACGCAGCCGATCGGGGCGAGCGGACCGTCAATCAGGCGCACAACCTGGCCGATCGTGATCGTCTTGGCGGGCTTCGCGAGACGATAGCCGCCGAACTTGCCGCGAACACTCGTGACCAGCTTGGCGTCCTTCAGCGCCGACATGATCTGTTCGAGAAACTTAACCGGGAGCTGCTCGGTATCGGCGAGCTCCGAGACCTGGACCAAGGAACGACCCACCTCGGCGGCGAGGCCGAGGTTGATAAGGGAGCGAAGGGCGTATTCGCCTTTTTTGGAAAGCTTCATTTGCTGACTGCTTTAATCTACATTAATTTGGTATGATATAAAGCAAGCCCAATTTATTCCCTGATTTTTATCAATGCATAAGAAAGCTCGCTCTAGAGCTTTAGCCTGAGTCCGTCGTAGGCCAGCAATACTCCAGTGGGCAGCTTATTTCCCCATTCCTCGTGCTCCACGGAATGGGTCATATGGGTGAGGTAGCTCACGGGGCAGCCAATCTCGGCCGCCACCGTGCAGGCCTCGCTGATACTCATGTGCGTGGGGTGTGGATCCGGTCGCAGGCCGTCGAGGCACACTGCGGCCGCGCCTTGGGCGAGCGCCACCGCCGCGGGCGGGACACTTTTGCAATCGGAGTAGTAGGCAAATTTTTGGCCCGAAGACTTTTCCTCAAACACCAGGCCGAGCGTGTTGACCGATCCGTGCGGCAGCGGTGTGGAGTAAATCCGACCCTGCGGAAATTCCAGCACCGCGGGCATGTCCGCGAGTTGGAACGCCGGGTAGCCCGTCGCCACGGGCCGGGCGCCGATGGCGTACGGGAACATCGCCGCGACCCGGTCCTTCCCCTCCCCGGTCGTGTAAACTGTGACCGCCTTCGCGCCATGGTCGCAGAACCGGCGGAGGTCGTCCATGCCGGCAATGTGGTCGGCATGGCCGTGGGTCAGGATGAAGACATTGAGCTGGCTGATCTTCTCCCGCACGCACTGCAGTCGGAACTCGGGCGAGGCGTCCACCTGCACGTGCAACCCATCCATCACGACATGGATGGAGGTGCGCATGCGGCGGTTGCGCGGGTTGGCCGAGGTGCAGACGGCGCAGTCGCAGCCAATCATCGGCACGCCCTGCGAAGTTCCCGTGCCGAGAAAAATAACCTCCATGATAGGGATCACGGAAACACGGATGCGCCGGAAGCGAAAGCAAAAGGTGTCCCGGCGTGGTGCAGGCGTCCCTGTCTACCCAGGTCCGGATGCAGGCGGAGACGCCTGCGCTACCCTGTAAGGCGGGTCAAAGACCCCGCCCTACCCCAGACACAAAAAAAGGCGCCCCGCTTGCGCGGGACGCCTTGTGAATTTTCGGGCCGGAACAGCGGGACTTAGTAGTCCATGCCGCCCATGCCGCCGCCGCCGCCACCGCCGCCGGGGGCCGGAGCATCTTTCTTGTCCGGGATCTCGGTGATGATGGCTTCGGTCGTGAGGAGCAGACCGGCGATCGAAGCCGCGTTCTGCAGCGCGGTGCGCGTGACCTTCGTGGGGTCGACGACACCGGCCTTGACGAGGTCCTCGTATTCGCCCGTGGCGACGTTGTAGCCGTAGGCACCCTTGCCCGCGAGCACGTTGCCCACGATCACCGCGCCCTCGACGCCCGCATTGAAGCAGAGCTGGCGGAGCGGATGTTCGATGGCCCGGCGCACGATCTGGGCCCCAATGGCCTCGTCACCCTCGAGCTTGAGCCCGTCGATGACCTTCGCGGTGCGGAGCAACGCGACGCCACCGCCGGCGACGATCCCCTCTTCCACGGCCGCACGGGTCGCATGGAGGGCGTCTTCGACGCGGGCCTTCTTTTCCTTCATCTCGACCTCGGTGGAGGCGCCGACGTTGATGACGGCGATGCCACCGGCGAGCTTGGCGAGGCGCTCCTGGAGCTTCTCGCGGTCGTAGTCGGAGGTCGTCTCGTCGATCTGGCGGCGGATGAGCTTCACCCGGCCCTGGATGTCGGACGATTTGCCGCCACCCTCGACGATGGTGGTGTTCTCCTTGTCGACGACGATGCGCTTGGCGCGGCCGAGGTCGGCAATGGTGACGTTCTCGAGCTTGATGCCGAGGTCCTCGCTGAGGAGGCGGCCGCCGGTGAGGACGGCGATGTCCTCGAGGATGGCCTTGCGGCGGTCACCGAAGCCGGGCGCCTTGACGGCGGCGACATTCAGCGTGCCACGGATCTTGTTCACCACGAGCGCGGCGAGGGCTTCGCCCTCGACTTCCTCAGCGATGATCAGGAGGGGCTTGCCGGTCTTGGCGGTGGCCTGGAGGATCGGGAGAAACTCCTGGAGGTTGGAGATCTTCTTCTCGTGGATCAGGATGTACGCGTCCTCGAGGATGGCTTCCTGGCTCTCCGCGTTGGTCGCGAAGTAGGCCGAGAGGTAACCCTTGTCGAACTGCATGCCCTCGACGACATCGAGGGTGGTCTCGATGGACTTGGCCTCTTCGACGGTGATGGTGCCGTCCTTGCCGACCTTGTCCATCGCGTCGGCGATGATCTCGCCGATCGCGGTGTCCCAGTTGGCGGACACGGTCGCAACCTGGCGGATCTCCTCGCGGTCATTGACCTTCTTGGAGATCTTGGCGAGTTCGCTGACGGCGGCCTCAACGGCCTTGTCGATGCCACGCTTCAGGTAGACGGGATTGGAACCGGCGGTGACGCTCTTCAGGCCCTCGCGGTAGATGCCCTCGGCGAGCACGGTCGCCGTGGTGGTGCCGTCGCCGGCGGCGTCGGAGGTCTTGGAAGCGACTTCCTTCACGAGCTGGGCGCCGATGTTCTCGTACGGGTCCGGCAGCTCGACTTCCTTGGCGACGGTCACGCCGTCCTTGGTGACGGTCGGGGAGCCGAATTTCTTGTCGATGACGACATTGCGGCCCTTGGGTCCGAGGGTGACCTTGACGGCCTTGGACAGGAGCTCGACGCCCCGGAGGATTTTCTGACGAGCGGCCTCGTCGAAGATGATTTGTTTAGCAGCCATAATAATTGATTTTTTGGTTTATGATTTTGATTCGGGGGATGGCGCTCAGCCAACGATGCCGAGGATGTCGCCCTCGCTGACGAGCGTGTACTTCTTGTCGCCGAGTTTGACCTCGGTGCCGCCGTATTTGCTGATGAGGACCATGTCGCCCACCTTGACCTCAAAGGCGATGACCTTGCCGTCTTCGTCCTTTTTGCCGGTGCCGAGGGCGACCACTTTGGCCTCCTGCGGCTTTTCTTTGGCGCTGTCCGGGATGATGATGCCTCCGCGGACCTGCTCTTTTTCTTCGATGTGCTCAACGAGAACACGATCACCGATGGGTTTGATTTTGACGTTTGCCATATGTGGTTTGGTTTTCAACTAGAGTTGGATGTGGATGGTGGGGTTTCGACCACCCGCGCTCGCCGGGATAAATCCGGCGGGCGCAGGTGGCACAGAAAGTTATTTTTTCTTGTTCTTGTCCTCGTCCACGACCTCGAAGTCCGCGTCGACGACGTCGGCTTTCTTCTCGGTCTTGGGCGCGGCACCGTCCGCCGGGGGCGGGGCATCGGGCGCGGGGGCCGCGGCCTTCTGGGTCTCGGCGTAGAGCTCGCCGCCCACGGCGGTGAGTTTCTCCAGCGCGGCCTTCATGCGCGTGGCGTCGTTGCTCTCGAGATCCTGCTTCGCGTCAGCGAGGGCCGACTCGACCTTGGTCTTCGTCTCGGCCGCGAGCTTGTCACCCGCGTCCTTCAACGCCTTCTCGAGCTGGTAGATGGTGCTGTCGAGCTGGTTCTTGGACTCGACCGCTTCCTTGCGCTTCTTGTCCTCGTCGGCGTGCAGCTCGGCTTCCTTGGTCATCTTCTCGACCTCATCCTTGGAGAGGCCGGACGAACCCTGGATGGTGATCTTCTGGTCCTTGCCGGTACCGAGATCCTTCGCGGACACGTGCAGGATGCCGTTCGCGTCGATGTCAAAAGTGACCTCGATCTGCGGGGTGCCGCGCGGCGCGGGCGGGATGCCGTCGAGCTTGAACGTACCCAGCTGCTTGTTGTCGCGGGCCATCGGGCGCTCGCCCTGGAGGACCACGATTTCCACGCCGGGCTGGTTATCGCTGTAGGTGGAGAAGGTCTGTGTCTTCTTCGACGGAATGGTGGTGTTGCGCGGGATCATCGCGGTCGCCACGTCGCCCGCGGTCATGATGCCGAGGGTCAGCGGGGTGACGTCGAGGAGGAGCACGTCGCGGACGTCGCCCTTGAGCACGCCGCCCTGGATGGCCGCGCCGACGGCGACGACTTCATCCGGGTTGACGCCCTGGTGCGGCGGTTTGCCGCCGAGGTTCTTGGCGATGTCGACGACCTTGGGCATGCGCGTCATGCCGCCGACGAGCACGAGCTCGTCGATCTTGTCGGAAGTGAGGTTGGCGTCCTTGAGGCAGTTCTTGAACGGGGCGATGCAGCGCTCGAACAACGAGTCGCAGATCTGCTCCATCTTCGCGCGGGACAGTTGCACGTTGAGGTGCTTCGGGCCGGATGCGTCCGCCGTGATGAACGGCAGGTTGATGTCCACCGTCGTGGTGGAGGAAAGGGCGATCTTGGCCTTCTCGGCCTCTTCCTTCAGGCGCTGGAGCGCCATCGGGTCCTTGCGGAGATCGATGCCGTTGTCCTTTTTGAAGGTCTCGACGAGCCAGCCGATGATGGCGTCATCCCAGTTGTCGCCGCCGAGGTGCGTGTCGCCGTTCGTGGCCTTCACCTCGAAGACGCCATCGCCGATCTCGAGCACGGACACGTCAAACGTGCCTCCGCCGAGGTCGAATACCGCGATTTTTTCGTCCTTTTTCTTGTCGAGGCCGTAGGCCAGCGAGGCCGCCGTGGGCTCGTTGATGATGCGGAGCACGTCGAGGCCGGCGATCTTGCCGGCATCCTTCGTCGCCTGGCGCTGCGAGTCGTTGAAATACGCGGGGACCGTGATGACGGCCTGCGTGATTTTCTCCCCGAGGTACGCCTCGGCGTCGGCCTTCAACTTGCCGAGCACGAACGCCGCAATCTGCTGCGCCGCGAATTGCTCGGTCTTGTCGCCGGACTTAACCTCGATGTAAGCGTCGCCATTCTTGCCCTCGACGACCTTGAACGGCATGTTCTTGGCCTCGGCGCTGACCTCGGAGAATTTACGCCCGATCAGCCGCTTGGCGGAAAAGATGGTGTTGGTGGGATTGGTCACCGCCTGGCGCTTGGCCGCCTGGCCGACGAGACGTTCACCGGATTTGGTGAATGCGACCACGGACGGCGTCGTGCGCGCGCCCTCGGCGTTCGGAATGACGATGGGTTCGCCGCCCTCCATGACTGCCATGCATGAGTTGGTGGTGCCGAGATCGATGCCTAAAATTCTGCTCATAGTAGCCCAGCCTTTAGCAATGGATGTGCCCCACCTTTACAAAATATCTTATACCATTGTTATTCAGATATTTAAACATTTAGTCGGCCTATTCCGGGCTCTTTAGAATGAACCAATTCACGCCATTTTGTCCCACTTTCACCCCTCTCAGGCGGGGACGTGTCCCAGCCGTCACAGTTGAGTTTTACTCCTCCCCGCCTACCTTGGTTGCCATGGAGATGGAAATCACCCTGCCGGAGGAAGTGCCGGTCATGACTTTGCCCAACGTGGCCTTTTTTCCGCAGGCGTTGCTGCCCCTCCATATCTTTGAGCCGCGCTACCGGCAGATGCTCAAGGAGGTCCTCGCCACGAACCGGCTCTTCGCCGTCACCGGCCTCGACCAGAAACGCCTGGGCGAACCCGGGGAATTCGAACCACCCCATCGCGTCGCCAGCGTCGGCATCGTCCGCGCCTGCCAGAAACACGCCGATGGCACCTCAAACCTCCTGCTGCAGGGCCTCTGCCGCATCGAGGTCCTCGGCATCGTCACCGACCAGCCCTTCCGCCGCATCCGCGTCCGCGCACTCCCGAGCGAGCCCGTCGCCGACCCCGCCGAAAATGCCCGGCTGCGCGTCGAACTCGCCCGCCTCATCGCCCTGAAGCAGAAATTGGGCGCCCCCGTGCCAGCCGAGATGGCGGATTTCCTGCGGACCGTGGAGGATCCCGAGGTGTTCATCGATCTGGCGGCGTTCAGCCTCTGTGAAAATTCCGGGCTGAAGCAGCAACTCCTCGAGACCCTGGGTGTCCGCCGCCGGCTGGAGCTGTTCGCCCGCCAGCTGCGCGGGGAGATCGAGGCACTCCGACTGCGCCGCAAGCTGCAGGGCGGCCTCCCGGACGAGCGCATCTCGGACAATTAAAAACCCCGCCCGCGGTCAGACCGCGGACGGGGTTAAAACTGGAGCCGAACATCGGAATTGAACCGATGACCCACGCTTTACGAAAGCGTTGCTCTACCAACTGAGCTAGTTCGGCAAAAGAGCTGTTTCCGTCGAAAGACGGGAGGCGGGTATTACGCTTTGCCGCAATCGGGAGACAAGCAATTTCGCCGGCCCCGGCCCGGGCGGGTGTCTACTGGGAAATGAACTTCCCGAAATAATAATAGACCTTGTCCCCGCCACTGAGGATCGCGATTTCGACCTCGCCCTTGCGGCCGCCGGTGGCCGGGTCGTTCGCGGTCAGGACGCGGACCGAGTAATACCGCTGGCCGACCGCGAGGCTCTCCCCCTCGATGCTCCACTTGGGGCCGGTGTGGGGCGCGTCGGCAAAATACGGCCCGAGCTTTTCGTAGGGCAGGTTCACCGCGGAGGGTTCGTTGACGATGTCACAGGTGGCAAAATCGCCGTTCTTGTAGAAAATCCAGTAACTGACGTTCGCGTTCGTGTGGTTCGGGCGGACCGAGGCCCCGGCTTTTTCCAGCGACTGGATCATGTCCTTCGGCATCGTGTTTTCGCGGATATCGACGCCGTTCTTTTTCTCCAGCACGACCCGGAAATAGACCGTGCCCCGGCCCGCCACGGCGCGGGCCAGGAAGTCTTCAATCGGTGAGGCGGCGGGGGCGGCCAAAGCGGTGGCGAGCAGGAGCAGGAGGGTGGCGAGGGATTTCATGGTCCGGGACTGGGAGGTGAAAAGGAAGGGATCTGATTCGATGGCGGCTTCAGGTCTTGTAAAGGTCGCGAATGGGTTTTTGGCCCAGCGCGATCAACGTGGCGAGACCGATGACGGTGCCAATCGGAAAGAGCAGCAAACTCACCACCGCGATGAACTGCGAAAACCGGCGGGCCCGCCGGAGCCAAATATTAATTCCCGAAATCAATGCGCCCATCCCCGTCAGGACCGAGACCACGGCCATGGCAATCGACACCGACTGGTAGGTCGCCAGCGCATGGAGCTCGGCCGCGCGGTTCGGGTTCGCCGCGCGGGCGGCGGTGTCGCCATACAACATGTAAATCAAGGCGAGCGCGGCCGCAGCAATGACCACCAGCGCCCACTGCGCGACGGCCAGAATCCGGAGAAAGATGCGGAACGTGTGCTGCTCTTCGGTCGTCGCCATGGGATCAGTTGCTGCGCCCGGGAATGAACCACCCCGCGCGCCGATGCAATCCCGGCCCGCCACCCCGGCCGGGCTCAGCGGGTGGGCGTCACAATCAGACTGAGATTCCGGCTGTCCTGCTCGGTGACGGTAAACTTGATGTCCCGGGCCCGGTTGGCGGGAAAGAACACCCCCAGCGCCTGATACGTGCTCCGGTCCTCGCCGCGGGCACAGAAAATATTGAGAGTGCGGTCATAATCCCCGCGGTTGTAGATGCGCATCTGGACCATGATTTCCGTGGTGGCGAGCTGCGTGGCGAGGAGGTTCGGCATCGAGACATTGCTCGTGAGGATCAGCTTGTAGCCCATCTTGTTTTCCGGAAAGACCGTACCCTTCTCGGCCTTGAATGGTGAGGAGACCCCCTTGGCTTCACTCACACTGATATTATTGTACAATGTGTCATGCTCGACCGCCGCCGCCTTGGGTTTTTTCGCCATCGGGCCCACCACCTCGGGGACAGTTTGGCAGCCCATCAGGATGAGGCTGGCGAGGCAGAGCGTGGCGAGGAGAACGGTGTTTTTCTTCATTGCGACGGCGGGAGTGAGCGCGGGAGATTGATGAACAGCGTCGGGCGCCGTCGGCAAGTTGTTCATCGCAATCACTTGGTAGTTAAAAAGATGCTATATCGCCCCAAAGACGGGCTTCTCCCTGATTAACATTAGTTAACGCCTTCACTTCCCTGAGCGGGTAAATCCGTATAAGTAATTATACCCCGCGCCCTGCCCGCAAATCCCCTTCCTTTCGTGCCGCCTCTACCCACCTCGTTTTTTGACTACGATCTGCCGTCGCACCTGATTGCCCAGGTTCCCGCCGCTCGGCGCGACCAGTCGCGTCTCCTGATCGTGGACCGGGCCACCCGCACGCTGCAGCACCGGACGTTTGCTGATCTGCCGGAGTTCCTCCGCGCGGGTGACACGCTGTTTCGCAACAACGCTTCCGTGCTCCCCGCGCGGCTCCGCGCCCAGCGGCCGACGGGCGGGCAGGTCGAATGTTTTCTCCTGCGGCCCGCCGATGGCGCGCAGACCTGGCGCTGCCTCATCAAGCCCGGAAAAAAGTTGCCGGTCGGCGCCACGTTCGCGCATGCGACCGGCGCATTTCGCGGTGAAATCGTATCCAAGGACGCCGATGGCTCCGCACTCGTCCGTTTCACCACCCGCGCCGACCAGCCCATCACTGCGGTCGCCCGCGAGCTGGGCGAAGTGCCGTTGCCGCCGTACATCGTACGCGCCGACGACACGCGCCGCGCCGATGATCTCGAGCGCTACCAAACGGTTTACGCCGACCGCACCCAGGCCGTCGCCGTGGCGGCGCCGACCGCCGGACTGCATTTCACGCCGGAGCTGTTCGCCCAACTCGGAACCCAGGGCGTGCAAACGGCCGAGGTCACGCTCCATGTCGGCCTCGGCACCTTCAAGCCGATCACGACCGAGCATGTCGCGGAGCACGCGATCCACCGCGAGCTCTACGAGCTTCCCGTTGCCACCCAGCGGGCATTGTTTCCTCCCTTCACCGGCCGCCGCATCGCCGTCGGCACCACCACCGTCCGCTCAATTGAGGACTATCTCGCCACTCACCCGGCGCCCGGGACCCATCCGCACCTGGCCGAGGCCGGGATTTTCATTTACCCGCCCCGCCTGTTCCAGGGCGTGGACGCGCTCATCACGAATTTCCACCAGCCACGCTCCACCCTGCTCTGCCTCGTGGCGGCCTTCCTCACGCCCGGCGCCACCGAGGGCATCGCCTGGCTGCGCGAAATCTACCGCGAGGCCATCGCCCGCGAATACCGGTTCTTCAGCTATGGCGACGCCATGCTGATTCTGTAAGCCGACGGTTCGCCGACACTCCCCGCATACTTGCTGGTCCGGCCGTTTGCGCCACGGCCAAACCTGATTTCACTCTGACGCTCCAACCCAATCATGAATAAATTCCTCCGTATCCTGTCCCTCGCCAGCCTCGCCCTCGGGCTGATGGCTTCTGCGCATGCCGCCACCGAGACCTACGCCATTGACCCGGTCCACTCCTCGGTCGGCTTCTCGATTCGCCACGTGTTCAGCAAGGTTCCCGGCAGCTTCACCAAGTTCAGCGGTAACATCACCTTGGACCGCGCCGACCTTGAGCAGAGCTCGGTCGAGACCACCATTGAGATCGGCAGCCTCGACACCCGCAGCGCGAAGCGCGACTCCGACGTGCAGGGGGCGGAATATTTCAACACCGCCAAGCACCCCGCCATCACCTTCAAAAGCACCGCCTGGAAAAAGACCGGCGCTGACACCTACGATGTCACCGGCAACCTTACCATCAAGGGGGTGACCAAGTCCGTCGTCCTCCAGGTGAAACAGCTCGGCTTCGGGCCCGGCCTGATGGGTGCCTACGTTTCCGGCTGGGATGTCACCACGACCCTCAACCGCCATGATTTCGGCGTGGACGGTCCGGGCTGGCTCGGCAAGGCCATCGGTGACGAAGTCGCCGTGACGATCTCGATCGAGGCCGACCTCAAGAAATAATCGCCCGCCTTCCCGCGTTTCAGGAAAAGACGGAGCCGCCCGCGGCTCCGTCCTTTCTTTTTGGCCCGCACCCCGGCAGACTTTGGGGTTAGCGATCAGGGAACTCCTCCCCGCTTCCTGGCTTCCCCTTCCACCTGCCCGAAACAAATGACCGACGACGAACTCCAGACACTCATCGAAGACGCCACCGCCGATTACGCCATGGGCGACAGCGATTCCGCCCTCGCCAAGCTGACCCGCGCGACCACCGCGGCCCCGGTTTCCTTCGAGGCCTGGCACGCCCTGGCCGAGGTGAATTTCTCCCTCCGCCGACTCGATGCCGCCCTCGCCGCCGGCGAACGGGCCCATGCCCTGCAGCCCTCGGACCTCTTCATCAACACCACCCTTTCCCGCATCTGGATGGAGCGCGGCGACAAGACCAAGGCCGAGCATTTCGGCGCCCAGGCCAAGATCGGGAGTTGGAAAGACCAGTTGAAAAACCCTGAGCAGCAAGCGGGTGGCATTAAGTGATATGCACCCGTTGACACCTCTCCGGCCGGCCTCGTAATTTAACGGTGATGGAAAAACCGGCCTACGTCTTGGAATTCGAAAAGCCCCTGCGCGAGCTCGCCAAAGACCTCGAAGCCCTGCACCAGAAATCCCTGGAGCATAACCTCGACTTGTCGGTCGAGGTAAAGGCCTTGGAGAAGGCCATCGAGCAGACGCGCCGCGACATCTACTCCAATCTCACCCCCTGGCAGCGGGTCCAGATCGCCCGCCATCCCAAGCGGCCCTATGCCCTCGATTACGTCGGGATGCTCTGCGAGGGCTTCCAGGAACTGCACGGCGACCGCCAGTACAACGATGACCGCGCCCTCATCGGCGGCACGGCCTTCTTCAATGGCGAGGCCATCATGATCATCGCCCAGCAAAAGGGCCGTGACACCAAGGAGAACATTCAGCGCAACTTCGGCATGTCCCAGCCCGAGGGCTACCGCAAGGCCCTCCGCCTCATGAAGACCGCCGAGCGCTTCAAACTACCGGTTTTGAGCTTCATTGACACCCCCGGCGCCTATCCCGGCGTCGAGTCCGAGGCGCGTCACGTGTCTGAGGCCATCGCCGTCAACCTCCGCGAAATGGCCATGCTCCGCGTGCCCTCCATCGCCGTCGTCGTCGGCGAAGGCGGCTCCGGCGGCGCGCTCGGCATCGGGGTCACCGACCGCGTCCTCATTTTCGAAAACAGCTACTACTCGGTCATCTCCCCCGAGGGTTGCGCCGCCATCCTCTGGAAAGACCGCGCCGCCGCGCCGAAAGCCGCCGAAGCCCTTAAGCTCAACGCCGCCACGCTCGAACAGCTCGGCGTCGTGGATGAAGTCCTCCCTGAGCCCTTCGGCGGTGCCCAAAACGACCCCGCCCAAGCCGCCGCCGCTCTGAAGTACGCGCTGCTGAAACATTTCAACGACCTGCGCGCCCTCGACGTCGAGACGCTCCTCAGCTCCCGCTACGACCGCTACCGGAATCTCGGCTCCTACGAGGAAGCCGGCGTGGTGCACAGCTAAGCGCGCCCCGAACTCCGCACCGTCAGCAGTTCGATCTTCTCCGCCCGGGCCATCGCCGGACTGATGTCGATCAGGGCGCCGGACAACCGGACGTCACCCGTCGCCACTTCGAAACGGTGCGGCATGCCATCGAGAAACTTTGCGATCACCGGCGCGACTTCACGGCCGAGCACGCTCGCATACGGTCCGGTCATGCCGACGTCGCACATGAAGGCCGTGCCTTTCGGCAGCACACAATAATCCGCCGTGGGAACGTGGGTGTGGGTGCCGAGGACGGCGGTGACACGCCCGTCGAGGTACCAGCCGAGCGCCTGCTTCTCGGACGTCGCCTCGGCGTGGACTTCCACGATGACGGCGTCCGCCTGGCCTTTCAGCCGCTCCAGCATCCGGTCCACGCAGAGGAACGGACAGTCGGCCTTGGTATTCATGAACGTCCGGCCCAGCACGGTGAACACCGCGACCTTGAAGCCGCGTGACTCGATGATGACATGATCCTCGCCCGGATTTGACGCCGGCAGGTTGGCCGGCCGGCAGACGCGGTCCATCTGTACGATTTCCGTTTCCCAGCCACGCTGGTCCCAGACGTGGTCGCCGAGCGTGATGGCATCCACGCCCGCGCCGAGAATGGACTTGGCGATGAGGCCCGTGATCCCCGCGCCGGCCGCGGCGTTCTCGCCGTTCGCGATGACAAAATCGATCTTGTGCTCGAGCCGGATCGCCCGGAGCCGCTCGTTGACAATATCGCGGCCCGGCCGGCCAACAATGTCGCCGATAAATAGCAGTCGTACCATGCCGTCAAATTGCGCCCACACACCCCGATCAGCCAACCGAAATCGTTATGACACGGTTTGGCCGATGTAGGGCGGGATTCCCCCGACCCCGCCTGGGTTGTCATTCTGAGCCTAGCGAAGAATGACAAACATATGAGGCGGGATCTGGCGCCCCCGCCCAACACCAGCAGCCTGCCAGGCCTCCGAAGCCTTGGCGAAGGAGGCCTTGCCACGGAGCCGCAAATTTGTGTTATCTCGCGGCCGCTTTTCCCGCTTTCCCGCCATGAAAAAAGACCACACCTCCCCCGCCGCGTTTCCCAAGGCCGAGATCGGCCGCGAAATGAAGGGTTCCGACGCCGTCGTCGAGTGCCTCATCCGCGAGGGCGTAGATGTCATCTTTGCCTACCCGGGCGGCGCGTCCCAGGAACTCCACCAGTCGCTCGCGCGCACCGACAAGATCCGCACCATCCTGCCCCGCCACGAACAGGGCGGCTCGTTCGCCGCCGAAGGCTACGCCCGCGCCACCGGCAAGGTCGGCGTCTGCATGGCCACCAGCGGCCCCGGCGCCACCAACCTCGTGTCAGCCATCGCCGACGCGTACATGGACTCCATCCCGCTCGTCGCCATCACCGGCCAGGTGTACTCAAAGTACATCGGCAAGATGGCGTTCCAGGAGACGGATTTCTACGGCATGACGCTGCCGATCGTGAAGCACTCCTACCTCGTGATGGATGTCCATGAGCTGCCGCGGGTGTTCAAGGAGGCCTTTTACCTCGCCCGCAGCGGCCGCCCCGGCCCGGTCATCATCGACCTGCCCAAGGACGTCCAACAGGCGAAGTTTCAGCCGGTGTTCCCGGCCACGGTGGAGTTCCGCAACCCTTACGCCACCGCGACGCAGACCGCCACCGACGAGCAGCTGAAGGAAGTCCTCGCGCTCATTGCCGACGCCAAGAGACCCGTGCTGTACGCCGGCGGCGGCATCATCTCCTCCGACGCGCACGCCGACCTCAAGGCCTTCGCCGAAATGACCAACGTGCCTGTCGCCACGACCCTGATGGGCCTGGGCGGCTTCCCTGAGTCCCACCCGCTCTCCATGCAATGGTTCGGCATGCACGGTTCCGCCTATGGCAACTGGGCCGTGGACCAGTGCGACCTGCTCCTCTGCGTCGGCGCGCGCTTCGACGACCGCATCACCGGCGACACCCACAAGTTCGCGGCGCACGCGAAGATCGTCCACATCGACATCGACGCCTCCGAGCACAACAAGAACAAGCGCGTCCTCCTGCCGATCGTCAGCGACATCAAGCCCGCGCTCAGCCGACTCAACCAACTCGCCGCCGCGAACAAGTTCAAGGCCCCCGATACCGCCGCCTGGCACGCCCAGATCGCGAAGTGGAAACAGGAGCAGCCGTTCAAGTACGACGAGAGCAAGCACATCGTCCCGCAGGAGGCCGTCGCCACACTCTACGAGCTCACGAAGGGCGACGCCATCATCACCACCGGCGTGGGCCAGCACCAGATGTGGGCCGCACAGTTCTACCGCTTCAACGAGCCCCGCCGCTATATCAGCTCGCTCGGCCTCGGCGCCATGGGCTTCGGCTATCCCGCCGCGCTCGGCGCGAAGGTCGCCTGCCCCGACAAGCAGGTCATCGACATCGACGGTGACGGCTCGTTCATGATGAACATCCAGGAGCTCGCCACCGCGCATATCGAGAAGATCGCCGCGAAGGCCATGATCCTGAACAACCAGCACCTCGGCATGGTCGTGCAGTGGGAGGACCGTTTCTACGGCAGCGTCCGCGGCAACACCATCCTCGGCGACGAGTCCAACGTCGGCAGCCCCGAAAATCTCGGCGGCCTGTACCCCGACTTCGTCAAGATCGCCGAGGGCTTCGGCGTAAAAGGCCGCCGCGTCCACCGGAAAAGCGAGCTCAAGGCCGCCATCCAGGAGATGCTCGACCACGACGGCCCGTACGTCCTCGACGTCATTGTGCCCTACACCGAGCACGTGCTGCCAATGATCCCCGCCGGCAAGACGGTGAAGGACATGATCCTGAAATAACGCGTCGCGTTATTTCAGGATCATCGGGGGCAGGGGCAGGGAGAAAGGAGCAGGGGAAGACCTGCTTCTCTCTTAGGATGTGTCCGCCCCACCCCAGCCCCGTACACCGGCTTTACTTCTGCCCACGTGTAGCGGCCAGGTTTCCTGCTCCCTGCCCCCTGCTCCCTCTGATGACGAAGAAATAGCGCGCGGCCGCGCGCTATTTCTTCGTCATCAGGTACACGCCGTTCCAGCCCGGTTCCGGCGGATTCTCCCGCATGTAACGGCAGCGGGCAATCATGGTGAGGGAAGGATTGTTTTCCACGCCGGGAGTGTCGCCCGGTCGGTTGGGCTCGAGCGCTGCACTTTGCCCGAACCGGGCCTCGGCGGAGTCCCAGTCCCGCGCCAGGTAAAGCGACATACCCTGCGCAAACAGGATGAGGCATTCGTAGGTCTGGTCGGTGACGTCCTCCTTGAGCCCCACGATCTCGTAGATTGGCACGGGCCGGGTGCGGCCCTTGACCACGATCTTGTCGAGGTAGCGGAACACCACCCGGTCGCCGCCGTGCAGCTCGCAATCCGCCTTGGTCGCATCGGTCACCATCGTGTACACGCCGTAGGTCTTGGCGCCGGATTCCATGCGCGCCGCGAGGTTCACATTGTCGCCCATCATCGTGTAGTTGAACCGCGCCTGGCTGCCCATGTTACCGACCACGGTCGGGCCGCTGTTGAGCCCGATGCGGGACTGCATATGCCACACGATCTCCGGCCACTTGTCCCTTTCACTCTGCCATTTTACACGCAGCTCCCGCAACTTGCGGTGCACCAGCTGGGACGCCACGCAGGCCCGGTAGGCATGGTCCTTCAGGGGCACCAGCCCGCCGAACATCGCCACCACGGCATCGCCGATGTACTTGTCCAGCGCCCCGCCCTGCGCCAGAATGATGTCGGTGCAGGCGGTCAGGTATTCGTTCATCAGCTCCACCAACCGGTCCGGCGGGAGCTTTTCCGAAAACGAGGAGAAATCCTGGATGTCGCTGAAGTACGGGGTGATTTCCGCCTCATGGCCGCCCAGCTGTGGCTCGTGGCCGGAATTCACCATGCTCTCGACCAGCTGCGGCGACACGTACGTGCCGAACATGCCCTTGATCCGACCCTTCTGCCGCTCCTCCTCGATCAGCTGCCAGCCAATCGCCGCGAAGCTGGTGGTGAACACCGACCCCAGCGGCAGGACCAGCGGGAGCACCAATTCATGGTACGCGAAGGAATAGTAATTCACGCCGAGATACGCCACGACCAGCAGGCCGGCGATGAGCTTAAAAATGACCCCGCGCCGGCCGACCGTGGCGGCCAGACTGCTCACCAGCAGTGTGAGCACGAACGTGAACGCATACTCCGTCCAGCCCGGGACATGATGGAGATAACGCCCGGAGATCATCGTCTTGATGAGGTTGCCGTGAAACCCGACTTGCGGCACCGGCACGTCGTCGAAGGCCGTGTGCGCCAGATCCTGCAACAGGTTGTCCACCGGGCCGATCAGGATGATTGCGTCCTGGAATTGCGCGAAAAACTCCCGGCCTCGCGCCTGCTTCACCGGGTCCTCGCTCTCCAGCTGAGTGAGGTAGTCCCCGACGTCGGCCACGCCGACGCGCGGGTTTTTGGGCGAGAGCCAGCGGGAAAACCAATTTGCCTCCACCAACTGGCCGCGCCGGAGTGGAATGCTCGTCTGCAGGCTGCCGTCGGGACGCCACACCTCCAGGCGGTCGGGGAAACGGTGGATCGCATCCGTCTCCAGGCCCCAATTCATCAGGCAGAGTTGCAGCGACAACGGGTAAAACGTGGCGAGGGGCGTGTCGGCGAAGAACGGCGCCATGCGCGCCTCGCCCTCGTAGGTGTCGATCAGCCCGATGGTGCCCCAGGACGGTCCGATGACCGGGAAACCCGGCGCCTCCGGCACGTCGTTCTTCGCGGGATCGGTCGCGCCTTCAAAGAGGAAGGGGAAATGCAACTCCTCCTTCAGCATGCCCGGGCCCGGCACGTAGTTGGCGGCGAGCACCACGTTCTTGTGCTTGCGGATGGCCATGCCGAACGCCCGCCGTCCCTCGTTCTGCTCCTTCAGCCCGAAGTCCGCCCGGGCGTTCTCGGAAAACACCAGGTCGATGCCCACCGCCTTGATGTGCCCGTGGTCAAACAGCGCATCGACCAGCTGGGCAAAACGGCGGTGGTTCCAAGGCCACTTGTACTGCTGGATGGCGTCCGTATCGACATCGACATAAACCAGCTTCACCGGCGCATCAATCTCACCTCGGGCCCGGAAACGGAGATCCAGGGTTCGGTTCTCCAGAAAATTCAGCGCCCCATAGTAGTACAGCGCACACCAAACCGCCGGAATCGCCAGGAGCAGGGACCCGCGCAAAAGCGTCAGCGCGTTTCTCTTTTTCGGCGGGGGCACGGCGGTGGACGCTAGGATGTGACCCCCGTGAATGAAAGCAGATTTGCCGGCGGTTCAGGCGCGGGCAAAAAAACGCCCGGGCCGCGAGGGCGCCGGGCGGGACAAGTCGGCGAACGCGGGCGCTTAGTGCCCGTCGCCCGGCGTGGTATTCACCGGCGGCGTGGTCGCACTCGGTGCCGGGGCGGGCGGCGTAATGAGGGCAGGATTCGCCTGGACGATCTGCTGCACGGCCACCGCGATGGCCGCTTGCGTGTCGGCGGACATGTCGCCCACCCCGGTGACCTTCACCGAGCCGGGCACAATGACCACTTCGCCCGTCGGGCTGGTGGTGGTATCAAAAGTGACGCTCACTTCTTTGCCCGCCGGGATCAGGCGCTCCACGCCATCACCCGCGGTGAGGAAAACAACACCCTCCGCCGTGCTGAACCGGACGTAGGGTTTGCCGGCATTATCCGTGCCCACGGTGAATTGAAACGTCGTACCGCGAATGCCGGCCGCGCCGACCGGGGTGTTCACCGTGAACGACGACCCCTGGTCCCGGTTCAGGTGCTTCACATTGCCCACGAGCTCGCCACGCTGCAGCGACAGCTTCGTCACCGAGGTGGAGGGCTCTTCCTTCGCTTCCGCGACGGAATACTTCGGGTCAAACGGATCCATCAGGAACTCATCGATCGAAAGGGAGGTATCCGAGGAGAGATTCACGGCCGAGCCGTTCGCAAACAACAGGACCACGCTGGATTTCTGCGCGGTGGTGATCACATAGCCCTCGGACAGCGCATCGCTATCATGCAATTCCCGGCGCGTGTTGTTCACCTGATTCACGGCAGTGACGGTGCCACGGACCTTGGCAGCGATGATCTTGCCTGGGGTCCGGCCGGTCGCAGCCGGCATCGAGACGGCGAACAAAACCGCCACGCCACACAGCACAATCCACGATAAAAGTTTGATGCGCATAAAATCGGAATTTAACGCCCGTGCCCGCTAGTTGCCAACTGTTGGCGCAATTTTTGCGTCTGCTTGTTAGCGGGGTCAAGGTGCAAGCAGAACGCTGCCGCGGCGTCCGCCAACTCCAGCGTACTGGGGTTAAGTCCAAGATGAAAAGCATGATAGAACCACACGTTGGCACTGGCCGGGGCCAGCTTCAGCGCGGGAATGAAGGCCTCACCGGCGTCGGACCAGCGGCCTTGCAAGTCGAGCGCCACACCCCGACGCAGCCAGAACTCCGGCACGATCGGGGAAAGGGCCAGGGCCCGGTCCGCGGCCCGCTCCGCTTCGCAACCGAGTTCAACCGACCGCGCCGGTTCGAGATGCGTCCAGAGCGCACTGACATAAGCGAGGTCCGCCCAAGTCTGGGCATTGCCCGGCGCGATTTCCCCGGCGCGCGTCAGGTCGGCGCGAGCGCGCGTCAGGATTATCCGCTGCTCCGCCTGATCCGGCGCTTTCGCCGCCATCCGGTTGATGGCTTGTCGCGCCGCATAACGCAGCGACTCGCCGCGATAAAACGGCAGCACATATGTTCCCGCCGCCACCAGCACTGCCGCCGCGAGGACAAAATCCCTTGCCCGGCTTCCGCTTGAGGTCGCCCCGACCGGCTCGCCCGCCGGCCACGCACGTTGGACCAGCAGTGCGCTCACCATCGCAAACGCCATCGCGAGTGCCGGGATCTTGAAATGGAAATCCACCAGCAGTTGCAGGCCAAAGGCCACCAGGCCGGCCGTCAGGGCACCCGCCAGCATCGGGTGATCGAACCCGTCGCGCCGGCACGGCGTGCGCTCCCGGACGCAGCGCCAGGCGATCACCAGCACCGCGCCAAAAAACAGGCTGAAGCCCGCGGCGCCGTAATCGCTCAGCGTGTTGAGGTAGTCGTTGTGCGCCCAGAGCGGCTCATCCTGGTAGCGCTCCGGGCGGAATTTCTCGAAGCGCACGTTGAAACTCCCCGCCCCGCCGCCCACCACCGGCTGCGCGCGGAAAATCTGCCAGGCCCCGCGCCACATGATCGGGCGCGTTTTTTCCCCCGCATCCGCCTTCATGATCAGGAACCGCTCGCGCACCTTGGGCAGCGAAAAATAGAGCGCCCCCACCATCGCCAGCACGCCCAGCGCCGCGAATCCCGCCAGGCCGGCCCGCCGCCACCCCGAGCCGCACGCCGCAAAGACCGGCCAGAGCACCAGTACCAGCGCTAACGCCAGCCACGCGCCGCGGCTGATCGTCAGCACCAGCCCGAGGCCCAGCGTCAGAGTCAGATAACCGCAGCCCACGCGCTCCACCGCCGAGGCGCCCCGCCGCAGCGTAAGCGCACCCAACGCGGGAATCAGTAGCAGCAGCAGAGCTGCCAGACTGTTCGGAATGCCAAAACTCCCGCTCGCCCGGCCAATGAACTGCTCCACCTGCGTCCGGCCCAGCATCATCCAGTCCGGCCGCACGAAACGCTGGTAGCACGCCAGCAGCACCGCGACGAACGCCACCGCCACCAATCCACCGAACACCACGGTGCGGGGCAGCCGCGCCCGCACGTCATTCAGCACCACCCAGAAAACCAGGATCATCTGCGCCCAACCCAGCCAGTCCCGCCAGCCCAGCCACGGCACCGGCGTCACCCAGAGGACATTCGCGGCGGCATAAGCCAGAAATGGCAGCAGCCACCAGCCCGCGGGATGGAACGGACGCCCGTTTCCTGCCGGCGCCAGCGCACGGCCCGCCAAATGTGCCGCCAACAACAGCGCGTTCAACGCGCTGGTGACGATCATCGTCTCCGGCCGGAAACCGCCGAGGCAAAGCGTCGTCCAGGCCAGATTAGCGACTACCACCACAGTCGTGAACCATTCCCAAGCGGAGGCGCGGGCGGACGTGGAGTCGGTCGGCATGGGGAAAAACGCGGCCGGGCCGCGTCCCCGGGACTTTGCGGAGGCGCCCCCGCGTTCCCAGAAAAAACGGTGCCCGCCGCGAGGAGGGCGCCGTGAGACCAAGCCACCGGTGGACCAGTTCAGGTCGTCGGCGGAATGTGCATCCTCAACGCCAAAAATTTCGAGGCCGCGAAGTCGCTTTGCTCCGCGAATCCGTCCCGAACGTCCGGGCTGCGCGCGTCCGTCGAGGTCCACCGCTTCGCCAAGACTTTTCCGGAGAGCGAGCGGTCGGTGTGACAAACAGTCCACGGGTCAACTCGGCTGATGGGCATTAACGCAGCCCAACCGATTATAGGGCAAATATTTGGCAATAGCGTTATTGAACGTATTTCGCGCGGCTGCGTCTCTCCTCCTGTTAGCTTCAACCCAAACCCCAAAACAGATATCATATGCAATACCTCGATTCGATCATCACGGCTGTTAAGAAGATCACCGAACTGGCTGTCGCACTGCTGGCACTGGCGATTGTCCTGGGCGTTATCTTCGGCGACAAGGTCGCGTTCCTCCCCGGTAATGTCATCGGCAATGTGACCTCGATCATCGGCACGCTGGGCGCGAGCGGGCTCGTCGGTCTCGTGGCGGTCGGCGTGCTCTACGCCATTCTGGCCAAGAAATAATCTGTTCTCCATCTGCAGCCAAGGCCGCCGGTTCGTCCGGCGGCCTTTTTGTTGGCACCCGCCCCGCCCAACGGAGCGCCCCGGCGGCGAAAACCGGATTCCCTCCGCCGCCTTTCACTTTTCGGCTTATCTTATTCCACCTTCACCTTCGCGCGGGAGAAGGCGTCGCCCTTGGCGCAGATTTCCTTGGTCGGGCCGAGGTGAAGCGCCGCTTTGGCCAGGGCCTTGGCGTCCGCCATCGTCATGGCCCGCACGCGATATTTCACGGCGGGCAGCCACGTCGGGGACGGCCAGGCCGTCGACCCCGGGCCAAGCAACAGCGGCGATGGCGGAAACAGGGCGCCGAATTACATGGAGGGGCAGGAATCTGTCGTCATTCTGGCTGAACGCCCCTTGTGGGTCCGAACATGAAGATTAAATCTGCCGAGTTTGAAATCAGCGCGCCCGACCTAGGTTCGTGCCCCCTTTGGGAGGAGCCGGAGTTCGCCTTTATTGGTCGCTCGAATGTCGGCAAGTCCTCCTTGATCAATCTGCTCACCGAGCGCCGGAATCTGGCCATGGTCTCGGACCTGCCGGGAAAGACGAAGCTCATTAACTTTTTCTTGATTAACCAAGCGTGGCGCCTCGTGGACCTTCCGGGTTACGGCTATGCGAAGGTGAGGATACAGCGGCGCCTTGAGTTTAACGATGCCGTGGCGAACTTCCTCTCGGGCCGGCGCAATCTCCGGACGATTTTTGTGCTGATCGATTCGCGCCTGCCGCCGCAGGCGATCGACCTTGAGTTCTTGCGCTGGCTGGAGGGGATCAAGGCCCCCTATGCGCTGGTCTTCACCAAGACCGACAAGCAGTCATTGCAGCAAGGACGCGCCAATATCGCGGTCTTCCTGAAAGCGGTCGCGGAGTGGCGGGCGGAAGCACCGTATTACCTCACCAGTTCATCCACGACCAAGGCAGGTCGCCGCGAGATCTTGGAATTCATCCAAGGCGTGCTGGCCAAGCCGCTCCTCGCATGAACGGCCCAATCCCGATCCCTGCTTAACCGAGTCTCGGAGCCTCTCGGGCAGATGCTCAAGACCAGGCAGACCCGCGTTGGCGGAAGAGTCGGTGGTTCCCCTGACAGGTAAAAACGAGCCATATCTGGCTCAACCACAGGTCGCGGGACTGGCGCGGATGAGAGGAGGGGGCGACCCTTTAGCGCGATCGGCCGACACGATCGATAGAATGGGTGAAGAGATCAAAATCACCGAGAAAGGTTTCCGGTAAAACGAGACGTGCTGCGCCACGTGGAGCGGGTCCGGTGGAGTGATTTACTGTTCGACCTGTCGACTCTCTAGCGGGTGATTTGCACCGGAGATCGTCGTTTGACATTTTTGCTCAGCGATCAATAACGCGAAGATGCTGTGTAAAGTAATCCTGCTGCTGGGACTGATGGCGCCCATCGGCTGGGCCGCCTCTGGTGCTGAAACTTGGGCGGCGCGGATAAAGGCGGGCGAACAGGGCAATCTCACGGCTCAGCTCAGCCTAGGCTATGCTTACGCGCAGGGTGAAGGGGTCACAAAAGATCTGCCGACTGCGATCAAGTGGTACCGCGCCGCCGCGAAGCATGGCAACCTGTCTGCTGGTTTTAATTTGGGCATGCTCTACCGCTTTGGCATGGTGCCTTTGGATTATCCGATCATCGCTGAACTTTACCGAGTGGCGGCCCAACAGGGTGACGCTTTCGCGCAATTTAAGTTGGGAATGGCCGGTCCATTTCTGACAGCTCTTGATCTCAACAATTTTGTTGGACAGGTCAAAGCGGCTCACGCTGAGGCTCTCGTTTGGTTACAAAAAGCGGCCGCCCAAGATCAACCGGATGCCCAGTTGCTCCTGGGCGAATGGTACGCGGAGGGCAATCATGTGGAAAAAGATCCGGTGAAAGGGGTTCAATACTTCAAGAAAGCCGCCGCCCGTAATAACGCAGAAGCTCAATGGCGGTTGGCGCAGGCCTGTCTCACGGGCGAAGGCACGCTCAAGAATGAGGCGGCCGCCGCCCAGTGGATTCGGCTCGCCGCAGAGGGGGGACATCGCAAGGCCCAAGCGTCGTGGGGCAGTATCCTCTTCGATGGTCGGCCGGGTGTAGCAGCCAACGAAAAGGCCGCGGAGAAATGGTGGCGGTTAGCGGACGAACCTGCGCCGCCCCGGCCCTTCCGCACGGTGACGGAATTTTTTGATTGGACCGACAAACCGGCGCCACTGGATATCGTCCAAGCACATGCGTGGTTTAATTTCGTCGCGAGCAGGAATTACCAACTAAACGGGGAAGGCGTGCTGATGACCCCGCAGATTATTTTGGGCCTGGTGGAGCAAAATATGACCGATCAAGAAAAGCGTCAGGCGGAGGCGGCCGCACAGCGGCTGGCAGAGGAATTTCCTTAGCCGCGCTTAGTTTGCGCGGTAGGCGCCACCCCTGAAAAACAAAAGATCGAGGACGGGAAGTCCTCGATCTTGTGGTGCTAACCTTCGGGCAAAGGAAGGTCAGCGAAGGGAAACAGCCTTTCGGCTGGGTGATACGAGCCTCAGGTGGTCGGGACGGTCTGGATCGTCTTGAGAATCCGGCCGGCGACCAGGTACGGGTCGGCCGCGGAGTTCGGACGGCGATCCTCGAGGTAGCCCT
>Ga0209829_10000020_pt1 | contig 124577 bp, 122 predicted proteins | sample C_140205_EF_Meta_FD_187311 | JGI IMG/M metagenome (GOLD analysis project Ga0209829, IMG submission 187311) | Freshwater microbial communities from Lake Croche, Canada to study carbon cycling - C_140205_EF_MetaG (SPAdes) (version 2) | ecosystem: Environmental > Aquatic > Freshwater > Lake...
GCTAAAGGCCCCTTTGTTGCCTTTAGCACTGCAGCTGTTCCCAAGGACTTATTGGAGTCAGAGTTGTTTGGTCACGAGCGCGGTGCTTTTCCTGGAGCCTTGACTTTACGTCGCGGCCGTTTTGAGCAAGCTGATGGCGGCACCTTATTCTTAGATGAGATTGGTGAAATCTCATTTGATCTACAAACACGTTTATTGCGCGCTTTAACTGATGGCCATTTTTACCGTGTTGGTGGTCAAGATCCAATTAAAGCAAATGTACGCATCATTGCATCGACTCACCAAAACTTAGAGGCCAGAGTAGCTGCAGGCGCTTTCCGAGAAGATTTATTACACCGCTTAAATGTCATTCGTTTGCGCATGCCAGCATTACGTGAGCGTGCAGAGGATATCCCTGTTTTGGCACGGCATTTTATGTTGTCTTGTGCAAAGTCCCTGGGTGTTGAAGCTAAAAATCTTTCGGATGACGTGTTAAAAGAAATGAGCTCCATGCCATTTCCGGGTAATGTGCGTCAATTAGAAAACCTCTGCCATTGGTTGACGGTAATGACACCATCCAATGTTATTGGAGTCAGTGATTTGCCTGCTGATATTTTGGCAGAGGCCGGCGAACAATCGGCTCTGTTACAGGGTGAGTCGAACTCTAATGTGCAGCTTGCCGTTAAGACTGGCTCTGTTGATTGGGAGGGTGGTTTAGGTCGCCTTGCAGTCAAAATGTTACAGGATGGAGATTCAGAGGTATATGACGTGTTGTGCTCTAAATTTGAAAAGGCAGTACTGCAAGCCGCACTAGAGGTAACTCGTGGCAGACGTGTAGAGGCAGCTCAACGACTGGGTATCGGTCGCAATACAATCACTCGGAAATTGCAGGAGTTGGGAATTAATGACTGATTCAATCAGAATAGCTGCCTGGAATGTGAACTCTCTAAAGGTGCGTTTACCGCAGGTGCTCAAGTGGTTACAGGATCAAGAGCGGGCAAAAACACCTATCGATGCACTCTGTCTTCAGGAGCTTAAGCTAACTGATGATAAGTATCCGCATCAAGAGCTTGAAGAGGCAGGATATATTAGTATTGCTGCTGGGCAAAAAACCTATAACGGTGTGGCTATTATTGTTCGCAAAGCTGCCTTAGCGCCTATTGCTGCTGACCATGACACCACCTTTCTAAAGCCAGTGAGAAATATCCCGGCTCATGCAGATGAGCAACAACGCATCTTAGCGGCCACAGTGTGCTTTAAGGGAATGCAGCCTATTCGCCTAGTATCGGCATACTTCCCTAATGGACAGTCACCCGATAGCGATAAGTTCGTTTACAAACTAGGCTGGCTCAAAGCGCTAGAAAATTGGTTAAGAGAAGAATTAACTCAGAATAGCCGCTTAGCTCTTTTGGGCGACTTCAATATCGCACCCAATGATATCGACGTTCATGATCCCTCAAAATGGATCGGGCAAAACCTAGTTTCCCCAGAAGAGCGTAAAGCCTTCCAGCAACTACTGGAATTAGGCTTGACAGACTCTTTCCGAATGTTTGAGCAGGCGTCTAAATCATTTAGCTGGTGGGATTACCGCATGATGGGCTTCCGAAGAAACGCCGGTATGCGAATTGATCACATTCTATTAAGTGATGCCCTGAAAGAAAAGTGCAACTCAAGCATCATCGATAAAGAGCCGCGAACTTGGGAGCAGCCTTCGGATCACGCCCCAGTGGTTGCTGAAATTAAAGCTTAGATCTTATCTTTACTGAGTCACTAACTCAGTAACTAAGCCGCCGTGACGCAGTAGGGCATCGATGCTGGGCTCGCGGCCTCTGAATGCCTTGAATGATTCAGCAGCAGGACGGCTACCACCCACCTCCAGAATCTCTTGGCGATAGCGTAGACCTGTTTTTTCATCAAGAACGCTACCGGTTAGTTTGGCTGCTTCTTCAAAAGCTGAATAGACATCGGCAGAAAGTACTTCCGCCCATTTATAGCTGTAATAACCAGCAGCATAGCCACCAGAAAAAATATGGCTAAAGGTGTTGATCCAGCGAGAGATAGATGCCTGCGGTATGACATTAAATTGATCGGCAATGTTTCTGGATAAATCGAGCACAGCTTGTCCATGAGCACTCTTTGGATCAAAGCTGGCATGCAGACGCCAATCAGTGAGTGACATTACAACCTGTCGCAAAGTCATATAGCCATTTTGAAAATTCTTGGCAGCCAATATTTTTTCAAATAATTCACGAGGGAGTGGTTTTCCAGTTTCAGCATGCGCTGTCATTTTTTCCAAGACTTCCCATTCCCAGCAGAAGTTTTCCATGAACTGGCTTGGCAGCTCTACGGCATCCCACTCAACACCATTAATGCCAGATACACCTAATGCGCTGACTTGGGTTAGGAGGTGATGCAGGCCATGACCACTCTCATGAAAGAGTGTGATCACATCATCATGGGTAATTGTTGGTTGGCGCAACACACTATTGACTTTGACAGGAGGTGCAAAGTTACAGACCAGATAAGCCACTGGAATTTGGATTTCTCCATCAGGCAATTCACGGCGACCGCGCGCATCATCCATCCAGGCTCCGCCACGTTTGCCTGATCTAGCATAGGGGTCTAGGTAAAAATAGGCCACTGTTTTGTCAGTAGCATTTTTTACTGAGAAGGACTGCACATCTGTATGCCAAGTTGGCAGATCAGCCTTTTCAATCTTCACGCCAAATAAAGTTTCAATGACTCCAAATAAGCCCTCCAACACTTTAGGTAAGGGGAAGTACTGTTTAAGTTCATTCTCAGAAAAAGAATAGCGCTCTTGTTTTAATCTCTCGGAAGCATAGGCAATATCCCAAGGCTCTAACCCATTGGCAATAGAGAGTTCAGTCTTAGCAAAGTCAGAAAGTTCTTGCCAATCCTTTAATGCAAAAGGTTTTGCTTTTTGAGCAAAATTCGTTAGGAAGGTATCGACTTCCTCAACGGTGCTTGCCATTTTAGGTGCCAAACTCAGATCGGCATAGTTTTTGAACCCCAGCATGTGCGCTTCTTCATCGCGTAGCTTTAATTGCTCAAGCATGTTTTGCGTGTTATCCCAATCAAGTTTGCCTTTAGAGTATTGCGGGGCTAGTTCAGAAGCTCGAGTCACATAGGCCTCATACATTAGGCGACGTAGTGATCGGTTCTCGGAGTACTGCATAACTGGGTAATAAGAAGGGAAGTGCAGTGAAAATGCCCAGCCCTGCAGATTCTTCCGTTGGGCAAGATCGGCTGCAGCAGCTACAGCATCTTCAGGTAAGCCAGTCAAATCGGCATCATCAGTAATGAGATGAATGAACTCATCAGTGGCATCTAAAACATGATCAGAAAAGGCCTTGCCGAGTAATGCTTGCTCATCTTGAATCTCTGCGAAGCGGGGCTTATCAGCATCACTTAACTCAGCCCCACCAAGGCGAAAGTCTCTTAATGAGTTTTCAATGACTTTTTTCTGAGCAGAATTGAGTTTCGAAAAGGCGCTATCTTGACTAAGGAGCTTAAACTTTTCATACAGCGCAAGATTTTGTCCCAAGCTTGAAAAGAAGGCGGTCACCTTAGGTAGCATCTCGCCATAAGCAGCGCGTAGCTCCGGCGTATCTCCGACGCTATTTAAGTGAGAAACAACACCCCATGACCGGCTTAGGGATTCAGTTGCATCCTCGAGAGGCTCTACTAAATCATTCCAGTTTGCAGGAGTGCTTGGGTCTACTGCATGATTCACTGCATATTGCGCCCGCTGCAAAAGGAAATCAATTGCCGGTGCAATGTTGGATGGCTTTACCTCGGAGTAGGCGCAAATACCTCTTCCGAATGCAATCAGTGGATTTTTCTGGAGTTCGGCAGAAGGCTTTGATGTGATTGATTTAGTCATCCCTATAGCTTACTGGACGACAGAAACTTTTGCTAATCAGGCCCTAAAAAAGACTTTAAGCGAAGGTGTCTATTAAGACGGCTTCGCAGCCTTTTCAGCTGCCTCTAAGGTATTCATGAGAAGCATGGTGATAGTCATAGGGCCTACGCCACCTGGTACTGGCGTAATCCAACCAGCAACATATTGAACGGCATCAAAATCAACGTCGCCACAAAGTTTTCCATCAGGCATGCGATTAATGCCCACGTCAATGACTACGGCACCATTTTTGACCATATCACCGATAATCATTTTCGGTTTGCCGGTCGCTACTACCAAAATATCGGCATCCTTGGTATGGTGCGCTAAGTCACGAGTCTTGCTATTGCAAATAGTGACTGTTGCACCTGCTTGAAGCAAGAGCATGGCCATCGGTTTGCCAACAATATTAGATGCGCCCACGATTACCGCACGTGCACCACGAATGGGGTATTCAATACTCTCCAGAATTTTCATGCACCCATAAGGAGTGCAGGGCTTAAATTCTGGCTGGCCCACCATGAGGGCACCAGCATTGGCTACGTGAAAACCATCCACATCCTTTTCTGGGGCAATTGCCTCTAGTACACGTTCAGCAGCGATGTGTTCAGGTAGTGGTAATTGAACCAAGATGCCATGGATCGCTGGATCAGCATTCAGAATGGCAATGCGAGCAAGTAATTCTTCTTCACCTAACTCTGCGGAATAGCGCTCAAGCACAGAGTGGAAACCAACGTCTTCACAGGCTTTTACTTTATTTCTGACATAAACCTGGCTGGCAGGATTTTCGCCAACAACGATGACTGCTAAACCTGGTCTAACACCCTTAGCGGTAACAATTGCTCCACGTGCAGCAATTTCAGTACGTAATTTTTTAGATAGCGCAACGCCATCGAGTAACTGTGCAGGCATAAAAAATTAATTGGGTTGTGGATCAGAAAGGGCAAGACGGAGAAGATCTGCAACGGTATTTACGTTGAGCTTTTCCATAATATTCGCACGATGAGCCTCTACAGTTTTGATCGAGATACTCAAATCATCTGCGATTTGTTTATTCAAGCGACCGGCTACGATGCGCTCAAGCACTTGGCGTTCACGCCCAGTGAGTTTGCTCAAGAGGCTTTGAGTGATCTTGCGCTGACTTGCTTGGGAGTAATCAATGCGCGCTTTACCAAGCATGCGATCTACTAAGCCGCAGAGATCGTTTTCTTTGAATGGTTTTTCGATAAAGTCGACCGCACCACGCTTCATAGTAGAAACTGCCATCGATACATCGCCATGACCAGTAATGAAGGCAACCGGCATGGGTAGGTTTTCACTAATCAGGCGCTCTTGTAATTCTAGGCCAGACATTCCGGACATGCGGACATCCAGAATGGCGCAAGAGATAGTTGATTTATCAGTACTTTGGAGTGATTGCAAGAAACGCTCAGCACTAGCATGACAGCGAACAACATAACCATTGCTTTCGAGTAGCCAGGTGAGAGAGTCGCGGACTGCCTCATCGTCATCTACAACATAAACTACTTCAGCTTGATTGGGTTTGGTGGCAGTACTGATATTCATATTAGCTCTCGCAGATAAATCTAAAAAATTACATAAATTAAATATTGTCCTGAGAGCCCGGAGACTCTAAGGGTAAGAGTATTGTAAAGGTGCAGCCCGACAACTTTGTATGTTCAGCATCCATCAGATTGGTTGCCCAAAGACGACCCTGATGGGACTCAATCACCGATCGACAAATATTCAGACCCATCCCCATACCATCGCTTTTGGTGCTAAAAAAGGGCTCAAACATGCGTTCAATCACTGATTTTGCAATTCCGGCACCTGTATCTCTTACCTGAATACGCAACATGGCGGGGAAGGTGCTGGTATCTAAATCCGCTGAAATCCGCACGGGGGGAGCCGACCAGCGCGAGGAAAGGGGGTAAACCTCTCTCATACTGTCAAGAGAGTTTTTCAACAGATTGACTAAAACCTGCAGAATTAAGACTGGATCTAAGTCGACTGCAGGAAGATTTTCAGCAATTTCAGTATTGATACCCAAGCGATGGCGGTGGGCTTCAATTTCCACTAATCCAACGGCATCATGAATAATTTCAGCAATGTCGCAAGACTTTCTTTGCGGTTCACTACGTTTTACAAAGCCTTTAATACGCTGAATGATCATGCCAGCGCGATGAGCCTGATCAGATGCTTTTTCTAGCGCAGGAATAATATCTTTTTGCAAGGCGGGTTCAAGTTGGCCTTGCAAGCGCTTTACGACACCCATACAGTAGTTCGAAATTGCAGCTAGCGGTTGATTTAATTCATGGGCTAAGGAAGAAGCCATTTCACCCATGGTTGTTAGTCGGCTAGTAAATTGCATCCGCTCTTCTTGTTGCCGAGCTAAGTCATCAGCTTCGACACGCAAGGTAATATCCGTGGCAATTAATAATTGTGCTAAGTGACCATCTACCCACGGGACATTACGTCTGCGAACTTCATACCATTTTGAAATTCCTGATGCCTCATCTAGCAATTGAATTTCTTCTGATTCAGTTTCTTGGTAGGGTGATAGGGGTGAAATGGTTTCGGCTATCTTATCGCTACCAGCCAATTCAAAGTGACCCTTAGCAGTATTGCCAAAGCGCTCACGATAGAGGCGATTTGTAAATAATAGTTCACCGTTCTCATTTGATACTACTGAAACTGCAGCATCAAGCCCTTCAAGTACAGCAACAAATCGGTCTTGAGAAGCTGCTAATTCTTCTCGAATTTTCTTAGGCTCTGAGATATCAATTAATGAAGTGACCCAGCCAGTTTGTTGACCCTTTTCATTTACGAGGGGTGCAATAAATGTACGCGTCTGAATGACTGATCCATCTCTGTGAAGAATTGAGCCCTCAATCCCAATAGTTCTTTCTTCACTCAGCGCTATTTTGAGAGCCTTATTCATTTTATCGGTCAGCTCATTTTTCTGGCCTTCAGGCCAGAAAGCAAAGGGCGGGCTCAGTCCAATGAGTTCTTTGGCAGACCACCCCGTCATTTCACAAAATGCGGGATTCACATAAGTAATCACTCTATTCATATCATGCGCACGGATCCCTACTGGGGTGGAATTTTCCATCGCACTACGGAAATTGGTTTCTGCCCGAAGATTTGCTTCAGCCTCTTGCCTAACCTGCATCTGTTTGAGAACGGACCATAAGCTCCAAATCACAAATGCGCTCAAGCCAAGCACAACGCCAATTAACATTCTAAAAGTTAAATTCGTTGCTGGTGGGTAGGTATCAATACGTAGACTTAAGTTTGGACTGAGAACTCCTATATCTAAACTAGTTTGATTGCTAAACGCACGCTTTGGTGTATTTTTATCGGATGAGATCGCTAGGACTCTGTCATCATCTGTAATTAATGTGAAGCGATATTGGCCTTTGAGCTCACCAGGAATCATTTCAAGCATGCCCTGTGTGGTGTATAGAACAGCTACCATGCCATTAACTTCATTACCAGAAATCTGGGGAACTGTTTGCCAAAATACGTTACGAATTTCTTTTGAGATGACTTCATCACTAGGAACTTCGAGGGTCATGAACTGACTAAAAGCAGGCCTGCTTGTTGCTGAACTGAGCTCAAGAGTCTTTCTTAAGCCTTGGTTGATAGTTTCAGCGTTGACATTCTTATTGAACCACTCGGTTCTTAAGTTATCTAGTGGAATTCTCCACTGTCGTTGACCTACTTTATCAATCCAAACGATTTGTGCAATTTCATGATTACTTTGTAATAAATTTTCAGCCTGAATAAAGAAGTTTTCTTTTGCCTTGAATGATTCGCCACCACTTACATAATCACGTCCAAGAGACTGAAGAACGTCGGTATTGTTTGCAAACCTTAATTGGATGCGTTGCTTTGCAAAAGAGAGCTCTCTAAATAGAGCAGCTTCTTGCTGACTCTTTTCCTGCAACTGCAGGGTGCCCATAATGATGCCCATTACTACGGTAAATAGAACGATGGCTATTAGGGGTGTATAGACAAGCTTAAATCCCCGTATTCGACGGAGCCACTTTACGGGCGAGAGCTGCCAGAAATACAATGCTATTTTTTTCATGTAATCCGCTTATTTTGCCCTATAGATGGGCTTTAGCGGCCTATTTCACACTTTGGCTTATTTGAATGCGATGCAACAAAATATCACATAGTGAGAAATACTATCATTATGTGGAAAATTGCTTGTTTACACCCATAGACCTTCCTAGAATATTACCTATACAGTAAATCAATAAAAACGATGTAACAAATGGAGGCAGTTTATGGCAGCGGTTCCAGAACAAATTTTGGGTAGCGCAGGAAAACAAGATGCTGATCCAGGTGAAACCCAAGAGTGGTTACAGGCCCTCGATGGTGTGATTCGGAACGAGGGTCCAGAGCGTGCTGCTTATCTGATTGATCAGCAAATTTCTCATGCTCGAGTCAATGGAGTAAATCAAGCCTTTCATGCTGAAACTCCTTACATCAACACAATCCCTGTAGAGCAGCAAGCACGTCTACCAGGCGATCAAAATGTCGAGCACCGCATCCGTTCCTACACACGTTGGAACGCAATGGCTATGGTCTTGCGTGCTAATAAAGATACCAACGTTGGTGGTCATATTTCTTCTTTCCAGTCAGCGGCAACTCTATATGACGTCGGCTTTAACCATTTCTGGCATGCACCATCTCCTGAGCATGGTGGCGATTTGATCTTTGTTCAAGGACATTCTGCCCCAGGTGTTTATGCTAGAGCTTATATGCTCGGTCGCTTATCGGATGAGCAGCTGAATAACTTCCGTCAAGAAGTGGGCGGCAAAGGGATCTCTAGCTATCCACATCCTTGGTTGATGCCAGATTTTTGGCAGTTTCCTACAGTGTCGATGGGTCTTGGCCCAATTATGGCTATTTATCAGGCACGCTTTATGCGCTACATGCAGGATCGTGGATTCATTAAAGCTGAAGGTAGAAAAGTTTGGGCCTTCCTCGGTGATGGTGAAACTGATGAACCAGAATCACTCGGCGCCATTGGTATGGCCGGCCGTGAAAAATTAGATAACTTGATTTTTGTGGTGAACTGCAACCTACAACGTCTTGATGGACCAGTACGCGGAAACGGCAAAATTATTCAAGAACTCGAAGGTGAATTCCGTGGCGCCGGTTGGAATGTAATCAAGGTAGTTTGGGGTGGTCATTGGGATGCATTGTTTGCTCGCGACAAAAAAGGTATCTTGATGCAGCGTCTTGGTCAGATCGTCGATGGTGAATATCAGACCATGAAAGCCAAGAGTGGTGCCTACGTGCGCGAAATCGTTTTCAACACACCAGAGTTAAAGGCACTAGTCAGCGACTGGAGTGATGACGAGATTTGGCAGCTCAATCGTGGTGGCCATGATCCCCATAAAGTATTTGCATCTTTTTACTCCGCTGTAAATCACAAGGATCAGCCAACTGTTATTTTGGCTCACACTATTAAAGGTTATGGCATGGGTGGCTCGGGCGAGGCGATGAATATTGCCCACCAAGCGAAGAAGATGAATGCGGATGATGTACGTCGTTTCCGCGATCGTTTTGAGATCCCCGTAAAAGATGAGCAGCTAGATGAAATGCCCTTAGTGAAATTTGCTGAGGGAAGTCCAGAGCTTGAGTATATGAAAGCTCGCCGTCAAGAGTTGGGCGGCTATTTGCCACAGCGTCGCATGAAGGCTGAGAGCTTGCCTGTACCTGCGCTTGAGGTATTCGCACCATTGCTAGAAGCAACTGCCGATGGCCGTGAGATTTCCACAACGATGGCTTTTGTTCGCATATTAAATACGATCGTGCGCGACAAGGTTTTGGGTAAGCGGGTTGTCCCGATCGTTCCAGATGAGTCACGTACTTTTGGTATGGAAGGCATGTTTCGTCAATTAGGTATTTGGAATCAGCTAGGTCAGCTTTATACCCCAGAAGATCATGATCAATTGATGTTCTATAAAGAGGACAAGACTGGTCAGATTTTGCAAGAGGGCATTAATGAAGCGGGTGGTATGTGCGATTGGATCGCTGCCGCCACTTCATACTCAACGCATGGCGTACCGATGTTGCCTTTTTATATCTTCTACTCGATGTTTGGTTTCCAGCGGATTGGCGACCTCTGTTGGGCTGCTGGTGATATGCGTAGTCGTGGATTCTTATTAGGCGGCACTGCCGGTAGAACGACTTTGAATGGTGAAGGTCTTCAGCATGAAGATGGTCATAGTCAAGTATGGAGTGCTTCAATTCCAAACTGTATTAGCTATGACCCCTCATTCTCATTTGAAGTAGCGGTAGTCATTCAGGATGGTATGCGCCGCATGTTGGCTGAACAAGAAGATGTGTACTACTACATCACTTTGATGAATGAGAACTACGCTCATCCAGCTATGCCAAAAGGTGCAGAACAAGACATCATTAAGGGTATGTACAAACTCAAGTCGGTTGGCGATGCTAATGCGAAATTGCGTGTACAGCTTTTAGGTTCAGGAACCATTTTCCGCGAAGTCATCGAGGCTGCTGAAATCCTACATAAAGATTGGGGTGTCGCTTCTGATTTGTGGGGCTGCCCAAGCTTTACTGAACTAGGTCGTAATTGGAATACGGTGCATCGCAATAATCTGCTGAACCCAACTGCAGCACCTGCTTTATCTCATGTAGAGCAGTGTCTCAAAGATACTGCGGGACCAATCATCGCTGCTACTGATTATGTTCGTTTGTTTGCTGAGCAAATTCGCCCAGCCATTCAGCACCTTGGCCGTCGCTTTGAGGTGCTAGGAACCGATGGTTTTGGTCGCTCCGATACCCGTGAAAAACTACGCGATTTCTTTGAAGTGGATCGCCGTTGGGTTGTTCTCACAGCTTTGCGCTCATTGGTAGACGCTGGCCAGCTTGATCGCCAAAAGTTAGCCGAAGCGATTCAGAAGTACGGCATTGATACCACTAAGCCAAACCCAATGACGGTTTGATAAGAGACAGATACTATGAGCCAACTAATTGATATTAAAGTCCCTGATATTGGGGATTACAAAGATGTGCCTGTCATCGAGGTATTGGTAAAAGCCGGCGATCGTGTTGAGAAAGAGCAGTCTATTGTTGTTCTGGAGTCAGACAAGGCAACCATGGACGTTCCCTCATCGCACTCCGGTCTTGTGAAAGAAGTTAAGGTTAAGGTGGGTGACTCTATTTCAGAGGGCGCCATTGTTCTAGTGCTTGAAGAGAGTGGCGCAACTGCAGCTCCAGCCGCTACACAAACTGCTGCCGCTCCCGCAGTAGCGAAAATCGAACCTGCTGCTACACCAGCCCCAAAAGTAGAGCCACCAATTGTGCGTGCACCAGCACCACCTCCTGTTAGCGCTACCCCGATTGAAGTAGATCCAACAGCTAGTCACGCAAGTCCTTCAGTTCGTAAATTTGCTCGTGAACTTGGCGTTACGGTTCATCAAGTTAAAGGCTCTGGTCCGAAGGGCAGAATCACCCAAGAAGACGTGCAGGCTTTTGTAAAGGCTGCAATGAGTGGTGGTGCCGGTAGCGCATCGACCGCATCTGGCGGAAGCTTAGGCGGCCTGAATCTGATTCCTTGGCCAAAAGTGGATTTCTCTAAGTTTGGAGAAACCGAACGTCAGCCACTCAATCGCATTAAGAAATTGACCGCAGCAAACCTCGGTCGTAACTGGGTGATGATTCCTGCTGTGACATATCACGAGGATGCGGACATTACTGAGCTCGAGGCATTTAGGGTTCTGACTAACAAAGAGAATGAAAAGCAGGGCCTCAAAATCACCATGCTGGCTTTCTTGATGAAAGCTGCTGTCGCTGCTCTCAAGAAGTATCCAGAGTTCAATAGCTCTATTGATGGCGATGACTTGGTATTGAAGAAATACTTCAATATTGCATTTGCCGCTGATACGCCAAATGGTCTAGTGGTACCAGTGATTCGTGATGCAGATAAAAAAGGTATTTTTGAACTTGCTCGTGAAACTTCAGAGTTAGCCGCGCTAGCGCGTGATGGAAAACTAAAGCCAGATCAAATGCAAGGCGCCAGTTTTACTATCTCTTCATTGGGTGGTATTGGTGGTACCTATTTCTCACCCATCGTAAATGCACCTGAGGTGGCAATCTTAGGCGTAAGCAAAGCTGCTATGAAGCCAGTATGGGATGGCAAGCAATTTGTACCGCGCTTGATTTGCCCATTGTCACTCAGTGCGGACCATCGTGTGATTGATGGTGCTTTGGCAACACGTTTTAATGTCTATATCGCTCAGCTGATGTCCGACTTCCGTCGCGCGGCGCTTTAAGGAAAAGATATGGCCAAGCAAATTATTCTCGTACCGGATATTGGTGATTATTCAGATGTGCCAGTGATTGAAGTACTCATTAAAGTGGGTGATGTGATTGAAAAAGAGCAGCCACTACTCGTTCTAGAATCTGACAAAGCTACGATGGAAATTCCAGCCGATGCAGCTGGAACTGTTCTGAGTATTTCAGTCAAAGCTGGCGATAAGGTTGCTAAAGGTAGTGTGGTAGCTGAAATTGAAGTGGGGGCGGCAACAACTGCACCTCAAGCTTCTGCGCCTGCAGTCTCAGCAGTTCCTGCTCCAGTAGCAGCAGCTCTCATCAGCGCTCCTATTGCTGGTCAATACAGCGGCAAAGTGGATCATGAGTGCGAATTGCTTGTCTTAGGTGCAGGTCCGGGTGGTTATAGTGCCGCATTCCGAAGCGCGGATTTGGGTATGAGCACTATTTTGATAGAGCGCTATTCAACTTTAGGCGGTGTTTGCTTAAACGTGGGTTGTATTCCTTCGAAAGCCTTACTTCATACAACCGCAGTGATGGATGAAGTGAAGACGATGTCTAAGCATGGTATTAGCTATGGCGCCCCCAAGATTGAAATTGATCAATTGCGTGGCTATAAAAATTCAGTCATTGCCAAGTTAACGGGTGGATTGGCCGGCATGGCACAAGCCCGTAAAGTTAGTGTAGTACGTGGATTAGGCCGATTCTTAGATGCTAATCACGTAGAAGTGGAGTTAACTAAGGGTGATGGCCAAGATTTAACGGGCCAAAAAGAAGTGATTCACTTTCAGAAGGCAATCATTGCAGCAGGAAGTCAGCCAGTAAAACTGCCATTCTTGCCAGAAGATCCGCGGATCGTAGATAGCACTGGCGCCTTGTTACTCAAGAGTATTCCAAAGCGCATGTTAGTCATCGGTGGCGGCATTATTGGTTTGGAGATGGCGACTGTTTACAGCACACTAGGCTCCCGTATCGATATTGCTGAAATGATGGATGGCCTCATGGCGGGTGCGGATCGTGATTTAGAAAAGGTCTGGGAGAAATTTAATGCCGGCCGTTTCGAAAAGATCATGTTGAAGACTCGAGCATCTAAAGCTGAAGTCAAGACTGACGGTATTTCAGTGAGCTTTGAAGGTGAGGGCGCTCCCTCAGAGCCGCAGACTTACGACTTAGTCTTGGTTGCAGTTGGACGCACGCCGAATGGCAAGAAGATTGATGCAGCAGCTGCAGGCGTTGTTGTAGATGAGCGCGGCTTTGTTCCTGTCGATAATCAAATGCGCACTAATGTGAACAACATTTTCGCTATTGGCGATATTGTTGGTCAACCGATGCTTGCGCACAAAGCAGTACATGAGGGCCACGTTGCTGCTGAAGTTGCTGCAGGTGAAAAATCCTACTTTGATGCCAAGCAGATTCCATCGGTTGCATACACCGACCCAGAGGTGGCCTGGGCTGGTTTGACCGAAGAGCAGTGTAAAGCTCAAGGGATCGCCTACGAAAAAGGTTTATTTCCGTGGGCAGCTAGTGGTAGAGCTATTGCCAATGGTCGTGATGAAGGTTTCACTAAACTGATTTTTGATGCGACCAGCAAACGTATTATTGGTGGCGGTATCGTTGGTACACATGCTGGCGATTTAATTGGCGAAGTGTGTCTTGCCATAGAGATGGGTGCTGATGCTGTGGATATTAGCAAAACGATTCATCCGCATCCAACTCTAGGGGAATCTGTTGGCTTAGCTGCAGAGGCTGCTCTTGGTCACTGCACTGATTTACCACCAGTAAAGAAGAAGGCACATTAATCTTCTTCGTTTCGCAAAAAAGCCTCGATCAAAATCGGGGCTTTTTTGTACATCTTTGCAATAAGAGTAATGTAGTCATTACATATTTATTATTTCTTATTACTTTTTTTACTCACCGTTTGATTGCCTGATTGCGCAACCTCTACAGCGTGCTTCACTGCCTTCTGACTAGTTTCAAATACATTGGCAGCAGAAGCGATTGCTTGTTTCATAGCATGTACTGCAGCATCTGAGCCTGCTGGCGCATTATTAGTCCAGTCTTCTACTAAGGCATTCATTTTTTGCTGGCCAGCTTGAAATTCTTTTTCGGCGGACTTAGTAAAACTCGCTTGAGTCTCATGTACTAATTCATAAAGATGGCGACTATAGACCATCATTTTTTCAGCCATGGGCTGGACTGCTTCCGCCTGATGGGCGAGGAGTTGCTGAATATCTTTGACTTCAAGCGCTTTCTTGGCGCTACTCATGCTTTCACTCAGGCTTTGCTTGGCTATATGCATATTGAGCTCAATTAATTTCTCAATGCTTTGTAGTGCTTGATTGGTTAGCCCGCTTAAAGTTTCTAGGTTCGCTTTTTGTGCTGCTGCTATTTGTTCGGGCGTTAATTTCATATTAATACCTTTCCTCATGATTTCATGGCTTTGCTTACTATGAGCTATATCTGCACAATGTCAATTCATTTAGGCTGCATTGACTAGTATTTGTTATTTATATTGCAGCGCCCCCAATATACGGGCTGAGGTCTAGGAAATAAGCCTAAAATCACAGATTAATTAAAAATTCCATACTTTCAATAAGTGATCCATGAGATTGAAGCTTGATAGCCTGATTGCCCCCTTATTTGTATTAATTTGGAGCACGGGCTTTGTGATTGCACGCTTGGCAATGCCTTATGTTGAGCCCGCCACCTTTCTGTTTTGGCGTTTCTCAGGGGTATTAATGGCTATGGCATGCCTAAGCCTGATCTGGAGAATCAGCTGGCCAAGTTGGTCTCAATTCAAGCACATAGCAGTTGCTGGCATATTGCTCCAGTTCGGCTATTTATTAGGGGTTTGGTTCGCAGTCCGGCTAGGGATGACTGCAGGCTTGGTAGCAATCATCGTAGGTTTGCAGCCCATCCTGACAGCTTGGTTCGCTGCCTGGGTATCTGAAAAAGTTACAGGACGTCAGTGGATTGGTTTGGGATTTGGATTTGCTGGGGTGGCTTTGGTTGTGGCTGAAAAAATCGGCTTCACCTACATTCCTCCATTGAGTTACGTATTGGCTTTTGCCGCCTTACTCTCAATTACATTTGGTACTCTCTATCAAAAGAAATTCTGTCCAGTCTTTGACTTACGGGCAGGCTCATCTATTCAGTTTGGCGTATCCGCCATACTTTGCTTTATTTGTATGTATTACTTTGAGTCTGCTGTCATGGTTTGGAATGCCCCAGTTATTGGAGCATTACTGTGGGCGATTTTCCCGCTCTCGATAGGCTCGATCAGCTTGCTCTTTATGATGATTCGTAAGGGGGCCGCAACCAAGGTAACCAGTCTGCTGTATTTAACGCCACCCACCACTGCGGTAATGGCATGGCTCTTATTTGGTGAGCCCTTTACCTTTATGATGGCAAGTGGTTTATTGCTCACGATGACTGGAGTTGTTCTGGTGAATCGAGGTCAAACAAGTACAGTTGCTACGATTGCAGAATAAGTTGCCTGTAATGGTAAAAAACTCCAGCCCACAAGTAAAAGTTATCTATCATCTCGTATGTTAAAAGTTTTGGAAGGCAATTTGGGATGCATTTGAATCGTTTTTGGCTTTTTGCCCACATCTGCCTAATCTCGTTTGGAGTGGCCATCTCCTCTCCGGTAATAGCGGCTAACCCAGATTCTCAAACTGCAAAGTCATCCAGGGCAGCAAAGGGACCTGCAAAATCTGAGTCTAAAAAGGTAGTTAAATCATCCAAAAAGCCAAAAACAGTCAGGACTACTGTTACTCGTCCAGGCGCATCTGTTGTCCCAGCAAGGCCCTCATTCGCAACAGCTCTTGGTTTGCGTGGTCAACACGATGATTTAAGTTTGCAGTCCAGTGTAGCCATGGTGGTTAATCAAGATACCAAGGAAGTGTATTTTGAAAAGAACTCCTCGGTCAGTCTACCGATTGCTTCAATTACTAAACTCATGACTGCGATGGTGGTGCTGGATTCTAAATTGCCCCTAGACGAAACCATTGTTATTAATGCAGACGACGTCAATATATATCGTTCGTCACGCCTTGCTGGGGGAACGGTATTGACGCGAGAAGAGGCTCTATTGTTAGCGCTAATGTCCTCTGAGAATCGTGCGGCCTACACGCTTGGCCGAAATTACCCGGGCGGTATTACTGCATTTATTGATGCCATGAACCGGAAGGCAAAAGAGATCGGAATGACGCATTCTTATTTTGCTGATCCTACTGGCCTCTTAAGTGAAAACGTTGCGTCCGCAGAAGACCTGGCACGTATGTTGAGCGTTGCTTATCAATACAAAATGATTCGTGAGTTTTCTACCTGGCCAGATTTGACGATGATGATTGGCAAGCGACCACAGAAGTTTCTAAACACCAATCGCTTGGTACGTGCAGGTGATATGAATATCGGCTTACAAAAAACAGGATTTATTAACGCAGCAGGCAAATGCTTAGTGATGCAGGCTCGTGTGAACAACACACCGTTACTCTTGGTTTTCTTGGATTCTGTTGGAACGCAATCGCGTTTTGCCGATGCCGTGAGAGTGCGCGATTGGTATGAGCGTATGCCAATGGGTGAACCTCAGGCCATTCGTCGCTTGATGTAAGCACTGCATTCTTAAGAAAAGCCAAATCTTATGAATGAGGGTCGCTGATCTTAGGTTTGTAACCCATGCCCTTTGATATTTGTAGGGCGGTATCCTGCAAAAGTTTGAGCCAGTCCGCCTGAATACGATCGGTAGGCGAGCTCAATGAGAGTCCTGCTACCAACTTACCACTGTCATCATAAATTTCCGCTGCTACGCAACTGACACCCAACTCAAGCTCTTCATTGTCACTAGCATGGCCTAACTTGCGAACTTGATTGAGCTCTGAATCTAATTTCCCCAATTCGGTAATGCTGTTTCTGGTGTGGCCAGCTAAACCGGTACGTGTGACATAGGCGCGAACTTGGCTTGGATCATCGCTTGCCAGAAAGAGTTTGCCCACAGATGTCAGGTGAAGTGGTGCGCGACCACCAATGGCACGAACCACTTGCATACCTGATCGTTCGCTATAAGCACGGTCAATATAGACAATCTCATCTCCTTGGCGAACAGAAAGATTGATGGTTTCACCGGTCAGCTTGTGTAATGCCCGCATTGGTACTTGTGCTGCCTCACGGACCGATAAACGGGCTTTGACGAGGTTACCCAGCTCAAGAAGCTTCAGTCCAAGACGATATGTGCCACCATCGCCACGTTCTACTAAGCGGCAGGCTACCAAGTCATTGAGAATGCGGTGAGCTGTGGAGGGGTGTAAATCAGTCTCTTCTGCAAGGTTTTTAAGACTGCTAGACTCTTCGTGGGATGCAAGGGCGTCAAGCAGGTTCATCATGCGTTCTACCACCTGAATCGCTGTTTTGCCAGCTTCACCCGGTGATTTTGTAACTTTTTCTGATTTGTTTAATGCCATGCTGTAAATTGTAGCAATTTTTGCTCAAATTGCACAATATGAAATTTCGTGGCAGTAGTAAAAAAAGCGTTTTTTGAAGCCTAATGACCCTTTAGGGTAGCGGCACACTCAGAAATTAACTTTGGACCCCGATAAATCAAGCCGCTATAAATTTGAACTAGGCTGGCACCAGCAGTAAGCTTTTCTTGGGCATCCTTACCAGTCATAATGCCGCCAACGCCAACAATCGGAATGGCATGGCCTAAATACTCTTTGAGGCTTCTGACTACTTCGGTGGAGACCTGACGAACAGGCGCCCCAGAGAGGCCACCGGCTTCTTTGCCAAATTCAAGCTCTTGGACAGCATCTCGGACAATCGTTGTATTGGTAGCGATGATGGCATCAATCTTAAATTCCACCAAGAGATCAGCGATGAGTTTGATATCGTTTTGCTCAAGGTCAGGTGCAATTTTTAAAAAGAGGGGTTTGCGTATACCAAATCGATCACTCAAGGCTTCTCGTGCAATATGTAACGATTGCAGCAAAGAGCGCAGCATATCTTCGCCTTGGAGAGCGCGTAAATTTTGGGTATTGGGCGATGAGATATTGACAGTGATGTACGAGGCTACCTCATAAACTGCCTCCATGGCCGTGACGTAATCGCTTGCAGCATTTTCGATTGGAGTGCTCGCATTCTTGCCGATATTGAGGCCAACAATCCCGCCATTCTGCCAATAAGTGGAATTGCGAACGCGCTTTACGCAAGCATCAACACCATCATTATTAAAGCCCATACGATTAATGAGTGCCTGAGCTTGCGGTAGACGAAACATGCGAGGCTTTGGATTGCCCGGTTGCGGCTTTGGGGTAACAGTACCAATTTCTAAAAAACCAAAGCCTAAGGTCCCCAGTGCATCAATATGCTTGCCATCTTTATCTAAGCCAGCAGCAAGCCCCACTGGATTTGAAAAAGTAATGCCGCACAACTTACGTGGATCTAGGGCTGGCTGATCAATCAAGTGACGCAATAAACCCCAGCGCTCAGCACGATCTAGATTGCTCATGGTTAAATTATGGGCTTGCTCTGGATCTAAAGAAAAAAGCCAGGAGCGTAGAAGAGGGTAACTATCAATCATGAGTAGATATTATGACCCATTGATAGGTTGCCAGTGATCGTCGATCAAGCCCTCAATAGGCTGAAACTTCGCCTTATAGGACATCTTTGCGCTTTGCTTAATGTAGTAACCAAGGTAGAGATAGGGAAGGTCTAACTCGAGAGCCTGCTGAATCTGCCACAAGATGCTGAAGCTCCCGTAGCTGGCAGTGGTATTGCTGGTATCAAAGAAGGTATAAACCGAAGAGATTCCTTGATCCAAGATGTCAATCATGCTGACCATGCGCAGACGCCCTGTATGTGAGTCATGTGGACCATCCCGAAACTCAACAATTCTGGAGTTCACGCGGCTTTGCAATAAAAACTGCATATATTGATCTTGATCATCTTGATCTACACCCCCACCAGCATGTCGTTCATGTTGATAGCGTTGATAGAGTTGATAGTGTTCTTCTTGGTAGCCTAGATTGAGAACGCGAACATCCAGTCCAGCATGTTTCTTCCAGCTGCGTTTTTGACTGCGATTAGGTAAAAACTGCTTCACAGGAATGCGGGTAGCAGTACAGGCATTGCATTCATCGCAATAAGGTCGATAAGTATATAAGCCACTGCGACGAAATCCCGCATTTACTAGCTCACCATATAGATCGGCATGAATTAAATGTGAGGGGGTGGCAACTTGTGAGCGTGCAGTCTTCCCTGGTAGGTAGCTACAGGGATAGGGTGCAGTTGCATAAAACTGCAATTCAGTAAGAGGAAGCTCTTTAAGTTGAGTCATAACCAGCGACCAAGAATCTGTTTATCAAATTTCCAGGGAATCTCTATATTAGTTTGATTTAAAGCAACTTGCAGATGCACTAAGAATTCATCGCGAGAAATGGGTGTAGCCCCTAAAGAATTAAGGTGAGCAGTCTCTTGCTGACAATCGATCATCCCTACTTGATTTTGCTCGCACCAGGCAGCAAGAGCAGCTAAAGCAATTTTTGAGGCATCGGTTTGATGGCTAAACATCGATTCACCAAAAACCATCCCGCCAAATGAAACACAGTAGAGGCCGCCTACTAAGCGACCATTCTCCATGATGGCAATACTATGAGCATGACCCTCTTCATGAAGCTTGGTATAAGCATCCATGATTTCATGGGTAATCCAAGTACCATCTTGATCCTTGCGGTTCGCAGTTGCGCAAGAGCGTACAACAGCACTAAAGTCTTCATCAACCCAGATTTCTTTCAGAGGATCGGATAAAAAATGACGAATAGATTTCTTTAAAGAGTCATGACATTTAAAGTGATCAGGCTTTAATACCATCCGGGGATTGGGCGACCACCACAACACTGGCTGATTATCGGAGTACCAGGGAAAGATACCCATTTGATATGCGCGAGCTAACTGTCCTGGATATATCCGCTCACTGACTGCAATTAAACCGGGAACACTTGGGTCTGGATCTGAATGATGAATGGGATTAGGAAATTCATCCTGAGATCCCAGCCAGTTGATGTTGCTCATGAGTTTGTGATGCTTAGATTTTTTCAGTTGGCAGAATGTCTCTGCTGCGAACACTAAATTCATTACCAGAATTAAATACCCCAGCAGCACGATCAGCAAAGAACCACTCCAGAGTTTGCTTTACCGTTGGAAAAGCAATGTCATCCCATGGAATATCCTGCTCATCAAATAGAGCAACCTCTAGACTCTCTTCACCTGCCTGAAAGTTTGGCGAACTCATCGAAGCTAGATAAAAAAGGTGCACTTGTTCGGCATGCGGCACATTGAGAAGAGAGTAGAGCGGACCCATCTGAACAATAGCACCCGCCTCTTCATGTGTCTCACGTGCTGCCCCAGTGCTGGTGCTTTCACCAAGCTCCATGAATCCAGCAGGCAAAGTCCAATAACCATGGCGAGGTTCTATGGCGCGACGGCACAATAAAATTTGCTTACCAAAGACGGGGATGCTGCCAACAACGTTACGTGGATTGAAATAATGAATACTTCCGCAAGAGTCACAGACATGGCGCTCCCGCGAATCATCCGCAGGAATCTTGATACTGATAGGCGCTGCACAGTGTGAACAAAACTTCATGCGGACTTTCTAAAAATGGGCGGGGATGAGACCGCGTAAAGCATTGCTAAGCATAATCTCTTTTGCATTCTGAACATCATCAATAGTCAGGTTGACCTCATGGGCATTCCATTGAGGATCATTTAATATGATGGATCTCATAACCCCTGGTAACAGACCTGCGGATACGGGGGGTGTAAGCCAGCGATCTCCAGATTTTATAAAAACACTGCTTCTTCCACCCTCGGTGACATAAGCTTGCTCGTTGGTAAATAGGGCATCAAAGCCACCACAATCCTCTGCCAGTCTCCAAGCTTGGTCATAGACATCACGAATGTTCACCTTATGCCTTAATAAAATATTTCCAGAGTGAAAGGTCGCCTTGCTTGAATCGGGCAGAATATCTTTTGCCCAAAATATTTTTACTGAACCTTCTAATGGTCTGATGGGGGCTATTTGATAACTTGCCACACCATGATCATCGAGATCCAAGCGCAATCGATACTCTGTATCTATCGAGCAGTTTGTACACCCACGCTCAATTACTTGCATGATGTCGGGCATAGAGCAAGGAATGCCAAGCGCTAAAGCAGAATTGGCCAAACGTGCTAGATGAAGTTGAACATGTTGAGCCAGACCTTGGCGGACCAAGATAGTTTCAAACAACCCCACTTGACTGGGTAACTTGTTCAAGAATGCAGCTTTAATTTGGCATTCTTCCCACTCCTGAGCAGACTCAGAGTCAATCGTAATGCCGGCGCCTATACCTAAAGAAAAGGGTGAAGCATATGTTTTTGCATCATGATTTATTTCAAGGGTACGGATAGGAACGCTAAACGCAAAGTCACCACCAGGATCAATCCAGCCCAGAGCACCACAATAGTAGCCTCGATCTTGCGGTTCTAATTCTTGAATAATTTCCATACTGCGTTTCTTGGGAGCACCCGTTACCGATCCACAAGGAAACACCGCATTGAGTACATCACGCAATTTCATTTCAGGCTTGATCTCAGCTTGAACGGTCGATGTCATTTGCAGTACATCACCGTACTGAGTCACCTCAAATAGCTTGGGTACGGTGACTGTTCCTGTTAGAGCAAGTCGACTCAGATCATTGCGTAATAAATCCACGATCATGACATTTTCTGCTTGATTCTTTCCATCTGCCGATAAATGCTCGACTGAATCATTTAATGCGCTAGCAGTGCCTTTCATCGGCATAGCTTTTAAAGTATGGCCTTGCTTCTGAATAAATAACTCGGGTGATTGGGACAAAATAAAGTGTGAGTCTTGCGCAATAAATGCGCCAAATCTCCCTGGCTGCCGCTCTCTTAATCTGGCATACAGAGAGAGTGGGTCACCATAGACTTCGCCCGTAATCCGAAAGGTATGATTAATTTGATATGTGTCGCCATTGCGGATGTATTCCTGAATAGTCTGAATATCAGAGCTAAACTTCTCTTGGTCTACGGAAAAGACAAGATTAGCCACACCTGCAACTTGCGCTTCGGGCTCTAGAGTTGCTATCTTTTTTTCAATGTAAGTATCGACATCTGCTTTGCTAAAGCTTTCATAGGACTTAAAAGACCATGCCTGTATTAATGGGTGCTCTTTACTTTCACGCTGAGCTGGTCGTTCTATATTGTGTATGTACAGACCTAGCTCATAAGCAAAGGCAGCAACTACGTATTCTCCCCGAGCCAATGTTGTATTAATATCTTGCAGGCATTGATCTACAGTTGCAATTGTCTGTGCATGGCTGGCCTGAGGATAGATAGCCCAAAGCTGGAGCGCATGCTCATACAAGCGACTGCTTGGCTTTGCTATGGTGCTTTGGGCATCATCAAGCAATATCATGCTGTTGATCGTCAGTGCTCAAATAAGCAAGTAGTAATTACTTTAAAACAGTCGCCGATTCAATCATTACAGTCTTGCTAGGCACGTCTGACATGCGACCCATTTTCGGTGATGATGCCACCATGGTTGGAATCTTACGAATAGCGTCGATGGTTTGAGTACCAGAAACGACTGTGCCAAAAACGGTATAGCCATTACCCATCGCATTTGGATAATTCAGGCCCTCATTATCTTTAACATTAATAAAGAACTGGGCTGTTGCTGAATCGGGGTCAGAGGTACGCGCCATAGCAATGGTGTAAGTTTGATTCTTAAGGCCATTTTGAGCCTCTGATACCACGGGCGCATTGGTCGGTTTTTGTGTCAAGTCCGAGGTAAATCCACCCCCCTGAATCATAAAGCCATCTATCACACGATGAAAAATCGTGCCGTTATAAAAACCACTGTTTACATAGCTCAAAAAGTTGGCAGAAGTTTTTGGTGCCTTTACTGAATCAAGCTCAACAACAAAATTACCCATGGTGGTTTTAAATTCCACTTTAGGGCCAGCAAAGCTTGCAGCACTTGCAAGGAGGCTGGAAGCTATAAATAGGGAAGCAATGATTTTGCGCATATTGTGTATCCTTAAGAATCGAGTAAAAGTAGAGTAAATCAGATTGTATTGCTCAAAGCCCAGTGGGGACGTGACCGGCATAGTGATAAGTAACTTCGTCAAACATATTCGGCCTGTCTAGATAATCTAAGGCCCATTCAATAGTGTCGACACCCCAAAAAGCATGCCCATTGATAACTAGGGTAGGTACACCAAATGTACCATCCGCTTTTGCTCTCTCTGTGTTGCTAATGAGCTTGGCTTTGACCACTGGCGAATCTGGTTTTAGAGTGTCAATTGCTAAGCCAAGGTATTCGCAGAACTCTGACCAAGATAAATTGGGATCTTTACCTTCTACCCAGATATATTCAAAAGCGCGCTCAACCATGTCCCATTGAGCATTTTGCTGAACCAGCAAGCGCTGCGCTGCAACGGTGAGAAAAGGGTGGTGCTCTGGAAAGCGAAAAGGGAGACCTAACTTTTCAGCGAGCCATACGCAATATTGATAGGTATGTGGGCGCTTGGCTTCCACTTCCCCAGGTCCGCGATTGTCAGTTGCGCGGAGTAAGCCACCCAACAAGATAGGTATGGGTTGAATATCGATGCGTTTTTCCAGACGATGGCGTTGCTTAATATAAAAATAAGAGAATGGGGAAATGATGTCGTAGTAGAACGTTCCTTTAATCCGTTTCTCATCTACTGGATCTTGGCTCATTTCTGTTTCGACTCCTCATCTAACTTAAGCAAGAAAGCCATTTTTTCGGCAATCTGACTTTCTAAGCCCCGATCAACTGGCTGGTACCAATGGGGCTCAGCCATACCATCAGGTAAGTAAGTTTCTCCAGCAGCATAAGCATGCGGCTCATCGTGTGCATAACGGTATTCTTTGCCGTGGCCCAACTCTTTCATGAGTTTAGTTGGGGCATTGCGTAAATGGTTGGGTACAGGCTTACTTTGATCACTAGCAACATAAGCTCTTGCCGCGTTGTAAGCGTTATAACTAGCATTACTCTTCGCGGCGATCGCTAAATAAACAACAGCTTGACCTAGTGCTAGTTCACCTTCCGGTGAGCCAAGTCGCTCAAAAGTTTGAGCTGCATCATTGGCTAGTTGCATCGCTCTGGGATCGGCAAGTCCAATGTCTTCCCATGCCATACGGATAATTCTGCGTGCAAGATATCGAGGATCTGCACCACCATCTATCATGCGACAAAACCAGTACAACGCAGCATCAGGATTGGAGCCACGTACTGATTTATGCAGAGCAGATATTTGATCGTAAAAGTGATCACCACCTTTATCAAAGCGACGCGCCTGAACTGTTAAAGCATTTTCAATAAACTGCAGGTCTACTTTGTGAATCTGAGAGTTTGGTGTTGATATAGCATTGCGTACTTGCTCCACCAAATTCAATAATCGCCTAGCATCACCATCTGCATGTGAAATTAAGCTATCAATTGCTTCTGGTTCAAAAGGAATATCAGGCATCGCATATTGACATGCACGATCAAATAACTGCTTGAGCTCCACAGCGCTTAATGATTTCATGACATAGACTTGTGCGCGTGAGAGTAAGGCTGAGTTCACCTCAAATGAGGGATTTTCAGTGGTAGCGCCAATAAAGTTAAATAAGCCAGACTCAACATGAGGCAATAGGGCATCTTGCTGACTTTTGTTAAATCGATGAATCTCGTCTACAAACAAAATAGTTTGTCTGCCATATTGAGACATACTCTGCTCGGCCTGCTCTATAGCCTCGCGAATTTCTTTTACCCCAGCAAGCACAGCTGAAATGGCGATAAATTCTCGATCAAAGGCTTTTGCAGAAAGTCTGGCCAAGGTTGTTTTACCAACGCCTGGTGGGCCCCAGAGAATCATCGAATGTGGCTTACCAGATCCAAAAGCAAGACTCAGTGGTTTACCGCTTGCTAAAAGATGCGTCTGTCCGATGACTTCTTCTATTGATTTTGGGCGCAAGACTTCCGCTAATGGTGGCGGAGGTGCTTGATCAAATAGATTGCCCATGAGCCCTTATTTAGTTTTGTACAAACAAAATAACCAATGCAGCCCAAATTAAGCACCCTGCAGACACTAGAGTGAGTCGATTTCGTAAGGTGATGAATGCATTCAGCGCCTCTTCACTAGAAAAATAATAGCGGTAAGTTTCTTTATCAATATTGCGCTGAATCACTAAAGCTGACGCCAAGATGACCATACCAACTGGTATGTAAATATGTAGTGCGAGCCAGGCAACTAAGGCTGGTGTTACGCCCCAGATCCATGCATTGCGATCTCCCCACCGATCGCCGCTAGGTATTTTGCCTAGCTTATGCAGATTGGCGCCCCAATGTAAGGCGCCCATGAATGCAGTGATTACCGCTCCGTAACCAGCTAGTGACTCCCCACTTAAATAATTCAGTGGTGTGGGTGCAAGCTGCACCATTAGCGCAAGACCGACAAAAGGAATTAGACCGGCATAGGCTAATTTAGTAACTATAGGGGGCAGTGGGTTCACAAAAACTTCTTTATCTGGGTTGGTGGGTGGTGGATAGTGGAAAGTGAATTACAAAATCATTGATCGTAGGTAAAGACGCCGCGTCCAGACTTGCGACCGAGGTAGCCAGCAGCAACCATCTCACGCAACAGTGGGCAAGGTCGATATTTTGAGTCGCTGAAGTTCTCAAAATAGACTTCCATTACAGCTAAGCACGTATCGAGACCAATTAAATCGGCGAGGGCAAGTGGCCCAATAGGTTGGTTGCAACCCAATTTCATACCGGCATCTATATCTTCTGGGCTAGCAAGACCTTCGTGTAGAACAAAGAAGGCTTCATTAATCATTGGAAGCAATATACGGTTCACCACAAAGCCGGGTGAGTTCTTCACGGTGATGGGCTCTTTGCCAATGCGTTTGGCCATTTCAATAATGGCGGCGTGGGTTGTGTCAGAGGTTTGTAAGCCTCGAATCACTTCGACCAATGCCATCAGCGGCGGCGGATTAAAAAAGTGCATACCAATAAAGCGACCCGGGTTGGAATCTAAGGCTGCAAGTTTGGTAATAGAGAGTGAAGAGGTGTTCGTAGCAATAATAGTTTCTTTACTGACGATCTCATCAACCTGCTTCAAAATCTTTTCTTTGACAGCTTGGTTCTCAGTAGCTGCTTCAATAACTAATTGCAGTCCCTTGAAGTTGGCATATGAAGTGCTAGCTTTAATGCGTTTGAGTGCTGCATCTTTATTCTCATTAGTGAGTGTTTCTTTTTTCACCAAGCGATCTAAGCTTTTGCTAATTTGGTTTAAGCCGCGCTCAAGGGCAGCATCGCTGATATCAACCATGACGACATCAAGACCGGCAACCGCGCAGACCTGCGCAATACCATTGCCCATCGTACCCGCCCCAATAACCCCGACCGATTGAATCTTCATGCTATTTCCTTTTTTGATACTGTGATGAACCAAATAATTGCTCTCTTGCCTTGTCATCGTGCAAGGGTTTGCGTAATGCAGTTAACACCTCAACGCCACGCTTAACGGCAGGGCGTTCACCAATCATTTCAAACCAGCGCTTGAAATGAGGGTATTCGTTGATATCAATACCCTGGTTCTTCCAGTTACGCGTCCAAGGAAAAATAGCAATGTCGGCAATAGAGTAACTTTTGCCAGCAACATAGGCATTATCTTTCAGTTGGTGATCTATTACTCCATACAAGCGCTTAGCTTCATTGGTGTAGCGATTAATCGCATAATCAATCTTCTCCGGAGCGTAGATTCGAAAGTGGTGGTTTTGTCCTAAAAGTGGTCCCAAGCCTCCCATTTGGAACATGAGCCATTGCAAGACCTCATATTTTCCTCGGGTAGATTTTGGTAAAAACTTTCCTGTTTTGGCGGCCAGGTATAGCAAGATTGCACCGGATTCAAATAGATGGATAGGTTTGCTGTCGGGGCCATTTGGATCAGTGATGGCTGGAATCTTATTATTCGGGCTGATCGCCAAGAAGTCTTTCTTAAATTGATCGCCAGCACCAATATTAATTGGATGGGCAATCCAGTCTTTGCCCAACCTATAACCACACTCCTCAAGCATGATGTGAACCTTATGTCCATTGGGTGTTGGCCAGCTGTAAACATCAATGATGTCTTTATTGGGTTTGCTTATCGCCATGATTAATTCCTCATTTATAGGGTTTGTAAACGCTCTAATGCGTTTGAAAGCGTCTTTTCTTCTTTGGCAAAACAAAAACGAATGACGCCTGACTCCACTGGCTCTGCGTAAAAAGCAGAGACCGGAATGGCTGCTACGCCAATCTCGGTCGTTAACCAGGAGCAAAAATCTGCTTCGCTGAATTTGGCCTGAGGGATGCCCAGCTCGGTGTAATTGACACACTGAAAATAGCTTGCCGGCGCCGGTAGTAGCTTGAACTTAGTTTGCTGTAAACCTTGGCGAAAGTAATCCCGCTTAGCTTGATAAAAAGAGGGTAATTCTAAGTAGTGATCTGGATTCTTGAGGTACTCAGCAAGACCATATTGCATTGGCGTATTTACTGTAAACACGTTGAACTGATGCACCTTACGAAACTCAGTCGTCATCGCTGCAGGAGCTGCTACATAGCCCATCTTCCAGCCAGTGACATGATAGGTCTTGCCAAAACTGGATATCAGAAAACTACGCGCTGCTAATTCAGGGTGACTTGCAATGCTGATATGTCGATGTCCATCAAACACCATATGCTCGTAGACCTCGTCGCTTAAGATCAGTGCATTGGTATTTCTGACTAGATTTGCTAGGCGCTCAAGATCAGATTTCTGCCACACCATACCGGTTGGATTGTGCGGTGTATTAATCATAACGAGTCGCGTTTTTGCATTAATTGCTTTTGCTAGATCATCCCAAGGTATTGAGTAAGAGCTCACCATGCCTTGATCATCACGATTGGCAGTCAAAGACACGGCAACAGTTTTACCTCCCGCCAGATCAATTGACGGGCGATAGCTGTCGTAGGCGGGTTCAATGATGACTACTTCATCGCCTGGACTTACGCAGCACAAAATGGCTGTCATGATTCCTTGGGTGCCACCGGCAGTAATGGTGATCTCTGAATCAGGATCGTAATCATGGCCATATAAAGTGGATATCTTTCGTGACACACCTTGGCGTAGCTCTGCAACTCCCATCATCGGTGGATATTGATTGTGATCAGCCAGCATTGCCGCATGAACCTCGGATATCAGCTCTCGATCACATGGAAAATCCGGAAAACCTTGACCTAAGTTAATCGCTTGATGCTTTGCAGCGAGGGCTGACATGATCGTAAACACGGTTGTACCTACCTTGGGTAGGCGACTAGGAAATTCTGGGCTTAGGGCGAGATTTTGGTCCATTAAGGCGGTTTAGGGCAAATAAGGGAGGTAGTCGCTAGAATGGTAGAAATTCATCTTCAAATTGTGCCATGTTGATCGTCCTTTCACCCGCAAAATCCCTAGATTACAAAACCCCAGTTAAGGTCAAAGCTCCAAGCTTGCCAGAGTTTGTCTCAGAATCAGCTAAGTTGATAGCGGATCTCAAGAAGCTCTCGCCTCAAGAGGTCGCCGATTTGATGGGTCTGTCTGACCAGTTGGCCGCATTGAATGTGGGCCGCTATCGTGATTGGTCTAAGAAATTTACGGATGCCAATAGCAAACCCGCTATTTATGCTTTTGATGGTGATGTCTACGACGGATTTGACGTAAAGACACTAAATCCCAAGGCCGTGGATTTTGCGCAAGATCATATTCGAATCTTGTCGGGCTTGTATGGCGCTCTGCGTCCTTTAGATTTAATGCAGCCTTACCGCCTGGAGATGGGTACTTCCTTTAAGAATGCCCGAGGCAAGGATTTATACGCTTTTTGGGGTGAGCGTGTGACCAATTCATTAAAGAAAGTGCTGGAACAACAAAAGAAACCCGTGCTTCTCAATTTAGCTTCTGAAGAATATTTCAAGGTACTGCAAGCCAAAAACTTAGATTGCCCGGTAATTTCTCCAGTATTTCAAGACGGTAAGGATGGTAAATATAAAATCATCTCCTTCTACGCCAAGCGAGCTAGGGGATTAATGGCCCGCTATGTTGTTGAAAATCGGATCACCGATCCCGCAGATTTGAAGGGTTTCAATTTGGATGGTTACAAATATGTTGCCTCTGAATCTAAACCAGAAAAACCGTTATTTAGACGTCCCGAAAGAAAGTAGGAGAGTGCACCATGGCTGTTCATCGCACTAAATCCTCGCAACGCGCTTCTCCAGATGTTGAGCGCCTAGTAGCTGATGCTATCTCTTTGGCGGCCTCTGGCAGTCATATTGAAGACCAATTTTGGGAGGAGCGCTTAAACGTTCGCTTAATGCGTCTTCTCAAAAGCCAAAACCAAAATGCAATCGATGCTTCCTTAGATCAAACGTTTCGCATTAATACGCTAGCCTTCGAGGTGCTTGCTGATTGTGCGGAGACGCTGGCTGAATCCTTAGTTATGGAGCATGAGGGTCAGAATTGGGATGTGCTGCTATTGGCTCTACCAATCGTCGCTCACACCCGCTATCAGATTCCCTCTGGGGCACTACCAGTGAATGTGATTGAATCTACTGCCGCTGCATTACATAGTTCAATAGCTTCTTCGGACACACGCTTAGCGATTGTTCCCTGGCTGTACAGCATCGATCAAATGCCGCACTCCCATTGCCAAACACGTTTGCTAACCGAGGCTTTATCTAGCGCCGCCATTACTGCCAGTGAAGTGAAGATAGAGCTGCGCGATATGTCGGAGACCATTGCGGTTTTAGCTGACCCACGCTTCATCATCGCCGCCGTTGCTGCTCCTTCTGGCATGCCATTATTCCGTTGGCAAGCTGAAGTGCCAACACGTCAAGAGCGTGGCATGAGCTTAATTGGTTGGCAAAATGCGATGCAAGAACCAATTGCTGCACTCTTGCCGGGTTGCGAGTTTGAGCTTTTATTGCCAGAGGCGTATTTCACCAACTGTCGGTTGGCAGATAAACAAGTGCGTCCACTGAGCATTCGAGCTGCTGTAAATTTTCTTGAGAGCACTCTCGGTGTGATGCCCGCTGGATTGTCCTGCGTAGTGGGAGCCTTCGGTGAAGATCAGGCAGATGAGTATCGAATTTCTTTTAGCTTAAAAGGCTCTGCTGAAGTGGTGTACGGAGTGATTTGGCCTTTATATGATCGCGAGAGTGTTGCCAATGATGCGCTCAATGACTTGTCTGATGATGAAAGTCCAATGAAACGCATTGCAGATGCACTTCGTAATGCTGGCGTTGAAGACGTCTTCCGCCATGCAATGCTCTTTGACCCTGAGCTTTGTGATGACTGTGGAGCGCCGCTGTTTCCGGATCGATCGGGAGATGCTGTGCATGCTGAGTTACCAGACGATGCACCGATACAGCAACCCTTGTTTCATTAAGCAAATTCAGTCAGTTTTAAACCTGAAAGATAGCAGTAAAAAAGCCGAGAATGTCTCGGCTTTTTTACTATGAAGCATTACTTTTAGTTCTGTACAAAAGGCTCCGAATTCGCAAACAAGTGCGGGAGTTTGCCAGTTTTCATTTCTGCTGTTTGGCAGAAATCAGCAAGGCGAGTCCCAGACTTAATGTTGAACAGCATTGCCTTATTACCCAGTACTACAAGATCGTGTCCAGTAGCGGTATTTTTATAACGTAAGCTTCCTGGTAGAGAATTTTCGCGCTTTAAGTCAAACGTTTTGGATTCCCAAGTGAGGCGAACCGTTTCTGTTGTACCTGAAGTTTTAAATTGCTTACTTTCGCTACAAGTCCAAGTGGATATTTCTTCGCTAGCAGTGACTGGAGCCGAACCTAAAAGGCCGGCCGCAAACAAGCTAGCGATGAGAAGGGTTTGCTTCATATGTATAAATCCTTATGAGAGGAGATGCTTAACACCAGCTCGCTCTTCAAGCAATTCATTGAGCGTGTGGTTCATACGTTCGCGAGAGAACTCATCAATTTCTAAACCTTCAACCATCTTGTATTCCCCATTCTCACAAACTACTGGATAACCGTAGATTACCTCAGCAGGGATACCGTATTCGCCTTTAGATGCAATACCCATAGTGACCCATTTACCATTGGTGCCCAGAACCCAATCGTGCATATGATCAATTGCTGCATTGGCTGCTGATGCTGCAGAGGACAGGCCGCGCGCTTCAATAATGGCTGCACCACGTTTACCAACTGTGGGAATGAAAGTATCTTTATTCCATGCTGCATCGTTGATGCTGTCTTTGACAGACTGACCATCGATGGTCGCAAAGCGGTAGTCTGGGTACATTGTTGGGCTATGGTTACCCCAAACAACCAATTTCTCAATATCAGCAACAGGCTTGTTTAGTTTGTTAGCCAATTGTGAGAGCGCACGGTTGTGATCTAAGCGCAACATGGCTGTGAAATTCTTCGCAGGAATATCTGGTGCAGATTTCATGGCGATATAGGCATTCGTGTTAGCTGGGTTGCCTACAACCAATACTTTGACTGTTTTCTTAGCTACGGCATTCAATGCTTTGCCTTGTGCTGTAAAAATCTGCGCATTGGCTGAGAGTAAATCTTTGCGCTCCATGCCTGGGCCACGTGGACGTGCGCCAACCAATAAAGCAACATCAATCTCTTTGAATGCTGTCATTGGGTCGGAGTGGGCTGTCATGCCTGCCAACAGGGGGAAAGCGCAATCCTCGAGCTCCATCATTACGCCAGCAAGGGCTTTTTGAGCTTTTTCGTCTGGAATTTCTAGTAGCTGCAGGATAACTGGCTGATCTTTGCCTAATAAGTCGCCATTGGCGATACGAAAGAGGAGGGAATATCCGATTTGACCGGCTGCACCGGTGACTGCAACACGCATTGGGGCTTTTGCCATTACTAATAACTCCAGTTGAGGTTAATTAACTATTTTTTCTATTATCCATTCAAGTGTATGGACTTTTCGATTTACACTATCAATATGTCTTATATAAGATATGAGATAAGTCTCGATTTTATCCAACATCAGTTGTCCTGGAGCCAATTTGTCCCTGATATCCGAACCCATTGCTTCATTTAGCCCGCTCTATGAGCAGATAAAAGCCATGATTTTGGCGAGTTTGCAGGCTTCCGAGTGGTTGCCTGGTGATGCAATCCCCAGCGAAATGGAGCTTGCAGCGCGGTATGCGGTGAGCCAGGGGACAGTTCGCAAGGCGATTGATGAATTAGCTGCCCAAAACTTGCTAATACGTCGCCAGGGTAAGGGTACCTTTGTAGCAACCCACCAAGAGGAAGACTTCCAATATCGCTTTTTGCGTTTAGAGCCTGATTCTGGAGAGAAGTTGCACCTAAAAAATCAGTTTTTAGCCTGCGATATCATCAAATCGGATCCTTATATTACCCAGTTGCTCAAGCTAAGGCCGGATGATTTGATTATCCGGATCGAACGAGTGCAAAGCTCAGTAGGTCGGCCTATCGTTTTTGAAGAAATTTGGCTGCCAGAAGCCCGTTTTAAGGGCTTAAATCTCGAAACGCTCAATGCTTGGTCTGGCCCGATGTATGCCTTTTATGAGTCTGAATACGCCACGCATATGGTTCGGGCGGAGGAAAAAATCAAGGCCGTCTTGGCGGGGCTAGATCTTGCCAAATATCTCCAAGTTTCAGAGGGTACCGCCTTACTTTCTGTTGAGCGTGTGGCTTTCACCTACGGGAATAAACCAGTAGAAATTCGACGGGCTAGGTATGACACTGATGGCCAGCATTACGATAATAAATTGAACTAGGTAGTACACTCAAAATCAGCAAAAACCAGTTTTTAACCCCCTTAAACGCTAAATAGTCCCCACCATCCCCTAGGTTTCTAATAGAATATGTTGCAACACAACAAAACCACATCGAACCTCCACCGAAAGATTGAGATTACCCATGGTTGACGCACAGCAAAATGTAAAAAAAGACAGGCCCGTTTACCGAAATATTGGTCTTGCTCAGTTAATCAAGTACCGCCTTCCTTGGGCTGGGAAAGTTTCCATTCTTCACCGCATCAGCGGAGCGGCACTATTCCTGATGTTGCCATTCTTGCTTTATCTCTTGGATCAAAGCCTGGCTTCCGAGGTCAGCTATCAAACCTTTCAGGCAATTACCGGCCATGCGCTGGTAAAAATTGTCCTTCTTGGATTAATTTGGTCTTTTTTGCACCATTTTTGTGCCGGAATTCGTTACCTTTTGTTGGATTTGGAGATCGGCGTTGAAAAGGCTGATGCCAACCGCTCTGCGATTTTTGTATTTTGTTTAGGACTTGCTCTTACGGCGATTGTTGGCCTCAAATTATTCGGCTTGTACTAAGCGCTTCTCTATTTAAGGAAATTGAATGCCTATTTATCAAATTGGACCTAAGCGTTTAGTTGTTGGCGCCCATTACGGCCTCAAAGAGTGGATTATTCAGCGCGCCACAGCCATCGTGATGGTAATTTTTACGATCGTTCTTCTGGTGGACTACTGCATCACCGGTAGTGCGACTTATGAGGGCTGGGCTTCCTTATTTAGCAACCAGTTCATGAAGTTCCTGACGCTGTTGTTTTTCATCAGTTTGTTTTATCACGCTTGGATTGGTATTCGTGATATTTGGATGGATTACATCAAGCCTGTCAGCATTCGTTTAACACTTCAAGTGTTAACTGTTTTGTATCTCGTAGCCTGTGCGGCCTATGCCGTACAAATTTTGTGGAAAGTGTAAGTCAATGACCGCGATTAAAAAAGTATTACCACGCCGTCGGTTCGACGCGGTAATTATCGGTGCAGGTGGTTCAGGTATGCGCGCTTCTTTGCAGTTAGCAGAAGCGGGCCTGAATGTTGCGGTATTAACTAAGGTTTTCCCAACACGTTCACATACTGTTGCTGCTCAGGGCGGTATCGGTGCTTCACTCGGTAATATGAGTGAAGATAACTGGCACTACCATTTTTACGACACGATCAAAGGTTCAGACTGGTTAGGTGACCAAGATGTGATCGAGTTTATGTGCCGCGAAGCTCCAAAAGTTGTTTACGAGCTAGAGCACTTCGGTATGCCGTTTGATCGCAATCCAGATGGTACTATTTATCAGCGCCCATTTGGTGGACACACAGCAAACTATGGCGAGAAAGCTGTTCAACGCGCGTGCGCTGCAGCCGATCGTACTGGTCATGCCATGTTGCATACCTTGTACCAGCGTAATGTTCGTGCAAAAACAAATTTCTTCGTTGAGTGGTTAGCCCTTGATTTGATTCGTGATGATGCAGGTGATGTTGTTGGGGTTACTGCGCTCGAAATGGAAACGGGCCAAGTTTATATTTTAGAAACCAAAGTAGTCATGATGGCTACCGGCGGTGCGGGCCGTATTTGGGATGCGTCTACCAATGCGTTTATTAATACTGGTGACGGTATGGGTCTTGCAGCACGCGCAGGTATTCCATTGGAAGACATGGAGTTTTGGCAATTCCACCCAACCGGCGTAGCTGGTGCGGGCGTACTGTTGACAGAGGGTTGTCGCGGTGAGGGCGCTATCTTGCGCAACAAGGATGGCGAGCGTTTTATGGAGCGTTATGCTCCTACCTATAAAGACTTAGCTCCACGTGACTTCATTTCACGTTGCATGGATCAAGAGATCAAAGAAGGGCGCGGTTGTGGCCCGAATGGCGATTACGTGGTTCTCGACTTAACGCACATTGGTGCTGAGACCATCATGAAGCGTTTACCTTCGGTTTATGAAATCGGCATCAACTTTGCTAACGTTGACGTTACTAAAGAGCCGATTCCTGTTGTGCCAACTATTCACTACCAGATGGGCGGCATTCCTACCAATATCAACGGCCAAGTAGTTGTGCCAGGTAATGGTTCACAAAACGAGATCGTTAATGGCTTGTATGCTATAGGAGAGTGCTCTTGTGTATCCGTTCACGGTGCAAACCGTTTAGGTACTAACTCCTTGCTTGACCTATTAGTGTTTGGTCGCGCTGCAGGTAATCACATTGTTGCAATGGATCTGAAGAATCGCGAATTCAAACCATTGCCTGCAAATGCTGGTGAAAAAACTTTGGCTCGTATTGCTGCTCTTGATGATTCCACTTCTGGTGAGTATGCGCAAGATGTTGCAAACGATATTCGCAAGACTATGCAGAAATATGCTGGAGTATTCCGCAATCAAGAATTGATGGATGAAGGCGTTCGTCAAATGGCTAAGCTAACTGAGCGCGCTAAGCACATATGGCTTAAGGATAAGTCTGAGATTTTCAATACGGCACGCATCGAAGCTTTAGAAGTTGCGAACTTAATTGAAACTGCAAACGCGACCATGATTTCAGCTGCTGCCCGTAAAGAAAGTCGTGGCGCACATTCACATGATGACCATCAACATCGTGATGATGAGCACTGGATGAAACATACGCTTTGGTATAGCGAAGGTAATCGACTTGATTACAAGCCGGTTGTCCTCAAGCCATTGACGGTTGAGTCTTTCCCTCCTAAAGAACGTACTTTCTAAGAGAAGAGAAATTAAAAATGAGTGATATTCGTATATTTGAAATTTACCGCTACGACCCAGATGTCGATGCTGCCCCACGTATGGAGCGCTACGAGCTTGAATTAACTGGTGAGCGTATGTTGTTAGATGCCTTGATTTCCTTAAAGAAACAAGATGAAAGCATCACCTATCGTCGCTCATGCCGTGAAGGTGTTTGTGGTTCAGATGCTATGAATATTAACGGCAAGAACGGATTAGCTTGCTTAACCAATATGTTAACTTTGCCTAAAGTCATTACATTGCGCCCATTGCCTGGCTTACCAGTGGTGCGTGATTTGATTGTTGATATGACTTTGTTCTTCAAGCAATATCTGTCCATCAAACCTTACTTGGTGAATGACAATCCATTCCCTGAGAAAGAGCGTCTTCAGAGTCCTGAAGAGCGTGAAGAATTGAATGGCTTATATGAGTGCATCTTGTGCGCCTCTTGCTCAACTTCATGCCCATCTTTCTGGTGGAATCCAGATAAGTTTGTTGGCCCAGCTGGTTTGCTACAGGCATATCGCTTTATTGCAGATAGCCGAGATGAAGATACGGCGCAGCGCTTAGATAACCTAGAAGACCCATACCGTTTATTCCGTTGCCACACCATCATGAACTGTGTGGATGTTTGCCCTAAACATCTCAATCCAACCAAGGCTATTGGCAAGATTAAGGAATTGATGGTGCGTAGGGCGGTATGACCCTCAGTAATGCAGAGTTATATCGCTTAAAGAGTGATGCCCGCAGGGGTTTACTTGAAAATGATCTTATTCTGCAGCGTTTTTTTGAGCGCTATGGCTCTCAATTAAGCGTAGAAGAGGGAAAAGTATTGAGCCTGTTATTTGCTTTAGAAGACAATGACTTGATGGACCTTTTAATTAGTCGCAGGGATTCTGTGGCTGGATTAGAAAAAGAATCCCAAGAGGCCTCTTTTAAAGCGGTTTTACAAAAGCTGAGACAAAAGTAATTCAGCAAATTGTAGTAATTATCAATTTGAATGACTAAGGATTAGAAATGATTGAATCGGACATCAAGGCAAAATTATCGTTTTCGGACGGCACACCAGATATCGACTTGCCAATTTACAAGGGTACAGTTGGTCCTGATGTAATTGATATTCGTAAGCTTTACGGTCAAACCGGCAAGTTCACTTACGATTCAGGTTTTTTATCTACTGCTTCTTGTAATAGCAAAATTACTTACATCGACGGTGATAAAGGTGAGTTGCTCTATCGCGGTTATCCCATTGAAGATCTTGCGCATAATTGCGACTTCTTGGAGGTTTGCTATTTGCTAATAAATGGTGAGCTACCTAATGCTACCGAGAAAAAAGATTTTGAGGAATTGGTAACACACCACACGATGGTTCACGAGCAAATGCAATTTTTCTTGCGCGGTTTCCGACGTGATGCGCACCCAATGTCTGTATTAACTGGCTTAGTTGGTGCGATGGCGGCTTTTTACCATGACGCAATTGACTATAGTCAGACTAAGGCACGCGAAATTGCTCAGATTCGTCTGATTGCGAAGATGCCAACCTTGGTTGCAATGTCGTATAAATATTCCGTAGGACAACCATTTATCTATCCAGATAACTCTTTGTCATACACGGCCAATTTCATGCGCATGATGTTTGCAACTCCTTGCGAAGAGTACAAGGTTAATCCAGTCTTAGTACGTGCTTTGGATCGTATCTTTATCCTGCATGCTGACCACGAGCAAAATGCGTCTACTTCAACAGTGCGTTTGTGCGGCTCCTCTGGTACTAATCCATTCGCTGCCATCTCTGCTGGTATTGCCTGTCTGTGGGGACCAGCTCACGGTGGAGCAAACGAAGCTTGCTTAGAGATGTTGAATGAAATACAGGCTAGTGGTGGCGTAGATAAGATTCATGAGTTCATTGCCCAAGTCAAGGATAAGAACTCTAGCGTTCGCTTGATGGGTTTTGGTCATCGTGTTTATAAAAACTTTGACCCACGTGCAAAACTGATGCGTGAAACTTGCCATGAAGTATTGAAAGAACTAGGTCTGGAAAATGATCCGTTGTTCAAGCTGGCCATGACTCTTGAGAAAATTGCTTTGGAAGATGAATATTTTGTCAGTCGCAAGCTCTATCCAAACGTTGACTTTTACTCCGGAATCGTTCAACGCGCATTAGGCATTCCAACTGAAATGTTTACCTGTGTATTTGCTTTGGCGAGAACAGTGGGTTGGATTGCTCAGTGGGAAGAAATGATTACTGATCCTGAGTATAAGATTGGCCGTCCACGTCAGTTATATGTTGGAGAAACTTCACGCAAGGTTCCCAACATCTCTGTTCGTAAATAAAAAAGTTTTCGAGGGTATTCATGTCACGCACGCTTTATGACAAATTGTGGGATGACCATGTCGTCTATTCCGAAGAAGATGGCACGGCCACGATTTACATAGATCGTCAGTTATTGCATGAAGTAACGAGTCCTCAAGCTTTTGAGGGCCTCAATTTAGCTGGCCGTCCAGTGTGGCGTATCTCTGCTAATCTAGCTGTTTCAGACCACAATGTCCCAACAACGGATCGCTCTGAAGGAATCACTGACCCGATATCTAAGCTACAAGTAGATACGCTGGATCAAAACTGCGACGCCTTTGGTATTACGCAATACAAAATGAACGATACCCGCCAAGGGATTGTTCACGTCATTGGACCAGAGCAGGGAGCAACCTTACCCGGTATGACGGTGGTCTGTGGTGATTCACATACTAGTACACATGGCGCTTTTGGTGCGCTGGCTTTTGGTATCGGGACATCTGAAGTGGAGCATGTATTAGCTACCCAAACTTTGCTGATGAAAAAAAGCAAGAACATGTTGGTGAAGATCGATGGACGCCTTCAACCTGGCTCTACAGCAAAAGATATCGTACTTGCCGTTATTGGAAAGATCGGTACTGCGGGTGGAACTGGTTACACCATTGAGTTTGCTGGTGAAGCTATTCGCAACCTCTCGATGGAGGGTCGCATGACTGTCTGCAATATGGCGATTGAAGCAGGTGCTCGCGCTGGACTTGTGGCCGTAGATGAAACCACGATCGAATACATTCAAGGTAGGCCTTATGCCCCCAAAGGCGAGGCTTTGCGACATGCTTTGCAATACTGGCGTACCCTGCATTCAGATTCAGATGCTCAGTTTGATGCTGTGGTTGAGCTACGTGCAGAAGAAATTGCTCCTCAGGTAACTTGGGGGACTTCCCCAGAAATGGTTTTAGCTATTAGCGGTCGTGTTCCCGATCCTGAAAAAGAGCGCGATGCAAACAAGCGTTCTGCAATGGAGCGTGCGCTTGAATATATGGGTCTTGTGCCCAATACCCCATTAAGCAATATCTCTATTGATAAAGTATTTATCGGATCTTGTACCAATAGTCGTATCGAGGATATTCGTGCTGCCGCCAAGGTGGTCGATCGTCTTGGTAAGAAGGTGGCCACTAATGTGAAATTGGCATTAGTAGTTCCCGGCTCTGGATTGGTAAAAGCTCAAGCAGAGCGTGAAGGTTTAGATCGTGTATTCAAAGCTGCTGGCTTTGAGTGGCGTGAGCCTGGTTGCTCTATGTGTTTGGCAATGAATGCCGATCGCCTTGAGCCTGGAGAGCGTTGTGCATCTACATCGAACCGCAACTTTGAAGGTCGCCAAGGTAATGGCGGAAGAACGCACTTGGTGAGCCCAGCGATGGCTGCTGCCGCTGCGATTGAAGGTCATTTTGTTGATGTTCGTAAGATTTCTTAAGGAGATATAGTGTTTAAATGGTCCTCTTTCACAATGATTAAAAAATTGACGATAGTTGCTGTCATCGGCATCATCCTTTCTGCATGCGCAAACACAATGGAAGGCGTTGGTAAAGACCTTCAAACTATGGGTACCTCTATGGGCGGAAGCAAAAATTCCAACACACCCAATCAGTCCCAAACTCAAGGGAAAGATGTTGTTGTGACGCCAGTCAAATAAGCGCACAGTCGATATTCAGCAAAGATCACCATGGAAAAATTTACGGTATACAAAGGCTTGGTAGCTCCGCTTAATCGCGAGAATGTAGATACCGATGCCATCATCCCAAAACAATTCTTAAAATCAATTAAGAAAACAGGTTTTGGTCAGAATTTGTTTGATGAATGGCGTTATCTAGACCATGGCGAACCTGGTCAAGACTGCAGTACACGTCCAATCAATCCTGACTTTGTTTTAAATCAACTGCGCTATAAAGATGCCGGTATTTTGCTGGCCCGTAAGAACTTTGGCTGTGGCAGTTCCCGTGAGCATGCACCCTGGGCTTTAGATCAGTATGGCTTTAGAGCGGTCATTGCCCCTAGTTTTGCAGACATCTTTAATAACAATTGCTTTAAAAATGGCCTTTTACCGATCGCCCTCACAGAGTTACAGGTTGACCATTTATTCAATGAAACGCTGGCTTTTAGCGGCTATCAGCTCACAATTGACCTAGGGGCTCAGCAAGTCATCTGTCCTGATGGAACCGCCTTCAGCTTTGATGTAGCACCATTTAGAAAGCATTGCCTGCTGAACGGCTTAGACGATATTGGCTTAACCCTGCAACATGCAGATAAAATCAAGGCTTACGAAGCTGAGCGCATTCTCAAGATGCCTTGGCTTGTGACACAACTGCCGTAGTTTTATAGAGTTAAAGGCTTTTTCATGAAAATTGCAGTCCTACCGGGCGATGGTATCGGCCCGGAAATTGTTGCTGAAGCCGTTAAGGTGCTAAACGCGCTCGGTCTTCAATTTGACCTAGAGACAGCGCCTGTTGGTGGTGCTGCTTATGATGTCGCTGGGCATCCATTGCCACCTGCGACTCTTGAGCTTGCTAAAAAAGCAGATGCTATTTTATTTGGTGCTGTGGGCGACTGGAAATACGATGCCTTGGCTCGTGAACTGCGTCCAGAACAGGCCATCTTGGGTTTGCGCAAACATCTTGAACTGTTTGCCAATTTCAGGCCTGCTATTTGCTATGAGGAACTTACAGCCGCATCAAGCTTAAAGCCTGAAATTGTGAGTGGTCTAGATATATTGATTATTCGTGAACTGAACGGCGATATCTACTTTGGCCAGCCACGGGGTATTCGCACTTCTGAATTGCCTTTATTTAAGGGTGCACGCGAAGGTTTCGACATGATGCATTACAGCGAGCCTGAAGTAGAGCGTATTGGTCGCGTAGCTTTTGAAGCAGCCCGTAAGCGAGGCAAAAAGGTTTGCAGCGTGGATAAGGCCAATGTATTAGAGACTTCACAGTTGTGGCGAGATGTCATGATACGTGTGGGCAAAGAATATCCAGATGTTGAGTTGTCGCACATGTATGTGGATAACGCTGCTATGCAATTAGTTAAGGCTCCTAAGGCATTTGATGTGGTGGTGACTGGTAACTTGTTTGGCGATATTCTTTCAGATGAAGCTTCGATGTTGACTGGCTCAATTGGTATGTTGCCATCGGCTTCATTGGATAAAAATAATAAAGGCTTGTACGAGCCAAGTCACGGCTCAGCACCCGATATCGCGGGGAAGGGTATTGCCAATCCACTGGCAACGATTCTTTCTGCTGCCATGATGCTACGTTACTCATTGGGTTTACCTGACCAGGCCGATCGTATTGAGACGGCGGTCCAAAAGGTGTTATCTCAAGGTTTTCGTACCACTGATATCTACACTGAAGGCACTAAAAAAGTTTCTACCGTTGAAATGGGCAATGCTGTAGTTGCCACTCTTTCTAAATAAAAATTACTCATACTCGAAAATATTTCAACACCCACTGAATAGATAGTTGATCATCATGTCAAATACAAAAACTCCCTTAGTAGGCTTAGTCGGCTGGCGCGGTATGGTGGGTAGCGTTCTTATGGAGAGAATGCTGGCTGAAAAAGATTTTGATTTGATTGAGCCTGTATTTTTTAGCACCAGTCAGACTGGTGGCACAGTTCCACTCTTAAATGGTCAAAAAGTGACTAAGAGTGAAAATATTTTGCTGGATGCGAATGACATCAAGGCGCTAGCGCGTTGCGACATCATTTTGACTTGCCAGGGCGGTGATTACACAAATGAAATTTTCCCTCAGTTACGTGCCGCCGGTTGGCAAGGTCATTGGATCGATGCGGCAAGTGCGTTGCGGATGAGGGATGATGCGGTCTTGGTGCTTGATCCAGTAAATCGCTCAGTGATTGATAAAGCATTAGCGGCTGGTGGAAAAAACTGGATTGGCAGTAACTGTACAGTCAGTTTAATGATGATGGCTATGGGCGGTTTAGTGAAAGCCGATATGGTTGAGTGGATCAGCGCCATGACTTATCAAGCTGCTTCTGGTGCTGGTGCGCAAAATATGCGCGAGCTACTGTTGCAGATGGGGGCATTGCGCGATAGCGTAGCAACCGAGTTGGCTGATCCTTCATCCTGGATTCTGGATATCGATCGCAAAATTACCGAAACTTTGCGTTCGCCAGATTTCCCCAAGATAAACTTTCGCAATACTCCCTTAGCGGGCAGTTTAATTCCTTGGATTGACGTTCCTGTTGAGAACGGTCAAACAAAAGAAGAGTGGAAGGGCGGAGCTGAATTTAATAAGATCTTGGGTCGACCTGCGTTTAGAGCCCCGGGTAGCATTCCCATTGATGGTATATGTGTTCGTGTTGGTGCGATGCGCTGCCATTCACAAGGCCTCACCGTCAAACTCAAAAAAGATATTCCGCTTAAAGAGATTGAGGCAATATTGGCTAATGACAACCAATGGGTCAAGGTAATTCCGAATGATCGAGAGACAACTGAACGTGAATTATCTCCAGCTGCTGTTAGCGGCACATTGACGGTACCTATCGGACGATTGCATAAGATGGCGATGGGCCCTGAATATCTGGGTGCTTTTACTGTAGGCGATCAGCTTTTGTGGGGTGCTGCCGAGCCCTTACGTCGAATGTTAAGAATTCTATTGGATAGCATTGCCTAATACTCAGATGCTGAAATTTATCTTTGCTGGTTTTATCGGAATTGCGCTATCGACTAGTGTCTTTGCTGTTAGCTTAGGCAAGGCGAATTTGGTATCTAGCCCTGGGGAAAGCCTTCGAATTGAGGTGCCCATCGAGCTAGCCTCAGATGAGCAAGCTCTGTTATCAACTTTATCGGCATCAATTCCATCGGCTAGCGCTTATGAGCGCCTTGGTATTTCACCAAAAATTTTGGACTTCAACACCCAAGTCATGGTGTATCGATCAAAGGATGGACGCTTGATGGTTTTGGTAGAGACCGTGAAAGCCGTGCCGATCTCTGAGGATATTTTTGTAGATTTATTGCTGACCTTAAATTGGTCAACAGGTTCAATCACTAGGATATATACATTTTTGAATGGGGCTTTGCCTAAGTTTATTGTGGAGCCTGGACAAACTCTATCTTCGATTGCTTCACAGATGGATCCAGGTTCTCCAGAGTTTTCCATTGACCAAAAAATGATGGCTTTGTATCAGGCCAATCCAGATGCTTTTGCGGGTGGCAATATCAATCGTTTGCGAGCTGGTTCTGAACTCTTGATTCCTGATCCTGCCGCAGTGCAGGCAATTGATTCTAAGCTTGCTAAAGACTTTGTAGACTCGGCAGCGCAGCGATGGACCGAGAAAAAGAGTGATCAGGCTAGCGTAGAAGTTAGTGTGGATGAAGTTATTAAATCTGAAAATCGTTTGAAGATCGGCTCTAGTGGAGACCGAGATGCGGATAACAAGCGCATTACAGAAGAAATAGTCGCACAAGAAAAAATTCTCGAACAAACTAATGCTAGAGCACAAGAGTTAGAGAAGAATATTTCAGACTTAAAAAAATTATTAGCTGAACCTCAAGGCACCCCAGAGGTGCTTGAATCTGGAAAAACTGGCTTTAACGCAAAGGCCCTTTTTCTTGGCTTATTGGCTCTTTCTTTAATTACCGGTCTTTTGATTTGGTTCTTCATCCGCAATTCGCGCAAAACCCCATTGCCGCATATCCATGCTCGTGACACCCCTGTGGAACAAGAGCAGGCGCAATCTTCATCAGTCGATCACCATAGAAGTGATCATGCTCATCATGAGGGGATCTCTGATAAAGCCAAGGCTTTATTCGGTAGTATTAATCTGGATTTACCAGTTGCTAAGCCTACTACGTCAGATTTGACGCCTGATGAGCTCAGGGTGAGATTGAATCTAGCACGAGCCTACATCACTATTGAAGATTTTTCTGCCGCCAAGAAATCTTTAGAAGAGATCGTTCGTATCGGCGCATCAATTGATCCTGAGATTGTGGTCGAAGCGCGAGGTGTTTTGACCGAGCTGTCACATAATAATAGTTAAATCTTGATGCGTATTGCCCTCGGACTTCAGTATGACGGCAGTGCTTTTTCTGGTTGGCAGACACAGGTAAATCAGCCTACTATTCAGGATGAGTTAGAGAGAGCTATTGCCTCGTTTGTTGGTAAAGATGCACAGAACTCTCATTCTATTCGCGTTATTACTGCCGGTCGAACAGATGCCGGAGTTCATGCATTAGGTCAAGTTGTTCACTTTGATGTCGAGGTTAATCGGGATAACTGGTCGTGGGTGAGAGGTGTTAATGCATTCCTACCAGAATCTATTGTGATCAATTGGGCTCAGCCGGTAACAGATGAATTTAGCGCTCGATATTCTGCTTACGAGCGTACTTATATCTATGCTTTGCATGCAGGTCCTTGTCGATCCCCTATGACTGCCGACCGTGCTGGTTATGTAATGCTTCCTGCAGATCGCTGGTTTGATATTGACGCGATGAGATTGGCTTCGGAATGTCTGATTGGTGAGCATGATTTCACCTCTTTCCGCTCCTCAGAATGTCAAAGTAAGACTCCAGTGAAGACCCTGTATTCCATCGAAATTTTCTCAGATGAGCCGTGGCTGTATTTTAGGATTAAAGGAAATGCTTTTTTGCACCATATGGTTCGCAATTTAGTGGGGAGCTTCATCCAAATTGGCGTTGGCAAACAATCACCGCATTGGATGGCCGAAGTTTTAGCTGCAAAAGATCGTAGCGTTGCAGCACCCACGTTTTCACCTGCAGGCCTCTATTTAGGGCAAATTACCTACCCGAAAGAATTTAATATCCCAAAACCATGGCTTTCAAATTCTTGGTTGCCTAAGGCAATTTTGGATTAAATATGCCTCTGAGTGTCCAAGACCCTTATCATTTCCCCATATGGGCTTAATAACAAACTCCCCAGGCCGAACTAGGGTCAAAATCTGCGGTCTCAAGACGCCGTCTGACGTTGATGCCGCCATTGCCTCTGGTGTTGACGCGCTCGGCTTCGTGTTTTACCCTCCTAGCCCTAGGGCTGTCACCCCAAACATAGCTGCTACCTTGATTTCTGGGCTTCCAGCAGGGGTTGATGCTGTCGGATTGGTTGTTAATGCTACCGATGCTGAATTTGAGGCTATTAGGGCTGTTGCCCCTATTACTTTGTGGCAGTTTCATGGGGATGAGTCCCCTGAGGAATGCCATCGTCTAGCGGCAGGTCAGCCGTGGATGAAGGCTGCCCGTGTTGGGTCAGGCTTCGCGTTTGATGATTTTTCCCTACAATATAGGCAAGCAAATGCTCTTTTGCTCGATGCACTCGTTGAGGGCTATGGAGGAGGGGGCGTTCCTTTTGATTGGTCAGGAATTCCACAAGCATGGATAAGCGCAAACGCGCCTCGGGTCGTTTTGAGTGGTGGATTGAACGTTCACAACGTGGGCGAAGCTATTGCTCGTCTACATCCTTGCGCGGTTGACGTCTCTAGTGGCGTAGAAATCAGCAAAGGTGTAAAAGACCACGCCTTGATGAAAGCGTTTATCGAGGCAGTGCGTGCAGCAGATGCAAGCACGCCAACTTAATCATTTGCTGTAACTAATTAAAGAGGTATTTATGTACGATAAGCCAGATGCACGAGGACACTTCGGTCCTTATGGTGGCGTATTTGTTTCTGAAACGCTCATGTTTGCTTTGGATGAACTGAAAGCGGCTTATGCAAAATATCAATACGACCCAGAATTTCTAGAAGAATTTCATTACGAGCTTAAACATTTTGTTGGTCGTCCATCGCCGGTCTATCACGCGAAGCGTTGGAGTGAAATTTTAGGCGGCGCTCAAATTTATCTCAAGCGTGAAGATTTAAATCATACTGGTGCACACAAAATTAATAACGTGATTGGTCAAGCGATGTTGGCCAAGCGTATGGGTAAGCCGCGTATTATTGCTGAGACTGGAGCAGGGCAGCATGGTGTTGCCACTGCAACTATTTGCGCCCGCTTTGGTTTGGATTGCACTGTGTATCAAGGTTCTGTTGACGTAGCCCGTCAAGCGCAAAATGTGTTTCGCATGAAATTACTTGGTGCAAAAGTGGTGCCTGTTGAATCTGGAACCAAGACTCTCAAAGACGCACTCAATGAGGCAATGCGTGATTGGGTTACTAATGTGGAAGATACCTTCTACATCATTGGCACTGTTGCTGGTCCCCACCCATACCCAATGATGGTCCGTGACTTTCAAAGCGTGATCGGGGAAGAGTGCAAAATACAAATGCCGGTAATGACTGGGCGTCAGCCTGACTATGTCATGGCCTGCGTTGGCGGCGGTTCTAACGCTATGGGTATTTTCTATCCTTATATTGATTTCCCGGAAGTAAAATTGATTGGCGTTGAGGCTGCGGGCCATGGCCTCAATAGTGGCCTTCACTCCGCAGCGCTTTGCGTTGGTAAGCCAGGCGTATTGCATGGTAATCGCACTTATCTTTTGCAAGATGAAAATGGACAGATATCAGAAACGCATTCGGTTTCTGCTGGCATGGATTACCCTGGTGTTGGCCCCGAGCATGCATGGTTAAAAGACTCAGGTCGCGCAGACTATGTGGCAATTACTGATGAAGAGGCCTTGAAAGCTTTTCACGACTGCTGCCGCATTGAAGGCATTATTCCTGCCCTTGAATCTGCTCATGCAATTGCATATGCATGCAAATTAGCGGCCACGCTCCCTAATGATAAAACGATCTTGGTGAACTTATCTGGTCGTGGTGATAAGGATATGCATACCGTTGCCCAAGCCACTGGTTCTGAGGGCTAATTCATGTCAAAAATTACTGCACTATTTACTGAACTAAAAGCCAGCGGAAAAAAAGGTCTCATCCCTTTTATTACTGCTGGTGATCCCGATCCAAAACTCACTGTTGAATTAATGCACGCATTAGTTCGCGGTGGCTCTAACGTCATTGAACTTGGGGTGCCATTTTCTGATCCGATGGCAGATGGTCCTGTCATTCAACGCTCGTCTGAAAGAGCGCTGACACAAGGCGTCACTCTGCGTGGTTGCTTAGAAATGGTGAAAGAGTTTCGTAAAATCGATATAGACACACCAGTCGTCTTAATGGGTTATGCCAATCCAGTCGAGCAGATGGGAGCAGACCGCTTTGCGAAGGAAGCTAAAGCTGCCGGAGTTGATGGTGTTCTGATCGTGGACTACCCTCCAGAGGAGTGTGTTGACTTTGCTGCCCAAATGAAGCTGGCAGGTGTTGACCCTATTTTTCTATTGGCACCTACTTCATCATCAGAGCGTATAAAAGATGCGGCCAAAATAGCTTCAGGTTATATCTATTACGTTTCTATGCGGGGCGTAACAGGCGCATCTCATCTGAATACCCAAGATGTGGCCAGCATTATTCCGAAGATTCGTGAAGCTACATCAATTCCGATTGCAGTAGGTTTTGGTATTCATGATGCGGAAAGTGCCCGTGCAGTATCAAAAACAGCAGATGCGGTGGTGATTGGTAGTCGAATTATTCGTCTTTTGGAGGATTCTGCCCCTGGCCAAGCGGTACAATCACTCGAAACCTTCATACGTGAGATTCGCGTTGCTTTAGATAGTTAATGTACTGGATAGTTAAAGACTGATGAGCTGGATCGATAAATTACTACCCCCACAAATCCAACATACGGATCCTGCTAATCGCAAATCTGTGCCTGAGGGACTTTGGGTTAAGTGCCCCAGCTGTGAAACCGTGCTCTATAGCACTGATATCGAAGCAAATTTATCGGTTTGTCCAAAATGCAGTCACCATATGCGCATTGGTGCCCGTCAGCGCCTCGATAGTCTTTTAGACCCAAAAGGCCGCTATGAGATCGGTGCAGATATTTTTCCGATCGACCCACTCAAATTTAAAGATTCCAAAAAGTACCTTGATCGCCTAAAAGAAGCTAGCGATGCCTCCGGCGAATCCGAGGCCTTAATTGTTCTTGGTGGAAAGATCGAAAGCATTCCAGTGGTTGCTGCCTGTTTTGAATTCCAATATATGGGTGGCTCAATGGGTTCGGTTGTGGGTGAGCGTTTTGCTCGCGGTGTTCAAGAGGCCATTGCCAAGAAGTGTGCTTTTATTTGCATCACCGCAACAGGTGGTGCGCGTATGCAAGAGAGCTTACTGTCTCTTTTTCAGATGGCCAAAACAAACTCGATGCTGACTTTGCTATCTAAAAAAGGTTTGCCTTACATCAGCGTCTTAACAGACCCAACTATGGGTGGAATTTCTGCCAGCTTCGCGTTCATGGGTGATGTTGTGATGGCTGAACCAAAAGCCTTAATTGGTTTTGCTGGGCCGCGCGTGATCGAGCAAACTGTTCGCGAAAAATTACCAGAAGGTTTTCAGCGCTCTGAGTTTTTAATGCAAAAGGGCGGCATCGATATGATTGTTGACCGTCGGCAGATGCGTGGTGAGATTGCCCGTTTATTGGCTTTGCTCCAGCAACTTCCTGAGCCTGCGATTGCGGGTAGCGCAGCTGTATAAAGCGCTTGAATCCCGCCCTCCAAAACCCCACCCTTTTTTCTAGCTTAACGGCTTGGCTTAGTCATCTCGAAACAGCTCACCCGGTTGGTATTGACATGGGTCTTGCGCGTATTAGTCGTGTTAAAGATGCGCTAGGCCTTCACTTCGATTGCCCGGTTATTACCGTAGCTGGCACCAATGGCAAGGGTTCTACTTGCGCCTATCTTGAAAGTATTTTGCTGGCGTCCGGGTATAAAGTCGGCTGCCATATGTCGCCCCATTTGCTCGTCTTCAACGAGCGTGCTCGCGTTAATGGCGAAGAAGTAAAAGATGATCTTTTGCTAGAGCATTTCGCAGCCGTTGAAAAAGCGCGCGTCAGCTTAGAGAATGCACCAACCTTAACGTATTTTGAATTTACCACCTTGGCCATCATGCATTTATTTTCCAAGTCTCAATTAGATGCAGTAGTGCTTGAAGTCGGTATGGGTGGTCGTTTGGATGCGGTCAATATTGTTGATACAGATTGCGCGATCGTTACGAGTATTGATATTGATCATGTTGATTTTCTGGGTGGCACACGTGAGGCAATCGGTTTTGAAAAGGCTGGTATTTTCCGGGCTGGCGGTATCGCGGTCTGTGGTGATCCAGTGCCTCCACAATCTTTGATTGATCATTCTGAAAAACTCGGATGTGATTTGTGGCTACAGGGTCGTGACTATAACTTTCAGGGTGACAAGCAGCAGTGGGCTTGGGCAGGGCGTCAAAAGCGCTTTAGTGGTCTAGGTTATCCTGCATTACGTGGTGCCAATCAGATTCTGAATGCATCCGCTGTGATTGCCGCATTGATGGCTTTACATCAGCGACTGCCAGTAAGCGCGCAGGATATTCGCAATGGCTTTGCTATGGTGGAGCTGCCCGGTCGTTTTCAGGTTCTACCAGGTCAGCCCACCATTGTTTTGGACGTTGCCCATAATCCGCATGCAGCAGCAACCTTGGGTCAGGGCTTGGATAAGATGGGATATCACCCCTATACCTATGCCATTTTTGGCGCCATGGCGGATAAAGATATTACTGGCGTTATTAAGCCCCTGTTGAGTAGTGTGGATTTCTGGTTTTGTACTGATTTACCAACCCCCCGTGCCGCTAGTGCCATGGCCCTATCTGAGAAGCTGGTAGATCTGGGTGTGTCCATCAAAAATGGTGAAGATGGTGGGATTGAGAGCTTCCCAGATCCTGCTGCAGCGTATCAAAAAGCGCTTTCTATGGCCGGTGAGGGTGATAGAATTGTCATCTTCGGATCCTTCTATACCGTTGCCGGCGTAATGGCATATCGAAATAACCAGGCCCATTGATCCATGATTCGTTTATCGAAGCTTTTTAAGCGAAACTCTGAGACTGAAGACCTTGATCGGGCTTCGGTGAGGGGTCGTCGTACAGTCAATAAATTAGCTCCCCGTAGTTTTCAGCGTGCTCAAGAAAATGAAGAGCTAGCGCTTACAGAAGATCCAGATCAGCAACGTGCCCGTCATCGTCTGATTGGTGCGGCTGTCCTAGTGTTAATTGCGGTGGTTGGCCTTCCTCGTGTTTTGGATAATAAGCCCAAGTCTGTAAATAACGATATTGCTGTGAATATTGTGACTAGCTTGCCTACTCCTAACATTGCAATGCCCGCAAATGACGAGAGGGTAAATCCGAATGCTGCTGTTGAAGCGCCTGCGAAAGAAAAAGCGCCTACGCCACCCAAAGAAGTCGTAAAGACGCTATTTCCAACGTCAAGCAAAACAAATTCTATTAGTGGTTTGGCCGCTGGTGAAGAAGTGATTGCTGCGCCAGAGATAATCACTAAATCAAAAACTGAAGAGCTTCCAAAAAAATTGGGGCCTGGTAAATATGTCATTCAGGTTGGTGCTTTTGCATCTGAAGATCGAGCTAAGGGCTGGATAGCGAAGATGAAGGATCAGAAGATTCCGAATTTTGTTTTAAATAAAACCGGCACCGACGGTGTAAAACTGTATTTATTAAGAGCAGGGCCTTTTACTGATAAGGATGCTGCTGAAGCTGCTGAGAAAAAAGTGAAGGCTATGGGCCTATCTCCAAAGCTAGTTGAGGTGGAAGCCCCTTAATGGAATATTTATCCACCTTGAACTTAACTACGGTGGATTATTTCACCCTGGTAGTGCTGTTAGTTTCTGGATTGGTTGGGATTTCTCGGGGTCTTTTTAAAGAGGTGCTAGCACTAGCCTCTTGGTTTGTAGCTGCTTGGGTTGCTTATCACTATACCAACTACCTTTCGGTTGAATGGTTATCTACTTTTCATATGGATGAGTTATTGAGTTTGGGTGTGAGTTTCCTCATTCTATTTATTCTTACCTTGATTGTCTGTGGTTTGATCGGCAATGTGATTCAAAAGATTATTTTATCTGCTGGTTTGAGTATGACAGATCGATTTCTCGGTCTTGTTTTTGGCTTAGCGCGTGGTGGTGTCGTTGTCGTAGTGTTGGCTACATTGGCGGCCTTGACTCCCATTCCTCAGAGCGTCGCTTGGCAAAAGGCCATTACCCGTCCAGCCATCGATATGGCAACTGGTTTAATTAAAGGGTGGTTGCCAGCTGATTGGGCAAAACAATTAGGTGATGCAATACCTAAAATTACCCCCACCATTACACCTTCATTAACAATAGGGATCTAGGCTTATGTGCGGCGTCGTCGGAACAGTTTCCCACTCCCCAGTGAATCAGCTCATTTATGACGCATTGTTGTTGCTACAACATCGCGGTCAAGATGCTGCTGGCATGGCAACAATGAATGGCAATTCATTCACGATGCATAAAGCCAATGGTCTTGTGCGAGATGTATTCAGAACTCGCAATATGCGAAGTCTAGTAGGCAGTGCTGGGATTGGTCAGGTTCGTTATCCAACTGCTGGCTCGGCAAGCAGTGAGGAAGAGGCTCAACCGTTTTATGTCAGCGCTCCTTACGGCATTATTTTGGCTCACAACGGCAATCTGACAAATGCGGCTAGCCTGCGTGTAGAGATGGCTTACCGCGATCGTCGCCATATCAATACCAGTTCAGATACAGAAGTGTTGCTAAATGTATTGGCCGATGAACTTCAAAAAGAGACCAATAGCGCTGCATTAGATGAGAGCGCGATGTTTAACGCTGTTACACAAGTCACTAAGCGTGTTAAAGGCTCTTATGCTGTAGTTTCTTTGATAGCTGGCTATGGCTTATTGGCATTTCGCGATCCGTTTGGAATTCGTCCCCTTTGTATTGGACGCATGGATACACCAAAGGGTCCCGAGTGGATGATTGCCTCTGAGTCTGTAGCGCTCGATGGCCTTGGCTTTACCTTTGTGCGTGATGTTAATCCTGGTGAAGCAATTTATATTGATTTGGATGGTAATTTCACTTCACGTCAGTGCGTTGCTGATGCAGTTCTGACACCTTGCATTTTTGAATACGTTTACATGGCTCGTCCGGACTCCACGATTGATGGCGTGACTGTTTACAACGTACGGATGCGTATGGGTGACTATCTTGCCGAAAAGATCCGTAAAGAAACCATTCCGGGTGAGATTGATGTGGTTATGCCCATTCCTGACTCAAGTCGTCCAGCCGCAATGCAGGTTGCTAAACGTCTGGGCGTAGATTATCGCGAAGGATTCTTTAAGAATCGCTACATCGGTAGAACCTTCATCATGCCGGGTCAGGCTGTTCGTAAAAAATCAGTCCGCCAAAAACTCAATGCCATGCGTATTGAGTTCAAAGACAAGACAGTACTCATTGTGGATGACTCTATTGTTCGGGGGACTACCTCATTTGAGATTGTGCAGATGGCACGAGAGTCCGGCGCTAAAAAAGTAATTTTTGCTTCTGCTGCACCACCCGTACGATTCCCTAATGTGTATGGCATCGATATGCCAACTCGTAGTGAGTTGGTTGCTTACGGCCGCACCGATGAAGAGATCAATAAGATGATTGGTGCAGACCAATTAATCTACCAAAGCGTCGAAGATATGAAGCAGGCCGTGAAAGATATCAATCCTGATATCCAGAATTTTGAGGCGTCTTGTTTTGATGGCTATTATGTTACCGGCGATATTAATGAATCTTATTTAGATGCCCTAGAGGCCGCTCGCAATACTTCTGAGGCCAAAGCTGACCGCCAACGCGATTCTAGTGACTTTGCCCGTTCGCAGCTACATTTGCACCTGGCCACAGAAGACTAAAAACAACGATCGAGTTCCTCGGACATGCGTGTCTGGGGCAATTCTGTAATTCGGTGTCAAAATAGCGGTATGATGAGTAAAACTATCCGTAAGAAACCTGATTTCTCCAAACTTGCACTTGAAACCTTGGCGGTTCGTGCTGGTACACGCCGTACCGCTGAATATCAAGAGCACTCCGAGGCTATGTTCCTCACTTCTAGCTTTTGCTTTGATAGTGCTGAACTTGCGGCTGATGGCTTTGCACATGCAGATCAAGGCTTTATTTATTCTCGCTTTACCAATCCCACTGTCAGCATGTTCCAAGATCGATTGGCTGCGCTAGAGGGTGGCGAAGCTTGCATTGCAACTGCTTCAGGTATGGCTGCTATTTTGACAATGGCAATGTCGCATCTTCAAGCGGGAGATCACGTTGTTTGTTCCCGCTCTGTATTTGGTGCCACCATTCAGTTATTTAGCAATATTTTGGGGCGCTTTGGTATTACAACGACCTATGTGGATTTGTCGGATACCAAGGCTTGGCAGACTGCCGTCCAAGAAAATACCAAAATGTTTTACTTGGAAACACCATCCAATCCTTTAACTGAGATTGCTGATATCAAGGCTATCTCCAAGATAGCAAAGAAAGCTAGGGCGCTATTTGCGGTTGACAACTGTTTCTGTACGCCGGCTTTGCAAAGACCTATCTTATTAGGCGCTGACGTAGTGATCCATTCAGCAACCAAATACTTGGATGGTCAGGGTCGCGTAGTTGGTGGTGCGATTGTGGGTAGCAATGATTTCATTATGGGCAAAGTATTTCCCTATGTACGTACTGCCGGACCAACACTTTCAGCGTTCAATGCCTGGGTATTCTTAAAAGGTTTAGAGACTCTCGAGTTGCGCATGAAGCAGCAGAGTCAAAATGCGCTGGAGATTGCTCAATGGCTGGAAAAACAGCCGGGAGTAGAACGTGTTTACCATCCCGGTCTGAAGTCTCATCCTCAGCATGCGTTAGCTAAGCGTCAGCAAAAAGCGGGTGGTGCTATTTTGTCTTTCACACTCAAGGGTGGGAAAAAAGCGGCTTTCAAGTTAATCAACCATACTAAACTCTGCTCTATTACGGCAAACCTGGGGGATACTCGTACAACGATTACGCATCCTGCTACAACGACACACTGCCGAGTAAGTCCAGAGGCTCGCAAAGCTGCAGGCATTACTGATGGTTTAGTCCGTATCGCAGTTGGACTTGAGAGCGTAGTGGATTTAAAGAATGATCTCATTGGTGGTTTGAAGAAGTAATTCATGGGCTTTACCGATGCCACCCAGTTCTGGAATGAACGCTTTGATAAACAAGAGTTCATCTTTGGTAAAGAGCCAAATGAATATCTGGTTGAGCAAGCATCCCGTTATCTAAAGCCCAATTCTTCTGTTCTATGCATTGCTGATGGAGAAGGGCGCAATGGCGTTTGGCTCGCCAAGCAAGGTATGCGCGTCACAGGATTCGATGTTTCTGATATTGCGCTCGCCAAGGCCAATCAGCTCGCTGCTGATAACCAAGTCAATATTCAGTACAGTCTTTGTGATACCGATGGCTTTGATTGGCAGCCTCATTCTTATGATGCAGTAATGGGGATCTTCATCCAGTTTGCCGACCCCGAAATGCGCACCAGAATTTTCAAACAAGTACACCAGACTTTGAAATTAGGCGGCCTATTTATTCTGCAGGGATACACCCCAAAGCAATTGGAATACAAAACTGGTGGCCCATCACTAATAGAGCACCTCTATACAGAAGAAATGATTCGTGAACTAAGCAAAGATTTTGAAATACTTGATCTGCAGTGTTACGAGAAAGAATTGTCAGAGGGTGCGAGACACACTGGTATGTCTGCCTTACTTGGGATGGTAGCCAAAAAGAGGTCGTAAAAAAAGCTGCCAAAGCAGCTTTTTAATTCAGCGCTACAGCTTATGCACCAGCCTTCTTAGCGTAAGCAGAGCACCAGCCTTTACCAGCAACTTGCTTAGCACCGAATAATGAGCAACCACCAGCAGCAGAATCAGGCTTACCTTGATACAAAGCGCAGTTACTGCATGCCTGACCGGCAGCGTACTTAGGGTACTTTGCTTTATCTACAGTAGAAGCGTTTGCTTTGTAACCCAAAGCAGCAGCTTGTGGATCGGTTTCAGCAACCATGGCTTGAGCTTGAACTTGACCGTTCAAAGCCAAAGTGCAAGCACCAGCGGCGGACAAAATCATAAATTGGCGACGACTATTTTGCATGTAAAGCTCCATATTTCCAAAAAGGGTTATTAAAGTTATCAACTTCAAACCAACATAATAATTAAAATATCACTTCTATGCATAGGGTAATATACATTAGCGTTTTAGTGGGACATTAATGAACAGTGCCAGCTCGAGAGCTGACTAATGTCTCAGATCAAACCCCCTTTTTAGTGCCCTATAAAGCGCCTAGGATCATTAATGGGGCGTAAGGGCATGATGTGAATTTGATTGCCATCCAGCTCGATATGCATTTGCTTGCCAACCTCCATCTCCAGTCTCTTTACTTCGGCGGAGGAGGCTTCCCATTCAATAGTATTTTTACTTTCTGGAACGCGTAATTGAATGACGGCTATTTGACCAAGACTGCTCATCTTTTCAACTAAGGCGGGTATGCTGGTTTGCGTTGGTTTGGTATGAACGCTTAGGCCATTTTGGGGAATAACCCAGGCAACTCGGGCTTTTGGTGGAATCTTTCCTTTATCCGCAACTGTAAAGATCTTTTCGCAACCATCCCAACTCAAGCTACCAGCGTCAAACACACCATGAAACATATTGCTGATGCCGACTAATTCAGCAACCCTGGAATTTCTTGGTTTCTGAAAGAGAATATGTGGCGCTGCAGTTTGCAGGCTGATGCCTTGGTCAATCACCGTAATCTGATCAGCTAATAAACCAGCCTCTCGCAGATCATGTGTTACTAATAAGATGGGGATATATAAATCTGAGCGTAAGTCTGCCAGTGTTTTATAAAGACCTTGGCGCGTTGGTGTATCGATCGCCGAAAATGGCTCATCCAGCAGCAGAACTTTAGGCTGTCTAGCCAGGGCTCTTGCGATGGCAACGCGTTGCTGTTGACCTCCAGATAATTGATTCGGCATGCGCTCTGCAAGACTGGCAATGCCCATGCGATCTAGCAGATCTAGGCCAATCGCTTTACGCTGGGATCTGTTTTGATCGGTGTTCTGCAGTGGAATCATCACATTGCCTAAGGCGCTGAGATGAGGAAAAAGCGCATATTGCTGAAACAAGAAACCGCAAGAGCGTTCTGCAGGAGAGAGCTGTTGCACTTTATTGCCAAGATCATCGGCTTCAAACCAGACCTCTCCATCGCACTCAATTTTCCCGCTAACTGGATGGTTTAAGCCTGCAATAGTCCTGAGGGCTGAAGTTTTCCCACTCCCAGAGGGTCCAACCAATGCATGCAACTCACCCGGGGCGCACTCTAAGCTGATTTGTAGCGGACTTGGGCTATCCTGCTGAATCTCTCTAAGCTGATTTGTAGCGGACTTGGGCTATCCTGCTGAATCTTGACCTTTAGCATTAGCTTAGGCCTTTGCGCGGATTTTGTTTTCGCCCCAATACTCCATAGGAGAGAGTTATGCATATGAGGGATATGCCTAAGAGCACAAGAGCGATTGCGCCGGCACCAGTAGTATCAAAGCTCTGCACCTTGTCATAAATTGCAATAGAAGCTGTTTTGGTTTCACCTGGTATTGCACCACCAACCATCAGAACCACGCCGAATTCTCCAAGGGTATGGGCGAATGTCAGGGCGGCAGCACCAGTGATCCCGCGCCAAGAGAGTGGAAGTTCAATTAAGCGAAAGATTTGCCAATTACTGAGACCGCTGACTTGGGCAGCTTCTCGAATCTCAGGATTTATGGCCTCAAAGGCTCGCTGTATAGGCTGAATGGCAAATGGAATATTGGCAATGAGCGATGCGATCAAGATCCCCGCAAATGAAAATACAAGGGGAACGCCGAAAATACTCGTGTTACCAAATGAAACCAGAAAGTAATAGCCTAAAACTGTAGGCGGCAGCACTAAAGGAAGCGCCAGAGCAGCCTCAACCCATGGTCGGCTTCTATTGAGATTCATAAGCTCATGAGCTGCCCATATTCCAAATGGCAACATCAGGGCCATGGTCCAAAAAGCAAGCTTTAGGGACAGTAGAATTGCGTCAATATCCATGCCAACATTGTATTGCGTCCACAGACTAGGGTATCTCTCTATATGAATAGGTTGCTCTTAGGCATTTAATATATGTATATATACGCATATATGTTTATAAATGATGAATATAAAAGCTAAAGCAAAAAAAGCCACCAAAGATCTCTCACCACAAGCGATGGAAGAAGTTTTTTCTCGTGTTGCGGAATACTTCAATGTTCTTTCGGAGCCGTCACGCCTACGCATCATGTACGCAGTGTGTAGCGGTGAAAAGACTGTATCCGAGGTTGTTGAGTTATGTGGCTCGAGCCAGGCCAATGTTTCACGACACCTTTCTGCTCTCCATAAAGCAGGAATTTTGCTTAGACGCAAAGAAGGCATCACTGTCTTTTACTCAATTGCTGATAACGCCACGGTAGAAATGTGCCAAACCGTGTGCGCAAAAATTGCTGAGAGTTTGCATTAATTTTGAAGAATCTATTGACCAAAGCAAATATCAAATGACCAAAAAACAAATTGAGATCAGTGCTAAGGACATCAGCGCAATCGAAAAGCCAGCCAATCAGGCTCGTCTTGTAAAGGCACCTGAACATTATATTTCTCAGGAGTTGATTGCTGATATCAATGCAAACGGTTTAGATGAAAATCGTCGCGGCTTCTTGCGAAAAGGTTTTATGTCTGCTTTGGGTGGTGTAAGCGCTGGATTAGCATCTCCACTTGTGATGGCATCAGGCGAGGGTGATCCAGCTATTCTGGAAAAACAAGAATGGCAAACAACACTTGGCAAGAATGTGGCAACCATGCCATATGGTGTGCCATCCATTTATGAATCTAACTTAATTCGCCGTGAGTCGCCTGGGCTTACCCGTGTCTCTGCTGCATCTGTAGCCTTTACACCTCTTCAAGGTCTGTTTGGAACTATCACTCCAAACGGTTTACATTTTGAACGACACCACCAAGGCTGGTACAACGTCGATCCAGATAAACATCGTTTGATGGTGAATGGCATGGTCAAAAACCCACGCGTTTTCACGATGAACGACTTAATGCGTTTGCCGTCAGTTTCTCGCACTCACTTCATTGAGTGTGGTGCTAATACTGGATTAGAGTGGGGCAACGTAGCAGTTCCAACCGTGCAATACACGCATGGCATGCTCTCTTGCTGTGAATTCACAGGGGTCCCTTTAAAAATATTATTAGAAGAGTGCGGCGCTGACCTCAAAAAAGGAAAGTTCATGCTGGCCGAGGGCGGTGATGGCTCAGGAATGACCCGCACCATCAATCTCGAGAGTTGCCTTAACGACACAATTGTTGCTTGGGCTATGAATGGTGAGATGTTGCGTCCAGAAAACGGCTTCCCATTACGCTTGGTAGTTCCTGGGGTGCAGGGTGTTAGTTGGGTGAAGTGGTTACGTCGTTTAGAGGTTGGGGATATGCCTTGGAATACCAAAGACGAAGCGGTTCACTATATAGAATTAATGCCGAGTGGTGATCACCGTCAATATGCCTCAATTCAGGAATGCAAGTCGGTTATCACCACACCATCGGGTGGCCAACAGCTATTGGATAAAGGTTTTTATAACGTGAGTGGTATGGCCTGGTCTGGTCGCGGAAAAATTACTCGAGTAGATGTTTCTTTTGATGGTGGTAATAATTGGCGAACAGCCCGCCTTGAAACGCCTGTACTCACTAAATCTATTACGCGCTTCAATATCGATTGGGTATGGGATGGCTCCCCAGCAATCATGCAATCAAGAGCCGTGGATGACACTGGCTATATTCAACCGTCGATTAAAACATTACGTAATGTACGCGGTACACGCTCTATCTATCACAACAATGCAATCCAATCATGGAAATTGGATTCAAACGGCGAGGTGAGCAATGTTCAAGTTGGATAAATTGAAGATCCGCCTAGGTGTTGCGGCACTCATCACAGTAACTGCGCAATTCACATTTGCCCAATCAGGTTCAGCTAAGTTTCCTGGTATTGGAAGAGCTGCTTCACCTGCTGAAGTTGCGGCTTGGGATATTGATGTGCGCCCAGACTTTAAGGGCCTACCAAAAGGATCTGGTTCTGTTGAAAAAGGACAAGTTATTTGGGAAGCTCAATGCGCCAGTTGTCACGGCACCTTTGGTGAGTCTAACGAAATCTTTACACCTATCGCAGGCGGCACCTCCAAGGAGGATCTAAAGACAGGTCGAGTTGCTTCATTAAAAGACATGAAGCAGCCGCAAAGAACGACCTTAATGAAGGTGCCCACAGTATCTACATTATGGGATTATATTTACCGCGCTATGCCATGGAACGCCCCTAGATCACTGTCGCCTGACGACACTTATGCATTGGTTGCCTTTATCTTGAGTCTTGGTGAAATTGTTCCAGATGATTTTGTTCTCAGCGATAAAAATATTGCTGAAATTAAGATGCCAAATCGTAATGGCATGACGACTAAACACGGCTTCTGGAATGTCAAAGATAAGCCTGACTTGAACGGTAGTGCATGCATGCATAACTGCGTGCCATTTGTACAAATTGGGTCAACCTTGCCGGATTTTGCTCGTAATGCGCATGAAAATATTGCAGAGCAAAATCGTATGTATGGCCCATATCGCGGTGCAGACACTACGAAGCCGCCGATTAAGCAATTGCCTGGCTCTTCAGGTACTGGGTTGGCGCATGCAGCAGATACTCATTCTTCTGTGGCAAAAGGTCCATCAGTCCTCTTTAAAAATGAGAACTGCTCCGCTTGTCATGCGCCCAATGCCAAGCTAGTGGGACCTTCAATCTCTGATATTGCTAAAAAGTATGAGAGTCAGAGTGGTGCAGTGGATAAGCTAATGACCAAGGTGAAAGTTGGGGGGGCGGGAGTATGGGGCTCAATCCCGATGCCGGCTCAAGCTCAGCTTTCTGACGATGATCGCAAGGCTTTGGTGGTTTGGATGCTTTCTGGCGGTAAATAAAAAGCTATTTTTGCTAATAAACGGGTGTTTTAATGCAAAATAAGCAATAAATTGAGAGAAGTAAAGATTAATAAAGGAGTTTTTATGAATCAGCAGCGTCGCAGTGTATTGAAGTACTCAGCAGTATTTGGCTTGATGGCTTCTGCAGGCCTTATTAGTACTGTTCAAGCACAAGAGTGGAACAAAGCCGCTTTTGAAGGCAAGGGCTTGGATGATGTTTTTAAAATTTTAGGTGCTGGTAGCCCAGATAAGTCTGCTGCGGTAACTTTAAATGCCCCTGATATTGCTGAAAACGGTGCGGTAGTTCCTGTCGGAATAACCACAACAGCAAAAGCTGAGCAAATGGCAATCTTGGTTGAAAAAAATCCAAGTGCACTTGCGGCTCAATTCTTCATCCCGGCTGGAACAGACGCTTTTGTCACCACTCGTATCAAGATGGGTCAAACATCCAATGTATACGGCTTAGTCAAGGCTGATGGTAAGTGGCTAATGACTGTTAAAGAAGTCAAAGTAACGCTTGGTGGTTGCGGCGGTTAATTCCGCAGTAATTCAATAGAACATTTCATTTATATATAGAGTAAAAGAGGAACCAAAATGGCTGATCCAATGCGCGTAAGAGCTGCTGAAAATGGTGGCACTGTAGACGTAAAAATTTTGATGAAGCACGATATGGAATCCGGTCAGCGTAAAGACGCTGCCGGTAAAACTATTCCAGCATGGTTTATCAGCACAATTAATGTAAAAGCAAATGGCAAGGATGTATTTAATGGCCAATTCGGTCCAGCGGTATCGAAAGACCCATTTTTGAACTTTAAATACAAAGGCGCTAAGGGCGACAAAATTGCTGTGACTTGGAATGATAATAAGGGCGACAAACGCACTGATGAAGCAACTGTTTCTTAATTGTTTTTTGCTTTAATAAATTTTTACCGCCTCCGTGGTTCTGAAAGGGTAGGAAATGCAGCGTAAATTGACCTTAGGGCTAGCTAGTGGCTTAGTGGCAGCTTTATTAACAATGACATCTTCGGTGTCAGCACAAAAGAGTGCTACCGACGATATCGCTAAATATCGCGAGATGATTGCTGATGGAAATCCTTCAGAACTCTATGAGGCGGCAGGTGAAGAGTTGTGGAAAAAGCCAGCTGGCCCTAAGAATGTAACACTAGAGCAATGTAATTTAGGTTTGGGGCCTGGGGTTGTAAAGGGTGCTGCGGCGCAACTGCCACGCTATTTTAAAGACACCAATAAGGTTCAAGATTTAGAGTCGCGTTTGATGACGTGTATGCAGGTATTGCAGGGTCGCGATCCAGAGGAAATGATTGATGCTCCATTCCAAAAGGGTCCTAAAAAGGATATGGAGGCTATCGTTGCCTATGTTGTTACCTTATCTAAGGGTGACAAGATTAAGGTAAGCACCGCGCATCCAAAGGAAAAAGAGATGTATGACCTTGGTAAGCGCGCTTTCTTCTTCCAGGGCGGTCCAATGGACTTCTCCTGCGCATCTTGTCATGCTGAAAACGGCAAGCGTATACGTTTGCAAGATTTACCAAACATTACAGAACAAAAGGGTGCTGCTTTGGGTTGGGGTTATTGGCCAGCCTACCGCGTATCGAGCGGTCAATTTTGGACAATGCAACAGCGCTTGAACGATTGTTTCCGTCAGCAGCGCTTTCCTTTCCCTATTTATGGCTCAGATGTGACTATCGCTTTGTCCATGTACATGGCAAAAACCGCAAATGGTGGAACAGTTGAAACACCTGGCTTAAAGCGTTAATGGATAAGAGATGAATATGAAAATAACACACTTAAAACAACTCTTAGCTGCTACTGGATTTATTTTTGCTACTGGTTTGGTGCAGACTCCTGCTCTTGCTCAACAAAAAAATGATCCAAAATTTAACAAGATGATTCAAGAGAGTTTTCGCGCCGACGGTATTGCAGCATTGAATCGGATTGATCAAGATGCTACTCAGAAGTTCTGTTCAGATCCTAAGTTTGCTGATAGCAAGCAAGGTCAAGCTATGCGCGAGAAAATCCAGAAAATGAATATGGACTCAATTAAACAGCCGTCTGATGGTAAGTACATTGGTGACTGGAAGAATGGTGAGCGAATCGCACAAAGTGGTCGTGGTGCAACTTGGACTGATACTGCTGAAACTCCTATTGGTGGGGGTTGCTACAACTGTCACCAGATTGATTATAAAGAAATCTCTTATGGAAATATTGGCCCATCCCTAACTGGCTATGGAAAAATACGCGGATATTCACCAGAGGTTGTTACATATACCTGGAACCGAATTAATAACTCCAAAGCGTACAACGCTTGCAGTAATATGCCGCGCTTTGCTCACTTCAAGCTATTAAATGAGAAGCAAATGCAAGATGTTATGGCATTGCTGCTGGATCCAGAATCACCTGTGAATAAATAGCATATTTAAACGGGCCGTAAGGCCTGTTTTCTTAAGGGAATCACTATGTCACTAAATCGTCGTGAGTTTTTGCAGGCATTGGCTATCGCCTCTGCTGGTGGAATGAGTTTGCAATCTAATTTTGCTAGCGCGCAGACAAGTGCCCAGAAATTCTATGATTTGCCCAAGTTTGGTAACGTGCATTTCTTGCATTTCACAGACTGCCATGCGCAATTGCTACCAATCTATTTCCGTGAGCCCAATGTCAATCTTGGTATTGGTGTGCAAGAAGGTAAGACGCCTCATATAGTTGGCGAATATTTTCTAAAGGCTAACGGCATTAAGCCAGGGACGCGCGATGCGCACGCCTTTACTTATGTTGATTACGTTGCAGCTGCGCAAAATTACGGCAAGATGGGTGGCTTCGCTCATATGGCAACTTTGATTAAACAAATTAAAGCTAGTCGTCCGGGTGCTATGTTAATGGATGGTGGTGATACTTGGCAGGGTTCTGCTACAGCACTCTGGACCAATGGTCAGGATATGGTTGATGCGGCCTTACTTTTGGGTGTTGATGTGATGACTGCGCACTGGGAAATGACCCTGGGCGAGAAGCGCGTCATGGAAATTGTGAATGGCGATTTCAAAGACAAGGTTTCTTTCCTTGCTCAAAATATCAAGACTGCAGACTTTGGTGACTCTGTTTTCAATCCTTATTTAATGAAGGTGCAGAACGGTATTCAGGTAGCCATCATTGGCCAGGCTTTCCCATACACGCCGATTGCTAACCCTCGTTATTTCACCCCAGACTGGACCTTTGGTATTCAGGAAGAAAACCTTCAGAAGACGATTAATGAAGTAAAGGCTAAAGGTGCAAAAGTAGTTGTGTTGTTATCTCATAATGGCATGGACGTGGATTTAAAGATGGCATCCCGTGTCACTGGATTAGATGCAATTATGGGTGGCCATACGCATGATGGCGTTCCGATTCCAGTCAAGGTAAAGAACTCGGGCGGGGTAACTTTAGTTACCAATGCAGGTTCCAATGGTAAATTCTTGGGCGTACTCGATTTTGATGTGAAGGGTGGTAAGCCAGTAGATTTTCGCTACAAGCTTTTCCCAATCTTCTCAAATATGATTCCAGCTGATCCTGCGATGAATAAGCTGATCGCTAAAGTACGAGTGCCATATGAAGCAAAGTTGAATGAAAAATTAGCCACTACCGATGGTCTTTTGTATCGTCGCGGCAATTTCAACGGCAGTTTCGACCAATTAATTTTGGACGGATTGATGGCTCAGAAGAATGCGGAGATTGCTTTCTCTCCTGGTTTCCGTTGGGGCACCAGCTTATTGCCTGGGCAAGCTATTACCCGTGAGAATTTATTAGATCAAACCGCCATTACCTATCCATACACCACGGTTACCAATATGACTGGTGAAACTATCAAGACTATTTTGGAAGACGTGGCAGACAATTTATTTAATCCTGATCCGTATTACCAACAGGGTGGCGACATGGTTCGTGTAGGTGGCATGCAGTACACCATTGACCCAGCAGCATCTGCTGGTAGGCGGATTAGTGATATGCGTTTAAATGGTAAGGACATTGATCCTAGTAAGACATATAAAGTTGCTGGTTGGGCCCCGGTTAGCGAAGACGCTAAGAATGCTGGTGGCGAAGCAATTTGGGATGTGATGGAACGTCATTTGCGTGATGTGAAGGTGGTTAAAGCTGTGAAGCTTAATGAGCCCATCATTAAGGGTGTCAAAAATAATCCTGGAATGGTTTCACTCTAATACTTTTTATACGAGATCGATAATGAAAAAATTACTTCAGTGCCTAGTAATTACTTTTGCTCTGTTTACTATGGGGGCTCATGCTGCAGGACCCACAGAAGTGGTTTATCACATTGATGATGCTGAGTCTCAGGGCATTAAAGGTCTGCGTAATATACGGAATCATTTGGATGTATCCCCAAAGACCAAAATCATTGTGGTTACTCATGCCAACGGCGTCGATATCATGATGGAAGGCGCAAAAGATAAGAAGAATGGAATTGAATATGCGCCCCTAGTAGGTGCATTGAAGTCACGTGGTGTTCGTTTTGAAGTTTGCGAGATTACATTAACCAACCGTAATCTGAAGAAAGATCAATTTACTCTAGATACAGACTTCACTCCATCGGGAGTAGTTCGCGTTGCTGATCTTCAGTATCAAAATCATTTCGCTTATATCAAGCCTTAATTTATGCAATTAGCGTGCTATATGTTGCGCTCTTATGTTCTGAGAGTACTTTCTATAGGTTCGCTTTGGCTGCTGATATCTATATCTATTGTTTATGCTTCTGATGATTTAATCTTAAAGCCTATCCAGGTTGCGCCAAATACGTATTTCGTAAAAGGCTTGGCGGAGATGGGTAGTAGTAAAAATCAAAACTTTATTTCTAATGCGGGCTTTGTGATTACAGCAAAGGGTGTTGTTGTTGTTGATGCTCTGGGTTCACCAGCACTCGCCAAAAAGCTGATTTCCGAAATTAAAAAAATTACTCCTCAAAAAATTGTTGCTGTCATCGTTACGCACTACCATGCAGACCACGTCTACGGACTACAAGAGTTTAAGAATGTTGGGGCGAAGATTTATGCGCAAGGGGAGGGTAGAAACTATATCTCCTCTGAAACTGCTCGGCAGCGTCTGATTGCATCACGAACTGATTTCGCGCCTTGGGTAAATGCTTCCACTCATTTAATATCAGCAGATGCCTGGATAGATCAGAGTTTCATGCTCACAGTCGGTGGCGTCGAGTTTAAGATTCGTAGAGTGGGGCCCGCTCATGCGCCCGAGGACTTAATTATTTATGTGCCATCTGAAAGAGTTCTTTTTGCTGGCGACTTAGTTTTTCGGGGTCGTATCCCTTTTGTTGGTAATGCTGATAGCAAGGGCTGGCTGCAAGCTTTGAATGAAATTGAATCACTAAACCCCAGCATTGTGATTCCTGGCCATGGAGCGCACTCTATTAATCCAATTCAAGATATTGGTTTCACTAGGGAGTATTTGAGGTATTTACGTCAATCAATGGCAAAGTCGGCTATCGATATGGATCCTTTTGAGGAGGCCTATCAGCAGGCTGATTGGTCGGAATACGAAGGAATGCCCTTGTTTAGGGCGGCAAACCGCATGAATGCCTATAACGTTTACCTATCAATTCAGGCGGAATAAGGCATTTTTGTCATCTGGGCTTTAAAATAGTGGATTACTTTGCTATATGACTGATTTCAAATGAAATTACCACTGATCAAGCTTGTATTTATATTCGCTGCCATGTTCTGCCTGCATTTATCCGTCTATGCTGCGCTAGACCTTGCAAACGGCAAAAAAATTGACCAAGAGAAATGCTACGCCTGCCATGCCAAAAAATCCGGCTTTGGTAATGGTGACATGATCTACACCCGCAGCGATAGCAAGGTTAAAAACCTTCAAAACCTAAGGACAATGGTTGCTAGGTGTAATACAGAATTACGTCTTGATCTTTTCCCTGAGGATGAGGCTGATGTAACAGCCTTTCTCAATAAGCAGTTTTATAAATTTAAATAATTTCAGTAAAGATTTTTTATGGATGCGGTAGATATTTCTTCTCTTAGCAAATCAGTTTTATTTGCTACCTTTGCAGTGACTTTCCTGCTAGGTGCAGTGATGCAAAAAACAGGTTTCTGTAGCATGGGTGCAGTTTCAGATATTTTTATTATGTCTAGCTGGGGTCGTCTAAAGCAATGGTTTCTGGCCATCGGTGTTGCGATCATTGGGTTTGCTTTGATGTCTTACTTTGGTCTTATTGATCCACTCAAAAGTTTCTATACTAGCAATAAGTTTTTATGGTTGTCTTCCATTGTAGGTAGCACTCTATTTGGTTTTGGCATGGTGCTTTCCTCTGGTTGCGGCAGCAAGACGCTTGTCCGTATTGGCGGCGGTAACCTCAAATCCGTTATTGTTTTCCTCGTTCTTGGGCTTACAGCTTATATGACCATGAAGGGCTTCCTCGGTGTTATACGCATCAACACCTTGGACTCCGTCTTCTTGGCATTGAATACGCCTCAAGATCTTCCAAGTATCTTAAGTTCAGTAACAGGTATTGCTCGCAACAACTTACACCTAGCTTTAGGTTTAGTAGTGGGGTCTGCCTTTATTGCTTATGCACTTGCAAGCAAAGCTTTCTGTACCGCTGAAAACCTATTTGCTGGAACTTTTGTTGGCCTAGCTATTTGTGCTGTTTGGTGGATATCAGGTAACTTAGGATTTGTTGCCGAGGATCCCAATACCCTGGAAGAGGTTTTCTTAGTAACCAATTCCGGTCGTATGGAGAGCCTCTCTTTTGTAGCGCCTTATGCCTTTTCCTTGGATTGGTTAATGATGTATAGCGATACTTCAAAGGTAATCACGGTCGGTATCGCTGCTGTTTTTGGAATGATTTCTGGATCTTTCTGCGTTTCTATTCTGACTAAGTCATTCCGTTGGGAGAGCTTCCGCGATACGGAAGATACGGCCAATCACTTAATTGGTGCGACTTTGATGGGTTTTGGCGGGGTTACTGCGCTTGGTTGTACTGTTGGCCAAGGCTTAAGCGGTATCTCTACGCTGGCAATTGGATCACTGCTTGCCTTGCCAGGATTTATCTTCGGCGCCTACCTAGCTCTTCTGTATTTAGAAACGCGCAATGCACCTAATCCCTGTAGTTAACTCATAAACTAGGCTGGATCATATGCAGATAGATTGGCTTGCTTTTACTCCTGGCCCCGCATTTTTTGGTGGAATTTTGTTGGGTCTTGCGGCTGCCTTATATGCCATTCTCCATGGCCGCATCTTAGGTATCAGTGGAATTGTTTCCGGACTACTGTCGCCTAAAGAAGGTGATGTTAATTGGCGCTTAAGTCTTGCTTTGGGAATATTGAGCGCACCACTTTTAAGCAGCTTGTTTTTTGATCTTCACACAACGACTGTGATTGATGCCGATTGGATCTCCATTATTGTTGCTGGTTTACTCGTCGGTTTTGGTGCCAACTATGGCTCAGGTTGCACTAGCGGTCATGGTGTTTGCGGTCTGTCCCGTCTCTCGCCAAGATCTTTAGTTGCTACAGTGTCTTTCATGACTGCTGGATTTTTAATAGTCTTTGTCATTCGTCATGTATTGGGTTTATAAATCATGAGAAGACATTTCAATTTTTATAGCCAGTATTTGATTGGCGTTTTATTTGGAGTTGGCTTGATCATTTCCGGCATGAGCAACCCGCAAAAGATTCTGAATTTTCTTGATCTAGCTGGTAACTGGGATCCATCCTTAATCTTTGTGATGGGCGGAGCAATTCTGGTGGGTCTCGCTGGTTTTTATTTGGTCTCCAAGCGTTCGGAAGCTTTTTTTGGTGCCGCACTACATATTCCCACTCGTAGAGATATTTCGAAGCCCCTCATCATTGGCAGCCTCATTTTTGGTGCGGGCTGGGGGATCGCTGGTTTCTGTCCAGGTCCTGCAATTGTTGCTCTCGGAGCTGGTCACCTCAAGGCTCTCGTCTTTGTATTGGCAATGCTTGCTGGTATGGCTATTTGCAACCGCTTCTTTACGGGCCACAAAAAGTAAGTCTGATTTAGAATCTAAGTTATTGGTTTTTAAATTCTTATTATTTTTTGAGGTTTAGATGAGTCTTCCTATTGCCTGCCATACCGATCACTTCGGTACTTTGGGTCAAATCAACCCTAGTCACTTAGCTGAGATTGTTAAACAAGGTTACAAAAGCATCATCAATAATCGCCCGGATTTTGAAGGTGGTCCTGATCAGCCTACAAATGCAGAAATTCAGGCGCAAGCTGAAGCCTTAGGTTTGAACTACGCCTTTTTACCTGTAATTCCTGGTGCATTTACGCCAGATCAAGTGGTTGAGATGGCTCGCTTACTAAAGACAATGCCGGGTCCTATTTTGGCTTTCTGTCGTTCTGGTGCTCGCTCTACCAATTTGTATCACATGGCTTTGCAAGTTCGTTAATAAATGATTGATCATTTAGCAAACATTCATGCGTATTGAAATTCCGGAAGAAAAAAAGTTTGTACACCAAATGTGTATGCCGATTCGTTGGGGTGACATGGACGCATATGGACATGTTAATAACACGGTTTACTTTCGGTATATGGAGCAGGCTAGGGTAGAGTGGATTACATCCATGGGTTATAGCGTTACTCCTGGCGATGAATCTATGTTGATGATTAATGGTTTTTGTAATTTTAATCAACAACTTACCTATCCAGGTGAACTCATTTTAAAAACCTACATTGGTAATATTGGACGCTCTAGTGTGGATGTTTACACCACGATGGCTTTAGCTACTCAGCCAGATACGATGGCTGCGGTCGGTGGCGCTACTATGGTGTGGGTGGACATGAAAACAGGTAAATCATCACCTTGGCCTGAACACGTGATCTCTAAGCTGCAATAGGATAATTTTTGCAACCCAGTAACCCGCATATTCTCAACATTGAAATATTGGCATCCTCTTTGCCTGAGTTTGATGCCATTATTGATGTGAGAACACCAGCGGAGTTTGCTTTAGATCATATTCCTGGCGCCATCAATCTTCCCGTCTTAAGTAACAAGGAGCGTATTGAGATTGGAACGCTGTATAAGCAAGCCTCGCCATTTGTTGCTAAGAAATTGGGCGCTGCTTATGTCTCGCGCAATATTGCCAATCATATAGAAAATTCCCTGATTGATTTTCCGAGGGAGTGGCGCCCCTTAATTTATTGCTGGCGTGGTGGCGAACGTAGCGGCGCCTTTACCCACATCCTCAATCGTATAGGCTGGAAAGCCCTACAATTGCAAAGTGGATACCAAGGCTTTCGGCGTGTTGTGATCAATGATCTGGAGCAAGCTGCTAAAGATTTTTCTTTTCAAGTCATTGCTGGCATGACTGGAAGTGGTAAGACCCGCATTCTCCAGGAAATTGGTTTACTTGATCAGCAAATACTAGATCTTGAAGGCTTAGCTATTCACCGTGGATCAGTGCTGGGTAATGAACCTAATATAGAACAGCCTTCACAAAAAGGCTTTGAGACGAACCTATGGAATGCATTGAATTCATTAGATCCATCCAGGATAGTATTTGTTGAGTCGGAAAGTAAAAAGGTGGGGGGTGTGCATATTCCTGATCCTTTGATGGAGCGCATTCGAGATGGCCAATGCATAGAAATTAGATCTAGCACGCATACGCGAGTATCTTGGTTGCTACGCGAATATCATCATTTTTTATCCAATCCCGAAAGCTTTAAAGAAAAGCTGAGCTTGCTGACATCACGATATGGCAAGGAGCAAATCACTAAATGGCATGAGGCCATTGATGCTGGTGATTTTGAGAGTTTGGTCGAAGAATTATTGGTGATGCATTACGACCCATCCTACCAATCCTCAATTATTCGTAATTTCCCGAGCTATCGCGAGGATCACTTTGTGCAACTTGAGAATGACAGCGATGAAGCCTTTGCAAAAACAGCAAAAGACCTCATCACCAAACTTGGGCTTTAACTAAAAGCCTGGATTCCAGTTTGTGCACGACCTAAGATGAGGGCATGAATATCGTGTGTACCTTCGTAGGTATTGACGACCTCCAGATTAAGCATATGACGAATGACGCCATATTCATCTGATATTCCATTGCCGCCGTGCATATCTCTCGCTAGGCGGGCAATATCCAATGACTTTCCACAAGAGTTGCGCTTCATGATGGAGGTGATTTCTGGTGCGGCAATCCCTTCATCTTTCATGCGACCTAAACGTAAGCAGCCTTGTAGGGCTAGGGTAATTTCAGTTTGCATATCTGCAAGCTTCTTTTGAACTAGTTGATTTGCTGCGAGAGGGCGATCAAATTGCTTACGATCCATAGTGTATTGGCGCGCTGCATACCAACACCATTCAGCAGCGCCAAGCGTGCCCCAGGCAATTCCGTATCTGGCTGAGTTCAAGCAGGTAAATGGACCCTTGAGGCCGGTAATTTCTGGGAATTCATTTTCGGCTGGAACAAAGACTTCATCCATGACGATTTCACCAGTAATGGAGGCGCGCAGACCCATTTTGCCGCTGATCTTAGGTGCAGACAAGCCCTTCATCCCTTTTTCTAGAATGAAGCCTCTAATCAAGCCCTCATCATTTTTAGCCCAGACAACAAATACATCTGCAATCGGAGAATTAGAGATCCACATCTTAGAGCCAGTTAATGAGAAGCCGCCTGGAACTTTTTTGGCTCTGGTAATCATGCCGCCGGCATCAGAGCCATAGTTAGGCTCAGTCAAACCAAAGCAGCCGATCCATTCTCCGGTCGCTAACTTCGGTAAGTATTTTTGCTTTTGTGCTTCAGTACCAAATTCATTAATCGGCACCATGACTAAAGACGACTGCACGCTCATCATGGAGCGGTAACCAGAATCAACTCGCTCAATTTCGCGAGCAATCAGTCCATAAGAAACGTAATTGAGATTTGCGCCGCCGTACTGCTCAGGAATAGTGATCCCTAAAAGGCCTAGCTCGCCCATTTCACGGAAGATAGCAGAGTCAGTAGTCTCATTACGAAAAGCATCATGTATACGTGGCATCAATCGACCCTGCGCATATTCAGCAGCAGCATCACGCACCATGCGCTCATCTTCTGTCAGTTGCGTATCAAGGAGTAGGGGGTCGGCCCAATTAAAACTAGCTTTGCTCATGGTTCTTAATGATCCTATAGGGGGGGTTTAATCAGCATTTTGTTAATTTTCAAGAATGCGGATATTCTTTTATCTATTATCCATTTTTCCAGACATATGGACGCACCTAGACGTCATCATCGCTATTACGACCTGATATTGGCTGCCTTTGTTGTGGTTCTGCTGTGCTCCAACTTCATCGGCGCTGGCAAGGCTGCCACCTTAGATTTGCCCTTTTTTGGCAGTGTGACCTTTGGGGCTGGAATCCTCTTTTTTCCGATTGCTTACTTTTTTGGCGATATCCTGACTGAGGTCTATGGCTACGCTTACGATCGCCGGGCAGTTTGGGCAGGTTTTGCATCCCTAGCCTTTGCCGCCATCATGGCGCAACTAGTGATTGCTTTGCCAGTCGCCCCTGGCTCCTATATGGCTAACTACCAGCAGGGCATGGAAACGGTCTTTGGTAATTCTTGGCGAGTAGCACTTGCCTCCATGATTGCTTTTTGCTGCGGTAGTTTCGTAAATAGCTATACCCTGGCGAAAATGAAGATCCTGACCCAAGGGCGCCACCTGTGGATGCGCACTATAGGGTCTACCGCCTGCGGAGAATTGGTCGACTCCTCACTCTTCTATATGCTGGCCTTTTACGGTCTATGGCCGATTAATGAGGTCTTGGCTGTCGCTGCATCTCAATACGTCCTAAAGACTGCCTGGGAGGTTTTAGCAACCCCTTTAACGTATTGGGTGATTGGTTTTCTGAAGCGCAAGGAAAATCAGGACCACTACGATATTCACACTGATTTCACGCCATTTAAGCTGAAAGTCTAATTTACGGCTTCTTTAGCCGCAAGCCGTTAAAATAATGCTCTTTGATGCAGAACCTGCATCCGCATCCTTGAATTGACCTATCAGAAAGTAAGAATACATCCGTGCTGTCCGCATCTAATATCACTATGCAGTTTGGGGCGAAACCCCTGTTTGAAAACATTTCCGTTAAGTTTGGCGGCGGTAATCGATATGGCCTCATTGGCGCCAACGGTTGTGGTAAATCCACTTTCATGAAGATTTTGGGTGGAGAGTTAGAACCAACTAGCGGAAACGTGAGCCTCGATCCTGGTATTCGTTTGGGTAAGTTGCGCCAGGACCAATTCGCTTACGAGGATCAGCGCGTACTCGATGTGGTGATGATGGGCCACGAAGAAATGTGGAAAGCAGCTGCAGAGCGTGATGCGATTTATGCAAACCCCGATGCCACTGATGAAGACTATATGAAAGCTGCCGAACTCGAGGGCAGTTATGCAGAGTATGGTGGTTACACCGCGGAAGCTAAGGCAGGGGAGTTGTTATTGGGAATCGGTATTCCGATTGAGCAACACAATGGGCCAATGAGTGCCGTGGCTCCGGGTTGGAAATTGCGCGTATTGTTGGCGCAAGCCTTGTTTTCTGATCCAGATGTATTGCTACTAGATGAGCCAACCAATAACTTGGATATTCACTCTATTCATTGGCTTGAAGATATTCTGAACCAAATTAAGAGCACGATTGTCATCATTTCCCATGATCGCCACTTCCTCAATGAGGTGTGCACGCATATGGCGGATATGGACTTCGGTACTCTGAAAGTTTATCCAGGTAATTATGACTCCTACATGTTGGCTTCTGTTCAGGCTCGTGCACAACAGCTAAGCTCCAACGATAAGGCTAAGGAAAAGATTGCTGAATTAGCGGCTTTCGTGGCCCGATTCTCTGCAAATGCATCGAAGGCGCGTCAGGCTACTTCACGTCAAAAACAATTAGAGAAAATTGAGATTGTTGAAATAAAACCTTCTTCGCGTCAGAACCCATTTATTCGTTTTGAATCTGAGAAGAAGTTACACAATATGGCGGTTGAGTGTAATGCGCTCTCCAAGGCATATGACCGTCCAATTTTTAAGAACTTCAAGATCGGTATCCGCGCTGGTGAAAAGATTGCCATCATTGGTCAGAACGGCGCTGGCAAGACAACGCTGCTAAAGACTATTCTCAGCAAACGCTTTAGCGGGATTTCAGCAGATAGTGGTGATGTGAAGTGGGCTGAGAATGCTAACGTTGGTGTCATGCCTCAGGACAATACCGAGATGTTCGCAAAAGACGAATTGCTTATGGATTGGATGAATGAATGGCGTAATACTGGTGACGATGATCAGGTCATTCGTGGCACCTTAGGCCGCCTCTTATTTTCTGGCGATGATATCGGTAAGTCTGTCAAAGTGTTGTCTGGCGGCGAAAAGGGTCGCATGATTTGGGGTAAGTTGATGCTACAAAAGCACAACGTGCTTGCAATGGATGAGCCAACCAACCACATGGATATGGAATCCATTGAGAGCTTGCAAATTGCACTTGAGAAATACGATTGATGCTACAAAAGCACAACGTGCTTGCAATGGATGAGCCAACTAACCACATGGATATGGAATCGATCGAGAGTTTGCAAATTGCTCTTGAGAAATACGAAGGTACTTTAATTTTCGTATCTCATGATCGTGAGTTTGTCTCAGCTTTAGCGAATCGTATCCTTGAAGTAAAGATGGATGGAACGATTACTGACTACTCAGGAACCTACGAAGAGTATTTACGTAGCCAAGCTTTAGCTGGCTAAATTCATTACTTAACTTGACGTTGGAATCGCATTGCAGTGCCCTCTGCACGAATGCGTTTCCATACAGCATCCTTTTCTTCTTGGCTAAAGAAGACCCAATTACTGACTTCGCCTAGAGTGCGGCCACAGCCTTGACAGACATCATCGTACAGCGTTGTGCAGACTCCAATGCAAGGGGAGTCAGAGCTATCATCACCAACAGCTAAAGAATTTGATCCGGCTTGTTCTGGTGGATTGTTATTAGATTCGGTCATGGCAGTACTTTAGACGATTTCAAAGGAATGCGTTGCTCGAGCTCATCAACATAAGCTGCCATACCCTCACGTTCACGCTCTAAAAAACGCTTTACTGCATTGGAAAAGCCGGCATCCGCTATCCAATGCGCTGATTGAAGAGTGGTTGGTAAAAAACCTCTGGCCATCTTATGTTCGCCTTGAGCACCACCTTCAAATATCTTGATACCTTCCTGAATGCAATACTCAATTGCTTGGTAATAAGCCAATTCAAAATGTAGGCAGGGGATATGCTCAACTGCACCCCAATAACGTCCGTATGCTTTTGAATTCGGGCGATCGACTACCAGCAACGATGAGGCAATTGGCCTTTCATCCTGAATGGCAATGATGAGATGAAAATTCTCAGGCATATCCCTTCCAAGAGTTTGAATACATTCTTCCGTTAAATAAGGGGAAGAGCGATGCTCGATATACGTATTTTCATAGCAGCGATAAAAGAATGTCCAATCGTCTTTACTTGCTTGCGCTCCCGGAATATGTCGATAGCTCATTTTGTGCATGGCTACAGATGCACGCTCTCGCCGAATATTCTTACGGCGTTTCATGGTGAGGTCTGCAAGAAACTGTTCAAAATCTTGGTAACCGATGTTCTGCCAATGAAACTGCACTGAGTTGCGCAACATAAATCCTTGCTTCTCTAGCTCTAATAATTCACTACTCTCGGGAAAGAGGACATGGGCAGAAGACAGTGTGTTTTGATCAACTAATGTCTTTAATCCAGAAACTAAAATCTGTTGCACTGCGCTCTTATCAGATGCTTGAGCTACAAGCAGTCTGGGCCCGCGTACGGGAGTAAAAGGAATGGCAGAGAGCGCTTTGGGATAGTAGGGCAAATTGTTCTGCTCGTAGGCTTGAGCCCATGCCCAGTCAAAAACAAACTCTCCATAGGAGTGTTGCTTCAGATAGAGTGGCATGGCACCCAGCAGTCTTGATGCAGAGTCCTCAACGAGCAAGTGCGCAACTTGCCATCCAGTATTGCCGCCAACACATCCACTAAGCTCTAATGCATTGAGAAATGCATACTTTAGAAATGGGCCTGCTTCGGGGGATAGTAGGGCATTCCAATCATCCTCAGCAATCTGCGAAAGACTATCAATAACTCGAAGTTGGAGGGCACCTTGCTTCAACTAAATAAAAGAATATCTAGCGTTGAATTAATTCAATTTTGTAGCCGTCAGGGTCTGTGACGAAGGCGATGATGGTGTCGCCACCCATGACTGGGCCAGCCTCGCGAGTGATGTTGCCACCAGCAGCTTTGATTTTTTCACAAGCGGCATAGGCATCAGCAACGCCAATTGCAATGTGTCCGTAGGCGTCACCAAGTTGATAACTCTCAACACCATGGTTATATGTGAGTTCAATCTCAGATTGGCCGTCTACATTCCCTTTGCCGAATCCTACAAATGCGAGAGAATATTTTTGCTCTGGGCGTTCCGTGCTCCGAAGTAGGTTCATTCCCAAAACTTTGGTGTAGAAATCGATCGAACGAGTCATATTGCCGACTCTGAGCATAGTGTGAAGAATCATCATTGTGTCAATATAAAGGTAAATCTAGTTTCACGTTGCTCAAGAAAAAACCCAGGGTGTTGGCCTGGGTTTGCAGTCTTTAAGTACAAGCTTATTATTGAATCTTGGCTTTAGCGCGGAGCTTTTGCATCAACTCAGAGAACTTCGCTTTTTGCCAATTTTGATCTGCTGTGATCATCTGCTTTAGCTGGTCTTTGATTTCCTCCATGCTTGGTGCTTTGACATCGCGAATATCATCCATCTTGATGATGTGCCAGCCGAACTGGGTCTTGACTGGTTTGTCTGTAATTTGACCTTTTTTGAGCTGCACCATCGCTTTAGAAAATTCTGGGACAAGCGCTTTATCGCTGACCCAGCCGAGATCTCCACCACTCGGTGCAGAGCCAGGGTCTTTGGACTTATCTTTAGCAATTTGTGCGAAGTTACCACCGGCTTTAATTTGGGCGGTAATAGCTTTTGCATCCGCTTCTTTTTCTACCAAAATATGCTCTACGTGGTATTCCTTACCGGTGTACTGACCCTTCACTTGTTCGTAAGCAGCTTTGAGTTCAGACTCTGCAACGCCTTCACGCTCTACGTAGTCTTCAAAAACTGCTGCTATCAAAACGCCCATCTTGGATTGCTCAAGCTGATCGCGTACTGATTCTTTTTGCATGACACCGCGATTATTAGCTTCTTGCAAAATAAGCTCACGAGTAACCAGCATTTCTCTTGCTTGATCTCGTACTTGCGGATTATCTGGTTGATTTGATTTTTGAACTAATTTGTCTAGTTGCGCCTTTGGAATTGCCTTGCCATTAACAATGGCAGCGTTTTGGGCATAAACGGCTGTTGAGAAAAGCGCAGCAATACAGGCACTGATGGTCAAAATTTGGCGTGTGTTGAACATGGATGAGGAATATAAATATAGGTAAAGGAGAATCTTAAAGCAATCTACGCTGAATGGGTGCTTTCGCTAGGGGTGTATGCAAGGATGGTCAGAGCATGGATTGCATCAGGAAAGTGGCTATTTAAAGCAGCATAAATAGCTCTATGACGGGCTACCTTAGTCATTCCCTCAAATTCTGGGGCTACGATGGTCAATTTAAAGTGACCGCCACCAGAAGCTGCGCCGGCATGACCTGCATGAAGATGACTTTCATCCTCAATATGTAAATGTTTTACCTTAAAAACTATCTTGAGATCAGATTCAAATAGGGCAATTCGTGCTTGGTTGATATTCATTCTGCGGGATGCTCCATATGACGGGTGAGCCAAACCCCCTGAAGAATTACGAATACTACGAGTAATCCTGTACTACCAAATAGCTTAAAGTTGACCCACGTTTCTTCAGAGAACTCAAAGGCAATATAGAGATTGAGTGCGCCCATAAAAAAGAAAAATAAGGCCCAGGCCATATTCACTTGATGCCAAACTGATTTTGAGCTGGGCTCTTTCAAAGTAATTTGTTTACCCATCAATACTTGAATCCAATTTTTCTGAAAAAATTGAGCGCTAATAAATAAGGCACCGGCAAATAGCCAGTAAAGCGCAGTTGGTTTAAGTTGAATAAAAGTCTTATCGTGCAAGAAAATGGTGAGGCTGCCAAATACCAGAATCATGACAAGGCTGACCCACTGCATGGCATCAATCTTGCGATGTCGGTAATACACCCAGAGGATTTGGCCAATGGTAGCCACCATTGCTACGATGGTTGCAGTGTAGATATCACCAAATTTAAAGGCGATAAAAAAGAGGATGATCGGGAATAGGTCAAATAGAAATTTCATGGGCTTGATTATCCAGCTATTTATAAATTATTCCGCTTTACTTGGGGCGGCATTCTCGGAAGGTTCAAATGCCAAGGATGCTGAATTGATGCAGTAGCGCAGCCCGGTAGGTTGTGGGCCATCCTCAAATACGTGACCCAAATGTGCATCACATGCAGTGCAGCGAACCTCAGTTCGAATCATTCCATGAGTTACGTCGCGAATTTCAGTAATAGCCTCTTTTTTCTCTGGTGCGTTGTAGCTAGGCCAGCCACACCCAGCATCAAACTTAGTTGATGATTGAAATAGTGGGGTATCGCAGCAAATGCAGCGATATTGACCGGCAGTCCAGTGATCCCAGAATTCACCAGAAAACGGCCTTTCTGTTGCAGCCTCTCGGGTCACTCGATATTGAATATCGCTCAGTGAGTTTTTATATTCTTGATCTGTTTTCTTGTTCATGTCTGTAAGGTATTAGGTTATGAGGAGCAGCTGACTTCTATGCGCTGCATATCGACGGGGGGTGGTTTTGCGTAAGCCTCAAATGGCTCCTGCTCGTCAAAGGGTTTGCTGAGTATGAGCTGTAATTGTTCGATTTCAGAAAAATCATCTTGCTGCGCCTTTTCAATTGCAGCTTGAGCAAGGTGGTTCCTGAGGATATATTTTGGATTGATCTGGTTCATCATTGTTTTTCTGGCTTCGTCACTCAATACTTCAGATTGAAGTCTATGGATGTAATCGGAAAACCATTGGTCAATATTGTCACGATCGATGAACTCATCTCTTTGTGCAAGATCTGTTAGCTTTGAATCTTTTCGGGTATTACTGAGATTACGGAAGAATGTAGTGAAGTCTACTTTTGAGTCATTCATCGCTTGTAAGAGACGCTCAATGATCTCAATATCACCATCCTGCTCTAACTGAAAACCTAACTTAGAGCGAAATATTTTTTGCCATTCTTTCGCATAAGTCACAGGGAACTCTTCCAGCGCAGAACGTAAAAGAGCTTGGGATTCCTCTTGTGAATGCTCTAGCTCTAGCAGGGGGAGCACAGCGCTAGCGAGGCAGGCCATATTCCAATGCATGATTTGTGGCTGGCGATGATAAGCATATCGGCCACCATGATCACTGTGGTTGCAAATATGATCTATTTCAAAATGATCTAGAAATCCAAATGGACCGTAGTCAATAGTGAGCCCAAGAGCGCTGATGTTGTCACTATTTAAGACGCCATGACAAAATCCTACTGATTGCCACTGCGCAACCAATTTTGCATTACGAGCGCTAATCTCTTTGAATAAACTTAGATAGGGATCTTTTGTATTTCGGCACTCTGGATAGAATTCATTGATCAGAAGATCTGCCAACTCTTTGAGGCGGACAATATTCTGAAGTGAGGCAAAGTGTTCAAAGTGGCCAACCCGAATAAAGCTTGGGGCAATGCGTGAACATACTGCTGCGGTTTCAACCGTTTCCCTAATTACACGCTGCTTAGATCCAACTACTGAAAGAGCTCTGCTGGTCGGTATACCTAAAGCATGCATAGCTTCACTACAAAGGAACTCACGTATAGAAGATCTTAAGACGGCTCTGCCATCACCCATTCTGGAGTAGTGCGTCTTACCAGCCCCTTTAAGTTGGAGCTCAAGCTGATTGATATCGCCCAAGAGGATGGCACGGCCATCCCCTAGTTGTCCTGCCCAGGATCCAAATTGATGGCCGCTATAGGCAGTTGAAATCGGATTGGAAAAAGCGAGCTCACCGACATTTAGTTGATTTCCTGCTAAAAGTGCAAGCCAATCAGGATCTTTTGGTAAGCCAACGGGTCCGAGCTCAAGGTGAATTAGTCTGGCAGCAGAGGCTGAAAATGCAACCCAATAGGGGTTGGATATAGGTGTGGGTGGGGTAGGCTGGCATACATCATCGCCGCGGAGTGTAAAAGGCATATTTTGTATTCTATGGGTAATTCACAAGCGTCGCAGAAGCCTCTAGAATGACCTTATGACAAATAAAGTACAACTTAATGTAGAAACTCAACTTGCCAACTTGGGTGAAGAGCTTAATGTTCCTTTTTTGAAGCTGCTAGGGGTACGGCTAATTACTGCTGAGATGGGTAAAGGTGAAATACTCCTAGCGCTCAAGCCCGAGCATACCAATACTTGGGATGTGGCCCATGGCGGTGTGTTACTTACCCTGATGGATGTTGCCATGGCTGTTGCTGCACGCTCAAGCGACCCTGGTGATCGAAGTGTTGTGACCGTGGAGATGAAAAATAACTTCATGCAGGCAGCCAACGGTATTTTGCGTGTAAAAGCGGATACCGTGCGTCGCACTGCTACGATGGCTTTTTGTGAGGCCAAACTCTACAACGATCAGGGTGAGATCTGCTGCATGTCAACTGGGACGTTTCAGTTTATTAAGCGACTGGCAAGCAAAAATGCGGATGGGCAGCGCGTCATAAACGAGGATTCCCGTCAGCAGAAATAGTTCAAACTGATTGGTCGCTTAGACCGAAAGGTTAGATCCCGGTGCAGCAGTGAGTTCACCGGTGACAACATCGTGACCCACGGTGCCGTTAGCATCAAAGCGTCTTTCTACCATCTCAAACTGACCATCCTTACGAACGCGCAAAATCGTACTTGAACGCGTTCCATAGCTTGGAGTCTTAATAAATGCAGCAGATAAAGTTTTTTCCCAATCTGGACTAACGCCGGTATTGGGTAGCTCTTGTGGACTTGCTTCGTGAGTATCGGCCAATAAGCGCAAATAGTGATCTGCATTTTTGAGTTGCCCGCTATCCATAGCCAATGTTTGAGCGAACGCCGCTACTCGGTGATTGACTTTAGGCCATGGTGTATCTAGCATCGCATTGGATAGGCCATAGACACCAGGACTCAATGCTTGCTCAGGAAATACTTTCCTTGGGCGAATGTTTTGACCCATCATGAGGCGGTTACTTACCCAATGCATTTCAGCATTCTCTGGATCGCTGAGATCAGCCATCAAGAGATTAAATCCGTTGTAGAGCTCAAACCGTTTTGCATTTTCTTGGATGTAAGCATGTGGCTTGTGCTGGCCCGTAAGATACTGCAGGCTAAGCTCACCACGCGTTCTGGCATCCGGATTCTTTTCGCTAGGTGCTCTTACATTCGTTAATGCAGCAAAGCGACCCGTCTTTGTGAAGCCTAACCAAGTTCCTGGACTACCTAATACATCCGCGCGGTCCTTGCCAGCCAATACATGAGAGTGCTCGGACCACCATCCCATAGGATCAGTATCGCGCTCATAAAATTCATCACGGTTTGCTGCAACCACCAAAGGGTAGTCTGGATGAGATTTCCAGGCAAAGAGAATTAAGCACATAACAATATGAGTAGAGTCAGGGTGAGATTAAATTTCTAATAAAGGGTAGGGGATTGAATCTATCATTAGGACAGGCCCATCGCTCGTACCAAGATATATTGCTCCAATTTCTAAGGCATCTAGCTTGCATTCCACCTGAAGATCAATTCGGGCTAAATTAGCTGCATTAGTAGCTGCTAGTACCACCATGCCGCACGGCTGACTTGCATCCCCCTCTTGAAATAATTCTACGCCTGGTTTTGAAAACTCTAGTGCAGTTGAGCTCGAATCAACATGTACAAGTTGAAGTCTACGTTTTACTGCGCCACGATATTGGCTCCGAGCAACAATTTCCTGGCCTGGGTAACAACCTTTTTTGAAATCCACACCAGCAACGGATTCAAAATTAATCATCTGCGGAACAAATTGTTCCTGAGTTGCTAAAACAATTCTCGGGATTGCACTCAGTACCTCTAAAGAATTCCACTGATCTAGTGAGGCTTGATCAACTGATGACAGAGTAGCTTCCGCTTTTTTCTGGGCGATGAGGGTGCGCTGAAAAGATTGATTCTGAATCAGCACCTCAGGCATGCGCAAAGAGAGGTTATCTTTAGATGGATTGGAGGACTGGCCAGCATTCTGGCTCTGATAAGCGCCAAATACTTCCCATTCATCCGAGGCATCAACGACTTTTACTTTTGACCGCAGTACGTACATCGACAATCGTTTTGCAGTACTGGCTGCAATATCTTTGGAAACAAAAAGGGCAAAACGGTCATCTGAATCAACGGTTTCCGGAAACAAGCCAAGCCAAGCACTAGAGAGAAGGCGTCCTTTGGGGCTGCAATAGCCAACTAATCGAACCGAATCTGAACCATGGGCAATATCACCGGGCATAGTGCGCTTGAGGCTAAGCACGGAGTTGCTTAATTGGCTTTGTAAAAGGGCTGCGGCATCAGGTCCCTCAACCAAGATCAAGCCCCAATGGGCCAGAGGGGTAAATCCATGGTTTAGGCTAGAGGCAGGCATTGTGGCGTTTTCTGTGCTGATCGTCATGAGCTTTTATCATAGCTTGATGAGCAGAAAATTTCAGGAAAGTCTTTTTATTAAACCTTTAAAGGATGGCGGTTGGAAATCCTATGCCCTCATCTTCATTTCTTTAGTGCTTCTTTTGTACGCAGCCATTTTTTTATGGCCCGTTGTGCCAGCTACATCAAATGTTGATAAGGGATCTGCCTACAAAGTCAAGATCACTCCCCAATCTGGCCTATCTGCAATTGCAGGTCAGTTATCAGAGCAGGGCGTATCTACAAATGTAGTTACTTTACAAGTGGCAGCAAGAGCACTTTTAATCAGCTCTAAGTTAAAACCGGGAACTTATCTGTTGGCTCCTCGCGCTAGCTTGGGGAATATCTTGCAACAAATTGCTCGTGGTGATCGAGTACGAGAGAGTGTATCCATTATTCCAGGTATGACGATATGGCAACTGAGAAGCCTGATTGATCAACATCCCGCGCTAATTCATCAAACTAAAGGTATGAGTTCAAAAGAGCTGTTGATGACCCTTGGACTGAATTACCCAGGCGATGAGGGACTCTTTTATCCAGATACCTATATTTTTGACCCAGATGATTCAGATACTTCAATCTATCGAAGGGCCTCTCAGGCCATGCAAAAGCAACTAAGTGCTGCTTGGGATCAAAGGGACTCAGCCATACCCTTAAAAACTCCTTATGAGCTGCTTATTTTGGCCTCGATTGTGGAAAAAGAGACGGGGCGCTCAAGCGATAGGTCTTTGGTCTCAGCGGTTTTCGTGAACCGCCTTAATTTAAAGATGCCCTTACAGACCGATCCAACCATCATTTACGGAATTGGTCCAAAATTTGATGGCAATCTTCGAAAAGCAGATTTACGCACAGACAGTCCCTACAATACTTATATGAACAAGGGTTTGCCACCAACGCCAATAGCTATGCCCAGCAAGGAGTCCCTCCTTGCTGTGATTTATCCGGCAAAAAGTGATGCGGTATATTTTGTAGCGCGTGGTGATGGCACTAGTCATTTCTCCAAAACTTATAAAGAGCATGAAAGCGCAGTTGATCAGTTTCAACGTAAACGCAATTCCTCCAATCAATCTAAGTCTCAGTAACTGTTATGACGGCTCAATTTCTAGGTTATTTCATTAGCTTCGAAGGTATCGATGGAGCGGGTAAAAGTACACACATTGAATCTTTTAGCAACTTGATTAAACAGCGGCACCCTGATCGCGATGTTGTGATGACTAGGGAGCCTGGTGGCACTCAATTAGGTGAACAACTTCGCGCCTTATTGCTTGAAGCGCCAATGAATTTAGAAACTGAGGCATTACTGATGTTTGCTGCTCGCCGTGAACATATTGCACAAGTAATAGAGCCAGCTCTGAAAGCGGGAAAGATTGTGATCTCTGATCGCTTCACAGATGCGAGCTTTGCTTATCAAGGCGGTGGTCGCGGCTTAAGCCTGGCCAAGTTAAATGATTTGGAGAAATGGGTTCAGGGTCGCTCTGATGGTTCATTGCTTCAACCTAATTTGACCTTCCTTTTTGATTTACCTGGCGCAGTTGCACAAGCGAGAAGATCAAAGGTAAGGGCACCCGATAAATTTGAAAAAATGGACTTAGATTTTTTTGAAAAAGTTCGTCAAGAGTATTTGCGTAGAGCAAAAACAGATCCAAATCGCTTTTATCTCGTCGATGCTACTGAAACACCAGAGGCTATTTGGCATGAGCTCGAATCATTAAAGATAAAGCTCTAAATGAGTAATGCGATGTTAGCAAATGCGTCGGTGAAAAAAATAGCCCCATGGTTAGAGCCCATCTGGGACGGCATGAACTTAGCTTCGTTTCCTAATGCAGTTTTAATTCATGGTCAGTCCGGTATTGGTAAGTTTGAGTTTTCCATTGAATTGGCTAGAGCGCTTTTGTGCGAAACATCCGCAGGCACAAAGCCTTGTAAGCAATGTGTAGCCTGTCGGTGGTTTGACTCCGGCAACCATCCTGACTTTATTGCACTAGTCCCAGAAACGCATCGTAAGCTTTTGCCACAGGGTGATTTTGATACGGATGCTGATTCACCAAAAAAATCCAAGGCCAGTCAAGCTGATGCCGATGGTGATGCACCCGAGAAAAAAGAAAAGAAAAGTATTTCTATTGAAGACGCCCGTAGTGCAATTGAAGGACTCTCTATTGGATCTCATCGCGGGGGCAATCGAGTCATTCTGGTTTATCCGCTAGAAATGCTCAGATCAGATTCCGCAAATACCTTGCTAAAATCTCTTGAAGAGCCTCCAAAAAATACTATCTTTATTTTGCTAGCGGATCGGCTTGATCGTGTCCTGCCAACCATTCGTTCTCGCTGCCGCTTGATGTCCGCGCCGCGACCAGATCGATTGAGTGGGCTCAATTGGTTACATACCGAGCTAAATAAGATTCCTGGTTTAAAAATGAGTGATGCCGATGTCGAGTCTATTTATGACGAGCAGGGTGGGGCACCTTATGCAGTATTGGATTCTTTAATTGCACGTCACAATAAAGATGAGAAGGATGAGCTGACGATCGCCATTCAGGCCTCCCGTTATTTACTGCAAGCGATGTCGCAGGGCGCTCGAATCAATTGGCTAGATGCTGCTGATAAAACGCAAAAAGCCCGGTATTCAGTTTTGTTGGCTACTATGCAGCGATGGGTCTCTGATGTGCAAAGTTGCGCCCAAATGGGTTCGCCGCGCTATTACCCGAAGCATGAGGCTGCTATCAAGACGCTTGCGCAACAAGCACGTCTTCCAAAGCTGCTGCGCTTCTGGAAGTCTCTGATACAGGCGCGGCGCCACGAAAATCATCCGCTGGCCACACGTATTCAACTGGAAGCATTGCTTTCTCAATACCAGCAGGTATTTGAAGATTAAAATACAGAGTCATGTTCATAGACTCACATTGCCATCTCGATTTCCCAGAATTTCAAAGCCGTCTACCTGAGGTTTTGTCGAATATGGCTGCCTGCAAGGTGAGTCATGCCTTGTGCGTGTCGGTAGACATTCCGGACTTTCCCAAGGTACGAAAGCTCGCCGAAGACCATGCTCATCTGTATGCCTCGGTTGGAGTCCATCCAGACTACGAAGATACTCCGGAGCCCAGCTTTGAATTCCTAGTCGCAGAATCAAAACACCCCAAAATCATCGCGATTGGCGAAACCGGGCTTGATTACTTCCGCATGGGCGATCGTAGCTATGAATCCATGGAATGGCAGAGAGCGCGCTTCAGAACGCATATACGCGCCGCTATTGCAGCGAAGAAGCCTCTCATCATCCATACGCGATCATCCTCCGCTGATACCCTCAGAATCCTGAAAGAAGAGGGCGCTGATCAGATCGGTGGCGTCATGCATTGCTTTACAGAGACCACCGAAGTTGCCAAGGCTGCGATTGATATAGGTTTTTACATTTCCTTTTCTGGCATTGTGACCTTCAAGAGCGCCAAGGATCTACAGGAAACTTGCAAGGAAGTTCCCCTGGATCGCATGCTGATTGAGACGGATTCGCCTTATTTAGCTCCAATTCCTTATCGCGGCAAGACGAATGAGCCAGCTTGGGTTTCCAAGGTTGGTGAATTTGTTGCTGATCTAAAGGGTGTTTCAGTTGAATTGCTGGCAGAACAGACTTCAAATAATTTTTTTCAATGTTTTCAAATAAATAGAGCAATATCATGAGAAATTCTTTTAAATATAGCCACCTTTTCTCTGTCTACTTATTGTGCTTTTCTAGCCTGGTAATTGCGCAAACTGCAGATCAGATTACAGATTTCACCAAAGCTGCGAAGTTTGATGACGTCTCAGAGGTGCAGTCTTTAATAAAAGCAGGCGTTACTCCAAATACGCTAGATCCTAAAGGTACCCCCATGCTGATTCTGGCTATTCGGGATAAATCCGCTAAGGTAACTGATTTATTACTCGCTAATCCAGCTACTAACGTCAATCTGACGAATAAAAGCGGGGAAAACGCACTGATGATGGCAGCTTTTGATGGTCAGCTGTCTTTAGTCAAGACCTTAGTTATTGATAAAAAAGCTGCTGTGAATAAGCCTGGCTGGGCACCAATTCACTATGCGGCCACTAATGGCCATTTAGAAATTACCCAATTCTTAATGGCTAATGGTGCTCAGGTAAATGCCTTGAGTCCTAGTGAAACAACGCCATTAATGATGTCTGTTGGCTCCGGTAATGATCAATTAATCAAATACCTGCTTGATAGCGGCGCAGACTTGCGCATGAGAAATCATGAGGGTTATACAGCGATAGACGTTGCCCAATTATTTGGCAAGGATGATATTCGAAATGGCTTAATGTCACGATGGCTAAAGCTCTATAACCAGCCGTATCCAGGCGGCCCAAAGAAGTCTCCTTCATAATTGATATATCTGATAATGCGTATAATCATTATTATGTCAAACAAGAAATGTAACTGGATTTAACGGATACCATCGATGACCTTGAGCGGCTTGTTAGATAAGCTTCCCGGACTTAGCTCCCTCCCCAACTTCAGTACGCTTTTTGCTGAAATTAATGCGGATATGGGCGATAGTGATATCTGGATGTTGTTATTTCTAACGTGTTTGATGCTGACGTTCCATGGCTTAAGCGTTCTATCAATCGCAAGTATCTTTCATTGGATTGACCAAAAACTTGAAAATAAACGGGTCTATGGTGCCAACTTTGTATCGTATTTCGTGGCAATTTTATTGATTATTGCTACCCACCTGCTTGAAATCATTGCCTGGGCATACATTTGTTTGGGACTGCAGGTATTCCCAACCAACCTTCAAACCTTGTATTTTGCTGGTGAGATGTATACAACCGTTGGCTATGGTGAATATCTTCTTGCTACGCGCTGGCGTATCCTCCCCATTATTATTTCTTTCTCTGGAATCTTCGCTGTATCCATGTCTGGGGCTGCGCTTTACACCATGATGGGCGCTTTACTCGGAAGGTCCAATCAAAACCCCAGATCAGGCTCTGGATTCTAAATTAGTAGCTGTAAACCCCTTAGGCTTAGTTCGTTAGCTTGGATTTATCAATGGGGGCTCTTTGCTTGAATACGAGCTCCAAGATGCGTCCATTGGACTCTAGGGAGCGCATTCTGCCAGGCAGCCAATCTAAGTCTCTCGCCAGCCAAATATCGACCTGACGCTTGAAAGGGCTACTTTCCCTCTGCATTAGAGCGTAATGGCGATTTACAGACTTCCCCAGGCTTGGAACATCTTCTGACACTACCTCTCCGTAGCTTTTAAATTGCCACATCTCGAGAGTGTTGTAGTCCACCACAGGTATTCCTCGAATGCTGCCGGCCTCATCAATCTTGTCACTGCCATTGAGTAAAGACGCTAGCTGAAAAAGTAGGCTAAATCGATCTTGAGTGCCTGGTAGCAAATCCGGTGTGAATTCTGGTTTTTCAGAGAAGAACATCTTCCCTGCTCCGCTCTGATCACGATCAAAACGAGAATAGCGCGGTGGTTTTGTACCTCGCTGCGTCCAGTATATGGATGGAGCTATGCCGTAGGCATCGACAGTGCCTCTGGATTCAAAAACAAAGGGGCCGACAATAGCGTAAGGTATGTTGATGTGCAGCCTGTAATTATTGCCCTCAGTAATCCAGTCCAGTTGAGCAGATTGAATAAGTTGACCATCGACATAGGCATCAAAATAAAATGTGCCAGATTCAGGAAGGCGAAATGCCTGCCCAGATTGATTCCCGAATGCGCCCTGCTCTCCTTTTCCCTGATCTGATAGGGGGTCTGCTGAGACAGCGTTAGTTTCCTTGGGCGGCGCTTTTTTCTTTGGCGCCGTAGTCATCTGTATTTTCTTTGGGGGCTCGACCAGTAACTCCGTTTTGATGATGAGGTCTTCGGCAATGGGTGGCACGCTAGCAAAAGAAAAGAATGGAATCCCAAAAAATAAAAGTAGATGCCCAAAAAGCGATAGAAAAATTGCAGCAGTCAGAATCCACAGAGACTTTCTGGGCACGTATCGAAATCGATTTTCGATTACATCCATCTAGACCCTAATGCTCGATAAAGTCGATTACTGCTGGCAGGTGATTGGCGTAGTCAGAAATTCCGTGATCACTACCTTCGAGAATCAGTTGTTTGGCGCCAGGATAAAAAGCTGCCATTTCCTTCCAATCTAAAAGCTCATCACCTTTTGCGGCGATTAAAAAATAACGCTTTGGATCAGTTATCGGATCTACCTGTAAGGCACGTAACTCATCGATATACTCGGCCTTAAAATCAAATGGCTCTTCGCTGTCATAGGCAGTCATCATGCCAACATGGGGCTCTAATTCTCTAGCAGCATATACGGCGGGATTAAGAGTAATGCCTTTGCATTGATATTTTTTAGCAAGATAGTTTGTATAAAAACCACCCAAGGAGGATCCGATGATGACTATGCGATCAAATTTGGCTTGATTGATATGTTTAGTCACCATCTCCAGACTTGCTTTTGGAGATGCAAGAAGTTGAGGGCAAAACCACTCATAAGAATGGTCTGCCGATGAAAGCGCCCTCACCGCCTCCCCAGTCATGACTGCCTTGGTTGAGTTTGGTGAAGACCGAAAGCCATGCAAATAAACAACCAAGGTTACTGCCATACTTCTTCCTCTAGCTTTTTTGACCTATTTCAAAATTAGCCATTTTTTCTAATGCTTTGACCATAGCAGAATGATCCCACGATTTTCCGCCATGCGCTGCACAGGAATTAAATAACTCTTGTGCGTTAGCTGTATTGGGCAAACTAACGCCTATAGCTTTAGCACTGCTGAGGGCCAAACTTAAATCCTTCTGGTGCAGCTCAATCCTGAAGCCAGGATCAAAGGTGCGATTGATCATGCGCTCGCCATGAACTTCCAGTATTTTTGAGCTGGCAAAGCCACCCATTAATGCCTGTCTAACTTTTGCTGGATCGGCGCCTGCTTTAGAAGCAAACACCAAAGCTTCTGCAACCGCTTCGATATTCAAGGCAACAATAATTTGGTTAGCTACTTTAGTAACTTGCCCGGCACCGTTATCACCAACTAAAGTAATATTTTTTCCCATTAAATCAAATACAGGTTTGACCTTGTCAAAGATGGCTTGCTTACCACCAACCATAATAGTGAGGCTTGCACCCTTGGCGCCCAATTGACCACCAGATACAGGCGCATCTAGATATTCACAATCAAGATCATTGATGCGCTTCGCAAAATCTTTCGTGGAAATGGGGGAGATAGAACTCATATCTACAACGATCTTGCCTTTGCTAAGACCTGAAGCAATACCGTTCTCTCCAAAAAGTACCTTTTCTACATCAGGAGTATCTGGGACCATCGTAATAATGATGTCCGCCTTAGTTGCAACTTCTGCTGGAGTAGCACAAAGAACGGCAGAGGTATTGGCCAACTCGGCAGGAACTTTACTGCGTGTGTTGATAAACAACTCATGACCTGCTGCGACCAAATGCCCTGCCATTGGCGCGCCCATAATACCTAAACCTACAAAGCCCAGTTTTAACTTACTCATCATTCATTCCCAAATTATTATTAATTTATTAATATACGGATCAATTGATATTACTGCTCGTATTGACCCATCCAATGTAGGCCAGCCTCAGTTGTTTTCAAAGGCTTGTATTCACAACCGATGTAACCTGTGTATCCAAGACGAGCTAATAAATCAAATAAGTAGCTGTAATTGATCTCTCCGGTACCAGGCTCATTACGGCCTGGATTATCTGCCAACTGAATATGCGCAATTCGCCTAAAGTATTTTTGAATCGTATTGGCTAGCTCACCTTCCATACGCTGGGCATGGTAAATATCGTATTGTAAAAAAGCATTATCAGCAGCAACCGCATCCAGTATTGCAATACCTTGAGCAGTTTTAGAGAGATAGAAACCAGGGATATCAAAGGTATTGATTGGCTCAATCAATAGTTTCAATCCCGACTTCTTCAGTTCAGCAGCGGCAAACTGTAAGTTGCTGACAAAGGTGTCATGAACTAATGTTGGATCGACTCCCTCGGGCGTCTTTCCTGCTAAGCAGTTGAGTTGAGGTACGCCTAAAATAGTAGCGTACTCAATTGCCTTCGCAACTCCAGAGCGAAACTCGGCAACACGGTCTGGGTGACACGCGATGCCCCTCTCCCCTGCGTCCCAATCACCAGCTGGTAAATTGTGCAATACCAACTTTAAGGCATTGTTATCTAAAGCGGATTTGATTTCGCTCGCTTCAAAAGCATAAGGAAATAGGAATTCAACGGCTTTGAAGCCTCCAATTTTGGCTAGCGCAAAACGCTCCAAAAATGGTTTTTCATTGAACAACATCGTGAGGTTAGCTGCAAACTTGGGCATTCCTATTCCTTAATAACAATCAATCTGGATGATACATGGGTAAATACAAGGCAATGAAGCGATTACTCTAGAAGACCAGCGGCTACCAATCCCTCAGTTCCAGCAGGATGACGGCAATCAATATCTTCAAATTCATTGATATTGTTAATCTCGGTACCCATCGCAATATTGGTAATCTTTTCTAGAATGATCTCTACTACTACAGGTACGCGATGCTCTTTGGCCATCTTTTGCGCCTCAATCAATGCAGCATTAATTTTATTTGGATCTGAGACTCTGATAGCTTTGCAACCAAGTCCCTCAACAACCTGAACGTGATCAACGCCATAGCCCTTCAGATTTTGATCATCCACATTGATATTGTCAAAAGCCAATTGCACGCAATAATCCATCTCAAAACCACGCTGTGCCTGACGGATCAAACCTAGGTAACTGTTATTTACTAAGACCATCACTAGCGGCAAGTTAAATTGTGCGCCAACTGCTAATTCCTCAATTAAGAATTGGAAGTCGTAATCACCTGCGAGTCCAACTACAGTCTTTGTTGTATCGGAGGCCAATGCACCCAATGCAGCTGGAATTGTCCAGCCAAGGGGGCCCGCTTGACCGCAGTTGATCCATTGACGAGCACCATAAACATGCAAGAATTGTCCGCCAGCAATTTGTGACAGACCAATAGTCGATACATATACGGTATCGCGACCAAATACGGAATTCATCTCTTGATAAACTCGTTGTGGCTTGATAGGTACATTATCAAAGTTTGTTTTACGTAGCATCAAGCTCTTACGCTCCTGGCAACGCTCAACCCACTCACTGTAGTTGGATAACTTGCCTTTTGCTTTCCACTCTTTAGCAACTTCAACAAACAACTCTAGCGCCGCTTTTGCATCCGAAACAATACCGTAGTCGGGATTAAATACGCGACCAATTTGCGTTGGCTCAATATCGACGTGAATAAACTTGCGATCTTTGCAATACACATCGATTGATCCTGTGTGACGGTTAGCCCAGCGGTTACCGATACCTAAAACCAGATCACTAGCTAACAAAGTTGCATTGCCATAACGGTGCGAGGTTTGAAGACCAACCATGCCCGCCATCAGTGGATGATCATCCGGAATAGTGCCCCAGCCCATGAGGGTTGGAATCACCGGAATGCCAGTCAATTCCGCAAATTCAACTAACAGCGCATCTGCATCAGCATTAATAATTCCACCGCCAGCAACAATTAAAGGCTTTTTGGCTGACATCAACATTTCCAGCGCTTTTTCAATCTGCTTGCGGCTAGCTGCTGGTTTGTATACCGGCAATGGCTCATAGGTGTCGATATCAAATTCAATTTCAGCTAATTGAACATCAATCGGCAAGTCGATCAATACTGGGCCGGGACGGCCTGAGCGCATTACATGGAATGCCTGCTGGAAAACCCGTGGCACTAAGCCAGGCTCACGAACTGTTACAGACATTTTCGTTACTGGCTTAGAAATCGTCTCGATATCAACAGCCTGAAAATCTTCCTTGTAAAGACGGGCACGAGGAGCTTGTCCAGTAATGCAAAGAATAGGAATAGAGTCAGCACTTGCAGAATACAGTCCTGTAATCATGTCAGTACCGGCTGGGCCAGAAGTACCGATACAAACACCAATATTGCCTGCTTTAGCTCTTGTATAACCTTCAGCCATATGTGAAGCGCCCTCAACATGTCGGGCTAAAATATGGGTGATTGACTGACGTTCGCGTAATTGTGCGTAAAGTGGATTAATAGCAGCTCCAGGAACACCAAATGCAGTGGTGATACCTTCTTTTTCCATTACAAGAACTGCTGCCATTGCGGCTTTCATTTTGGCCATGATGTTTCCCTCGCTGTTTAAGAATGGGTACATCATCAACACTTCAGAGTGAAATGAGAATGCCAGTCACTATCATATGTGCTATTCCAAAATGGAATACCCTGATAAAATCGAGTTAGAATTCATTTATGGATCGTATTCAGGGGATAGCCCTTTTTGTCCGAGTCGTAGAAACCGGTTCTTTTAGCAAGGCTGCAGCCAGCCTGGGCATTACTCAGCCCACCGCAACCAAACACATTGCCTTTTTAGAAAAGCGTCTTGGCTCCCTTTTATTGCATCGCAGCACAAGAGGGGTCACACCAACGGAAATTGGTGAGATTTACTATGAAAAATGTAAGATTATTTCTAGAGAGCTTGAGGAGGCAGATAACCTGGCCGCCCTACTGCAAGGGGAGACGCAGGGTAAATTGATCATTAGCTCCTCGGTTGCCTTTGGGCGCCGTATATTGACTCCGCTGGTACTTCAGTTCATGAGCCAGAACCCAAAGCTTGAGATACATCTGAGTCTTGAGGATCAATTTGTCAATTTGGTTGAAGGTGGCGTTGATCTTGCGATCCGTATGGGTCGCCTTGCAGACTCCTCTCTGGGATCGCGCTATTTAGGTTTAAATCCCTGGGTCTTGGTAGCTAGCCCGGATTACTTAAAACAGCATGGCACTCCAAGCCATCCAGAAGATTTAGCGTCACATCAGGCCTTGATATATAGCTCAGTTCAAGACAATCACCGCTGGCACTTTAGTGGGGGTGATGGCGAAACTATTTCGATACCCGTTAAAGGCCCGCTGTACTCTAATAACTTATCTGCCTTGCTTGCTGCAACGATCGGGAACATGGGCTTGGCTACCATCCCTTGGTACGTCGCTTATCACTCGATTAATAAAGGTACCTTACAGCCGATATTGACGGATTGGAGTCTACCCTCTCAGGAAATCCACGCTGTATTTTCCTCGCCTCGTTTAGTGCCGGGCAAGGTAAGCCAGTGCATAGACTGGTTGCAATGCCACTTTTCTGGGAACTGGTGGGAGCGACTGTAAATCAATCGCTTTCAATTGAAACGCCACCCAAATCATCTGTGGGCTTACCAACAGATTTTTGCAACTGAAATACGCTAATATCGTTATGGATACTCAATATCAAGGAAAGTTATGAAAATCAAAAACGCCCAAATTACCCTAGTAGCAGTAACATTATTGGCTAGTCCAGTATTAGTGATGGCACAAGCTCCTGCTGCTAATGCTGTAGTGGTGGACGCAGCTATTACTGACAATATTTTTCAATTGTACGAAGGTACTGTTACAAAGATTGATAAGAAAACACGTACGATTTTCTTTAAAAATAATGAAGGTGAATCCAAGTTCATTGCTGGCCCAGAAATTAAGAGTTTTGATCAGATAAAAGTGGGTGACCGACTCAATGTGACCTATGAACTTGCTGTTGCAATTGAATTAATTAAAACTAAAAGCGATGGCATTCGTAGCAAAGTGGAAACTTCACAAGAAGTAGCCTCTAAACCAGGCGAAAAGCCAACTCGTACCATTACCAACACCACGACCATCATTGCTGACATCGTCGCTGTTGATCGCCCTAAGAAATTAGTCTCGGTTAAAGGTCCAAGTGGCAAGGTTACTGTTGTGACCGTTAAGAACCCGCAGCTCCTAGCCGATGTCAATGTTGGCGAGCAGGTTCGAGTGATTTACTTTGATGCGATGGCTGCATCCATTACGCCTCCAAAGAAGAAGTAATTTAAAAAGTAACGAGTATTGGCAAGGATTTGATTTGAGCATTCGCACCTTTTGGATCCTTGCACTTGTTGCTTTACTCTCGGCGTGCGCTAATACTACGCGCTCGGGGGCGGTTGGAGTTAGCCGATCACAATTTATGATGGCTTCTTCTGAAGAGGTCAACCGTCTTTCTGCAGTGAGTTATAACGAGCAGAATCAAAAAGCGAAAGAGAAAAATATACTGGTCACTTCTGGCCCAGCATATGATCGATTGAAGTTCATTGCAAACAGGTTAATCCCTCAGACCGAGGCATTCAGAGATGACACCAAGCAATGGGATTGGCGGCTAAGCCTAATTGATGCCCCCATATTGAATGCCACTTGTGCCCCAGGCGGAAAGATCACTTTTTACACCGGAATTATTGAGCAGCTGAATTTAAGTGATGATGAAATCGCAGCCATCATGGGTCATGAAATTGCGCATGCCTTAAGAGAGCATGGTCGGGAGCGCGTATCCCAAGCAGTCGCACAAAACGTATTGGTGAATATTGCCATGGCCGTAGCTGGCCCCTATGGTTCCGCAGTGGGCGCTGCAAACCAAGTTGCCCAATATGCAATTATTTTGCCTAACTCCAGAGAGAATGAATCAGAAGCAGATGCCATTGGATTAGAGCTTGCAGCAAGAGCGGGATACAACCCCATGGGCGCAATCAGCGTTTGGCAAAAAATGTTGAAGGCAACTAAAGGTAAAAGCTCTCCAGAATTCTTATCCACCCACCCTTCTGGTGAAACCCGAATCGAGCAACTCACTGCGCTCATGCCAGCAGTTGAGCCTTTGTACAAGGTGGCACCAAAACCACCGCCAACGAAAAAACTTTGATAAAGATTTAGTAGAAATGAAAAAAAGCCCCTGATGCAGGGGCTTTCTTAACTTACATGGCGGAGCGGACGGGACTCGAACCCGCGACCCTCGGCGTGACAGGCCGATATTCTAACCAACTGAACTACCGCTCCAATTACATCGCATGCTACTTGTGTCACTTCTTATTACTCACAACTAGCCAAAATTTTTGGCGTCCCCAGGGGGATTCGAACCCCCGTACTCACCGTGAAAGGGTGATGTCCTAGGCCTCTAGACGATGGGGACCTGGACTGCTACTAAAACTAGTGATGCTATTGTAAATGCTTGGTGGAGATAAGCGGGATCGAACCGCTGACCTCTTGCATGCCATGCAAGCGCTCTCCCAGCTGAGCTATACCCCCGTAATCTCGTTAAAACGCTACAAGACACTCAAAACAATCCAAGATTTTATCCTATTTTTGTAGGGGGAGGCAAGTTCTGGCTTAGACCACCTTGGAAAGCCTTGCAACCGCCTCATTCTTACCTAATACAACCAAGACAGAATCAATAGCCGGCGTCTGTGTTGTGGCAAATAAAGCGTAACGCACAGGCATTGCTAATGCTGGCATTTTGATTTGATGCTTGGCTAGCACTTCTTTAAAAGCCGCCCCATAAGCTGCTTTTGTATGCTCAGCAGATTGAATGGCTTCAATCAAATCTTTCATGGCAGGAATGATTTCAGCTGGGATATTTTCTGCAATTTGTTCACTACTGTGAGCAGGTGCTGGTAGATAGAACAGCTTTGCTCCTTCGGCGATTTCAATCAGCGTATTGGCGCGATCTTTTAGGAGCGCAACTACTTGCACAAAGTCCGGACCATTTTCTGTATCGATACCGAGTTCATGTGCAAATGGCTTAGTTGCTTTTGCCAGTTTTTCTGGATCTGCATTCTGAATATATTGATGGTTTAACCAGAGTAACTTTTCAGGATTGTGTTGTGCTGGTGATCGACCAAGACTACCTAAGTCAAACCAATTCACAAACTGCTCTTTAGTAAAAATCTCTGCATCACCGTGTGACCAACCTAGCCTGGCTAGATAATTCAGAATAGCTTCAGGAAGGTAGCCTGCTTTTTGATAATCACGCACACTCATGGCGCCATTACGCTTACTCATTTTTTCACCAGAGTCGTTTAAGACTGTTGGTAAATGGGCATATACCGGCGGTGTACCACCGAGCGCCTTCATGATGTTAATTTGGCGTGGAGTGTTGTTGACATGGTCATCGCCACGAATCACATGGGTAATGTTCATGTCAAGGTCATCCACTACAACGCAGAAGTTATAGGTTGGCGTACCATCGGGACGAGCAATAACTAAATCATCCAACTCATCATTATTGATTTCTATCTTGCCCTTAACTGCATCCTCCCAAATTACAGATCCACCAATCGGATTCTTGAAACGAATCACGGGCAAAACACCTTCTGGCATTGCTGGCAGAGTCTTACCTGGCTCAGGACGCCATTGGCCGTTATAGCGCGGCTTTTCTTTATTGGCCATCTGTTGGTCGCGTAGCTTATTGAGCTCGTCTTCACTCATGTAGCAAGGGTAAGCAAGGCCAGCATCGAGCATCTGCTTTACAACTGCTCGATAACGATCAATACGCTGCATTTGATAAATGGGGCCTTCATCTAAATCTAGACCAAGCCAGGCCATGCCTTCAATAATGACGTCGACAGCTTCCTGTGTGGAGCGCTCTACATCGGTATCCTCAATACGCAAAATAAAGTCGCCTTGGTTATGGCGTGCAAAAGCCCAAGGATATAAAGCGCTGCGAAGGTTGCCCAAATGAATAAAGCCCGTTGGACTGGGGGCGAAACGTGTTCTGATATGCATAATTAGCATTATCTCAGGTCAGCTTTAGATTTGATTATTTGGCACTCCGATCATCAAAAAAGTGGATACTTTCACCTATGAACGAATTACTTGTATTTATATGTGATGGCGCCCCGGTCCGCGGCGAGATTGTTTCCATAAGCAGTGCTTGGCAGGCCGTATTAGAGCGTCGTAATGACCCCCCCGTAGTCAAGCGAATCCTAGGTGACTTTGTGGCTGCAGCCACCCTGTTGAGCGCAAGCCTCAAATTTGATGGGACGCTGATTATTCAGGCTCAAAGTAAAGGCCCTATTCAGCTTCTCGTGGTGGAATGCAAGTCCGACCTGACCATGCGAGCTACTGTAAAGCTATCTGTAGACCCTGCCAGCATTGATCCCAACGCCACTCTAGGTGAATTGCTAGATGCAAACAATACTGGGCGTCTAGTCATCACCCTAGACCCATCTGACCGTCAACCTGGTCAAGCGCCCTACCAAGGGATAGTAGCCCTTCAAGAGCACCGCGGCACCGTCATTAAGCCCGTTACCAGCGCTGCCGAAGCGATTGCTCTATACATGCAAAACTCAGAGCAATTGGATACCCGCATTTGGCTAGCATCCAATGACACCCATGTCGGCGGATTGCTGTTGCAGCGCTTGCCAGATTCAGGGGGTCATGCCCATCTTGATCCTCAACTTGCGGCTGAAGGCTGGGCCCGAATTCAGACACTGGGTGAAACGATTACCAATGAAGAATTACTCACGCTTTCGCCGGACACTATCCTGCGCCGTCTCTTTTTAGAGGAATCCACAGAAAGTGGTGTCAGAAGCTTTCCGCCTCGCCCTGTTCGCTTTAGTTGCCGCTGTTCACGCACCAAGGTGGCCGATATTCTGAGAATGCTTGGTGAAGAAGAAGTTGAAAGTATTCTTGCAGAGCAAGGCGCCGTTGAAACTGAGTGTGATTTTTGTGCAAAGGCCTACTGCTTTGATGCCGTTGATTGTAGGCAGGTCTTTAAAACAGATTTATTGGCAGATGCTACAAGACCACCCTCTAGCGGGCATTAGGCGATCTTAAGGCTTAGTTACCGCTTAGTTACTGCTTCGTTGCAGTTGGCTTTACGCCATCTGCAGCATTCGAGGCAGATTTTTCGTTTGGAAGGATTTGTACGAAGAACTCTCCCTCCTTAAGCATGCCGTGCTCCACCCTAGCCCGCTCTTCAATTGCGCGGGTACCATCTTTTAAATCTTTAACGTCGCCAGTGAGCTTGGCATTACGCAAGTTCAGCAGGCTGTTTTTAGCCTGCTGTAACTCAAGCTGCTTCTCCATCTCGTATACCTTTAGCCATCCACCCTTACCCAACCAAAGTGGGTACTGTATTGCAATCAGCAATAACAGCATCGAGTAGATGACAATGCGCATGAGCTAAAGGCTAACTAGTAATTAGCGTTTGAGGTTATAGAAAACAGACTTACCTGGGTAGGTAGCAACATCACCCAAATCTTCTTCAATGCGCAGCAATTGGTTGTACTTGGCAATCCGATCAGAGCGAGACAAGGAGCCGGTCTTAATTTGGCCAGCGTTCGTACCAACAGCAATATCAGCAATGGTGTTGTCTTCTGTTTCACCAGAGCGATGCGAAATGACTGCCGTGTAATTGGCGCGCTTCGCCATTTCAATCGCAGCAAAGGTCTCAGTTAGGGTGCCAATTTGATTAATCTTGATCAAGATGGAATTAGCAATACCCTTCTCAATCCCTTCCTTGAGAATACGAGTATTAGTCACGAAAAGATCATCACCAACCAATTGGATTTTCTTGCCCAATTTTTGAGTAATGTCCGCCCATCCATCCCAGTCGCTTTCATGCATACCATCCTCAATCGATACGATTGGAAATTGATCAGCCAAGTTACCAAGGTAGTCTGAGAATTCGCTTGAAGAAAGTTGCAAGCCCTCGCCCGCCAAGTGGTACTTACCATCTTTATAGAATTCACTAGCAGCGCAATCCAAAGCTAGCAAGACATCTTCACCAGCTTGATAACCAGCACCTTCAATCGCCTTCATGATAGTTTGCAAGCACTCTTGATTACTCTTGAAATTAGGTGCAAAGCCACCCTCATCTCCAACAGTGGTTGGCATGCCTTGGGCACCCAGAATCTTTTTCAATTCATGGAAGATTTCAGCGCCACAGCGAAGTGCCTCACGGAAGCTTTGAGCCCCCACTGGCATCACCATAAATTCTTGTATATCTAAGCTGTTATTTGCGTGAGCACCGCCATTGACAATATTCATCATGGGGACCGGCAATTGCATACCGCCAGATCCACCAAAGTAACGATACAAAGGCAAGCCAGCTTCTTCTGCAGCAGCCCGCGCTACTGCCATAGAAACAGCCAAGGTTGCATTAGCACCTAAGCGCGCTTTGTTATGTGTCCCGTCTAGTTCGATCAAGGTGTGATCAAGGAATGCTTGTTCGCTAGCATCAAGACCTAGGATAGATTCAGCAATCTCAATATTAATATTTTGTACAGCCTTGAGAACGCCCTTACCCAAGTAACGCGCTTGATCCCCGTCACGTAGCTCAATCGCTTCCCGCGAACCAGTTGATGCACCTGAAGGCACTGCAGCTCGCCCCATCACACCCGATTCAAGCAAGACATCGCATTCCACTGTGGGGTTGCCGCGTGAATCTAAAACTTCTCTACCGATGATGTCAACAATGGCGCTCATGCACCTTCTCCTAAATTAAATGAATATGGGGTGTTATTTAAAGCTGTCTTCTAAAAATGATCCAGGCTTCTTCACAACAGAGTCAATTGCTACTAAAGACTCAAGTAATTCTTTCATGCGATTCAATGGCACAGCATTTGGGCCATCAGAAAGTGCTTTGGCTGGATCCGGGTGCGTCTCCATAAATAAACCACTGATGCCTACTGCAACAGCAGCACGTGCTAGAACGGGAACAAATTCGCGTTGGCCGCCACTGGTATTGCCTTGGCCACCAGGAAGTTGCACTGAATGCGTCGCATCAAACACAACTGGTGCTTTTGCTTCACGCAAAATAGCCAAACTACGCATATCAGAAACTAAGTTGTTGTAGCCAAATGAAGCGCCGCGCTCACAAACCATAAATTGATCTGGCAGATTGACTTCCTTGGCTGCTGCACGTGCTTTATCGATCACGTTAAGCATTTCATGGGGGGATAAAAATTGCCCCTTCTTGAAATTCACTGGCTTGCCACTTTGAGCGCAAGCGTGTATGAAATCCGTTTGCCTGCACAAGAAAGCTGGAGTCTGAAGCACATCCACTACTTTAGATACGGGCTCAATTTCACTAATGTCATGGATGTCGGTCAAGACCGGCACACCGATCTCGCGCTTCACCCGTGTCAGAATCTCCAAACCCTTTTCCATGCCCAAGCCACGGAAAGAAGTTCCAGAGGAGCGATTGGCTTTATCAAAAGAAGACTTATAGATAAATGGAATACCCAGTGCAGCGGTAATCTCTTTAAGCTCACCTGCGATATCCAAGGCAGACTGCTCAGACTCAATGACGCAAGGACCCGCAATCAAAAAGAAGCGATGGTCTAAGCCAGCATCAAAACCACATAACTTAAATGCACTCAAGTGTTTCTCCTAGGCAGCTTGTTTTTGAGTTACGGCTTGATGAACTAATGACGCCTCAATAAACGCAGAAAATAATGGGTGCCCATCACGTGGAGTTGAGGTGAACTCTGGATGAAACTGCACACCAAAGAACCAAGGGTGCATAGCACTTGGTAATTCCATCATTTCAGGCAATAACTCATTTGGAGTTCTAGCAGAAATAATAAGGCCAGACTTCTCAAGACGAGGAACATAAATATTATTGACTTCATAGCGATGACGGTGACGTTCATTTACCTCATTACCGTAGATCTCATGAGCTAATGTACCCGCCTTAACAGGACAGCGCTGTGAACCAAGGCGCATTGTTCCACCGAGATCAGAATCATTGCTACGCTTCTCAACCCGACCTTCGCGATCAACCCACTCTGTAATCAGAGCAACGACTGGATTTTCAGTCTCCGGGTCAAACTCAGTGCTGTTAGCCTGAATAATGTTGGCAACATGGCGCGCAAATTCGATCACAGCCAATTGCATGCCTAAACAAATACCTAGATATGGGATATTGTTTTCACGGGCATAACGAATGGCAGCAATCTTTCCTTCGGTACCGCGCTTACCAAATCCGCCTGGCACCAAAATGGCATCTAAATTTTGCAGGCAATCGATACCATCTTTTTCAATCACTTCAGAATCAATGTAGTTGATATTGACGCGAGTGTGATTATGAATTCCAGCATGACGCAAAGCTTCGATCAATGACTTATAAGATTCAGTTAACTCAACGTACTTACCAACCATGCCAATGGTGACATCATGTTGCGGGTTGGCTAACTCATAAACCAAGTTTGCCCAAACGGATAGATCAGCAGGTTTAGCCTCAATATCCAATTCGCGACAAATCAAGTCATCCATGCCTTGCGCTTGCAGCATTTCTGGAATCTTGTAGATAGTGTCAACATCCCAAACTGAGATTACTGCCTCTTCACGCACATTGGAGAAAAGAGAAATCTTAGCGCGCTCATCTTCTGGAATGGGACGATCTGCACGGCATAACAGTACAGTCGGCATGATGCCGATTTCACGTAACTTCTGTACTGAGTGTTGGGTAGGCTTCGTTTTTAATTCACCAGCGCTACTCAGATAAGGCACCAGAGTAAGGTGGATAAAGGCACAGCTATGCCTTGGAAGACGAATGCTCATTTGTCGAGCGGCCTCTAAAAATGGTAGCGACTCGATGTCACCAACAGTGCCGCCGATCTCACAAATTGCAATATCAGCCTGACCATCGTGACTTGCTTTAGCGCCCCGCTCTATAAAAGCCTGTATCTCATTCGTAATATGCGGAATTACCTGAACAGTTTTACCTAGATACTCGCCACGCCGTTCTTTACTGATAACAGACTCATAGATCTGTCCAGTTGTGAAGTTATTGCTCTTACGCATCTTCGCGGAAACAAAGCGCTCGTAGTGCCCAAGATCCAGGTCGGTTTCAGCGCCATCTTCGGTAACAAAGACTTCGCCATGTTGAAGCGGGCTCATTGTCCCTGGGTCAACATTGATATAAGGATCTAATTTTAGGAGGGTGACTTTCAGGCCGCGAGATTCGAGAATCGCGGCAAGCGAGGCAGCTGCGATTCCTTTCCCTAAAGAAGAAACCACACCACCAGTGACAAAAACGTATTTGGTCATCGCTTAAGCTCTGTTGGAAAAAGTAATTATAACGATAGCGACTGAATCATTAAAAATTCCTTAGATACTCAATGAATCAGGGTGCTGATGGCTATCATTTAGACAGTAGCCCTTTTTAGATTTGTATTTTTTGTAATGTGGAATGGTTTGCCCTCTCTAAAAATCGCCCTTGTATTTAAGTACACCCTTTTTTGGATGCCATTAAGCTCAACAACAATGCGTGGAATGTCTAAGTTGATGAGAAATTGCCTAAATTTTAAGCAATTAAGGATATTTTTGATGATTAAGTCTTATATAAGACATGAATTAGCAATTACAATAGACTGAAAAAGGGACACCCCCTGCTTAGTCATACTGTTGATAACACTCACCCAATAGGAAATACGATGCTAGAAGCCTACAACGCTCAAGTCGCCGAACGCGCAGCCCTGGGAATTCCAGCCCTCCCCTTGTCTAAAGATCAGACTGCTGAATTAGTAGGTTTGCTCAAAAATCCACCAAAGGGTACAGAGTCCGAATTAGTCGAGCTGATTACTCATCGAGTGCCCGCTGGTGTTGATGAGGCAGCGAAGGTAAAGGCGGAGTTTTTGGATGCCATCGCTAAAGGGACAGAGAAGTCCCCTTTGATTACACGTATTAAGGCAACTGAACTCTTGGGCACCATGCTGGGGGGTTACAACATTAAGCCTTTAGTCGAGTTGTTGTCAGATGCTGAGTGCGCGGAAGTTGCAGCAAATGAGCTAAAAAAGACTTTATTGATGTTTGACTACTTCCATGATGTTCAGGAATTGGCAGAAAAAGGCAATGCGCAGGCTAAGGCAGTGATGCAAAGCTGGGCAGATGCTGAATGGTTTACAAGTCGCACGGCTGTTCCAGAAAGCATGAAGCTCACCGTATTTAAAGTGACTGGTGAAACCAATACCGATGATCTGTCCCCTGCCCCTGATGCATGGAGCCGTCCAGATATTCCATTACACGCAACCATCATGTTGAAAAACCCACGTCCAGGCATTGAGCCAGATGAGGTTGGTGTGCGTGGTCCGATGAAACAAATTGAAGCTCTCCAGAAGAAAGGCAATCAAATTGCCTATGTGGGCGACGTAGTGGGAACTGGATCCTCACGTAAATCCGCAACGAACTCCGTGTTATGGTGGACCGGCAAAGATATTCCCTTTGTTCCAAACAAGCGCTTCGGCGGTGTTTGCTTAGGCAATAAGATCGCCCCGATCTTTTTTAACACGATGGAAGACGCTGGTGCATTGCCAGTAGAGCTCGATGTTTCTGATATGAATATGGGCGACGAAATTGAGCTTCGTCCATACGAAGGCAAGGCATTTAAAAACGGTAAAGAAATTGCTTCTTTCTCATTGAAGTCACCAGTCATTTTGGATGAAGTTCGTGCAGGCGGACGCATTCCTTTGATCGTTGGACGCGGCCTTACAGCTAAAGCACGTGCAGCCCTAGGTTTGCCGGCCTCAACAGAATTCCGTATTCCAGTTAGCCCACCTGATAACAAAAAAGGCTTTAGCTTGGCACAGAAGATGGTCGGTCGTGCGTGTGGCCTACCTGAGGGTCAAGGTGTTCGCCCAGGTACTTATTGTGAGCCACACATGACTACCGTAGGTTCACAAGACACTACTGGCCCAATGACCCGCGATGAATTAAAAGACCTTGCTTGCCTAGGCTTCTCCGCTGACTTAGTCATGCAATCTTTCTGTCACACCTCCGCTTATCCAAAGCCAGTAGACATTCGTACTCACCATGAATTACCAGCGTTTATGACCAACCGTGGTGGCGTTTCTTTACGCCCGGGTGATGGTGTGATTCATAGCTGGTTAAATCGTCTGCTCATGCCAGATACTTGTGGCACTGGTGGCGATAGCCATACTCGCTTTCCCATTGGGATCTCCTTCCCTGCCGGCTCTGGCTTAGTTGCTTTTGCTGCCGCCACTGGTGTAATGCCTTTGGATATGCCTGAGTCTGTATTGATACGCTTTAAGGGCAAGATGCAGCCCGGAATTACTTTGCGCGATATGGTCAATGCCATTCCTTTGTACGCAATCAAAAAAGGTTTACTAACGGTTGAAAAGCAAGGTAAAAAAAATATTTTCTCTGGCCGTATTTTAGAAATTGAAGGTTTGCCTGACCTGAAGGTTGAGCAAGCATTTGAATTATCAGACGCATCGGCTGAACGTTCTGCTGGCGGTTGTGCTGTTCAATTAAACAAAGAGCCAATTATTGAATACATGCGCTCCAACATCACTTTAATGAAGTGGATGATCGCCAATGGCTACGAAGATAAGCGCACCTTAGGTCGTCGCATCAAAGCAATGGAAGCTTGGATTGCTAAGCCTGAGTTGCTCAAGGCTGATGCTAATGCAGACTATGCTGAGATTATCGAAATCGATATGAGCGAGATTAAAGAGCCGATCTTGGCTTGTCCTAACGACCCAGATGATGTGAAGTTCTTATCCGAAGTCTCTGGCGAGAAAATCGACGAAGTATTTATCGGTTCTTGCATGACAAACATTGGTCACTTCCGCGCCGCAGGTCAGGTTCTTCAGGGCAAAAAAGACATGCCTACACGCCTATGGATTGCGCCACCAACTAAGATGGATCAAATGATTCTGACTGAAGAGGGTTACTACGGCATTCTGGGTGCTACTGGTGCTCGCATGGAAACTCCGGGTTGCTCACTCTGTATGGGTAACCAGGCGCAGATCCGTAAAGGCTCAACTGCAGTTTCTACCTCGACCCGTAATTTCCCGAATCGTTTAGGTATTGATACTCGAGTCTATCTAGCTTCTGCTGAGCTTTCAGCTGTTGCTGCACTCTTGGGTCGTCTGCCAACTCCGAAAGAGTATTTCGAGCAAGTGGAGTCCTTGAATGCTAAGTCTGGCGAAGTCTATAAGTACATGAACTTCGACAAGATTAAGTCATTTAGCGATGTTGCTGACACAGTCACAATTTAAGTCAAATCAACCCTGAATCTGAGGGCAACAAAAAAGGCGATCAACTGATCGCCTTTTTCCTTATCTAATTTTCCTTAGATGAAAAGCTTATTTTCTTGATGCGCATTTTCACGATTTAATCCAGATACCCAGGTATTGGTTGGTAAGTCCGTTTTTTGCATAATCAGCTTGGCGCGCTGTGAGACCTCTTTCCACTCGACATCGAGTTGTGGACCCTTGAAAGCGATTGCTACAAGATTGCAATCATGTGATTCCGGAAATAATAGCACTCGGTTATCAAATGCTTCACAAATGTTGTTGAGATTAATATTAAAACTCTTATGGCGAGAGAATAAATTCACTGTTAATACGCCAGGCGATTTGAGGATATCAAAACAGCCCTTATAAAAATCTAAGGAGCTCGCAGATGGGCCGTCACAAATTGCATCGTAGAGGTCTACTTGAACTGCATCAAAGTGATTTTGATATTTAGCGTTCTTCACAAACGCTTTTGCATCAAGCTGAAGAGTCTCAAGACGCCGATCATCAGACGGCGTGAAAAACATACTTCTAGCAGCAACAATCACGGCGGGATTAAGCTCGACGACCGTGGTCTTGACCGCGGGACAATAGCGATGTGCAAACTTAGTCAGGGCGCCGGTGCCAAGGCCAAGTTGAGCAATACGCATACCTGGCTTGGTCTCTAGAAACAATAACCAGGCCATCATCTGCTGGTTATATTCAAGATAAATCTCATCCGGGTCGCGGATGCGCATGGCACCTTGAATCAGCTCACTACCAAAATGCAAATAACGAATGCCACCACTTTCAGAAAACGTCACTGGCTCCATAGCCATGGATATATCTGACATTAAATTATTTGGTCCAGACTCTGGCATTACGGAACAGGCGCATCCAAGGACTCGCTCCATCGGGATTATCCAGCCATTTCTTTGGTGCCCAACTCATTTGTACGGACCTGAACACTCGCTCTGGATGCGGCATCATCACGGTAAATCGTCCATCCGGAGTAGTAACTCCTGTCAGGCCTCCAGGCGAACCATTCGGGTTCATTGGATAGATTTCGGTTGGGCTGCCTTGGTGATCTACAAATCGTAGTGCAGCCAATCCTTGTTTCTGCAAAACCTCTAAGTTACCCTGCTGGCTAAAATTTGCAAAACCTTCGCCATGCGCAATAGCAATCGGCAACTGACTACCTGTCATGCCTTGCGTAAAGATTGAAGGTGAAGCTATTACCTCAGCCATGACCAAGCGAGCTTCATATTGCTCAGACTGGTTGCGTGTGAATTTAGGCCAAGCTTGTGCACCTGGAATAATTCCAGCCAGATTGCTCATCATTTGGCAACCGTTACAAACGCCTAGCGCAAAGCTATCCTGGCGGCCAAAAAATGCAGTGAACTGATCACGTAATTGAGTGTTAAATAAAATAGTCTTAGCCCAACCTTCACCTGCACCCAATACATCTCCGTAGCTAAATCCACCGCAGGCAATCAGACCACGGAAATTATCTAACTTGGATTTACCAGAGAGTAAATCTGACATGTGCACGTCATAGCTATCAAAACCAGCCCAGCTCATAGCGTATGCCATCTCCACATGGGAGTTAACGCCCTGCTCTCGCAAAATAGCGACTTTAGGTCGCGCATTTTGATTAATGAATGGCGCCGTCACATCATCCGTAATATCAAACGTTAACTTGGGAGACATTCCTGTATCAGTAATATTATCAATTAGTGAAAACTCACTATCAGCACAGTCTGGGTTATCACGTAAGCGCGCAATCTGATAGCTGGTGTTAGACCACATCTTTTGAAGTACTTCACGTGGTTCTGCAAAAATATTCTTAGCATCACGCCAAATTTCAATGCGGCCATTAGTGTTTGGCTTTGCAATCACATGACTGTAAGCGCCGAGATTTAACTTTCGTAGAACGGCAAATACGGCATCACGATCTACTTTACGAATCTGAATCACCGCGCCAAGCTCTTCGTTAAATAGGGCGCGTATGGTCTGTTCATGACGTAGTCCAGAAACTTGCTCTGCCCAATTCTTAGCATCACCCCAATCAGCCTCTTGCCCAACATCTACAGCAATCATGTCGACATTGATGGAAATGCCAGTATGTGATGCAAAAGCCATTTCTGCGATACAGGCTAATAAACCACCATCAGAACGATCGTGATATGCCAGCAATTGATTATCTTTACGCAACTCAATGATTGCTGCGGCCAAAGCCTTGAGATCTTCTGGATGGTCTATGTTAGGGGCTGATTTACCAGATTGATTGAGTACTTGGGCCAGAATACTTCCAGCCATACGATTTTTACCGCGTCCCAAATCAATCAGAATTAATTCAGTATCTAAGGCTTCGCCAGACTCATCTTGGAGTTTGAGCAAAGGCGTTGTTGTTTTGCGAACGTCTTGAACTGCCGCAAAAGCAGAGATGATGAGTGAAACTGGGGAAACCACTTTTTTAGCTTGATCACCCTCTTGCCAAGCTGTTGCCATGGATAAGGAGTCTTTGCCAACCGGGATAGAAATTCCTAGCGCCGGACATAAATCCATACCAATCGCTTTAACTGAGTCATATAGCTTTGCGTCCTCACCAGGTGAGCCACAAGCGGCCATCCAGTTAGCAGAGAGCTTCACATCCTCTAAACGATGTATATCTGCAGCCAATAAATTAGTAATGGCTTCACCTACAGCCATTTTGGCGGCAGCTGGTGCATCGATCACGGCTAATGGAGTGCGCTCACCCATCGACATTACTTCACCGTGATAGCCCTTGTAATCCATTAAGGTAACAGCACAATCAGCCACAGGCACTTGCCAAGGACCTACAAAGGGGTCGCGCGCGTTAAGGCCACCGACGGTACGGTCACCGATGGTAATTAAGAATGACTTACTGGCAACCGTAGGCTGTTGTAAAACCCAAGCAATGCATTGCGCAAGATCAGCATCAGTAACATTTAATTCTTCAAATTTTTGAGTAACACGCTTTACATCTCGATGCATACGTGGAGGCTTCCCAAGTAACACCTCCATTGGCATATCAATTGGCATGGCAGCATCACTGCCAGCAACTGCTTTACTATCGCTTAATTGAAGTTGACGCTCTATGGTTGCTTCACCGACTACAGCAAATGGGCAGCGCTCCCGATCACATAAAGACTTGAAAAGCTCAAGATCTTTAGCTTCAATAGCCAGAACATAACGCTCTTGAGATTCATTGCACCAAATTTCTGCAGGGCTCATACCGCTTTCTTCTAGTGGCACCTTACGCAATTGAAATTGCGCACCCAATCCAGCTCCATCTGCAAGTTCAGGGAATGCATTAGATACACCGCCAGCGCCAACGTCATGAATCGAAACAATTGGGTTCTTTGTGCCCATGGCAATGCAAGAGTTAATCACCTCTTGCGCGCGACGTTCCATTTCTGGATTACCGCGCTGGACTGAATCAAAATCCAAATCTGCAGTATTGGTACCAGTTGCAACAGAACTACCTGTTGCGCCACCCATACCAATACGCATGCCAGGACCACCTAATTGGATAAACAAGTGCCCTGCTTTAATTTGTTTCTTTACTGTATGAATAGAATCGATGCTACCAATGCCACCCGCAATCATGATGGGCTTGTGATAACCGCGACGAACACCCTCCAAGGTTTGCTCGAATACACGGAAATAACCACCCAAAATAGGACGTCCGAATTCATTATTAAATGCAGCGCCACCCAATGGACCATCAATCATAATTTGGAGTGGTGTAGCGATACGCTCAGGCTTGCCGTATTTCTCAGCTTCCCATGGTAAATCGGTGCCCGGAATATTGAGGTTGGATACAGTAAAACCAGTCAGACCTGCTTTAGGGCGTCCACCTACACCTGTTGCACCCTCATCTCGAATCTCACCACCAGCACCAGTAGAAGCGCCTTGGTAAGGTGCAATTGCTGTAGGGTGGTTATGCGTCTCCACCTTCATCAAGGTGTGCACAAGGCGCATGTCTTTTTCGTAACGACGATCCTGACCTTTGGCTGACCATGTTTCTGATTCAGCTCCCACCATTACCGCTGAGTTATCCGAGTAGGCAACGATAGTACCTTCAGGCTGAAGTTGATGCGTATTGCGAATCATCGCAAAGAGGGATTTTTCCTGACCATCTCCATCAATCGTCCAACTGGAATTAAATATCTTATGACGGCAATGCTCGCTGTTCGCCTGGGCAAACATAATCAATTCAACATCACTTGGATTACGTTCTAAGCGTATAAAGTTTTCAACTAGATAAAGCACTTCATCTTCAGACAGAGCAAGGCCTAGATCTTGATTGGCTTTATCTAGTGCCGCTCTACCCTCAGCAAGCACGGGGATACGAACAAAAGGTTTATCGGGAAGAGATTGGTACAAAGCGCTTGCTTCATTGATATCGCCAATAACAGCTTCCGTCATCCGATCATGAAGAGCAGCTAGTACGAGCTGATCTTGTTGCGCATTGAGCGATTTTTTACTTTGCCACGCATATTGAACACCACGTTCAATGCGTAAAATGTGAAGGCCACACTGACGAGCGATATCCGTAGCTTTACTAGCCCATGGAGAAACGGTACCGAAGCGGGGAATCGAAATCGTAGATTGTTTGTCAGCAGACTTAGTGAATATAGAGCCACTACTCTCCATTTTTGATACGAAAGGTTGGCTGTAAGTCAGTAGACTTTCGAGCACCTCTCTGTCTTTGGCATTGAGCTCAGACTCAGACCAAATGAAATGAAGGTATTGAGCCTCTATGGACTCAAGTTGAATTCCTTGGGCTGTGAGCGAGGCTAAAAGTCGCTGTTGGCGGAAGGCAGAAAGGGCATTTGCCCCGGGCAAGCAACAGAATGATGACATGCCAAGATTATAAGGTTTTGATTAAGCTAATCGTCCGCCATGCAGGTTCAATTGACGTCCACACCGAGCAGCCAAGGCTGGATCATGAGTGACCAAAACAAGCGTTGAGGAATTCTCCCGATTTAGTTCAAAAAGAAGCTCAATCACCCTATTTCCACTGGCCTCATCTAGGCTTCCGGTGGGCTCATCAGCAAATAGGATAGCCGGCTTATTAATAAAAGCTCGTGCCAGCGCCACACGCTGCTGCTCTCCACCAGAAAGGGTTTTAGGGAAGTGATTAGCCCTGAGAGTTAAGCCGACTTTTTCTAGCCATTCTAGGGCGGACAGTCGTGCTTCGGCCTGGGATTTCCCAGCAATCTCCAACGGGAGCATCACATTCTCAAGGGCAGTCAAGTGGGGTAAGAGCTGAAAGGATTGAAAGACAAAGCCAACCAACTGACCACGTAAACGTGCCCTGCCATCCTCATCAAGCAAGTTCAAGTTTTGCCCCATAAGGTCAATTTGCCCCGCGCTTGGCAGGTCTAGTCCAGCCAGCAGGCTTAATAAAGTACTTTTTCCAGAGCCCGAGGCCCCAACAATGGCTACGCTTTCGCCTTGCTCTATTTGAAAGCTCAGGTCGTGCAAAATACTCAAGTTGCCATCAGCCGTATTTACCTGCTTGCTTACCCGATCGGCAACAATGGAATTAGACTGTTTGTTCATGTGAAAAATTTTCAAGAATGGAAAAATGCAAAATCAGCTTTTAATCGCCAATAAACTCATTACAGGTCTATTTTGCCTCTTAATGAGTATTTGTTCTTGGGCTCAAGTAAAGCCTGTCATTCTGGTATTGGGCGATAGTCTTTCAGCTGAATATGGTCTACCGCGTGGCACCGGCTGGGTGACCCTGCTTGAGGGGGAACTTGCAAAAGAGAAAAGTCCTTGGAGCGTATTTAATGCCAGCATTAGTGGTGAGACTAGCTCCGGTGGACTAACCCGCCTTCCAGCCCTCTTGAGTCAAAAAAATCCGGGGATTGTCCTGATCGAGTTAGGTGCTAACGATGCCTTACGTGGCTTACCTGTAAATCAAACTGAAGCCAATATGCGTCAGATGATTCAGATGAGTAAAAAATCAGGCGCCAAGGTTTTACTCTGTGGCATTCAGATTCCTACAAACTATGGCCAAACCTATACCAAGCAATTTAAACAGCTCTATCCTCAAATAGCGAATCAAGAGCGAGTAGAGTTGCTGCCTTTCTTCTTAGAGGGTGTTGCTACTAAACCAGAGTTATTCCAAGCGGATCGACTGCACCCCAATGTAGATGCACAAAGCATTATCTTTAAAAACGTATGGGACTCAATGGCCCCATACAGTAACTTGCTAAAAAAACTACCCTAGCTTAACTTCCCGCACTTCCAGCGCTTGCTTGCTTCAGCGGGTTAACGATCTTAATGCCAGCGCTATTGCGCCAGTAGTCCATAAAGCCTGCAAATTCGGACTGCGCAGCCAATGCCTGGATCTGTTGTGCTTGCGCTTTTTGAACCTTGGCATCCACCGTTGATGGTTGACGAACCTGATCAATGCGATAAATCGTACTGCCAACACCAGGATTCGTAACCGAAACAATCGCCGGTAGCTTAGCTTCATTTACGGACATAACTTGATCCATGGACGAGCCTACTAAACTTCCAGGCTTATTACGTGAAATCCAGATAGCACTACTGAAGCCAGCAACATTCTTAGGATCCTTTTCAAGAGCAGCTAATTTTTCACTAGCTGCAGCAATTGCTAGCTTCTCTGCAGCAACTTGGCTCACTTGACGTTTCACTTCTGCCACAACATCCTTAAAAGGCAAAACTTGCGCTGGGTATAAAGTTACTACACGTGCGGATACAAATACACCAGGTGCTATTTGCACAGCCTCGGTGTTACGCTTATTTTTCAGAGCCTCATCACCATAGAGTGACTGAATTACTTTGGCATTGGCTAAAGGATGGTCCCTAGACACACCAGCTGCACCACCTCGAGTAACACCCTTCTGAGTTTGGATGCTGAGCTTCAATTTGTCTGCAGCCGGCTTTAAGCTATCGGACTGGTCATAAGTGATATTGGCAAACTGATCTGCTTTTTCATTAAAGGCTTTGGAATCCTCTTTCGGATCCGCCTTTAGTACGATGTATTCAACATCCATATATTCAGGACGCTCAAATAACTTAGCATTGGCCTCATAGAAAGCCTGCAACTCTTGTGCGCTTGGATTTACTTTAGCTAAATAATCTTTAGCATTAAACTGCAAAGTCTGAACCTGTCTTTCAGTCTCATATAAAGATGAAACGATCTCAGATAATTTTGGGCTAGCCAACTCTGTTCTAGCAACTGAATTAACTAACTGTTGAATTTTTAAATCAAAACTTTGGCCAGCATAAAACTGCTCTTCATTCATACCGTTGCTAGCAAGTAACTGTTTGAAACGCACATCATCAAATGTACCGTCTTGGCGATATAAAGCACGAATCTGCGGAATCTTTTGCAAACTATTGACGAGCTCTTGCTTGCCTACCTGCAGGCGGAGGTCGCTGACCGCAAAACCGAGGATGCGTTGTTGTAGTAACTCATTTAAGATCGCCTGGCGGAAAGGCAGGCTTTGAGCGATCTGCGCATTGCCACCAACACGCTCAGCTTGACGTTTTGCAGCAGCATCAACTTCTTGCGCAGTAATAGGCTTGCCGTTGACCTTCACAATGTCGGTTTCTTTATCCATGAAACTGGAGTAACTCGAAATACCAAACATGGCGAACGATGGAACGATAAATAACATCAAAACAAACTGCAGAACTCTTTGGTGTTTACGGACTGAATCAAACATGAATTAATCGCTCGAAAATAAAATTAATAACACGAGTGTACTAGGCGGAAGGTCTAGAAGAAACTAGGAAGCCTGTTGAAGTGAAAAACAAATCCAAATGGGAAACTGGTGGGCGCTGACGGGATCGAACCGCCGACATTCTGCGTGTAAGGCAGACGCTCTACCATCTGAGCTAAGCGCCCCTAATTAATACAGACGAGATTGTAACCTAGTGTGAGAGTAAAAGAGGGATTCCTTAGCAAATTGGGCTGCAATAAACCACTCAATCTGACTAAAAATCCCTCATATATCCAATGACATCAATGCTTCAAGACCTCTCCAGAAGAAATCTTTTCATTAGCTTTACTAGCTTCAGCAACCTTTTTGGCAAGCTCTTCTGGCGTTGGATCCGACAAAGCAACTGGTTTTCTCTCTAAAGCCAACTCCAAAACTTTATCAATCCATCGCACCGGCACGATCTCAATAGCATTCTTAACGTTGTCAGGAATATCAATTAAGTCTTTAACATTTTCTTCTGGAATCAAAGCCAACTTGATGCCACCACGATGCGCTGCCAATAGCTTCTCTTTTAAGCCGCCAATCGGAAGCACCTCACCACGCAAAGTAATCTCACCTGTCATTGCTACATCTGAGCGGATTGGAATGCCTGTAAATACAGATACCAAGGCAGTGGTGATGGCGATACCAGCTGACGGACCATCTTTCGGGGTCGCACCATCAGGGAAGTGAATATGAATATCCTTCTTCTCGAATGCTTCATCAGTAATGCCAAGCGCTCTTGCTCGTGAGCGAACCACCGTTTTTGCCGCTTCTACAGATTCCTTCATGACATCGCCAATGGAGCCTGTACGAGTAATGACTCCCTTACCCGGCATCACTGCTGCTTCGATGGTAAGCAGATCGCCACCAACTTCAGTCCAAGCTAGGCCGGTGACTTGGCCAACTTGATTCTCTTTTGCGGCAAGACCAAAGTCATACATCTTCACGGACAGGAACTTCTCAAGATTGTCAGCATTCACCGTGACTGGAGCAGCCTCTTTTTTTAGGAGCAGCAATTTCACTACTTTACGGCAAATCTTGCTGATTTCTCGCTCTAAGGAGCGAACACCGGCTTCACGAGTGTAATAACGAATCATGCTGCGCACAGCAGATTCCTCAATCTTCAACTCATCTTTCTTGAGACCATTATTTTTAATCTGTTTAGGGATTAAATAATTGGTAGCAATGCTGGTCTTCTCATCTTCCGTATAACCAGCAAGACGAATAATTTCCAAGCGATCCAATAATGGGCCAGGAATATTCAATGAGTTCGATGTAGCAACAAACATCACATCCGAGAGATCAAAATCAACTTCAACATAGTGATCTTGGAATGTGTGATTCTGCTCAGGATCTAAGACCTCTAGCAAGGCACTAGCAGGATCTCCGCGGAAATCCATACCCATCTTGTCAACTTCGTCCAAGAGAAATAAAGGGTTACGTACACCCACTTTAGTCAGGCTAGACAGAATCTTGCCTGGCATAGAACCAATGTAGGTACGGCGGTGTCCCCGAATTTCAGATTCGTCGCGAACACCACCTAATGCCATACGCACAAACTTACGGTTGGTTGCGCGAGCAATAGATTGACCCAAGGAAGTTTTACCAACACCCGGTGGGCCAACTAAACAGAGGATTGGCGCCTTAACACGATCAACTCTCTGTTGAACCGCGAGATACTCCAAAATACGCTCTTTAACTTTATCAAGTCCGTAGTGATCTTCGTCCAATACTTTTTCAGCATTGGTCAAATCATTATTGATCTTGGTTTTCTTCTTCCACGGCAGCGTCACCAAGGTGTCAATGAAGTTTCGAATCACTGTAGCCTCTGCAGACATTGGAGACATCAGCTTCAATTTCTTGAGCTCAGACTCAGCCTTCTTTAATGCTTCTTTAGGCATGCGAGCAGCTTTAATGCGCTTCTCGAGCTCCTCAAGATCAGCGCCCTCCTCACCCTCACCTAATTCTTTTTGAATAGCTTTAACTTGTTCATTCAAGTAGTACTCGCGCTGACTCTTTTCCATCTGACGCTTTACACGTCCACGAATTCGCTTCTCAACTTGCAAGATATCGATCTCACTTTCAAGATCAGCAAGAAGACTTTCCAGTCTTTGCACTACATCAGACATCTCTAGCAAACGTTGCTTTTGCTCAAGTTTGACTGGCAAATGTGCACAAATAGTATCTGCCAAACGACTTGGATCATCAATGCCGCCCAGCGAGGAAAGAATTTCTTGAGGGACTTTTTTGTTCAACTTCACGTACTGATCAAACTGAGCCATGATGGCGCGACGTAATGCCTCAGTCTCATGAGCATCCAATGAGGACATTGGTGTTGGAGTAGCTTCGCAAGAGAAATAGCCTTGGCTATCTTCTACTTGGGTGACTTCAGCGCGTTGAACGCCCTCTACTAATACCTTGACAGTACCGTCGGGTAGTTTAAGCATCTGCAGAATATTGGCAATGCAACCAACGTCGTAGAGGTCTTCTACGCTAGGCTCATCTTTCGCAGCAGTCTTTTGCGCGACTAAAAGTACATTCTTGCCAGTCTCCATGGCAGCTTCTAGCGCTTTGATGGATTTTGGTCGCCCCACAAACAATGGAATCACCATGTGAGGAAATACCACTACATCCCTTAATGGGAGCAATGGCAGTTGGATAGGTTCAGAGGGTAGTAATAAGTGGCCAGACATAGGGCAATTCCTCCAAAATAGTCGTTCCGTAAAAATCTCTAAAAAATGCCGCACCACTAAATACAGACATTATTTAGGAACAGGATACTACCTATGTGGGTGCCGACAAGCGAAAAACAAGGGGGAAATGTGCAAAAAGTGAGCAAAAAACTACTGAAAACAGCAAAAAGTAGCAAAAATTAGGCTTTTTTACTCAATTCTGTAGATTCTTCAGCTTGCTTGTAGACCAAAATGGGCTTACCACCCTCAGCAATGGCGCTTTCATCAATGACAACCTTTTGAACATTCTTCAAAGATGGCAGGTCATACATCACATCCATGAGGGATCCCTCAAGAATAGATCGTAGGCCACGAGCACCAGTCTTGCGGGCAATTGCTTTTAAGGCAATGGCTGAGAGTGCTGCTGGACGAACCTCAAGCTCAGAGCCTTCCATCGTTAATAGCGCCTGGTACTGCTTAACTAAGGCGTTCTTAGGCTCAGTCAAAATCTGGATCAAAGCGGCTTCATCAAGTTGCATCAAAGTAGCTACTACCGGCAAGCGACCAATCAATTCAGGAATGAGGCCGAATTTAATGAGATCTTCCGGCTCCACTTCGATTAAGAGGTCGCTAATGCCGCGATCATCTTTACCTGGAACAGTTGCATTAAATCCGATGCCGGTCTGCGCAGTACGCTGCTGAATGACCTTCTCGAGACCATCAAATGCGCCACCGCAGATAAACAAAATATTAGTGGTGTCGACTTGTAAGAAATCTTGGTTTGGGTGCTTACGTCCACCTTGAGGTGGCACAGAGGCCATAGTGCCCTCAACAAGCTTTAGCAGCGCTTGTTGAACACCTTCACCCGATACATCACGAGTAATGGATGGATTATCTGATTTACGAGAGATCTTATCTATCTCATCGATATAAACAATGCCACGCTGCGCTTTTTCTACGTTATAGTCGCAAGCCTGTAACAACTTCTGAATAATATTCTCTACGTCCTCACCTACATAACCAGCTTCGGTCAAGGTGGTTGCATCAGCCATCACAAAAGGTACGTCCAACATACGCGCTAAAGTCTGGGCTAATAGTGTTTTACCAGAGCCAGTTGGGCCGATCAGCAAGATGTTGCTCTTAGCTAATTCGACACCGTCAACCATAGCTTTAGCAGGAAGCTTAGACTCTTTTTTATCAGCAGTCTCTACAGATTTACCGTCTTTATCCAGCTTCTCTTTTTTTGGCTTTGGTAAATACTGCAAGCGTTTGTAATGGTTGTAAACCGCTACCGCTAGAGTCTTCTTAGCATGCTCTTGGCCAATCACATACTGATCGAGGTTCTCGCGAATCTGATGGGGCGTTGGTAAAGAATCATCACCTTCAAGCTTAGGCAGCTTTGATAATTCTTCTTGAATAATGTCTGTACAGAGGTCAATACACTCATCACAAATAAATACCGATGGACCAGCAATCAGCTTTTTAACTTCGTGCTGGCTCTTGCCGCAAAATGAGCAATACAGAACTTTGTCTGCGCTAGTGGTGTTCTTAATATCGCTCAAAATGGCTGTCTAAAAATGAAATTTGAATTAAGGACGCTTATCAATGACTTTATCGATCAAGCCATACTCTTGGGCCTGGTCTGCAGACATAAAGTTATCGCGATCAGTATCTTTGGCAATTGTTTCAATCGTTTGACCTGTGCGATCAGACAAAATCTTATTCAAGCGCTCACGTAAATAAAGAATTTCACGAGCTTGAATCTCAATATCTGAAGCTTGGCCACGCGCACCGCCTAATGGCTGATGAATCATCACGCGTGAATTCGGTAAGGCGTAGCGCTTACCCTTCTCGCCAGCACATAATAAGAATGCACCCATGCTTGCAGCCATGCCCATACACAAAGTGCTGACGTGTGGCTTAATGAATTGCATGGTGTCATAAATTGCTAAACCAGCTGAAACAGAACCGCCAGGAGAGTTGATGTACAGAGAAATTTCTTTATCTGGGTTCTCGCTCTCGAGAAATAACAGCTGTGCAATAACTAAATTTGCAGATTGATCATTTACTTCGCCAACTAAGAAAACAACACGCTCTTTAAGTAAACGAGAGTAAATGTCATAGGCTCTCTCACCTCGACCAGAGGTTTCAATGACCATTGGAACTAAACCCAAAGCTTTGGGCTCTATATTCTCAGACTGGAAATGATTCTGGTTCATATGATCAGACCTTTATTAAATAAATGCATAAGCTAAGTTAGGCTTAGCTCAGTTTACTGAGTTCTTCGAAAGTAACAGCTTTGTCAATCACTTTAGCCTGCGAAGTGAAAAACTTGATTACGTTATCCTCAAGCACTACATTCTCAACATCTTTGAGGCGGCTAGGGTTGCTGTAGAACCAACGTACCACTTCTTTTGGATCTTCGTAAGTAGCAGCTTGCTCATCAATTTCCGCTTTGATTTGATCCGCAGTAGCAGCCAAATTCTGCTGCTTCACCAAATCGCTCAAAATCAATCCAAGGCGAACACGCTTCATGGCTTGCTCAGCAAACATCTCAGCAGGAATCGGTGCGTCCTTAGCATTTGGAACACCACGCTGCATTAAGTCTTGACGTGCAGACTCAACCAAACGCTCTTGCTCTTGAGCAACCAAAGATTTTGGTGTATCGAGTTCGCAAATGCTATTGAGCTTCTCCATTACTTCGCCCTTTAACAAGGTAGTAATGCGACGCTTAGTTTCACGATCTAAATTTTCTTTTATTTCTTCACGCATCTTCGCAACGCCACCATCGGCAACGCCTAGAGACAATGCAAACGCATCGTCAATTACAGGGAGGTGCGCCCAATTGACTGACTTTACAGTAATGGTGAAATCAGCAGTTTTACCGGCAACATCTTTGCCGTGGTAGTCCGCTGGAAAGCTTAATGGGAAAGTTTTACTATCACCTGCTTTAAGGCCCAATGTAGCGGCTTCGAATTCTGGGAGCATGCGGCCTTCGCCGAGAACATATTCAAAATTTTCTGCTTTACCACCAGCAAATTCAACACCATCGATCTTGCCAACAAAATCAATAATCACTTGGTCGCCAGCTTGCGCTGCTGTATTTGCACCGCCATCGCCATGATCACCAGCATCGCCGCGCGGATGGTAATGCACTTGCTGCTTGCGCAATACATCCAGCGCACGATCAATCTCGGCATCGGAGATATCCGTTGTGTACTTAGTTACCTCTGCTTTACTGAAATCGCCAATCTTCACTTCTGGCAATACTTCAAAGTAAGCATCAAACACGATTTTGTCCGCATCTAATTCTGATTTTGGATCGAGGCGAGGTTGACCAGCCAATTGAATTTTTTCTTTTTGAGCTAGCTCATAGAACAGTTCAGAGGCTTTATCGAACTGGAGCTCAAAATCCACCTGCATGCCGTATTGCTTTTCAACCATGGTCTTAGGCACTTTGCCTGGACGGAAGCCTGGGGCCTTCATGGTTTTACCCAATTTAGCTAAACGGTCATCTCTCGCCTTAGCCAAATCGGCACGGGCGAACTCTAAGGTCACTTTGCGGTCTAACTGACCTAAATTTTCTATCTGCACAGCCATTCTCGTCTCTTAATTGAAAATCGGATTATGTGAAGCCCAAGCCAAGTAGCTATCTTGTGGTGCGAGGAGGGGGACTCGAACCCCCACACCATTGCTGGCGTCAGGACCTAAACCTGGTGCGTCTACCAATTTCGCCATCCTCGCGCGAATTCCGCAAACACTACCGAGCTGAAGCTTCACTCTAAAGACCGTAATTCTACAATGCTTAGCGGTTTTGGAGGATATTTAGACCTTGTAGAGCAAAGCCACTGCATGGACTGCTATGCCCTCACCCCTGCCAAGGTGCCCAAGGGATTCATTGGTTTTAGCTTTGAGGTTGACATGGCTGGGCGTAACCAGCAAATCTGCTGCGATATTGCGAACCATTTCCGGTAAGAAAGTAGCTAATTTGGGTTTTTGGCAAATAATCGTTGCATCCACATTGCCTAAATGAAACCCAGCTGCTTGGATCTTTTGCAAAGCTGCTCTGAGCAAAATACGGCTATCCATATCCTTAAACTGGGGATCTGTATCGGGAAACAGCTGGCCAATATCATTCAAGCCTGCAGCGCCAAGCAATGCATCCGTTAAGGCGTGCAATAAGGCATCCGCATCCGAATGCCCTAACAAACCTTTGTCACTTGGGACATGAACCCCACCGAGGATGAGCTTACGACCCTCAACTAGAGCATGGACGTCGTAGCCTTGGCCGACTCGAAATTGAGGAATATGGGGTGCACTTGATGTCATGGGGTTGTGGATGTTCTCTTGAGGCTTATTTAACGGAGGTTTGCAAGATGGTTTGCATCAAATCCCAATCTGCTGGGTGGGTTACTTTGAAGTTACTAGTCGCACCTTCAATTAATAAGGGGTTTTTGCCAGCAAGCTCGATGGCGCTGGCCTCATCAGTAATATCCGCCTCCAAGCGAATCCCTTCTTCAATAGCATCGTGTAGATCTCTTAAACCAAACATCTGTGGGGTTTGAGCCTGCCATAGGTGATCTCGAGATATCGTCTTCGTAGCTCTGTTGAGATTGCCAGCAATTGCGGAATTAGCTTCAGCCATCTTGAGGGTGTCAGCTAGCGGCATTGCTAATAAGCCGCCCTCACCCGCTTGCATTACAGCAAGAATGAGTTTTTGTATGAGTTTAGGTGTGATTCCCGGTCTAGCGGCATCATGCACCAAAACCCAATCGCTCTCAGAAATACCTGCTTTGAGCATCACCGCCAAAGTATTTCGGACTGTTTCTTGGCGGCTTGGTCCGCCGCTCGGAGTGAACCGAATCAAGGGGGATTTACTGGAAAGCTCACCTAAGATGGGGTTATCAATAAAACTCGGGCTGACACCCACCCAAATGGAGGCAATCTGGGGAGTGTTAACAAAAGCATCTAAGGCGTAAGCCAGCATCGGCTTTCCTGCCAGCTCCTGAAACTGCTTTGGCAAAGCTCCTCCAAGCCGAGACCCGGTCCCTGCCGTAGGTAAGAGGGCATGGCATTGGGGTACAGACGGTAAAGTTTGATTTCCAGTGGGCATGCCTGATTCTATAATGAGCGCAGATGTCTGATGCATTAAAACTAGCACCCCCCATACCTGCGCCGCGGGCTGGGCAGCGCTTTACCTTTTCAGGCCTAGTTGGCTCGTCAGATGCAGCACTCATCGCCCAGTCGGCTCTTCGGTATCGCTCAGAGTTCTCAGTCATGGTCATTTTCTGTGCCCAGGCACAGGAGGCTCAGCGGCTTTTGGAAGAAATTCCTGCTTTTGCGCCGCAACTCAAAACACGCCTGCTGCCTGACTGGGAAATCCTGCCCTATGACCATTTCTCGCCACACCAGGATTTGGTTTCAGAGCGCTTAGCCACTCTGTATGAATTGCTTAACGGTAGTTGCGACATTGTTCTGGTTCCAATTACTACAGCATTACAAAGACTTGGGCCGCCAAACTTTTTATCTGGTCACACCTTCTTTTTTAGGCAGGGTGACAAGCTTAATGAAGCCGCACTGAAACTGCAGTTACAGCAGGCCGGCTACGATCCCGTAAGCTCAGTAATGCGCCCAGGTGAATACAGCATTCGTGGTGGCTTGATTGATTTATTTCCAATGGGATCCAGCTTGCCTTATCGACTCGATCTTTTTGGTGATGAGATTGAGCAAATCAGAGCTTTTGATCCTGATACCCAACGCAGCCTCTATCCAGTAAAAGAAGTTCGCTTATTGCCGGGTCACGAATTTCCATTTGACGATGCTTCTCGTACCGCATTTCGGGGGCGCTGGCGCGAAGTATTTGAAGGTGATCCAACACGGTGCTCAATTTACAAAGATGCCAACCTCGGAATTCCTAGTGCAGGTATTGAATCTTATCTACCCCTTTTCTTTGAAGAGTCATCGACAGTTTTTGATTACTTTCCCCGCTCAGGCGATCCCGTTTGGGCGGTGACTATCGGCGATGTTGAAGAATCTATCAAGGGTTTTTGGAAAGATACGCTCTCTCGATATGAATTCTTAAAGCATGATCTTGATCGCCCTATTCTGCCGCCAGCAGAATTATTTCTAGACGCAGATCAATTCTTTACAGCAGCCAAGCCACATGCGCGATTAACGTTGAATAAAGAGGCGGATAAAGAAACCAAAGAGTCTCCACAATTTTTAGCCGTTCCCGATCTATCTGTCCATCGGCGGGACACTGACCCCATTAATCGAATGCGGACTTTGGTTTCTCAAGAAAAAGTGCGTGTACTCATTTGCAGCGATAGCAATGGTCGTAAAGAATCAATTCGTCAACTCTTTGAAGAGAGTAATTCTGTAGCAGGTCAACATGGCAAGCCACTTTATCCACTAAAGCCAGAAGGCTTTGAAGGCGTCTCCGATTTTATAAAGAGCGATGCTCTATTTGGTCTGGTAACAGCACAACTATTCAATGGCTTTACCTGGCTTGCTGAAAACTTGATTATCGTAACGGAGGCAGAGCTGTTTACAGCTACTGCTCGTCAAAGACGCAAGGGCAAGGAGAGTGAGAGCGCCGATCCAGATATGCTCTTTAAAGATTTATCTGAGCTCAAAATCGGTGATCCGGTTGTACACTCTGAACATGGGATCGGTCGCTATCAAGGTTTAGTACTTCTGAATTTAGCGCACCCAAAAGAAGAGCCCATTTTTGAAGAGTTTTTGCACTTGGTATACGCCAAGGATGCTACTCTTTACGTGCCAGTTCAACAACTACAAATGGTGACCCGTTATGCAGGCTCTGATCCTGATTCAGCACCATTGCATCAGTTAGGCTCGGGTCAGTGGGATAAAGCAAGACGTAAGGCCGCTCAACAAATACGCGATACCGCAGCTGAACTTTTAAATCTATATGCCGCTAGAGCCATTCGTAAAGGCCATGCTTTTGAATTCTCAGCCCATGATTACGCTGCGTTTGCAGAAAGCTTTGGCTTTGAAGAAACACCCGATCAAGCTAATGCCATTGCGGCAGTCATTGGGGATATGACCAGTGGTACACCTATGGATAGGCTGGTGTGTGGTGATGTGGGCTTTGGTAAAACAGAGGTCGCCCTACGCGCTAGTTTTGTTGCGGTCATGGGCGGCAAGCAAGTGGCCATCCTGGCGCCAACTACCCTACTCGCTGAACAACATGTCGCAACCTGGAAAGATCGCTTTGCTGATTGGCCTGTGCGCGTCGTTGAGCTCTCCCGTTTCAGAACAACCAAAGAAATTAATGCTGCCTTAGAGGCCATTGGCAAGGGCGAAGCTGACATCATTATCGGAACCCACAAGCTACTATCTAAGGAAACTCAGTTTGCCAATCTAGGCTTAGTGATTGTGGATGAGGAGCATCGCTTTGGTGTCCGTCAAAAAGATGCGCTCAAAGCATTGCGTGCTGAAGTAGATATCCTGACTTTAACGGCCACCCCCATTCCACGAACTCTTGGTATGGCAATGGAGGGTTTGCGGGAGTTCTCAGTCATAGCAACTGCTCCACAGAAGCGCTTGGCCATCAAAACCTTTGTACGACGAGAAGGTGATGGCGTGATTCGTGAAGCGGTCCTTCGAGAAATTAAACGTGGTGGACAAGTCTACTTCTTGCATAACGAAGTCGAAACCATTCAAAATCGTAAACACGCATTACAAGAACTCATTCCAGAAGCACGCATTTGCGTCGCGCACGGTCAAATGCACGAACGTGAGTTGGAATCAGTTATGCGTGATTTTGTGACCCAGCGTACTAATATATTGTTATGCACTACTATTATTGAAACCGGTATTGATGTGCCGACTGCCAATACCATCATCATGCATCGTGCTGATAAATTTGGTTTGGCACAGTTACATCAATTGCGCGGACGTGTTGGACGATCGCATCATCAGGCATATGCCTATTTACTGGTGCCAGATCCTGAGGCACTCAGCAAGCAAGCGCAACTACGTTTAAATGCCATTCAAGCAATGGAAGAGCTCGGCTCTGGTTTTTATTTGGCAATGCACGATTTAGAGATTCGTGGTGCCGGTGAGGTCCTAGGAGATAAGCAGTCCGGTGAGATTCATGAGATTGGATTTCAGCTTTATACCGAGATGCTTAACCGCGCAGTCAAATCACTGCGCAGCGGTAAAGAGCCGGATCTCTTGTCTCCACTCCAAGCGACAACCGATGTCAATTTAGGTGTACCAGCTCTCTTTCCAAATGACTACTGTCCCGATGTTCACGAACGACTTTCCATGTATAAGCGCTTTGCTGGTACAAACGACTTCTCTGAACTCATGGGATTGCGCGAGGAACTAGTGGATCGCTATGGTGATTTGCCTGATCAGGCTAAATCTCTTTATGAAACTCATCGCTTACGCCTAGAGATGGCCAGCTTTGGAATTAAGAAGATTGATGCAAGCCCATTATCGATACAGATTCAATTCATCCCCAATCCGCCAATTGACCCGATGAAGATTATTCAATTGATCCAATCATCAAAATACATACAGCTGAACGGCCAAGATAAATTAAAAATTCTTCCCCAGAAAGAGAAGGATTTTGAGAAACTAGAGCAACGTTTAGAGCATATTCGGAAAATTCTCAGAAGTCTGAATTCATCTGCCATGCTCAATACTGCTCAGGCTAATTAATTACTGTTTACCCAACATCTATGTCTAGTCAACTCACACTTGTCGCCCTTGCTAATACTGCGATCCCTACAGAATTAACCACTGCATTCATTGAGCATGCAAAAGTCTTGGGTATTTCGATTTCTAAGGAAAGTACAGAGCATGCGCACTCGAAGTACTTCACTGCTCGCTGGTCTTGCACTCAAGCTTTAACAGCAGAAGCTAGGGTTGTCATGCGAAATATTGCTGGCGAGCATGATGTAGATTTAGCTTTTCTATCACCAGGATTTAAGCCGGATGAGGTGAAAGTGCTGGCCATGGATATGGACTCCACTCTCATCAACATTGAGTGCATCGATGAGATTGCTGACTTTGCTGGCAAGAAATTAGCCGTTTCAGAAATCACTGAAGCCACCATGCGTGGCGAGATCAAAGACTTTAAAGATAGTTTACGTAGACGCGTTGCTCTTTTAGCCGGTGTGTCTGCTGATGTACTTGATTCGGTATACAAAGAACGTTTACGCCCTAACCCTGGCGCCGCTCAATTACTTGCCGGAGCAAATGCTAGAGGGTTGCATACGCTTCTTGTTTCCGGTGGCTTTACCTTCTTCACTGCAAAGCTTCAGCAAGAGTTAGGTTTCAAGCAAACTCAAGCTAATACTTTGGAAATCATTGACGGCAAACTAACAGGTAAAGTCATTGGCGATATTGTGGATGGCGCAGCTAAAAATGCCTATCTAGAGCAAGCATGCGCGCTGATGAATTGC
>Ga0209829_10000021_pt1 | contig 124247 bp, 115 predicted proteins | sample C_140205_EF_Meta_FD_187311 | JGI IMG/M metagenome (GOLD analysis project Ga0209829, IMG submission 187311) | Freshwater microbial communities from Lake Croche, Canada to study carbon cycling - C_140205_EF_MetaG (SPAdes) (version 2) | ecosystem: Environmental > Aquatic > Freshwater > Lake...
ACTTCCCATGAGGATTTACCAGTCAATGGGTCAACAGCCTTTAAATAACCTCTCACGTTGGGATCGTCAAAAATAGTCGTTCTTTTGACCGTACCAGGACCGGAAGGTTTACCTGGTGTAAATTGCTCGGGTTCAGGCGCCTGATAGGTCATACCAATATGAAGGGTGTTCATGTACAGCTTTTGTGTCACAGGACTGAAAGAGACATGTTGCCAATTGATGCCGCCGGAAGTAGAAGGCCAAACTGTCACATTTCGCCCTGCCACAGCACCATGGAATACATCCGTGTAATTAGGGCGACCAGTCTTCAGGTCGACGCCATCTGTCCAATTGACTTTGTCAAATGGATTGGCCGCCAATAATTTTCCAGTTGCCGCATCAACCACATACAAAAGACCACTCCTATTGGCCTGCATCACAACTTTCTGAGGCTTACCATTGATTTTCAAAGTGGCCAGAATAGGCGTTTGAACTGCATCGTAATCAAAAGGATCGTTGGGCGATGTTTGATAATGCCAGGCCATCTCACCAGTTTTGGGCTTGATCGCAACGATTGAGTTGGTATAGAGATTGTCTCCCTTTCGACCCCTTGGATTCCAAGGCGAAGGATTGCCCGTTCCCCAGTAAACCAAATCGAGCTCGGGGTCATAACTGCCAGTGACCCAAGAACTTCCACCACCTGTGACGTTGGAATCCTTTTCCCATGTATCAGCGCCCTTTTCCCCAGCGGCAGGCACGTTGTAATGCCTCCATAAATGCTTTCCTGTGTTGGCATCGTAGCCCTCAATAAAACCTCTGTGTCCGTACTCAGCACCGGCAACACCGACAATGGCTATTCCGCCAACAATCAAAGGCGCGCCAGTCATTGCGTAGCCATTTTCAATCGTTGCGGGCGCTGGGGACGCCGTTCTCCAGAGCTCTTTACCTGTTTTGGCATCCATCGCAATCACGATGTTGTTCATCAGCGAGCGAACAATTTTCCCTTCATAGATGGCCGCACCACGGTTCACAATACCGCAACAAACAACCCGAAGAGTCTCTGGGGGATACTCATGCGCAACACGCCAAATGGGCTTACCAGTCAACGCATTAACAGCAGCCGTGGAGTTGTGCGTCGTTGCATAAACGACACCATCGTGAATGATTGGAAAAGACTCCGCTCCCCTGTTGTCGTTCATTGAATACGACCAAATAGGAACTAACTTTTTGACATTGCTCTTGTTGATTTGGGTCAAAGGACTGAAGCGCTGAGCGTTATAACCCATCCCATAAACGAGAACATCGTTGGCGGTTTTACCGTCATTGATCAAGTCTTGGGTGGTCTGCGCATGAGCGCCCAGCGTGGTCACGCTGATGAGCAAGCTCATCAATAAATTTGCTTGCATGGTTTTATTAATTTTCATAATTTGCCTCCTGTAACCGAGCATTGTAAATAACTGATGGAGACAAAGACGTATGATTAACCACTAGAAAAAGGGGCTAAAAAAAGTGATCAAACGATGTGCTCTAAATGTTTCTTGCTTGAATAAAATTCAAAAAGCTTTAAATTCAGAAGATTTAAGACATCAAGATGGTGACAGTTCATGTGAAGGCACATTTGCCCACCAAGCGAGTAACTTTAACGCCCAATTGGGTTTCAATCTTTGAGACGCCTAACGATCCAAGGCACCACAATTTCCTTAAAAATTTCATGATCTTTTAAGGTTTTAGATCTCCCCATGTGTCCGCCCTCAGGGTTTACCCAGGCCTCCTTGGGTGAACCAGATCTCAAAAGCAAATACAAGTCTTCAATAGGGACTTGAGTGTCTTGAGAGCCGTTGACCAGCAGCATAGGGGCAGATGGGTTACCAAGCCACCCAGCATCTTTGATTGACATTTTTGGGCCATAGGCTAAAAATTCATCCAAAGTTTTTACGCCATAAATTGCTGAGCGAGCCTCAAACAAACCGAAGATATATTCGGTATTTCCTAGGGCTTTCCTTTGCCACTGGGGTTGAAAGTATTCGTGAACAGGGCCGGCTTGAACAACCACACCTTTTAAACGCTTAATCTCTGTGTAGCCCACTCTCGCGGACCAATGACCACCCCAGCTTCCTCCAAAAACAACCACCCTTGTTGCATCGATATCGCTGCGTTTTTGCAAAGCATCAATTGCCGCAGAAAACACGCCTTCTGCACCAGGTTCAATCTTAATTTTGTTTTCACCTGTGCCAGGCATGTCCATAGATAGAAAGGCAACGCCATGCTTCAAGTATTCAGCCTCGCGTATGGCATTGTTTTCTTTTCTAGAATCAAGCCCTCCAACGGTGATCACAATAGGCGGCTTGATAACTCCTTTTGGTTTGCGCAAATAACCAGTAACCGATTGGCCCTTGAAGTCAAAACTGAATGGCTCGATGACAGGGTCAATGAGTTTTGCATAGGCTTTGAAAGATTCTTTGGCCCGGTCATAAGACTTGACGGTCATTGGAGAATCCTCTACGGGGAAACGACCAAATAAATAATATTGCATGGCTTGTTGGTAGGCTTGAGCCGCTGCATTTTTATCTTTGCCCTCAAGAGATTTGGCCTGATCCATATAAAGATCACCTATGGGCATCCAAGCAAGCGCCCAATCATCATGACTCAAACTCTTTAAATTCTTCAACGCTTTTTCAACGTCATTTGCCTTTAACTCTGCAACGGGATAAGCCCCGCGATTGGCACGATCTTGAATTTCTGTCTTGAGTTGTTCCAGGGTCCTAGCAGGAGCAATTTGTGCAGACACAAAAAACACCCAGCAAAGTGAAGTCATCGCAAAACAAAGGATTTTAAAGAAATGGAGTTGATTCACAAAAATACCTTTCAAACAATTGAGCCAATCGTTAATGACCAAAATCAATCCAACAGATGCAATGATTAAAATCAGAAACTGATGGTTTGAGCTTAAATCCAAAACCAATCAGTCAAACTAAAGGTTAATACCAGTTTAAAGACTCAATAAATTGCTGTTCATGCCGATCATAATCACATGGGTAGTATCTTAGGAGATAAAAATGACCACTTTTGTCGTATCAATGACCATCTTAACCATGCTTTTGATTTTTTTATTTATGATGGTGGATAAATGATCTGATCAACTTTCCAAGATCAACATTTCCCAGGAAAAGTCACGCGACCGTCTGTCTCAGATTTAATTTTTAGGGCCTTGGTGAGCAGGCCATTGCCATAGTAACTGCTCACCGTGACTGAAATTTCCACAATTTGCTTAGGCGAGAAAAATTTAGAGAATGTCTCAAAGGTCGTGTCTTTGACCTCTCCACCATTGGCCATCTCATCGACGAAGGCCAACATCGCTTTTTCTTTTTCATCAAAAAGCACGGACGTCTTCCAGTTTTGGATAGCCATTATTTTTTCTTTTGGGTAGCTACAAGCACTGGCCAAAGCATAGTGTTGGTTGAGTTCGTATTCCGATCCCACGATACCGGCAGTTCGAATGATGACCAACTCACGTAAAAACCGAGAAGTCTCAGCCTCTAACCTAATTGCCCTGGCCAAGGCCAGAGTCCCCTCCATGATTTTAGGCGCATGACCTGTGGTCAGCTGAAGATTGATGATCGCACCGCCGGAAGCTAGTCTTGATGCTTGCTCTTTGATCAAAATTGGGTCTGTGAATGGCTGTGGAATATCGGGTAAACGTGAAAATGTCCCATCTGCACGAGCAAAGCCAAAGAAAGTCAAAGCAATTGATATCCAATATTTTCTCATCCAAGACACTCCACTTAATAAAAGAATCCGCACTGGATGGGGCAAATGCCAAAGCTCCAATGACGAATGTTTAAACTTTAGCATGATTTAATATTGATAAATCCTAGCGAGAACACCTAGCTTGTGCAAAGAAATTCAATTTTTCATGGAAATGAATTGACTTATAAACACACCTTTATCAGTAAATCCTCCAATGCTTTCCTTTTCAAAGGCTTAGAACAAAACTCGTCGATACCTACCTCTTCGCATTTGAGTCTGTCTTGCTCGGATAGTGAAGCCGAAAGAGCAACTATGGGCGTAGAAGGTTTTGACATCGAACAGGACTCCAATTGACGAATTGCTGTAGCTGCTTCAAAACCATCCAATACCGGCATATGACAATCCATTAAGATGATGTCAAAACTTTCTTCTTTGAATAGATCTATGGCCTGCTGGCCATCTTTGGCCAATATGCATTTGCATCCCAATGAGTGAATCAACATGCTGTAAACCGATCGTATCATTTCGTTATCATCGGCAAGCAATATTCGAAGATTGGTGAAAGAGCGCTCTTCCTTTTTTATTGCCTGAACATGTAACAAAGGGACGATCGCTTGTGCTTGCTTGCACTCAACAGGTAAAGTCACAATGAACTCACTACCCTTAGCAAGCTCAGAATGAACTTGGATTCTTCCATCCATAAGCTCAACCAATTTTTGGGTAATCGAAAGGCCAAGACCTGTACCACCATAAGAACGGCTCTCAGAAGAATCCACTTGGAAAAAAGGCTTGAAGAGATTACCCATCTCTTCCTTAGGAATTCCTATTCCGGTATCTTTTAATTTAAACACCAAAATCCCAAAGTCTTTCTCAGCAGAGTCAAAGCTCAGTGTAGCATTGACACTTACAAAACCTTGATGGGTAAATTTAACTGCATTGGCAATTAAATTGGTCAAGACTTGAATCAACCGCAACTGATCAATATTGATCAATGTATTTTCAGCAATTGTGCTGTTAAGTTTTATTTCAACTCCCTTGGTTTGAGCCAATGGAGTAAACAGCTCAACACAATTACGAACAATTGGTAGAACATATTCGAATTTACGAGAAATCACAAGTGCGTTGGCTTGTATTTTAGAGTCGTCCAAAATAGCGTTCAATAAGTTAATAAGATGAGCGCTCGCAGTACTGATTAAATTGAGCATTTTTTCTTGCTCAGCACTGACTCCCATGCTGTTCAAAATCTCGCACGCTCCCAAAATACCGCTTACCGGCGTTCTCAATTCATGACTCATGTTCGCGATGAACTTTGCGTGCAAATCGGCATCGACTTTACTTAAATGCTCTCGAATAGAAACTCGAGTTTGTTTCTTGTAGATCGATTGAATCAACATAGCGCCAGCTATCAAGCAAAAGAGACCAATTGATACAGCGATAATCACTATCAACAGTGAGCGCGTCCAAAATAAACCACTTTCAAACAAATTAAAAGATGTCCTTGCGCTCAAGTCTAAATTGACTGACTTATTGACAATCCCATTTTTATAAAGTGAATTGAATTCATTTTTTTCTTTTGATGTATTTTTTGTCGCCGTGATTTCAAAGTTAGTCCACATCAATGATAGTTGCATGCCATAAGACTTAAAAATATCGTTGACCAACTCATCAACCCAGCTTGGATCGATAACACCAATGACTGCGCCTATGTATTGACCTGTTTCCAAATGAATTGATAAAACTCTAGCGCCTAAGTGACGATTACCTTTTATAACTGTTGTTGAGACTGGGATATCAAAAACTGAATTTTGAGCAATCTGCGCAGCTTCTTCAAAAGACATTGGAAGATCTAAGGTTGGAGAAAATGCAATCGGTTTTGAATTCTTATCGAGAACAACAATATTTCTAATTGCTGTATTTTTAAAAGGATAGTTTCTTAGAAGCTCAAATGAGCTTATGCTTTCTAGATCGGCTTCTGACTTAACGATTTTTCTTGCAGCCTCAAGTCTTTCATCCAAGTATAGAATTTGCCCCTCGAAATTGGAGAGCACCATTCTCTCTACAGCCTGAGCACCAATGAATTTATTGTCGATCTCTTGCTGATGCAAGGTAAAGATATAACTGGCCGCAATTCCAAGCATCGAGACAATGATCAAAGTCAATGTACCCCATAAGACTGATAATTTGAATTTTTCTTTTTTAAAAAGATTCGCTTCAATGGCGTCTATTTTCCTCATGTTGAACCTTGCAAATAGCCACCTTCGACCATGATTTTTCTCACGTTTGGCATGACGCTCATCAAAGCTTCTTTTGAATCCTCTTTTTTTGTAATGGCCGCATAAATGGCTTTACCTAGAAATTCTGTGTTGATTAAATCCCATTGAGCAATGATGGGCCTCCAGTCCGGATTTGCAAATGTCAACTGTTCTTTTAACAATTTAAACTGAGGAAATCTTTGCTGCATCGCTGGATCACTTAAGGTCGACAAGCGAGTAGGCACTCCTCCAAATTGGCAAACCATGAGATCTTGCTTCTTACTGGTAAGCCATTGCAATAGCAAAAATGCACCTTCAGGGTTTCTAGAATTTTGAGCAATCCCCATACCTAAACCACCCGTCTCTGAGGAATTGAAAACACCTTTGGGATGAAGAGCATAACCAATATTTTGCGCAAATTTCGATGATGCATTTTGCTCTATGAGTGAATAAATCAAAGACGAATCTAAGTACATGCTTGCTTGACCTTTGATAAAGGAGGCGATCATATCTCCTTGATCAAAATAAGGAATATCCTTGGGTCCAGTTTCTACGATGAGCTTTAAAGTATCCAATGCATCTACAGCGCTTTGGTTTGTAAAGGCAGGTTCCCATTGATTGTCAAAAACTTTGCCTCCTAGAGGGCTTAAATGCAACAACCAAGCATGAACACATTGATGGCCCACCAATCCCCTAGATGTCATGGAGCCTTGATGTGTTTTATCATGGATGACAGGCAATATCCACTTCAGTTCCTCGTAAGTTTTTGGCGGAGATAACTTGAATCGATCAAAAACATCTCTTCGGTAAGCCAAAATCGAGGTTTCAGCTCCATAGGGTATGCCATACAGGCTAGAACCCTTTCCACCAAGATAGCCTTTGACCCCTCCAACCATACCTATATTTTCTAAATAAATAGGAACAATATCTTTTAAGTCATAATTTGGATCCGTTAAACTCTGATCCCTAAAGAACGACTCTAAGTTATGTAGCAGTTTTTTCTTTACATATTCAGTTTTCCACATGGCCACGTAACTCACCAAGTCAAAATCCCCCACTGCCTTGCCCATCTCCAGCATTTGCTTGGCCTTGATGTTTTTGCTGTCCATCCTCTCAACTTCTACACGTATACCTGTTTCTTTTGTAAAAAATGGTAATAACTTCATCATTGCAAAATAGTGTGGATGCGCGGGAATACTGATGACGACCTTAGAGCCTTTGTATTTGGCATAGTCTGGTCCCAAAGCTTTAGAGTCAAGCGTATTGGCTCGAATATTTTTCATCAGCGAAAAGCTTTGATAAAGCCCCATGACTTGCAAAAGTTTTCTTCTATGCATCATCGTCTTATTTTTCATCTCAGTAACCCCAAAAGATCTGCTTTTATCAACAAATCAACTTCAATAAAGATACTTCAATGTAACTCGTGAAATCAAAACCATTGAACTTTAGAAATGCACACATAGAGCAGGACATCTTAACAATTATTTATTATAATATACTAATATTTTCATTGTAATTAACTAATTAGTATAATTATTTTTAATTTATGCTACTTCCCCGCTGGCTTCTTTATTGCGGCAAATACCTATGATCTACCCAATAAACCTAGTGGACTTTCCTTTGATGAAAATGGGTAACTCAATTTATCAAGATGTCAAATTGACTTTAGACTTGGTGCTCACTCTTGGCATAGCTCTAAGCGGTGACAGTCTGGATACTTAAAAAACGAGCAATGTTCTATTAAATATTCAGGGGGATAACATAGGCGACACGACAAATTGAATCAAATGGCTTGATTCTTTTCAGCACTTTTATTATTTACGCTTGGCTCTAGCGCACAGTCAGAGTTAATTTCAGCGGGAAATGGGTTGGTCAATAGACTACCTGAACGCGCTTTATTGCTAATTGTAGTGACCGCATCAACAGTCCTAAGCTTCGATACAAACCAAAACGTCCATCTAAAGCATGAAGAGAGGGCTTTTCATCATGATCATGACGTATGGAGCTTAAATGTAAAAAATGGTCAACTTGGGTCACGGCTATCGGCCTGCCTTTTGCAACTTGACAAGCAAAAAGCCCGGTCAGACCGGGCTAAGTTGTTGAAGTATATGGGGTGGCTGATGGGACTCGAACCCACGACAACAGGAATCACAATCCTGGACTCTACCAACTGAGCTACAACCACCGTATGCTTAATTATAACTTGAAGTCAGAAATTATCAAATTTTGGGCATCTTTTAATTCTCAACCAGAAAGCTCATATTACTTGTCAATAGAACCTAAAGGTTTTGTAGAGACTTTGAATTGCTCTTTGAGGTAGTTGTAATAGGCCAGACTTTCGGTTTGTGCCAACCATTGACCAAACTGCGCCTTTTCACGACTTCTATTGGCTGAGGATGTATCGCTTGGCTCAACCTTTAGAACTTTAATCACAGCGTAGCCATCAGCGCCAAGGTCAACACCCGCAAAGACTGGAGTGTCCTTTAAAGGTGCTCTAAGGGCGGCCTCAACGACCTTTTGCGACCAGTCTTTGGTTTTCTCTCTGGAAATGACGAAGGCGGCTGGTAAGTTGGCAGAACTCGGATCGGCTTTCCAAGCTGTGAGCTTGTCCTCACCTTGCTTCTTTGCCAATGATTCGGCCTTTTCGCGTTTATAGAGCTGCTCGACTTGCTCTTTAACCAGCGAGAAATCTTTTGTTTTTGCGGGCCGATACTCACGTACGCGTGCCGCCACCAATGTATTGGGGGCAACTTCAATGGCCTCGGTGTTGTGCTTTTTCTCCACAGAATCTACTGAAAATACAGCACTTAAAAATTTAGGGTTTTGAAGCCAAGCCGGTTGTAATGATGCATTGGTTGCATTGGGCTGTTTGTTAAGTGCATCTATGGTGCCGAGTGGCAACTTGAATTTATCAACGACAGGCTTTAGGCTTTCAGATTGCTCGTAGACCAAGTTGGTGAACTGCTCTGCAACTTCAGCAAATTTCTTTTGAGATTGTTGCTTCTTCAAATCACTTTCAATGGAAGACCTAGATGACTCAAAACTTGGCATCTGAGGCACCTTGATATCAACCAATTTGATGATATGAAATCCAAAATCTGATTCGACCAACTCACTTATTTGTCCTTTGTTTAAAGAAAAAGCCACATCTTCAAACGGCTTGACCATGGCTCCTCGGGCGAAGAAATCGAGATCCCCCCCCTTACTGGAAGAACCAGGATCTTGAGAGTATTGCTTGGCCAAGGCAGAAAACTGATCTGGCGATTTCTTGACTTGAACCAATACCTCAAGTGCTTTTGCTTTGATCTTTTCCTTTTCTGCCGCAGACATATCCTTAGACGCGTTCAACAAAATATGGCTGGCCCTTCTTTGCTCTAAGCCAGCAAGTTTTGATTGATTTTGTTCAAAATACGTTCTGACATCGGCTTCTGACAAGCTGATACTTTTTTGAACGGTTGGCAAATCCAAAACAACATACTCAATAGAGGCTTGCTCTGGCGATTGAAACAGGGACGAATGGGATTGATAGTAAGCATTGAGCTCATCGCTGCTAGGCTTGATAGAGGCAAGAAAGTCTAAAGGCGAGAATTTGACAATTTGAACCGTTCTATTTTCATAATATGCGTTGAGCGTACTTGCCACAAGCGTTGCAGAGTTGATGACGGAGTTGCTGACTCCGGAGAGCACTTGTTGGGTGGCCAAATCATTTCGCATTTGAGCCTCAAAGGACTCAGGCGTCATGCCTTGGGCGGCCAAAAGATCTTTGTACTTTTCAATATCCAATGAGCCATCCGGCTTTCTTAAAGTGGCTATTGCAGGATTTTGTGACAACGTATTGGCCAACCTTTGATCGCTGACTTGCAAATTCAAGTGGTCTGCGGCCATTCTCATGACACGGTCTCGAACCAAACGCTCAAGTGTCCCAAGTTTTGCCATGGGTGAGTCAAACATCTTCGAATCTAAATTGGGCATGGAAGCCCTCATCCGCTCAACTTCGCTGCGGTGAGCATTGTCCAATTCGGATTGAGTGATCTTCTGACCATCAATATTTGCAACCGCCTCCCCCTTGTCCAAAAATCGGTTGTAGCCATCTATACCAAAAAGTACAAACGAAGGAAAAATCAGCAGAAACAGTAAAAACTGCATGATTTTGGTGTGCTGACGGACGAAATCAAACATGCGACCCCACGAAAAAGTAGAGATTAAAAAAACAAAAAGGCGAACTGCGTTCGCCTAGGGTCGGTTGGTGGGTGATGACGGGCTCGAACCGCCGACCTACGCCTTGTAAGGGCGCCGCTCTACCAACTGAGCTAATCACCCAACCTTTAACCAGATTAATTCAAGGCTTCTTTCAAGGCCTTTCCTGGCCTAAACTTTGGTACCTTGGCGGATTTAATTTTGATGGCCGCGCCTGTGCGTGGATTGCGACCCGTACGAGCGGCTCTTTTGGTCACAGCAAATGTACCAAAACCGACCAAAGAAACTGTTCCACCCTTTTTCAAGGTGGTCTTAACAGCACCTACAGTAGCCTCAAGGGCTCTAGCGGCTGCAGCCTTAGAAATATCAGCATGTTTAGCAATATGTTCGATCAATTCAGATTTGTTCACAAAAAATCCCCTACCCAAAAGCGTGATGTTTATCGATAAATTCAATTAAGCATTGTAAATGAAATCCATCTAAAAAGCTTAAAGCAAAACAAACTCATTTTTATCATTGATTGATCAAAGCGAATCATCAATCAAACAATAAATAAATCAGCGTGGGAGCGGATTTTAGACGATTAATTAAATCAAAAATGCTTTTTTAGAAAGAAATTTTGTTAAATTCAAATGCATTGAGCTATCGCTTTCCCTAGGTCAGACGTTTGACCGGTTCCACCAATATCAGGGGTCAACGGGGCCCCACTTTGGGGCTTTAAACTCGCCTCGATCGCGGTCAGAATAGCATCATGTGCATTCTTGTAACCTAAAAATTCAAGCATCATTGCACCGCACCAAATTTGACCAATTGGATTTGCGATCCCTTTTCCAGCAATATCCGGTGCAGAGCCGTGGACTGGCTCAAACAAAGATGGCGTTTCGCGAGTGGGATTCAAATTGGCCGATGGCGCAATCCCAATCGTGCCAGTACAAGCGGGACCCAAATCGCTCAAAATATCACCAAATAAATTGCTTGCAACGACCACATCAAAGAAGTCAGGACGTTGAACAAAATGCGCTGTCAAAATATCAATATGAAATTTATCCAACAAAATATCTGGATATTTTTTCGACATCTCTTGAACCCGCTCATCCCAAAAAGGCATGGTGATCGCAATTCCATTGGATTTGGTCGCACTGGTCAGATGCTTTTTTGGCCTTGATTGCGCCAATTCAAATGCGAACTTCAAGACCCTATCAACACCGACGCGGGACATCACCGTTTCTTGCATGACAATTTCACGCTCTGTACCAGCATACATACGTCCACCGACACTCGAGTATTCTCCCTCGGTATTTTCGCGAACAATGTACATGTCAATCTCTCCTGGCAAACGCCTCGAACCATCGCGACGCACTACAGGAGCGATGATGCCCGGCATGAGCCGAGCTGGCCTTAGGTTGATGTACTGATCAAACTCACGCCTAAACAACAAGAGTGAATTCCACAATGAGATGTGGTCAGGTACTTTTTCTGGCCAACCCACTGCTCCGAAAAAAATTGCATCGTGCCCACCAATTTGGTCTTTCCAATTGTCTGGCAGCATTTTCCCATGCCGCTCGTAATACTCACAATTTGAAAAATCGAAATGATCAAATTCCAAGTCAATATCAAATCGATCTGCTGCCGCTTGAACGACACGAATACCCTCTGGCATCACTTCTTTGCCAATACCGTCACCAGCAATGACAGCAATTCTTTTTTTACTCATTTTTTTGTTCCTTTATGATAGGTGCATCAGCCCCTAAGGCCAAGTGAACACCCCAAGCCGTTGTGACAACGCCAATGACAGTGATCCATGTAATGACTTCATCAAACAAAAGCCAGGCCATCATGGCTGTAGTTGGCGGCACCAAATACATCAAACTTGTGACGGACTGAGCCGCACCACGCTGAATCAACAGATACAACAAGGAGCTACCACCCAAGGTCAACCCGACAACAGACCAAGACATTGCAATAACAGATTGAGGGTTGATTATAAAAGACTCTGCCTCCATCAACATCAAGGGCAAGGTCACCATAGCAGCAGCCATCAATTGAATTGAATTTGCAGTTCTTACATCACATGGCTGAACGAATGACTTTTGGTAAAGCGTGCCAGTGGTGATAGAAAATAATGCAAAGACGATAAAGGGCATGGTTTGTGAATTGATTTCACTGCTCACCGCAAGCTTGTTCCATAAAACCAAGGTCAAGCCCACAAAACCGATGATCAATCCAAACCACTGTTTTGTTTTAATTTCACCCCCACGAGAAGATAACCAGATCGCTGTCAAAACGGGTTGAAGTCCAACAATCAAAGCAGAAAGCCCTGAGCCCATGCCAGCTTTGACTGCAGCCCAAACACCGCCCAGGTAACCCGCATGCATCAGCATACCAGTCACCGCAATATGAAAGGCTTGTTTTCGGGTTTTTGGCCAAGATACCTTAGCGATCAAAATCCAAGGAACAAAAAGCGCGATGGAAAAAATATACCTAAAAAATAAGAACGTGAAAGGAGGAGAATTGGGCATGCCCAACTTTGCCACAATGAAACCGGTACTCCAAATGAGCACGAAAACGGCCGGCATGGCCGTGATCCATTGGTTTGAGAGATTGAATTTTTGATCGGTCAAAAAAGTGCTTTCCGAAAATTCACTTCACGTGCTGGCGAATGACGGGCAAAGCTTTTTGCAAATAGTACACCATGGACCAAACCGTCAAAACAGCTGAGATCCAAATGAGGATCACGCCTATTTTGCGGGTATCTAAAAAGTCAAACAAAAGACCATCGTACAAAAGAAACGGAATCGCCACCATTTGGGACGTGGTCTTGAGTTTGCCCAAGAGGTGAACCGCCACACTTCTAGTCGCACCCAGTTGCGCCATCCATTCCCTAAGGGCTGAGATTGCAATTTCCCGACCAATGATGATCAAAGCAACAAAGACATCTGTACGCCCAAGGTGCAAAAGAATCAAAAGACAAGCACAGACTAAAAACTTGTCGGCCACAGGATCTAAAAATGCACCAAAGGCAGATGTTTGGTTCATCTTGCGAGCCAAAAAACCATCAAGCCAGTCGGTCAAGGCAAACACAACAAACATGCTTGTTGCAATTAAATTTTTATGTTCCATCTCCATGGGCAAGTAAAAGATCGCCACGATCAGTGGAATGGCAACAATTCTTGTCAACGTGAGAAGGGTTGGAATAGTAAAGAACATAGTTCTGGAGTTTAGTCGTAAACGATCTGGATTTGGCCTTCATGGGCTTGAACCATCCAACTGGCCAAAGCAGCGTCAGACGGGAAAAACTTTGCTTTTGAACCCAATTGAACCTCCGCACTGACCTTTTCACGCAAAAGACACAATCGAATGGGTAAACCTCGAAGCAACTCGCCTTGCTCTGTCTGCTCAACTTGGGCCGGATGGTCCTTTAAGATCCTTGCAATTTCAGGCCTTGTTCCATTCACCGTTAACTTTAAATATTTACCAAATCGACACCTGGCAGATGGCAAGTCCCAGAGTTGCGTCACGTTGAGCCTCAAGCCACCAGAGAATCGATCCGGCTGAACTTTACCCAGTACCACCACAACTTCGTCGTCGCGCAACAAATTCCTAGCACTGTTCAACAAACCTTCGTCTACTTTTGCCTCAATAAAGCCAGATTTATCATCTAGCTTGAACAACCCAATACGACCATTTTGAGCATTGATGGTTTTGAAGTCCATGATCACCCCGCAAAGCACCTGTGGCTCACGCGAATCCATCAAGTCTTCAATTTTACGTTTGACAAACTGTCGGACCTCACCCTCGACTGCATCAAATAAATGCCCAGATAAATAAAACCCAAGAGCGGCTTTCTCCATCATCAAACGCTCTCTGACCTCCCAAGGGATTTGATGCACCAAGCCTGGCTCTTTTGAGCTGGAACCATGCTCATCGGGAGCATCAAACAGCCCCGCTTGATGCACATTGGCTTGCTGGGAGGCAGAGAATTGAAAAGCCAAATCTATAGAAGCAGAGAGTGCTGCGCGGTTTTGATCCATTGAGTCAAAAGCGCCAGCCTTGATCAAGGCATCAAGCGTTCTTTTGTTGAATTTAGCCCTGTCAACGCGAACACAAAAATCAAACAAGCTCTTAAAGGGTCCACCCTCTTGTCTGGCCAACACAATGGCTTCAATCGCTTGTTGACCGGTCCCTTTGATTGCACCTAAGCCATACCTGATTTGCTTGTCCGTGATGGGCAAGAACACATATTCACCACGATTGACATCTGGTGCTTCAAAAGAAATGCCTAATTTTTTAGCATCTTCAAAGAGCACTTTGAGTTTATCTGTGTTGTCCATTTCAACAGTCATGTTGGCGCAAAAAAATTCTGCGGTGAAATGGACCTTCAACCAAGCGGTGTGGTAGGCAAGCAATGAGTAAGCAGCGGCATGAGACTTATTAAAACCATACCCAGCAAATCTCTCCATCAAATCAAAAACCTCATCGGCCTTGATCTCTGGAATTCCTTTTTTAGATGCGCCCTCTCTAAAAATAACTCTGTGCTCGGCCATTTCTTCAGGTTTCTTTTTACCCATGGCTCGGCGCAGCAAATCCGCACCACCCAAGGAGTATCCACCCAAAAGCTGAGCGACTTGCATGACCTGCTCTTGATACACCATGATGCCATAGGTCTCAGATAAGACAGTCTCGGCCAAGGGGTGCGGGTAAGCGACCTCCTCTCTTCCGTGTTTTCTAGCGACAAAACTAGGAATCAAGTCCATGGGACCCGGACGATAAAGTGCATTCAAAGCAATCAAGTCCTCTAGACGAGTTGGCTTTGCATCTCTCAACATGCCTTGCATGCCTCGGCTTTCAAACTGAAAAACCGCCTCAGTCTTTCCTTCTTGAAACAAACGATAGGTCTCTTTGTCGTCAAGAGCAATCATCTCGAATGAAAAATCACACTCTGTGGGGTGTCTTTTAACAATTAGGTCTCTGGCGATGTTCAAAATCGTGAGTGTCGCCAACCCCAAAAAGTCAAACTTGACCAACCCAGCAGCCTCGACATCATCTTTATCAAATTGACTGACAGCCGCTAGACTTCCAGGCTGTTGGTAAAGGGGGCAAAAATCGGTCAATCTCCCTGGCGCAATCAAAACACCTCCTGCATGCATGCCCACATTGCGTGACAAACCCTCTAAGCGCTGAGCCATGGTCAACAATGTTTTGACATCCTCTTCTCTCTCAAACCGCTCTGCCAATGAGGGGACTTGCTCCAAGGCTTGAGCAATCGTGATGTGCTGCCCTGGCTTATTGGGAATTGAATTTGATATGCCATCACAAAAGCCATAACTCATGTCCATGACACGGCCTACGTCACGAATGGCAGCCCTTGCACCAAGGGTTCCAAAGGTCACAATTTGACTGACAGCATTGACCCCGTACTTTTGCTTGACATATTCAATCACCCGATCGCGATTGGTCTGGCAAAAATCGATATCAAAGTCAGGCATTGATACACGCTCAGGATTCAAAAAACGCTCGAAAAGCAATTTGTATTGAAGTGGATCCAAGTCAGTGATTTTCAATGAATAGGCCACCAGTGAGCCAGCGCCTGAACCTCGACCTGGTCCAACAGGACAGCCATTGGCTTTGGCCCATTGAATAAAATCACTCACAATCAAAAAGTACCCTGGAAAACCCATCTTCAAAATGGTATTGATTTCAAAATCAAGTCTATCCACATACTCTTTTTGATTCAGCTGCAATTGAACAGGATCGGGAAACAAAAGAGCTAAGCGCTGCGCAAGCCCCTCGCTTGAGGCTTGGCGGAAATAATCTTCAATGGGCATTCTTGCGCCATTGACAAGAGGTGTTGGGTAATCAGGCAACTGGGGCTTACCCAAGACAAGAGTCAAGTTGCACCGCTTTGCAATCTCTACAGTATTGGCAAGGGCACTGGGAACATCATGGAACTTGGCCAGCATCTCTTGTTGGGTTAAAAAGTACTGTTGCCTTGTGAACTTTCTGACACGTCTTGGGTTGGCCAAAATTTCACCCTCGGCGATACAAACACGCGCCTCATGCGCTTCGTAGTCATCTTCTTGTGTAAATTGAACCGGGTGGGTCGCTACAACAGGCAATTTCAATCGTTGAGCCATTTCAACAGCTGAACTCACATACAACTCATCATCTGTGCGACCAGCCCTTTGCAGTTCAATGTAAAAGCGGTGAGGAAACAGACCAGCCAATTTCAAAGCAAGCTCACTGGCCTTGGTTAAGTCTTGCTGTAGCAGCGCCTGGCCCAAGGGCCCAGCTTGCGTGCCCGACAAAAGAATGAGTCCATCAGACAACTCACTGAGCCAAGTCCATTTGACAAGAGCCAAGTCTTTGTGAACGTTTTGTGTCCAGGCCCTGGTGATCAATTCACAAAGGTTCAAATACCCTTGATTGTTTTGTACCAGTAAAATGACTTTGGATGTATTTTGTAATGAGTCTGAGCCAGCTGACTCCAAGATCACTTCTGTTCCGATGATGGGTTTAACGCCCTTAGCTCTCGCTTCTTTGTAAAACTTGATTGCGCCAAACAAATTACCCAAGTCCGTGACAGCCAAAGCGGGCTGATGATCTTTTTGCGCAAGTTCTACAACCGTCTCAATGCGATTGGTTCCGTCAATGATGGAGAATTCGGAATGAAGTCTTAGGTGAACAAACATGGATGGATTGTAGGCAAAAGTGGGCTTTATTTCAGAAACCTTCAAGTTTCAAAAAAATATTTTTTAGCGGTTGTAAACCTACGGCATGAATAATGAGAAAATTATGTTCTTATTTAACTCATTCAAAAACTAACCTATATAGATAGCGGCCACACTCAACACAAGCCTTGTATTGATTCATCTGGCAGGATTTCAATCGGTTTTATTTGAAATACAAATCATATTTTCTCTGTGAATACAGTACTGAACATCTCGTGCTATAAGTTCATCACCTTGGATGATTTGACTGCACGTCAAACCAACTACCTAGAGAAAGCAAAAGAACTTTCACTTAAAGGAACCATTCTTTTATCGCTAGAAGGTATTAATTTTTTTCTAGCGGGTAGCGCCAAAGACATCAACTCTTTTGTAAATTACTTGAAAATCGACCCGAAATTGAGAGACCTCCTACCTAAAGAAAGTTGGTCTGAATCTCAGCCTTTCAAAAAGATGCTGGTCAAAATCAAACGTGAAATCATTCGCATGAATCACCCGACAATCCAACCTGAAAACGCTAGAGCTCCCAGTGTTTCAGCCCGTCAACTTCAAGCTTGGCTCCAAGCAGGCAAGGATGATGAGGGTCGAGAGGTCATCACCCTAGACACAAGAAACGACTATGAAGTTCTAGACGGTCGATTCAAAGACGCCATTGAATACAACATTGGACACTTCGGTGAATTCCCTGAAAAAGCCAAACAAAACATAGCCTCGCTTCAAAACAAAACCGTTGTGAGCTATTGTACGGGTGGCATACGCTGTGAAAAGGCAGCTATCTATTTACGGGAGCTGGGTCTTGAGCATGTTTACCAACTTGAAGGCGGCATTCTCAAGTATTTTGAAGAAGTCGGATCCGATCATTACGAAGGCAACTGCTTTGTCTTTGACGACAGACGTGCCGTGACGGCGAACCTCCAACCGGCCAACAATTAGACCCCTGCTTTTTTGACGTCTGCCGCAAAGCAAAGATCAAAAAAAGACCGGAAAGAGGGCGAAACTTTTAAATGTACACCCTCTTTGCTGACTTAAGCTTTGAGTTTTCGAGCAATGTCGGCAACTCTTTTACCGTAGGCCTTGGCTGTATCCAAATCAGACTGAGGAATTTCAGATGCGCTTTCTGTAGCACCGACTTGGGCCATCACGCCAGAGTGTGAGCCCAAGCGGTTGACAAGCCCGTCGTTCAAAGAGGATTGACCGACCCACAGCATGCCATTTTGCATGGCCAAGGTGATGAAATACTGAAGGGTCGAGAACTTATCCCCACTTAAATTGGCTGAAATCGTGAACCCCCCGGCAACTTTGTCGACCCAGGCCCGAGAGAACCATTTGCTGGATGTTGCATCTGCAAATTTTTTAAATTGCCATGAGACCATTCCCATGTAAGTCGGAGAACCAAAAACAATTGCATCGGCGTCATCGAGCAAAGCCCAATCGGCCTCACTGACGTTGCCATCGGCATCGATCACGACCAACTTTGCGTTAGCACCCTCAGCAACAAATTGAGCCAAACGCTCCGTATGGCCATAGCCAGAATGATACACAACGACTGTCTTAGACATTTAAACTCCTAATAAAAAAACAAAAATCTACTTCCATGGGTTTCTAAATTCACCACTAGGCACTCAAATCAAACACCAAAACTTCAGCGCCAACACCCTTTTCTACAACCAAACCAGGTTCTTTTTCAATCAACAATGCGTCGCCAGTCAACAAGATCTGATCGTTCACGCTAAGTTGTCCCTTGACCAAATGCACATAGCAAAGACGACTCTGATTCAAGTCCATGTTGAAGCTTTCGCCGGCATCAAAAAGCCCTGCGTACAAGGACGCGTCTGCGTGTATTTTGACAGCGTGCTCGTTGGGTCTATTGGAGGCCAACAAAGCCAACTTTCCTCGCTTTGAGGCAAGAGGAACAGTTTTTTGTTCGTAACTGGGCTCTATGCTGAACTCATTGGGTTGAATCCAAATCTGAAAAAAATGCGTGGTCTCTGAGGGCGCGTGATTGAACTCACTGTGCATCACACCAGAACCCGCGCTCATTCTTTGAATATCACCTGGTGGAATAGACACCACATTACCCATGCTGTCTTTGTGAGCCAACTGCCCAGTCAAAACGTAACTGATGATCTCCATATCTCGGTGGCCATGGGTACCGAAACCTTTACCTGGTTCAATGCGATCTTCATTGATCACGCGCAAATTACCCCAGTTCATGTGATGGGCATCGTGATAGTCGGCAAAGGAGAAGCTATGAAAGGACTTCAACCAACCGTGATCGGCAAATCCTCTGTCCGCTGATTTTCTGATTTTGAGCATTTTGAGTCTCCCGTTTCAATTTGATGAGTTGATTTTGTGACTGTACAGGGATTAAAAGAAGGTGACACCGAGTAAATTTGATGGCATCATTCAATTTTTTTGAACGATAGAGGCTTTTATGAACAGCAATGCTCGAAATGTTTTGACTCCAGACTCCTTGTTCATGCTCAAAGTGATCGCTCAAAAGGGGAGCTTTGCTGGTGCTGCAAGGTCACTGAATTTGGTCCCAAGTTCTCTGAGCTACCGAGTCAGACAGATTGAAGAGGCCTTGGATGTGCTCTTGTTCGATCGCAAATCTAGACAAGCCAAACTCACCACTGCAGGACAATACCTCTTGAATGAGGGCGCGAGGGTTTTGATAGAAGTCGATGCCATCGCCAACCGAGTCAAAAGAATCGCCACGGGTTGGGAAAATGAATTCAGCATTGCCTTGGATTCTTTGATCGACAGAACAACGGTGATGGAGCTTTGTCAGTCTTTCTTTGCATTGTCTCCGCCCACCAAACTCAGGCTCATCGATGAAACGTTGACTGGAACGCTTCAGGCCCTCACTCAAGGTCATGCCGACTTGGCTTTGGGCATCTCATGGGACCTAGGGAATGTGGCAGGAATTGAGCACGAATCACTTGGAGAAGTCAGATTTCTATTTTGCGTTCATCCTAAACATCCATTGGCGCGCCTTAAAAATCCATTGTCCGATGCTCAAATCCAAAAATACCGTGCCGTAGCTGTCGCAGATTCAACTCAAATGGGACAAGGTATGACAATTGGCTTACTTGCGGGTCAGGAGGTATTTACTGTTCCCTCAATGGACGCTAAGCTACAAGCTCAGCTGTTGGGCTTGGGTGTAGGGTTTTTACCCGAGCCCCTAGTTGCTCCATACATTCAAAGGGGAGAATTCGTGACCTGTGAGCTTCAAAGATCAAGAAGACCCTCAAAGGTTGACTATGCTTGGCGGAAAGAGGATTCGGCCAATCAGCAACTTCAATGTGGGCGAGCTCTAGGATGGTGGCTTGATCAGTTGAAAAACAAAAAAACCAGACATTCCTTGCTCATGCATCCCAATCAATCGACCCAAACCTCGAACATAAAGGCTCTCTAAAAATGAAAAATATCGCAATCATTGGAGCAGGTATGGCTGGCATCACTGCTGCGAGAACTTTGATCAAAGCTGGACACAAAGTCACCCTTTTTGAGAAAAGTTTATCGGCTGGTGGTCGAATGGCAACCAGGTCAACCTTGCTTGGCAACTTTGATCATGGAGCCCAATACTTTACGGTCAGAGACCCACGGTTCGAATTAGCAATCAACACCGTGCCTGGAACGAAGGAATTGATCAAACCATGGAGTGTCACCTCTGTTCGTGTGCTAGACGCCCATGGCAGTGTCCTTGAGGCCGCCCGACCACCTCGGGAACCCCACTTTGTTGCCAAACCAGGGATGAACGCACTGCTAGAACACTGGAGCAAACCCATACCCACCAAACACTTGCTCATGGGTGAACATGTCAACACCGTCCAAGTTGATACGAAAAATTCAAAAAAATGGCTATTGAAGACCACCTCTAGAAACAACAAATTGAACAATCACGCTGGCTTTGACCACGTGATCATGGCGATCCCTGCACCGCAAATCGTCGAACTCATGATGCAATCAACACCAAAAATTCAAGAAACTGGATTCATCAAAACATTGAAACAAGTAGAGATGGGCCCTTGTTGGACCTTGATGATTGCATTTCCTCAAGCTAGTCAACCCGGACTTGCGCACTTGGGCCCCCAGTGGAATGCTGCCAAAAGCACACACCACCGAATCGCTTGGCTCAGCAGGGAGTCTTCCAAACCCGCAAGAGGTTCCATTGAGCGCTGGACCATTCAAGCCAACACCGAGTGGTCGAGTGAACATTTGCACGATGATCCAAGTCGAATCACGGCCAAATTGTTAAAGGGGTTTTCTGAATTAACTGGCATCTATGCTGAGCCAGGACGCAGTGAATTGCACCGCTGGCTCTACGCCAAAACGATCAAACCTTTGGGACGATCATTTTTATGGGATGCACAATTAGGCGTAGGAACTTGCGGAGATTGGCACATAGGGCACCGTGTTGAGGATGCCTTTGTCAGCGGCCTGTCTCTGGCATTGGCCATCTAGGCTCAAGCTCAGCACACGCTTACACAAGGCAAAGTCACAACTTTGCAATTCATCTTTGTTGACAAGTGCGTTACATAGGCAGATTTGCACCTTCACCGACTGGCCCATTGCACATGGGCTCTTTGGTCGCGGCCTTGGCCAGCTGGCTAGATGCAAAAGCAAACCAAGGCCAATGGTTGATTCGCATAGAGGATATTGACAAAGAGCGCTGTCAAAACCGTTACAGTCAATTGATCATTGAACAATTGTCAAAATGCGGCTTACGTCACGATGGGGAGATCGTTTACCAATCGCAAAGACAAAGGGTCTACGAGACCTACACCAAAAAACTCAAGCAACATGATTTGCTCTATCGCTGCTTGTGCTCCAGAGCAAATATATGGCGCGCTCTTAATCAGGCCAACGATGAGAGCCATGCCCAGTCTTTGATCTACCCCGGAACGTGTCGAGAGAGTTCATTACATGCTCCATCTTCAGAAAAAGAGCTTGGTATCAAAGACAGCGATAAGGTAGAAAAACCTTTTTCACTTCGTATCAAAACGATGAATCAACCCTTTCAATGGCACGACAGGAGAATGGGCGAGCAAATTCAAAATATTTTCACCCAGGTGGGTGACTTCATCATCAAGCGATCTGATGGACCTTACAGCTACCAACTCTGCGTGGTAGCCGATGATATCGAACAATCTGTGACACATGTCGTTAGAGGCGAAGACTTGTTGGATAATACCCCGAGACAAAATTACCTCTACCAACTGTTCAATCAAAGCCCACCCATTTACTTGCATGTACCCTTGGTCAAAAACAATCAAGGCGAAAAACTCTCAAAACAAAATTTTGCGCCCTCGATTGATTTGGAGACAACACAAAGCACCTTGACAACGATGCAATCTGCAGCAATATTTCTTGGGCTCCACCCTACGATCAAGCCCAACTCCTCTTTGAGTGAACACTTGCTAGACTGGACCCGTCAATGGTCCTTGAAATTCCCTCTTAACCTATCCAATGCCTGAGCCGTCCCATGAAACAACAAGATCTTTCTCAGGAAAACGGTGACCATGAAGTCAAGCATCTCAAAAAAATCAAATCTTTTGTGATGCGAGCTGGTCGAACCACGCTAGGGCAATTGAACGCCATTCAAACGCTCGGGCCCCAATTCGTCATCCCCTATAGAGAGAGTGGCACTGCTCCAAATTCTTGGTTTGGTGAAGATCATGCCCAGCAACCCTTGATTTTCGAAATTGGTTTTGGCATGGGTGACGCCACCGCAAAAATTGCTCAATCCATGCCAGATCACAATTTTGTGGGCTGTGAAGTCCATCAACCTGGCGTTGGGGCTTTGTTGATGAAAATCCAAACTTTCAATTTGCAAAACCTACGAATTGTCTCTCACGATGCCGTGGAGGTTCTTGAGAAAATGATCCCCAAACTCTCATTGGATGGGGTGCATATTTTCTTTCCTGACCCTTGGCACAAAACCAGGCATCATAAAAGACGATTGTTACAAACTCAATTCTTAGAGCTGCTCATGAGTCGCTTGAAGCCAAATGGCTATATTCACTGTGCTACCGACTGGGAAAACTATGCTCAACATATGCTCAACGTATTCAAGGCCATGCCTGGTCTGGTGAACCAAGGAGTTTTAGAAAATGGCTACGCCAAGCGGCCTTTGTACCGACCCGTTACAAAATTTGAAACCCGAGGCTTGAAACTTGGACATGGCGTATGGGATCTGGTCTTTCGCCTACAGTCCAACTGAACACTGAGATTTTGAGCCAAAGATCAAAGCATGGACTTTAACCATGGCAGCAAAGAATCCAGTGCTTTGTTCAATTCACCAGGCTGGGTCCCGCCAGCCATCGCCATATCGGGTTTGCCGCCCCCTTTGCCACCGACTTGCTGGGCAACATAGTTGACCACGTCTCCAGCTTTTGCTTTTGAAATTAAATCTTTGCTCACGGCACAGACCAATTGAACTTTGCCTTCTTGAACACTGGCCAAAAGAACAATGCAAGTTTTGAGTTTGTCCTTCAATAAATCAGCTGTATCTTTTAAAGCCTTGGTATCCAGTCCTGGTATCTCTTTGACAAGAAGCTTGATGCCATTCAGATCGATTGCACTGGCCACAAGCTCATCGCTTTGGGATGCTGCCAATTGATTTTTAAGATGAGAAATTTCTTTCTCTAACGCTTTGTGATGCTCAAGGGTTTGTTTGACCTTGACCACCAAGTCTTCCGCGGAGGTCTTCAGTAAGCCAGCGGCCTCACGCATTCCACTTTGTAAATTCGCGACATACTCCAGCGCCATGCCACCACAAACGGCCTCTATCCTTCTAACGCCTGCAGCTACTCCGCTTTCAGACAGCACCTTAAAGAGTCCGATGTCCCCGGTTGCACGCACGTGCGTGCCCCCGCAAAGCTCTCGGCTGTGTCCAATACTTAGGACCCGCACCCTGTCCGAATACTTCTCTCCAAAAAGCATCATTGCACCGGTCTTCTTGGCGGACTCTAAATCCATCTCTTGTGATTGGGTGTCGTCATTGGTGAGAATCGCGTGATTGACTTGATCCTCAATCGATTTGATCTGCAGATCGGTCAGAGGCGCGTTGTGGGCAAAGTCAAAACGGGTTCTCTCTGGGGAAACCAAGGAACCCTTTTGTTGAACATGTTCCCCGAGCACGGTTCTAAGAGCAAGGTGCATCAAGTGTGTGGCCGAATGGTGCCTGGCTGTCGCAAGACGCGCGTCTTGGTTGACGAGGGCCTCAATGGTGTCACCGACTTTCAATAGACCTTGGGACAAGACACCAAAATGTGCAAAAACATCGGACTTGATTTTTTGTGTATCCGAGACTTGGAAATGAACCGTCGCGTTGCTCAGCAGACCTTGGTCTCCAACTTGCCCACCACTCTCAGCATAAAAAGGGGAGACATCCAAAACGATGCTCGCTTCTTGATGTTGACTGATCTGTTCAACGGGCTGAGAATTCACAAACATGGCCAGGACTTTCGCGCTTACTTTCAGGTCCTGATAGCCCACAAAATTTGTTGAGGGCCCTTGATAGTCCAAGGCCTTGTCCATTTTGAATTTACCGGCCATGCGCGCTTGAGACTTTTGACGATCCATGGCTTGATGAAATCCAATCTCATCGATTTCAATGCCTTTTTCTCGACAAACATCGGCACTCAAGTCCAATGGAAATCCATACGTATCGTGCAACTTGAATGCGACCTCACCAGGCAAAATTTTCACACCCGCGCTCAAGGATGCTTCTAAAATCTCCATTCCAATGTCTAAAGTCTCAAAGAATCTCTCCTCTTCAAGCTTTAAGGTTTGGATGATTTTTGATTCATTTTTTCTTAAGCCAGGGTAGGCATCTCCCATCACCCGGACCAAATCGGGCACCAATTTATGGAAAAAGGGAGTCTTTTTTCCCAATTTGTAACCATGTCGAATCGCTCGGCGAACAATGCGACGCTGAACATAACCTCGACCTTCATTGCTAGGCACAACGCCGTCACTGACCAAAAAGGAAGTGGCACGTATGTGGTCTGCAATGACTTTGAGAGAATTGTTACCCAGGTCGCTGCACCCCGTCTCTCGAGCAGCCGCTTTGATCAACTCGACAAACAAGTCGATCTCATAGTTGCTATGAACATGCTGCAAAATGGCAGCCAATCGCTCCAAGCCCATGCCAGTATCAACACAGGGAGCAGGTAATTTTTTAACGCTTCCATCGGCTTGCATGTCAAACTGCATGAAGACGTTGTTCCAAATCTCAATGAAGCGATCTCCGTCCTCGTCAGGACTCCCAGGTGGGCCGCCAGCGATTTGCGGGCCGTGGTCATAAAAAATCTCAGAACAAGGTCCGCAAGGTCCGGTATCAGCCATCATCCAAAAGTTATCAGATTGATAACGTCCACCTTTGTTGTCTCCAATTCGAATGACGCGCTCAGGTGGTAAACCTATCTCTTTGGTCCAAATGTCATAAGCCTCGTCATCTTCAAAATACACCGTGACCCAAAGTCGCTCCTTTGGCAAGGCATACACATTGGTCAACAAGTCCCAGGCCCACTTCAAACTGTCAGATTTAAAGTAGTCCCCAAAACTCCAATTGCCTAACATTTCGAAAAAAGTATGGTGTCTGGCGGTGTACCCCACGTTCTCTAAGTCGTTGTGTTTACCCCCTGCCCTCAAGCAAGCCTGCACCGATGTAGCACGCACATACGGCCTGCGATCTGCACCCAAGAAAACATCCTTGAATTGAACCATTCCAGAATTGGTGAACATCAAGGTGGGATCGTTGCCAGGAACCAAGCCACTGGACTCAACCATGGTGTGACCGCGCGCCTCAAAAAAATCTAAAAACGTCTTGCGAATTTCTGCAACTGACAGTTGAGCAATACTCATTGTGGATAACCCATTGAAAAGGATAAAAAAACAGCTTTGCTGTGAATGTGCATGTTTGGGCAGCTACAACATGTTGCACTGAGTCGAATGATTATATTTTGGGTTTGCAGCACACTTGGCGCCTTGATGCATTTCGGCCCCTTCAGCCTCAAGACTTGAACATCGACGGCCAAACTCAGTCGTTCAAACGACGCACCAATAGTCCCCGGGCTTTGAACGCAGGAGCCAAAAAAGAACAAAAACTAAAAAAACCGCTAAAAAGTATATTTTTATACTCATTTATTGTAAATTATATGATAATTTATACTTATAATTAATTACATCTAATGACAAAAGGACATCAACAAATGAAATCAAACAACGCCTTTCTACACTTTTTGAACTTAACGGCCAGCTTTGAAAATGAGCCCATTCATCAAATAGACCTTCAATCAAAAAAAATTCTAGAAACCATCGCTTGGCGTCATCAATCCGGGCAGGCACTGACAGTCACTCAAGCCATGCACATGGACCACATTGCTTCTGCAGCAACCATACATCGTAAATTAGATCATTTGAGAGAGTTGGGGCTTGTTCAAACCATCTACCAGGGCAACAACCGCCGAACTAAATTCATGGCGCCCACAAAACTCAGCAATCGATATTTTGAGAAAATCAACAAAGTCATGCACAAAGCATGCAATGCCCATTTATCCCTTGCGTGAAATTTGATTTGCCGAGGACCGACACAAGTCACTAGGGGCTTACGGCAAGAGTTCTACACCGGTCTTGCTTTGAACAAATTCAAAGCTCACGCCTTGCGCCAACTCTTGCACCTTAAGCCCTTGAGGTGTCACATCAAACACACCTAAGTCGGTGATGATCCGATCAACAACACCCACACCAGTGAGTGGCAACGTGCAAGATTTTAGGATTTTGAAATCTTCGGTGCCGTCTTTTTTCTTCGCCACATGCTCCATGAGAACAATGACCCGTTTGACACCGGCCACCAAATCCATAGCACCGCCCATACCTTTGACCAACTTGCCAGGAATCATCCAATTGGCCAAATCCCCTTGGGCACTCACTTGCATGGCACCAAGAATGGAGAGATTGATCTTTCCACCCCTGATCATGGCAAAACTGTCGTGGCTTCCAAAAATAGAGGAGCCTTTGATGGTGGTCACCGTTTGCTTGCTTGCATTGATCAAGTCAGCATCGACCTCTTCATCTAGAGGGAAAGGGCCAATGCCAAGCATGCCGTTCTCAGATTGAAGCCAGACCTCAATATCTGCTGGCACATGGTTGGCCACCAAGGTGGGTATCCCAATACCTAAATTGACATAAAAACCATCTTCCAACTCTTTTGCAGCTCGCGCTGCCATTTGATCTTGATTCCATGACATGATTAAACTCCAGCCTTATCTGTGATGGTTCTCTTTTCGATACGCTTTTCAGGATGTTGATTGACAACGATCCGATGGACATAGATACCAGGCAAATGAACTTGGTCGGGGTTCATCTCTCCAAGCTCAACCAAATGTTCAACTTCAACCACACAAATTTTCCCAGCCATGGCTGCAGCGGGATTGAAGTTTCTTGCCGTCAGCCTGAACTGCAAATTGCCTGATGTATCTGCTCTGTAAGCTTTGACCAAGGCCACATCAGGGATCAAAGAGCGCTCCATCAAATAGGTCTCGCCGTCAAAGTCTCTCGTCTCTTTGCCCTCAGCAACCATGGTACCAACACCAGTTTTGGTAAAGAATGCAGGTATCCCAGCTCCACCGGCTCTCAGTTTCTCTGCCAAGGTACCTTGCGGTGTGAACTCCAATTCCAACTCTCCGGCTAAAAACTGACGTTCAAACTCTTTGTTTTCTCCGACGTAGGAAGCGATCATTTTTTTGATTTGATGCGTTTCAAGCAGTTTGCCCAAACCAAAGCCATCCACGCCCGCATTGTTTGAGATGACGGTCAGGTCTTTGACGCCAATGTCCTTGATAGCCTCAATCAAGGCCTCCGGAATGCCACACAGACCAAATCCGCCTACAGCCAACAATTGACCATCGGCCACAATGTCCTTCAAGGCGGTCATAGCCGAATCAAATACTTTGTTCAAAACTCACTCCTAAACCAAAAAAAGACGTCAAACTTGGGCAGGTTCCTATAAAGGCTCAAAAATACTCCTTTGGGAACACCAACACGTACCAAGGAAAATTGCAACAATTCTAACAACTTGTGACTAAGTGACCATTTCAGTCACCCATTGGGGTAACTCTTGCGCTCGCCCTGTGGCCCAATCGAACCATACCACAGTTGCTCCTCCAGTCGCATAGATCTTGCCCGGCTGATCCGTTCGTTCGATGGTGGTCCAAGACTCAAATGTGGTCCGAGCGGGCCCGCTTGCAAACAACTTTAAACGCAAATCACCGGGGTAAAACAATTGATGGTGAAAATTGCAAAAAGCGTTCAATATCACAACCCCAGAGCCTTTGGATTTGTTGTCCAGTCCCAAGCTGTGGAGCCAATCCATTCGAAGGGATTCCATGAAACGAAAATACGATACGTTGTTGACGTGATTGAATGCGTCCATGTCACCCCACCTGATGGGCATCTTGATTTCGAAAAGGAATTTTTTTTCCTCAGGAACGATCAGTCTCACAAAGCAAATCCATCATCAGCCGTGATGATCGCTCCATTCACAAAATGACTTTGTTCAGAGCTCAACAACACAATCAAAGCGTCCAAATCTTTGGGTGCACCCACTCTCTTTCTGGGCAACATTTGAACGAGCTTTTGTCCCTTTTCAGTAGACCAGTGGTGGTGATTGATGTCTGTGTCAATGTAGCCTGGACAAACGGCATTGACATTGATCCCAAAACGCCCCCACTCCAGGGCCATCGCCTTGGTCATTTGAATCACCGCGGCTTTGCTCATGGCATAAAGACCGATTTGGGGCAATACCCGAAGACCGGCAACGGAGGCAATGTTGATGATGCGTGCGCCAGGAAAGTTGTCTTTCTCCAAGCCAATGGCCCTGCCAAGCATTCTCTTGCCGACCTCTTGAGCCACGAAAAAAGCACCCCGGACATTGGTGTTAAAAACAAAGTCAAAATCCGCATCGATGACATCTTGAATTTTTTGTGTCGTGCTCACCCCAGAATTGTTGATCAAGATATCGATGGGGCCGACCTCGTTTTCAGTATGCTCAATGGCTTTTGCAACGCTAGATGTCGACGTCACATCCAGCTGAACCACATGTGCTTGAAAGCCTTCAGACTCCAGTTGCGCCCGAAGGTCCTTGAGCCGATCCATGCGCCTTGATGCAAGCACGACAGTGGCACCGGCCTTGGCAAGGGTTGTTGCAAACTGTGCGCCTAAACCGCCTGAGGCTCCTGTGATAAAGGCAACTCGGCCAGATAAATCGATTGTGTAAGCCATGATCTGCTCAGCCTTAAAAAAACATCATTGACGTTAAAATGCAATTATTATGTCGTTCTAGACTTTATCTGGCAATTGAACGAAAAAATTGTTCATTTGCGCTTAAAAATTTCGAAATTAAGAACAAACCCCATGACTGAAACAGAAATTCTTGCTCAATTTGGCCCTAGAGAATCCATGGATTACGACATGGTGATCGTGGGTGCAGGCCCCTCGGGCTTGGCCAGTGCCATTCATTTAAAGCAACTTGCTCAAAAAAATGGAACCGACATCTCGGTCGCTGTTTTAGAAAAAGGCTCGGAACCAGGGGCACATATTCTGTCTGGCGCCATCATGGACCCCATTGCTTTGAGCGAGCTATTTCCCAACTGGCAAGAATTAGGTGCACCCCTTGAACAAAAAGTCACCGACGATGCCTTTTTGTTTTTAACTCGCCATCATGGCTTTAGAACCCCGAAGTGGTTGCTACCGAACAATTTTCAAAACCATGGTAACTACATTGTCAGTTTAGGAGAAGTCACGCGCTGGTTGTCCGAACAAGCTGAGAGTTTGGGTGTAGAAATTTTCCCGGGCTTTAGTGCTGCTCATTTGCTGTTCAATGAGGAAGGCGCGGTTCGTGGCGTTGCCACAGGCAACATGGGCATCTTGAAAGATGGCACCCCAGGCCCCCAGTTTCAGTTGGGCATGGAGATCAACGCCAAGTACACCTTCTTGGCAGAGGGCTCACGTGGTCATTTGGGCAAACAAGCGATCTCACACTTCAAGTTGGATCAACACAGTGACCCGCAAAGCTACGGGATTGGCATCAAAGAGCTCTGGGAAATCGATCCCGCTCGCCATCAGCCTGGCCTGGCTTTGCACAGTGCAGGATGGCCACTTGAAAACAACACCTATGGCGGCTCGTTTCTTTATCATTTACCTGACAACAAGGTCTCCGTTGGCTTCATCGTAGGTCTTGACTATCAAAATCCATGGTTGAGCCCCTTCGAAGAATTCCAACGCTTTAAAACACACCCCAACATCAGATGGTATTTTGAAGGCGACGAAAGCAAAGGAATCAAAGCGGGCAAGCGTCTGGCCTATGGCGCAAGAGCGATCACCGCCGGAGGCTTACTGAGCCTACCCAAAACTGTCTTCCCAGGTGGTGCGCTCATTGGATGCGATGCGGGTTATTTGAATGCGAGTCGAATCAAAGGATCACACGCAGCCATCAAATCTGGAATGCTTGCAGCTCAAGCTGCCTTTGAGGCCGTTTGCAACGAAAGGTCCCATGATGAGTTGAGTCTTTACCCCCAACTCTTTGAGCAAAGTTGGCTGCACCAAGAACTTAAAAAGTCCCGTAACTTTAAACAATGGTTCAAAAAAGGCTTTGTCATGGGCTCCATCATGACGGGCATAGAGCAGTTGCTGCTCGGTGGCCGCATGCCTTGGACCCTTCACAAGACCGTTCCCGATCATTTGGCCTTGAAGGATGCGAAAGATTGCACTCCAATTGAGTACCCCAAACCAGATGGCAAACTGAGCTTTGATCGACTGAGCAGTGTCTTTATCAGCAACACCAATCATGAGGAGAATCAACCCGCTCACCTGACACTGAAAGACCCAAGTGTGCCCCTGAACATCAACTATTCACGATTTGCTGGCCCCGAGGCCCGGTACTGCCCGGCTGGCGTTTATGAATACATTGCTCAAGACCATGGCCAACCCAAGTTTCAAATCAATGCGCAAAACTGCGTTCATTGCAAAACTTGTGATATCAAAGACCCCACACAAAATATTGTCTGGGTCACCCCTGAAGGTGGCGGAGGACCCGTTTACGGCTCCATGTGAGCCCCCTTCACTTGATCCTCAACACCAAGACTCACGATTGAAAGAAATTTAAATGACCACCAAATTCACCCCTGAACACCAATGGATCAAACCCATCGATGGGTCTGCGCATTTGGCCTTGGTAGGGATCACCGAGCATGCACAAGAGACCTTGGGAGATATCGTCTTTGTATCTTTGCCCAAAGTCGGAGAGGTTTTGACTCAAAACACGGTGGTCTCGCAGGTTGAATCTGTCAAAGCGGCCTCTGATGTGTTTGCACCCGTTTCTGGTCAAGTCACTGAAGTCAATGCATCGATCCTAGATGATCCAGGACTCATCAACAAAGATCCGATGGGTGAGGCTTGGTTTTTTAAAATGAGAATTGACTCAAGCTCTGACTTGGAGCAACTGATGAGCTTGGAGCATTACCATAAATCAATTGGAAAATGAATTTAGGTAAAAAAATAAATTTTCTTCTGCCAAGCCAAAGTACCACGTGAAACATTTTTTTCGCATCGAGCTTAAAAAAAGATGATTTCAAGGAAATCGTTTAAATAACAAGCACGCCGAAGCAAGCCTTTAAACACACGGTTTTTTCAAACCCAAGGGGAAAGTTACCCACAATTTCTGTGGACAACTTTTATGGGTTTTACTGAGATTTTGCAGGCAAATAGTGAGCACTCGCTAACGCCACATTTAAAAAAATTTGTGCATGGATCGATAAAGTCGTTGACAAAAATTCAAATAAAAATTTAATTTTTAAAATATGCTTTTGCCAGTCTTTCAATCCCTTGTCTGATCAAATCACTACCAGAGGTAGCAAAAGACAATCTAAGCGTGCTGTGATCGGGGTGATCGGCAAAGAAGGGCGCACCAGGTACAAAAGCAACGCCGTGTTCGATGGCCTTCTTTGCAAACGCTGAACCATCTGCAAGACCGCCTTTTGCACCCGTCAATTTTGCCCAAAAGAACAAACCCCCTTGAGGTTGGTTGAACTCGAGACTCTCTGCGAAGTGCTCTCTCAAGGACTGCCCCATGGCCAAAGCCCGTTCAGCATAGACCTCTCTCACATGGGTCAAGGTGTTGGGCATTCGACCACTTTTCAAGTATTGAGCAGCGGTGGCCTGAGCAAAGGTTGACGTGTGAGCATCGCTGAACTGTTTGCACATGGTTGCCTTTTGAAGCATGGCTTGAGGTGCCACCATCCATCCCACCCTGAGTCCTGGGCTCAAAACCTTGCTTAAACTTCCACAATAAACCAACCACTCCCTAGAACCCGGCACCCGATGGGCCAAGGACAACATGCTTGGAGCAGGCTCTGAGGCAAAATACAAATCGCCATAGGGATCATCTTCGACCACCAAAGTTTCATACTTCACAGCCAATTCAAGCACCTTCAGGCGCCTGTCAAGACTCAACATCGCGCCGCTTGGGTTGCCAAATGTAGGCACCAAATAGATCAGCTTGGGGCGGTGCTTTTGAATCATCTCTTCCAGCAGGTCAACCCTCACCCCATGCTCGTCAATAGGCACACCTAGGACCTTTGGACCGTACAGCCTAAAGCATTGTATGGTGGCCAAAAAAGTTGGCGCCTCAACCAAGGCCGTGTCTGCCTCGTCTAGCATGGTCTTGCCCACCAAGTCCAAAGCCTGCTGACTGCCCGTTGTGACGATCAGGCCAGACGCATCAATGTCTTGAACGCCCTTGGATTTCATGAAAAGAGCCAACTCTTCTCTCAAGGCCGGATAACCCTCCGTCGCCCCATACTGCAGTGCACTAGCTGGCGAGTCGTTCAAGACTTTCTCGCTGGCCTCCTTGATGCCTTGGACATCAAACATGGCACTGTCAGGAAAGCCGCCAGCGAAACTGATGATGCCAGGCTGACCAAGCAATTTAAAAAGTTCACGAATGGCAGAGGTTTCTACCCGATCAAGGCGATGAGAGAATTGCATGTAAAAATAAGGCCTGTAAGCACTTTTGGTTTGAAATGATGAAACGCGATCTTATTACACTTTTTTTCGAAACGCTCAAACAAGCCAATCCCAACCCTCGCACGGAACTGGAGTACTCCAGCGTGTTTGAACTGTTGTGCGCCGTTTTACTCTCGGCACAAGCCACAGACGTGGGGGTGAACAAAGCGACCAAGGTGCTGTTTCCAATTGCCAACACGCCTGAAAAAATCTTGGCTCTCGGACTCAAGCAACTCGAGGAGCACATCAAAACAATAGGTCTCTACAAAAGCAAGGCCAAGCATTTGATGCAAACGTGTGAGATTTTGGTGAAACACCACAACAGTGTCGTTCCCCATGAGCGAGAACTCTTAGAGACACTGCCTGGGGTCGGACGAAAAACTGCTAATGTCATTTTAAATGTTGCTTTTGGTCAACCCACCATGGCAGTGGATACGCATATCTTTAGAGTCAGCAACCGCGTGGGCTTGGCCAAGGGTAAAACACCCCTTGCCGTGGAACTTCAACTCTTGAAACGCATCCCCGCAAACTACATGCAACACGCGCACAATTGGCTGATCTTGCATGGCCGCTACATCTGTAAAGCGCGCGCTCCAGACTGCAAAAGTTGTCAAGTCTTGGCTTACTGTGACTTCAAAGAAAAGAACTTACCTAAAAAAACACCTGCCACTGCAAAGCGCTCAAAGCTTTGAATCTCTTGTGTTGAGCAAGACGTACCAACTTTGCTTTTCATGACCAGGCGGCGTTTCTAGGTGCTCCATCACTCGGATGCTTTTTTCAAAGACGTGCTCCAAGGCGCGGTGCAATTCCTTGCTGCTGGTGGGCCCCTCATGGAACACCTCCCCTTGGTCCAACACGATCATGCGATCTGCTGCCAAGGCAACGTTCAAATCATGCAAGACGGTGACCACCGTCACCCCTTTTTTCAACATCTCTCTTACCCAAGACATCCACAAAGACTGAAACGGTGGATCCAAAGCCTTCAAAGGCTCATCCATCAAAATCACAGCACTCTTTGTGCAAAAGGCCCTGGCCAATAAAACTCTCTGTGCTTGACCGCCAGACAAGGTTCCCATCAAGCGCTCTCTCAAATCCCATGTGCAAGTGACCTGCATGGCCTCTTGGATGGCGCTGTCGTCCTCAGCGGTGAAAGTCGACCAAGGCTTTTGAAAGGGCATTCGTCCCAGTTGCACCAAATCCAAGACCCTTAAATCATCCACATAGGGCTCCATTTGCCCCATCCAGGTCATGTGTACGGCCTTTTCTTTGGCCACCCATTGCTCAAGGGGCTGGTCCTTTAACTTCACCACGCCCTGAAATTTTTCAAGTCCTGCCAAAGCTTTGAGCAAGGTGGATTTGCCTGCGCCATTGGGGCCCACGATCGCCAACCATTGTCCGGTGTGCGCGCACAGATGGACTTTTTTGAGGACGTGTTGCCCATTCAACTGAACCGACACATCTGAGCACTGCAAAGCACAAGCCAATGACCGAACTTGCTTGGTGTTCTCTGCACCGTCTTGTCCGTTGTCAAGATCGTTGACCGATTGGATGAATGGATCCATGGTGGCTTATCGAAGGGTGCGTGACAACAGCCGGAGCAAATAACCACCCCCCAGCAAAGCAGTAACGATCCCGATGGGTATTTCCTGAGATCGGCCCATCAAACGCGCGATCAAATCTGAGGCCACCAACAGTGCGCCTCCCATCAACATGGACAACTCAATCCAGGCCTTGTAATTGGCTTTGACCAATTGTCTGACCATGTGCGGTGCGGCCAAGCCTACAAAAGCGATCAAGCCCGATTGTGCGACGGAGCAAGCCGTTGCAAAAGACAAAACGGCAATCAGCACCCAGCGTTCTTTGTTCACTGCAAAACCCAAACTTTTTGCCGTGTGCTCTCCAAGACCAAGTCCGTCTAAAAGCGGGCTGTACATCATGGCAATCACAAAACACGGCATCAACACCAAAGCCATGATCAGACAGGCCTGCTCATCGATGTTGGCCACACTGCCGAGCATGAAGTTTTGTAGGGCGCCCAAGAGTTCAGGGTAGCGATTGAGTATCAACTGATTGATCGATCCCAATATGACACCCACCACCACCCCACTTAAGAGCAACCTCTGTGTGTGCAACACCCCTTTGGACAAAGAAATTGTCAAGAGCACAGCCAGCAAAGCCCCCAAAAATGCCAAAGAGGTCACGCCCATCGTCAGACCTATGGCATGAACGTCCTTCGTGAACAGTACCTTCAATAGCCAATGTGTGAGTTGATAAAGACCCTCCAATGCATTCAAAAAGTAATACACCACCCCGCTGCTCAAATCGTTTTGTGTGCTCCCTGACACCTGAGCGGCCAGACCTAAGCACAAGGCAACGGTGACACCCAAGGAAGCGCCCGAAGCAGAACCCAGTAAAAAGGGATCCGCCAAAGGATTACGAAACAAGCCTTGGGCCAAAATACCAGCAAGCCCCAACAAGGCTCCGCTCAACCAGGCACCCAAAGATCTAGGTAGCCTCAAATGCCAGACAATTTCCAAGATCAAAGGGTTGCTGCTCTTTAAGTCTTCACAACATGACCAACCTTGGGTCCCCATGCCCATGCCCAATGCGATCAAGCCCGCGCCCAACAGGAGCAAACCCACACGCATGCCCTGAACGGTATAGGTCAAAGGACTGAAAAAACTGCTCACAAGGGCCTCATTTTTTGGAAACACTCAACGACCGCCTTCAGACCCGCGGCCACTCGAGGACCCAAACGCAACAATCGATCGGATTGCTCCTGAGTCAAGACACACAGGTGATCATCTTTCACCGCCTTCAAAACCCTCCATCCAGGAGCATTCTTAAAAGATTTGTTTCTGGGATAAGCAAACACGATCATCTCAGGAGATTGTTTCAACAACCACTCCTTGCCCAACTTTGGAAACGCTCCAAGGGACTTGGGAACGACATTCACCACACCCAGCTGCTCCATCAACTGCCCAATGTAAGATCCCTCTGAGGCCGCATAACCATCAGAGCCCACCTCCAGATAAACCCTTCTGCCGCGAGCCCAAGGGGGCATATCTGCTTGGATGAGCAAGAGTTCTGCATCTATTTGTTGAATCAACGTCTGCACATTGTCTTGTGCCTGAAAGTCACCATCGAAGGGTTCCACCATTTTTGAGATGGATGTCAAGGTGCGCTTCATTTGCAAAACTGAATGAGGCTGAAAAATCAACACCGAAATGCCCAAAGCCTCCAGTCTTGCGGTCAATTTCAAATTGGCATAAGACATGATCACCACATCGGGCTTGAGTCGAACCAAATCCTCGATGGACGTGTCCCACATGCCCCCCAAATGAGGCAGGGATTGAACCCACTCTGGCCAATTGGAGGATCGGTCAACCCCGACCAATCGATCGCAGGCATTGAGCAGACAAACGCTCTCGGTGAGCGAAGGATACAAGGAGACGATTCGCTTGGCCGGGGAGCTGAGCGTCAACTCCACGCCTCGGTCATCGGTGATCACCCTGGCAGCTTGTGACACCTGGCAAGCGCCACATCCTAGACAAGCCAGCATCACCCCAAGTAAAAAAGACTTTCTGATGCGAAACATGCGCACTATTCTTTCACAATTAGTCGGGTTTCCCCCCGAAAAAACAAATTAAAGGCTCAAATGGCCTTAAAACCATAAATTTCGGCCTTGGGGCCTTTCCGATCGAGCACAATCCCCTCAATGCCCATTAAAATAACTTAATGTCATCTCTTAACATACAAGACCAACTCACTGATCGCATTGAACGTTTGATCCTTCGACACGAAGAGGTCAAGCGCACCAATGCTCTGCTCAGCCAACAAGTTGGACAGCTGAGCCATGAAAGAGATCAACTCAAAGCCAGGCTCGAAACGGCCAGAAATCGCATCGATGCCCTGCTTGACCGCTTGCCTGAAGAGGCCTCCCTCAAGGAAGCAAAATGAGTCAAATTGAAGCGCAGATCATGGGACAAGGCTATGCACTCGGATGCCCTGAGGGCGCAGAAGAGAGGCTGCAACAGGCCGTGGGCGCCGTCGACTCAGCCATGTGCAAGATTCGAGATGCGGGCAAGATCAAGGCGCGGGAACGTATTGCGGTCTTGGCTGCCATCAATATCGCATTTGACATTGGTGAGTCGATCAAAGCGGCCCACCCACCCTCACCCATGAACATCACCGACCTTGAGCAGTTGATCAGCAGACTCGATGAGGCTTTGGCCGACGACGGTAAATTGCTTTAAAACCCCAGGGGGGGTTTATGGTGAGTTCCAAAAGCCCAAGTGAAGGCTGATGATTTCTTCTTGCATTTCTCGAACCGGCCCAAGGACTTCCACCTTCTTTTGACCCGCATCAAAGACCAAACGACTTGGCAAGTCCAAGGTTGGATTTTGAGCATGGTTGCCCGTCAAATCCAACAACGCTCGTTCACTTAAACCATAAACCAAGCGACCAATGTTGGCCCAATACTGCGTACCAGAGCACATGGCACAAGGCTCAACCGTGGTGACCAAGGTGCACAGCCATAGGTAATTTGAATCAAAAGATGCAAAAGCCCTTTTGGCCAAAGTCGACTCGGCGTGGTTGACCGTATCAAGGTTGCCTTGTTGATCCAAAATTGTGCGCATGTCAGGCGCCAGCAAGATCGCGCCAAAGGGGTGATGCCCCTCTTGCTTGGCTTCTTTGGCGACTTGGTTGGCGGCCTTTAAAGCATCTATGGCCCATTGCGGTGTAGGTGTGATGTTCATGAAAAAAATGTTGTATTTCTGATCGCTTGAAAAATTTTACCCTTTAAGCATCTTCTGACGCACAAGTCTTTTACAATGACTTGGTCTGCAGGTCTCTTGGACTTTATATTTCCTTGAACCAATGCTCTTAGAGCCAGGGCTTGGAACATCGTCCAATGAGCGTGATCATCTCGCGTCAGATGAACCCAACGTTGGTCTGACCTCGCCCACCTGAACCCCTTCGTTCAGGATGACGGTCTAGGAGACTTTGCAGACACCTTTGATGCTTTGCCCCGTCTTCAAGTCGAGCGAACCTCTCGAATCCAAAAGTCAAGTCCTTGAACCCGACCGCATTTGTCTCCACCTATCTTTTGACACTCACTCAAATTCTCTCATGATGGACCTCCCCCTTCCCGAGCTTTTTGCTTTGGCTTGCCTTGGATTATTCACAGGCTTTCTAGCTGGCCTCTTGGGCATAGGTGGCGGCATGGTCATGGTGCCTTTTCTCACCTTCTTCATTGGCTTGCACAATGTGAGCACAGACTTGTGCGTCAAAATGGCCATCGCAACGTCCATGACCACCATCGTGTTCACCTCCATCTCAAGTGTGCGAGCACACCATGCCAAAGGCAATGTGAAATGGAATTTGGTGAAACAACTCACGCCAGGGCTTTTGATTGGCAGCGCCATCACCAGCATGGGTGTTTTTAATTATCTGCACGGGGCTTACTTAGGCATCATCTTCGCTCTTTTTATCACCTTTTCTGCGACCCAAATGTTTTTGGATAAAAAGCCACCTGCCTCTAGGCAGTTTCCCGCCAAATGGGGAGGCCTACTTGTTGGGGTGGTGATTGGCTTTATTTCTGGATTGGTTGGTGCCGGCGGTGCATTCATCAGCGTGCCTTTCATGCTTTTTTGCAACATCCCGATTTTGAATGCTGTTGCCACGAGCGCGGCTCTTGGCTTTCCGATCGCATCGGCCAATGCAGTGGGCTACATGTTTGCGGGTTGGTCCATCCCAGATCTCCCAGCCCACTCTTTTGGCTACGTCTGGCTGCCAGGCTTGGTTGTGATTGCCAGTTTGAGCGTGTTGACCGCGCCCTATGGTGCGCGAACTGCACAAATTTGGCCCGTCAAGCGCTTGAAGCGCTTTTTTGCAAGTATTTTGTACCTTCTGGCCATTTACATGGTTTACAAAAGCACCCTTTAAGGGGCTTGGGGTCAAAGCAACAATTGCACCGCCGAAGTAGGCTCACATTTGAGTGATGCTGGCAACTTTTTGTACCCACTTGTTCATCGCCTGCAGCAAGTCTGCATGCGAGAAAGAGCAACTTTCCTCGGTGAACAAAGCGCTGCTCTCCAATCGGTCCAACAAATCCAGCCACACATCGAGATAGGCCTTTTTCAAGCTCAGTTGCTCTGGTGGCCAATGCTTTTCCACCGTTTGCGACAGTGTCTTGGCCCAAGCAACCACATCACGTGTTTGAATCTCTTTGGCTTCAAACCTGGCCAACATGTGTGTCATTTGATCCTCGATCGACGCCTTCATGGACACCCCTTGGTGATGGGTCTTTTCAACCCATTTCATTTTTTAAAAAGTTGATAAACTGGATGCTGCTCTATGGCCAAGCCAAGGTACTCTTGCACTTGGGTTTCAAAATCCTGTGCATCACAGGCGAACACTCTCCTGTGCTTCATGGACCTGAGCCAAGTCAATTGTCGCTTGGCCAATTGACGCGTAGCGGTCAAGCTGTCTTTGACGAACTGTTCATAGGTAGGCATGTCGCAGTAGAGCCCAGGCTCCATGGTCTGACAAGCGAAACCCATGGCCTCCTCCATAGATTGCCAAAAGGCCCAAGCTTGACGGTAACCCACGCAACGCATGCTCGGTAGGGATGCATGCAAGTTGGGATTTTTGTAAAAGGGCCAGACCTCTTGAAGAAACCCCTCGCTCAACATCTGTCTGAATCTGCGTTCAATGTTTGCATGCAACCAAGCTCGGTCGGTGGGCTCAAAGGACAGCAAAAGGTAAGAGGCTTGCAAAGGCTCTAGCCTTTCTTTTGGCTCATCTGCATATTTGGTTTGTAAGGAAGAAATGCTTTGACCCGTCAACATCCACACCTCCAATGCTCGTGCAATGCGCTGGGCGTCCCGAGGCGCCAAACGCTTGGCCGTGACGGGATCAATGCGATGCAGTTTTTCATGCATTTTGGGCCAGCCCACGTCTTGGGCTTCTTGCAAAATGTTCTGTCGTGTTTCTTGGTGGGCCAATGGCAAATCATCCAAACCATACACCAATGCATTGAAATACAAAAAAGTCCCCCCGACCACCACAGGTATCGCACCACGGGACTTGATCTCTCCAATGAGCTCTTTGGCCTGCTTGGCAAAGTCTGCAGCACTAAAGGGTTCGTGGGCATCGCGAATGTCAATCAAGTGATGTGGCACTTTCCCTCGCTCTAGCGCACTGGGCTTGGCCGTCCCAATGTCCATACCACGGTAAACCAGGGCTGAATCCATGCTGATCAGTTCAATGTTGTAAGCCTCACTCAGGGTCATGGCCGCTTTGGTTTTTCCACTTGCTGTGGGTCCTACCAACGCCAAAAAGTCCCATGATGCTGGCCCTTGCTCGATCACTGGACCAGTCATTGCATCACTCCGCCAAACCTTTGGCAGCCTTGGAGCGACCTTGGCCGAGCACACCTCATCAGCGCCCTCTTAAAAACAATGCATCCAAGGATTTCATTGACAAGGCCTGCCATGTGGGCCGTCCATGGTTGCACTGATCCGAGCGCTCGGTCACTTCCATTTGACGAAGAAGTTCGTTCATCTCTTGCAGGGTCAACTGCCTATTGGCCCTGACTGCACCATGACAAGCCATGGTGGCCAACAACTCATTTCTGGCTTGCTCGACGACAAATTGCCCTGTGTTCAAAGACAACTCGTGCAAAACACTCCTCGCCAATGAGACCAAGTCCCCATCGACCAATGGCGCTGGAACCGCCCTGATCACCAGGGTTTTGGTCGACAATGCCGACACATCAAATCCAAGCTCCCTTAGACTTTCAGAGTTTTCTTGGGCAATCACCATTTCCTCATCCGTCGCAGCAAAACTCTGCGCAATCAGCAGTGACTGGCTGGCGATGGCCTGGGCGTCAAGCTGTGTCTTCAGTCTCTCATAGACAATTCTTTCATGCGCCGCATGGATATCCACCAAGATCAAACCTTGTGCATTTTCAGCCAACAAATACACGCCATGCAATTGCGCCAAAGCGCGGCCCAAGGGCCAGTCCTGCTGAGCGTTTGAGAGGGATGATTCGGATGCGAGCACCTTGGGTTCGATGGAAACTTGCTCGTCATCTGGAGGCAGAACTGAAGCTACCACAGGCATTGAAGTTGCCAAGGGGGATGGATGTCTTGGCCCCCACATGCGCTCAACTTGCGAGAGCTGATGCGCAGATAAATCCATTCTTGACTGCTGCCAAGCTGGCCCAGGACTTGACCAAGCTTTGGGAAGAGTGCCTTGGGTTGAGAGGCCCCGAGCGTCGTTTTGAGGGCTAGAAAACGTCGTGCCGCTTGTAGCCTCCTCCTTCGCCGACCCCTCTTGTCGCTCAAAAGCATCGATGTGTGTGCCCAATCTCGGGGCGGCAAGTGCACGCTCAATCGCATGCAAAACCAATTGATGGATCTCCCTTGATTCGCGAAAGCGAACTTCTATCTTGGTGGGATGAACATTGACATCCACACGCTTGGGATCGATCTCAATGAACAACACATACACGGGTTGCTTTTGTCCGTGGAGCACATCTTGGTAGGCGGCACGAACGGCGTGATTGATCACCTTGTCTTTGACATAGCGCTGATTGACATAAGAAAACTGTTGATCGGATCGACTTCTCGCACTCGCTGGCAAGCCTACTCGGCCATAGACCCTGATCGAATTCTCTACGTGATCAAGGGTCACCGAATTGGCCAAAAATTCTGCGCCAAGCACATCGGCAACTCTTTTATCAAAGGCATTGGCCTGCCCAGACGCTCTCCACTGCTCCAAGAGCTTGCCCTCGGCATAGATGGAGAAAGAAACTTGAGGTCTCACCAAAGCATGGCGTCTGACCGCCTCCACGCAATGGGCCAACTCGGTGGCATCCGTTTTCAAAAACTTTCTTCGAGCAGGCGTACTGAAAAAAAGCTCTCTGACTTCTACCGTCGTCCCAAGACCCCTGGCCACCACACTCAACTCTCCTGAGCGCGCTTGCAAGGCCATGGCTTGCGCTTGATTTTGCGGCCTGGAAGAAATCATCAGTTCGGAGATCGATGCAATAGCTGCCAACGCCTCCCCCCTAAAGCCCATGGACGCCACCGACTCCAAGTCGTTCAAGTTGCTGATTTTGCTGGTGGCATGGCGCTTCAAGGCCAAGGCCAATTCTTCCTGTGAAATCCCAACGCCATCGTCTTCAACGCTGATCAAGCGCACGCCACCCGACTGTAAGCGAACCGTGATGCCCCTCGATTGCGCGTCCAACGCATTGTCGACCAACTCTCTAACGACAGAGGCAGGCCGCTCGACCACCTCGCCCGCGGCGATTTGGCTGATGAGCTCTTGTGCCAACTCCGCAATGGGGCGTCTAACAAGTGGCGTGTCGATAAAAGAAGAGGAAGAATTCACTTCTACATTTTAGGGCAGATCAAGCGCACCTTTGAAATCAATGGATAATGTCTTCATGGATTTCATTATTAACTATTTAGATCTCATCTTTCACATTGATCAATTTCTCCCAGCTTGGGTTCAAGCCCATGGAGAATTGACTTATGGATTTTTCTTTTTGATCATTTTCATAGAAACAGGCCTGGTTTTTATGCCCTTTTTGCCTGGAGACTCACTGCTTTTTATGATCGGTGCACTCTGCAGTGCGGGGCTTTTATCACCAGAACTGTCCTTGCTGGTTTGTTTGAGTGCGGCCATCTTGGGAGATCAACTCAACTACACCATTGGACGCCATTTTGGCAAGCGCTTGCTCCATCCGCCTTACTCCAAGTGGATCAAACTCCAAGCCCTGCAAAAGAGCGAAGTTTTTTTCGCTAAATGGGGCTCTTTGGCCATCATCTTGGCGCGTTTCATGCCCTTTGCTCGCACCTTTGCGCCCTTCGTAGCGGGCATCTCTCAAATGAACAGAGTGACCTTCACGGCTTTCAATGCCATCGGGGCCATGGTTTGGGTCTTGGGCGTGGGTCTGCTGGGGTACCTGCTTGGAGAAATCCCTTGGGTGAAAGCCCATGTGCAAGCCATCGTTTTGGCCCTGATATTGGGGCCTGGCGTGCTGGCCATTTGGGGCATGCTCAGATCTCAAGGACGTGGAAAACCATAAGCCATTTCATCATTGACACTCCGCACATTGACTCAACCATGAACACTGCAAACACGCTCTTTAGCACTTCAAAGCAAGATCCCTTGGTTTCAGACACAGCCATCTGGCCTGGTGAACAAACCAGTCAAATTCCTTTTTGGATTTACACAGACCCACAGATTCATGCCAAGGAGTTGAATAAAATATTTTATGGGTCTCATTGGAGCTATGTAGGCCTTCTTGCAGAAATACCCAAACTGGGGGACTTCAAAAAAACCCAAATTGGTGAGCGTGAGGTCATCATGACCAGAGACCATGTTCACCCAAGCCAGAAAGAAACCGATCATGGAATCCGCGTTGTAGAAAACAGGTGCGCCCACAGAGGTGTACGTTTTATTCAAGAATCGCATGGCAACAAAAGAAGCTTTGTCTGCCCCTACCATCAATGGGCCTACAAACTCAATGGCGACTTAGGGGGCTTGCCATTCAAAGAAGGTGTTAAAAGCGGGAACAGTCTTCATGGCGGCATGCCTGAAGACTTTGATCTCAAAGACCACGGCTTGAACAAACTGAAAGTAGAAGTTCTTCATGGATTGGTTTTTGCCACATTTGATCATGAGACCCCGGACCTAAGAAGTTACCTTGGCGATGAGATCATGCCTTGGATGGACCGCATCTTCAAGGGCCGAGAGCTCACACTGCTGGGCTACAACCGCCAAAGAATTCCAGGCAATTGGAAACTCATGATGGAGAACATCAAAGACCCCTATCACCCAGGACTTTTACACACCTGGTTTGTCACCTTTGGTCTTTGGCGCGCTGATCAAAAGAGTCGAATGGTGTTGGACAAAAAGGGGCGCCATGCCGTCATGCTCTCCAGAAGAAATGAGGGCGGACAAAGCGAGGTCACTCAAGGGGTCACCAGTTTCAAGGCCAACATGAAACTGCACGACGACCGCCTCTTGGACATTGTCACCGAGGATTGGTGGAGCGTGGAAGACCCCAGCCATGCGGGCCAAACCATCACCCCCAGCGTCACCATGATCACGCTCTTTCCAAGCCTGATCGTTCAGCAACAAGTCAACTCCTTATCGACCCGACAAATCGTTCCCAAGGGCAACGGTAACTTTGATTTTGTCTGGACTCATTTTGGTTTCAGCGATGATTCCCAAGAGATGACGCGAAGGCGGCTTAGACAATCGAATCTTTTTGGCCCAGCCGGCTATGTGAGTGCTGACGATGGAGAAGTGATTGAATTCAGTCAAAGTGGCTTTGAACAATTCAACAGTGATGGCTTAAAAGAAGGACGCACACTGTGTGAACTCGATGGAGTTGGCGTCCACAACACAGAGCACATGGTGACTGAAACACTCATTCGAGGCATGTACGCTTATTGGAGAAAGGTGATGGACTTATGAGCCCCTTGGCCACCCACTCACCCTTCTCCACCGAAGCGCTAGCGCCCATTTCTGACAAACTGGTGCTGCAAGACTTGCAATTCGAGATCAACCATTTGAACGCAAAGTATGCTCAAACACTCAACGACAACAACTTTGATCAATGGCCTGATTTTTTCATAGAAAATGCCCGCTACAAAATTCAAGCTCGAGAAAATTACGTCCGGGGACTTCCTCTTTGCCTCGTTGACTTGGAGAGTCAAGGGATGATGAAAGACCGCATATACGGAGTGACTCAAACCATTTTTCACGCTCCCTACTATACGAGACACCTTGTTGGGCAAGTCTTGATCTTGGGCACTCAATCCACCCCAGAGCACGCCACCCTCATTGTGACTTCGAGCAATTACAGCGTCTTCAGAACCAAACCTGGGCAAACCTCCGAGGTCTTCAATGTGGGTCAATATGTAGACCACTGGACTCGCACCCATGAAGGATTGAAGCTCGCTTCACGACATTGCATTTATGATTCAGAAATGGTTTTGAACTCTTTGATTTATCCCATTTAGAACTTTAACGACCGCGCCAAAGATCAAAGGGTTCGAGTTCGAATGATCGGCGGGTTTTGCGTGAAGTGTTTGACGATGGCCGCATTGATGGCCGAGGCCATGTTGGCTTGAAAACTCTGGGTCACCAACAAGGCCTCTTCCTGCGGGTTGCTGATGAAAGCAGTCTCCACCAACAAGCTCGGTATATCGGGTGCTTTTAAAACCGCAAAGCCCGCTTGCTCAACGCGCGCTTTATGAAGAGTTCCGACTTTTTTCATTTGACCTAAAAATTCAGATCCCAACTTTAAACTGAAGTTGATCTGCGCATCTGTGCTCATGTCCAGCAGCGTTTTTTGCACAACGATGTCTTTGTTTGTTAAGTTGATACCCCCCACCAAATCGGCCTTGTTCTCTTGATTGGCCATCCATTGGGCCGCCGCACTGGAGGCTCCACTTTGACTCAATGCAAATACACTCGCACCTTTTGCATTCGGTGTGATGTAGGCGTCGGCATGCAGACTCACGAACAAATCGGCCTGGACTCTTTGCGCCTTTTTAACCCTGTCTTGCAAGGGTACAAAGTAATCGGCATCACGAGTTAAAAAGGCGCGCATGGAAAAATCCCCTTGGCGAGCTTTGATCACGGTCGAATTGATCAAACTTTTTAACTTCAGCGCAATTTGCAAAACCACGTCTTTTTCCTTGGTCCCTTGTTTGCCAATGGCCCCGGGGTCCTCACCACCATGGCCTGGGTCGATGGCAACCACAATCCAACGGTCCACCAACTCTGCGCCGCCTTGGTCTGCAGATGCGCCTATGGGTTTGTCTTTGGGGCCTTGTGACTCCTCTGCTGCCCTCAAGGCCGAAGGCGTTGAGGGCTTGGCTACCATGGGGGCTATAGCCTCTATAGGCGCTTGAGGGGCAGGTCGAAGCGTCAGCTTTTTACTTTGCTCCTCAATCCACACCGACAACACATCATCAGCTGCTGCCTTGGGCTTGTTCACATTCGCACTTTGCTGGGGTGCAAGGGACGATGGCGCTATGCTCGCACCTCTGGACAACTCTTTGTTGGGTTGGGTGTGTTGCGCAATCAGTTCCTCCAAGGGGTCAATTGCTTTGCTGGGATACAAGTCCATGACCAAACGGTGGTTGTAGCGCACTTGATCCATGCGGGTGGCCAAAACTGGTGCCAAGTTAAAGAGTTGAGGCCTGACCATTTGCCTCAAATCAAAAACCAGCCTCACTACGCCTGGGCCGTGTTGACCCACACGAACTCCGCTGATGAAGGGGTCGTCCGACTTGACTTGACTGACCAATTCTTTGAGTGCAGGGTTCAGATCAGTGCCATCAATGTCAATGGCAATGCGCGGGGGATCTGATATCAAGAGAGGTTGACTCTTTAGAGGAACATCTGATTCAATGGTGACCCTGGTGTATTCATGGGCAGGCCAAATCCTCACGGCCAAGACACTGGCTCCCCATGCCAACTCTTGCAAACCCAAACTCAAAACAAGCGTTGAGTACCCCAGCAGTTCACGTCGACTGAGAGAAGGGGCATGTGCTCGCGAAGGATGTTGCTTCATTTTGAAGAGTTTAAATCTGAGAGCAAATCATGCAGTCCAGCAATTGCTCACCTTGTGGGTGTTCAATTTCAAGACCACTTCGCGCTGATCCAATGCATTGAGCTCCAGATGGATTTCAATGTCTGGCTTGGGTACAAGTGCAGCGACACGCTCTGGCCACTCATAGATCTTGAGTCCCTTACAGGCGAATATATCCCTGAACCCAGCATCTTCCCACTCATGGGGGTCGTTGAAACGGTAAAAATCCATGTGCCAAATGTGCAACTCATGATCCTTGTACAAAGTCTCGTATGATTCAACAATGGCGTAAGTTGGGCTTTTGATGGTGCCCACCACGCCCAAAGCTCTGAGCAAATACCGGGTGAAACTTGTTTTTCCGGTCCCCAAATCACCGGACAAGGCAATTGTCGCATCAAGAACACCTGGCTCAGTAGAGAGTTTTTGGGCAAAATCCAAGGTTTGCTGCTCATGGGTCCAAAGCAAATGGTAAGTTTGGGTGGAATTATTCAAAGGACATCTCGTTTTGTCAAATCAATCTCATTTGTTCAAAAAAATTCAAACCTGGGGCAAAGAACTTGGATTTTCACAGATCGGTGTCTCTGCCATTGACCTCTCGCACGCAGAACAACCCTTGCTCGATTGGTTGCAAAAAGGCTTTCATGGAGAGATGAACTACATGCAACGCCACGGCCTCTTGCGAGCCAAGCCCCATGACTTGGTCCCAGGCACCATCAGCGTGATCACCGCTCGTATGAATTACTTGCATCAGGAAGAGACCGCTCCAACACCAAAGCCCTCGAGCACACCCGGTGTTGTGTCAAGCAGCCCAACTGTGCATTTTAGTGACAAGTTACAAAACCACACAAGACATTCAAACCAGACAGAAAATTGGATAGAACAGGAGTGGGATCAAATCAACGCACCCCACCAAGCCTATGTCTCTTTGTATGCCAGGGGGCAGGACTACCACAAGACCATCAAACGTCGACTTGAACGCCTGGTGGTGATGATCAAATCCGAGGTCTCAGAGGTCAACCACCGTGTTTTTTGTGATTCTGCTCCCGTGATGGAGGTCGAGCTCGCCTCTCGTTCAGGCCTGGGATGGCGAGGTAAACATACTTTATTGATCAACCGGGAAGCGGGCTCCATGTTTTTTTTGGGTGAGATCTTTGTAAATTTTGAACTTCAAACTCCTGTTGAACATGCGCTTGCTGGAGAACACTGTGGATCTTGCACCGCCTGCATGGACATCTGCCCGACCAAAGCCATTGTGGGGCCCTATCAACTTGACGCAAGGCGCTGCATCTCTTACCTCACCATCGAACATCCTGGTTCAATCGATGTGGCCCTAAGACCTTTGATCGGCAACAGAATTTATGGTTGCGACGATTGTCAACTCATTTGTCCGTGGAATAAATTTGCTCAAAAAACAGCTCTGCCTGAATTTCAAAGCCGAGAAGTCCTGACGCATCAAACCCTACTGCAACTTTGGTCCTGGAGCGAGGACGACTTCTCCAACCACACCCAAGGCAGTGCCATTCGCCGTATTGGTTACGAGAAATGGCTTAGAAACATTGCCATCGCACTTGGCAACGATTTGGCCCAATGCACAGATTCTCTTCAGCAAGGGGAAATTTTGAATGCATTGTCCACTCGACTGGAGCATCCCAGTGAGCTGGTGAAAGAACATGTCAGGTGGGCCATTGATCAAGCCTAAAGAGCACACCATTGACCTGTTCGCCAACTCTGTGAAGTGGAGTTGCTCAGAGGATGAAACGCTTTTGGCAAGCGCCGAGCGCCAAGGCATTGATTTGCCAAGCAGTTGCAGAAACGGCACTTGCAGAACCTGTTTGGTTCAAACCCAAAGCAAGAACTTTGATTATGAGGTTCAATGGCCAGGGTTGAGCTTGGATGAAAAGTCAAACGGCTACACACTTTGCTGCGTCGCAAAACCTCTTGGGAATGTGAGCATTGTGACCCCTCATTTTGCAGACCACCACTTGGCCAACGCCTTTCATGTGGTTTTTGAAGACGCCACTATGATGGCACTCAACAAACCCAGCGGTTTGCTATCGGTTCCTGGCAAGGGACCCTTGAACAGCGACTGTTTGAGTAGCAGAGTACAAAAAAAATACCCTAACGCACAGGTTGTTCACCGACTGGACCAAGCCACGTCAGGCCTTTTGTTGATGGCCTTGGGCCAAGACCCGCAAAAACGCTTGAACAAACTCTTTGCCGATGGCCTGATCCAAAAAACGTATATCGCCAAAGTTCAAGGCTGCGTGCCCATCTCATCAACCTGGACGCTCATTGATGCACCGATCGATGCCTTGTGGTCGCAGCGTCCCAAAAGAAGGGTCGACTCACAAGGCAAAGCCAGTCAGACACGGTACAGGTGTTTTCAAAGCAATGGCCAAGAGTCCTTGTTAGAGATTGAACCCTTGAGTGGCAGAACGCATCAAATTCGAGTTCACTTGTCACATGTGGGCTTGCCTATTTTGGGCGACAGGCTGTATGCGCCCCTTGAGGTCGTGGAACGCTCAAAGCGGCTTTTGTTGCACGCACATCAATTGCGTTTTACCCACCCCTTGACTCAAAAAGAAGTGTTCATCGAGTCGGCCTGTCCCAAAGAATTCACTTTGGATGCTTCAAGTTTGCACCCGCAAAGCCCTTACGATGAACAATCTTTGAGTTGAATCAATGGCCTTGAGACAATTTTGTATATGATCCTTCAAAAGCACATTTTTGTAGGGTTCAACACTAGGAGAGCGTTATGCACGACGTCGTGATCGTAAGTGGCATGAGAACGGCCATTGGCACATTTGGCGGTAGTCTGAAGGACACGCCCGTGACAGAATTGGCTACCACTGCCGTCAAGGCTGCGCTGGAGCGAGCTCAGCTCAAAGGCGCTGACGTTGATCAAGTGGTCATGGGACACGTGGTGAACACGGAGCCCAAGGATCTTTATTTGTCTCGAGTGGCGGCCCTCAATGCAGGGTGTGACCAAAAAGTGACCGCTTTTAATGTCAACCGCTTGTGCGGCTCTGGGCTTCAAGCCTTGGTCTGTGCGGCCCAATCCATCATGCTCGGAGACACCCAAATCGCCGTTGCTGGGGGCGCAGAAAACATGTCCAGAGGCCCCTTCTTGAACCCCACCCAGAGATTCGGTCAACGCATGGGGGACGCTACCTTGGTTGACATGATGGTCGGCGCCTTGCATGATCCCTTTGATAAAATTCACATGGGCGTGACAGCTGAAAACATTGCGTCCAAATGGGGCATCAGCAGAGAGGCACAAGATGCCTTGGCTTTAGAGAGCCACCACAGGGCTGAAAAAGCCATTGCAGCAGGTTACTTCAAAGATCAAATCACCCCAGTGATGCTAAGGTCCAAGCAAGGACCCGTGGCCTGGGCCAGTGACGAGCACTTCAGAGTGAATGCAAAAATTGAAGACTTCTCAAAACTAAAACCGGTCTTCATCAAAGAACATGGAAGTGTCACGGCAGGCAATGCGTCGGGCATCAACGATGCCGCTGCCGCACTGGTTTTGATGGACGCACAGACCGCCAAAAGTCGCCACCTCAAACCCATGGCCAGGTTGGTGAGCTATGCCCACAGCGGTGTAGATCCCAAATACATGGGCATAGGTCCGGTTCCAGCTACACAAGCGGCCCTGAAAAAAGCGGGCCTCACGGTGCACGACTTGGATGTGATTGAAGCCAACGAAGCCTTTGCGGCGCAGGCATGCGCGGTGATCAAAGACCTGGGGCTTGATGGGCAAAAAGTCAACCCGAATGGGTCTGGCATCTCCTTGGGGCACCCGATTGGCGCAACCGGCGCATTGATCACCGTCAAAGCTTTGCATGAGCTCGAACGCATCAAAGGTCGTTATGCCTTGGTGACCATGTGCATAGGAGGTGGTCAAGGCATTGCCGCTATCTTTGAGCGACTTTAACAGCGACTTTGAGAGCAACTTGGCATCGAGCTGGCTCTTGAGATGAGCACCACCCTAGAGTGAGAAGATCGGCTCTGAGGTCTTGCTTGAGAGAGCCCGCTTCAAGCCGCCGGATGGTTGGCCCAAACCCATTTCTTCAGCCAACAAAGCATAAGAGGCTTGTTGCACCAAGGGATCATGGGCCCAAGTGATGACCACGATTTCATCCAAGTCAAAACGTTCAGCCAAGGTGCGCAGTTGGTCCCCAACCTCTTTGGCGTCTCCAACGATGGCTTTTTGCTCAAGTTGTTTGAGTGCACCCATCTCTTCGGGTTTGAAGGAGGCCTGTGCTAGCTGCGCAGTCATCAAAGGGGAGATCACCCCGTAATTTCGATCCATCTTGAAACGTGCTCGAGAGCTGAATTGTCTGAGAGCTTCTTGCCGGGTCTCGGCCACCAAGGCCCATACACAAAGCGTGGCCTTGGGCTTGGCCAAGGGGTCGCTAGATTGAAAGCCATTGTGGTACAAGGCCATGGCCTGATCCACACCTTGTCCATCGGTGATGAAGTGGGCAAAAGCATAAGGCAGACCAAAATGTGCAGCCAACTGCGCGCCATAGTCAGAACTGCCCAAAACCCAAATCTGCGGGCAAGTCTCGGACTGTGGATAGGCAAAAACACCATGGCCTGGATGGCCCACAGGCAAAGGGGTCCCAGACAACCAGGCCTTCAGTTCTAGGATTTGCTGAGGAAATTGATCCGAGGCGAATTGATTGGGGTTGAGCAGTTGAGCAGTTTTTCTGTCGCTGCCCGGTGCGCGTCCCAGTCCAATGTCAATGCGCCCAGGGGCCAGTGCATCAAGCACACGAAACTGCTCAGCGACCTTCAAGGCCGCATAGTGTGGCAGCATCACCCCAGCGCTCCCAATGCGAATGCGTGTTGTTTTCATGGCGATGGCCGCCATCAAGATCTCAGGAGCAGTGCCCAAAATACCTGGGTGGCTGTGGTGCTCACTGACCCAAAAGCGATGGTAGCCCATGGACTCACAGCTTTGGGCGAGTTCAACGGTTTGTCGAATGATTTGGTCTTGAGCACGACCAACCACACCAACCGACTGATCTAAAACAGATAATTTGATGTTCATAGCCAACCCATTGTGCTACAAAAAAAAGAAAGATTTTAAAAACAAGGATTTCTCCACGTTGAACGCCCAACCCAGCTCTAGAACATCACTTCAAGGCTTTGAACCTGACTCGCTTGGGCTTGGCACCTTCCTCACCCAAACGTTTTCTCTTATCGGCCTCGTACTCTTGATAGTTGCCATCAAAGAATTGCCACTGCGAATCCCCTTCGCAAGCCAAAATATGCGTGGCAATGCGGTCCAAGAACCATCGATCATGGCTGATGACCATCACACAACCGGCAAATTCCAGCAACGCGTCTTCCAAGGCACGCAAGGTCTCTACGTCCAAATCGTTGGAGGGCTCGTCCAGCAAAAGCACATTGGCACCCGCAATCAAGGTCTTGGCCAAATGCAGTCGACCACGCTCTCCGCCTGAAAGCGTGCCGACTCTTTTTTGCTGATCCCCACCGTTGAAATTAAAGCGACCACAGTAAGCTCGACTGGCCATTTCAAATTTGCCAACCGTCAAAATATCCAAGCCCCCTGAGATGTCTTCCCAAACCGTTTTGTCGTTGCTCAAATCATCTCTTGATTGATCCACAAAGGCCATCTTGACGGTGCTACCAATCTTCACCTCACCTTGATCGGGTTGGTGCTGCCCGGAGATCATCCTAAAGAGGGTTGATTTACCTGCGCCGTTGGGGCCGATGATCCCCACAATGGCGCCAGGGGGTACTTTGAAGGTCAAATTGTCGATCAGCAAGCGGTCGCCAAAAGACTTGCTCACATTCACAAATTCAATGGCTTCATTGCCAAGTCTCTCGGCCACAGGGATGAAGATCTCATGGGTCTCGTTTCTTTGCTGATACTCAAAACTGGAGAGCTCTTCAAACCTGGCAATCCTCGCCTTGCTCTTGGCTTGACGACCTTTGGGATTTTGTCGGACCCATTCCAATTCCTTTTTAAGCGCTTTGGCTCTGGCCTCTTCGCCCTTTTGCTCTTTCTCCAAACGGTCTTGCTTTTGGCTGAGCCAAGTGCTGTAATTGCCCTTCCAAGGAATGCCGTGACCGCGATCGAGCTCAAGGATCCATTCGGCCGCATTGTCAAGGAAATACCGATCATGCGTGATGGCCACCACGGTGCCACCAAAGCGAGAGAGAAACTGCTCTAGCCAGTCCACCGATTCAGCATCCAAGTGGTTGGTCGGCTCGTCCAAAAGCAACATATCGGGTTTAGACAACAGCAGCCTACAAAGTGCCACACGTCTTTTTTCTCCACCCGAGAGTTTGTCAATGGTGGCCTCCCATGGCGGCAACCTCAATGCATCGGCAGCAATCTCCAATTGATGCTCGCTGTCTGTGCCAGCAGAGGCAATGATCTCCTCCAACTTGCCCTGCTCTTGGGCGAGTTGATCAAAGTCGGCGTCCGGTTCTGCGTACGCTGCATAGATTTCTTCCAGCCTGTTTTTAGCTGCCAAGACCTCGCCCATCCCCCCTTCAACCGCCTGCCTGACAGTCTCCAAAGGATCGAGTTCGGGTTCTTGTGGAAGGTACCCAATTTTGATGCCTGGCATGGGCGTGGCCTCGCCTTCAATTTCTTTATCAACACCGGCCATGATTTTGAGCAGCGTTGACTTGCCAGAACCATTGGTGCCAAGGACGCCAATTTTGGCTCCAGGGAAAAAACTTAAAGAGATGTCCTTCAAGATTTGGCGTTTGGGGGGAACAATTTTTCCAACGCGATTCATCGTGAATACATATTGAGCCATGATGACGACTTTCCTTTTTTTGTAAAAACCAATTTAGCCGAGTACTCTAACACTTTTGACCTGTTGGTTGATGCCAAAACCTACAATATCGATCTTCGCTCGTGAAGTCATTTAAAACTTTAGGCTCGGGATTTGTGGTCTAAAGCGGACTGAATTTTACATAGCCCTGCCATTTTGTGAGACAATAGGTTCAGTTTAGGCAACCAGTCGCCTAAACATCAGCATTTCTGCTGGGGCACTTTTTTTAGACTTTCTAGTCCCAATAGCCCTTTTCCCTGTTTCCCGGCCTCTTACTGGTTGCTTGCATTCAAGCAATGAAGGCCGATCCATGCGCCGGATAGGCGCTCCACTATGAACTTTGAAGAACTCAATTTGGCCCCGGCCATCTTAAAGGCCGTGCAAGAGCAAGGCTATGAAACCCCCACACCCGTGCAATCTCAGGCCATCCCCATTGTCCTTGGTGGACACGATCTTTTAGCAGGAGCACAAACCGGTACAGGCAAGACAGCCGCCTTTACGTTGCCCATGCTTCATAAACTGACCATGAGTCGCAGCACACCCAATAAATTTGGCGTTTACGGTATTCGCGCGCTCGTCTTGACACCCACACGAGAATTGGCAGCCCAAGTTGAGGAATCCGTGAGAAATTATGGCAAATACCTGCAACTCTCTTCATGTGTGATTTTTGGTGGCGTGGGCATGAAGCCTCAAGTCGACAAGCTCAAAAGGGGCGTCGACATCCTGGTGGCAACACCTGGAAGGCTGCTGGATCTTCAGCAACAAGGCTTTGTGGATTTGAGCACTGTACAAATTCTGGTCCTTGATGAGGCCGATCGCATGCTCGACATGGGGTTCATCCAAGACGTTAAAAAAATCTTAGCGCTTGTGCCCAAAGACAAACAAAGTTTGCTGTTTTCTGCTACTTTTAGCAATGAAATCAAAGAGCTTGCCGAGAATTTATTAAAAAACCCTCAAAGCATTCAAGTCACTCCCCCTAACACCACGGTCCAACGCATCAGCCAATTGATTCACCCTGTGGGCCGGGGTAAGAAAAAAGCCCTGCTTGCGCACATCGTTCAAACCAACGATTGGAGCCAAGTGTTGGTCTTTACACGAACCAAGTTTGGCGCCAACTCTGTGGCCGACTTTTTAAACAAACAAGGCATCTCCGCCATGGCCTTGCATGGTAACAAAAGCCAAACCGCTCGCACACAGGCCTTGGCTGGCTTTAAGAGCGGGGACATTCGTGCTTTGGTGGCCACCGATATTGCTGCTCGCGGTATTGACATCGATGAATTGCCACACGTGGTCAATTTCGAAATTCCCAATGTGAGTGAGGACTATGTGCACCGTATTGGTCGCACTGGCCGAGCGGGCTCCGATGGTCATGCCGTCAGTTTGGTCTCCCTCGATGAGGAAGGCTTCATGAAAGACATTGAACACTTCACCCATCAACAAATTGAAGTCTCCATCATCGAGGGCTTTGGTCCCGAACCCGGAGAGAAGGCAGAACCCATCGCCATGGGTCGCCAAACCATTTGGGGTGGACTCGGGCGCGCTCCATCGAGAGACGTCATGGCTGCAGCAGCCAAAGCAGCCAGAAGTGAAATGATGGAGAGAATCAGAGAAAAGAAAGTCACCAACCCAGGGCGTGCTAGACCCCATCAAAACGCCCCACAATCCAGATCTGCCAGACCTGGACGCCCCAATGGAGATGTGAACACTGAGCGGTCCTTCACCCCCAACGACTCGGGGGACGGCTTTGGCGCTCCAAGACCACCCAGAACACATGCACCTCGTGAAGACCGTCAAACGTTTGGAAGAGGCCCAGGTGCAGGTCCATCAGGACCGAACCCTAGAAACCGCGGTCCTCGCCCAGACGGACGGGGTGACAGGCCAGACGCAACAGGTTTTAGGCCCAGACCGCAAGGCGGGCCCAGACAAGCTAGAGACCCTCAAACAGGGGGGGCCGAACAAGCCCCAAGGCTCAACCCCATTCACGACGAAGATTACCAACCCAGAGAGAATGCCCACCTGGGCACACACAATGGCGTGAATGCTTTTGGACATAAAAATCAAAACAAATCCAACCGCACACCGGACCCGACAAGAACCAGCGTGGATTTGATGAGCGAGAGAAGAGGCCCCAATGGGGGTGGCTCAAATCGACCTAGGGGACCCAAACCATCAGGTTCGTTCTCGGGCAAGAAAAGCTCAGGTGGCGGCAGCAGAGGCGGTGGTTTTTCAAGGTAAGGACGGGCTTAAGTCGCCAATTCTGGCGCCTTCGACAAAGGACTTTGCCCCTCAAAAAAAGCTTTCAGATTCGCCAAGGCCAATGCAGCCATGGCTTTTTTAGCACCATCGGTGGATGCCCCGATGTGCGGGGTCAACACCGCATTTTGTAAGACTCTCCACTCAGCAGCCACTTTGGGTTCGCCCACAAAAACATCGATGGCGGCACCAGCCAACTTCTTTTGCTGCAAAGCGCTGATGAGCGCACTTTGCTCAAAAACTCCCGCATCTCCCACGTTAACAACGTAGGCATTTGCACCCAAAGCGTCCAAGACCTCTTTGTTCACCCTCTCCTTATAAGTCAAGGCGTCTTGAGCACACAAGACCAACAGGTCCAAGTGCTTGGCCATGGCCTGGAGATCCGAAAAGTAGCTCATCTTGAAGCGCTCAGACATCTCGGCATCTTCCTTGTCTGCAACATAAGAAAGACGCATCTCAAAACCACAGGCACGCTGAGCAATAGCTTGCATCAAGGGCTTGGCGCCCATCAAGCCCATCCGAGCCCCAGTCACTCTTCGGGTCAAGGGATACTCACCCTCGACCCAATCGGCGTTACGAACAAATCGATCGGCATGGGGAATTTTTCTCACCACACTCAACACCAAGCCCAAGGCAAGGTCCGCGACATCCGCATTGGCAACGCCTGGGGTGTAAGTCAACATGACATTTTTGGCGATGAGCGCTTCGATATCAACCTGTTGATAGCTTTCACCCACAACGCAGACCAAGCGCACTTGAGGATAGGTGGCCAACAACTTGGCATCCACCTTGATGTCGGACGAACCCACCATGGCCGTCACACGGCTCAAAACAGAGGGATCTGTCAAATGCCCGTGATCATGAACATGGTACAAACTCTGCAACTCATTCATCAAATGAGTTGGCAACGGGGTGAGCGTCAACACATCAAATGCGGACATGGGTGAATCCTTTTCAAAAATCTCATAAAAATCTCAAAAGCCCTCTTGTACGCTTGCCGTCTGTCAAGAGCGTCATCAGCTCAAGGGCACAACAAAGACCTTGTCCTTCCAAGCTTCCTGTTCTTTTGCAAAGAACAAACGATGCCTTTTTTGCCTAAAATCCATCAAACATGAACGATGAACTGCTGACTTTTGATGGACATCAAAAGCGTCAAGCTTTCTTGAACTTAAACTCAACAAGCACACTACAAATCTTATGCTATTTTTACATACCATGCTTCGAGTCGGCGACCTTGATCGATCCATTGACTTTTACACCAAAGTGCTGGGGATGAAGCTGCTCAGAACAACAGATCGTCCGGATCAAAAATACACTTTGGCGTTTGTTGGCTTTGCAAACAATCCAGAACAAGCTGAGATCGAATTGACCTACAACTATGGTGTGACTGAGTATGACATAGGGAATGCATTTGGCCATTTGGCCTTGGGCGTGAAAGATGTCCATCAAACATGCAACAACATTCGCCTCATGGGCGGAAACATCACCCGGGAGCCTGGTCCAGTCAAAGGGGGGTTGTCCATCATCGCATTCGTCACCGATCCAGATGGCTACAAGATTGAATTGATCCAGCGCCCCAGTTGATCCAAGCGCTGAGGTTCTCAGTTCTTGATGGCATCCACAGATCCCTTTACACTCACACACTCATCAAAGGATTCACCGTGTCAACTCCCAATCTAGCGGACATGCGTAAAAGCTATACCCTTGCTCAACTCGACGAGTTGAACTCCAAATCAAACCCTTTGGAGCAATTTCAAGTGTGGTTTGATGAAGCCTTGGCTGCCCATGTTCCAGAACCCACGGCCATGACACTTGCTACCGTAGACCATCACATGAAACCGAGCACGCGAATTGTCTTGCTCAAAGGGCTGGATGCTAGAGGCCTGGTTTGGTACACGAATTACCAAAGTCGAAAAGGTATGGAGCTTGCGGGCAATCCCTTTGCTGCGCTTCAATTTCATTGGGTCGAGCTTGAGAGAGTCGTGCGCATAGAAGGCATGGTAGAAAAAATCTCTGAGCAAGAAAGCGATGCCTATTTTCAGACTCGTCCCCTGGATTCAAGGATCGGCGCTTGGGCCAGTCAACAAAGTGAGGTTCTTCAGGTCCGCGATGAACTAGAAAGCGCTTTTGCCAAAGTAAAGTTGCAGTATGGTGATGCTCCCCCCAAACCGCCACATTGGGGTGGCTATCGATTGGTGCCCAGCGAGTGGGAGTTTTGGCAAGGACGACCCAGCAGACTGCATGACCGATTGAGGTACCAATCATCGGCACCAAGCCCTGAAGCCCCTTGGCTCAAAGACCGGCTGGCACCTTGAGGGGACTTTATGAAGCCACTTTAGAGGCAAAAGTTTTGATAAATTTCTCGACCTTTGGCGCCACGACATAAGCACAATAACCTTGCCCGGGATGATTGAGGAAGTAGTCCTGATGGTAAGTTTCCGCCTCGTAGAAACGGTCCAAAGGCTCCACCTGCGTGGTCAAGGGTTTAGAGTAAGCACCAGAGGCTTTCAAGTCCTTGATGAAATGGTTCACCTGTAGCTCATCTTCCTCTTTGGTGAAATAAATGCCACTTCTGTATTGGGTGCCTTCGTCATTGCCTTGCCGATTCAAGGTGGTGGGGTCGTGAATGACAAAGAAAATCTCCAACAACTCATGGAGTTGAATTTCAGAAGGATCGTAGTCAACCTTCACCACTTCAGCGTGCCCAGTCTGACCAGAGCAAACCTGCTCATAAGTGGGATTCAAGGTTTGGCCATTGCAGTACCCCGATACAACATCCAAAACACCTTTGACCCTGTCAAACACAGCCTCAACACACCAAAAGCAGCCCCCAGCTAGGTAGATCGTTTCTCGTGAACCCATGATGCAATTGCCTTATATAAAATTCAATAAATTTTTCATCTACACCAAAGCTTCAAAGCAAGCCGGTCACTTGAAGGCTCCACCCCCTTTGGGACAGGACTTGAAATGGACACCCGTCTTAAAAGCCCTTTGCAAATCCAAGAACCAAGCCTGGCTTTCCGGCAGAGCGTAGACCGGTCAAATCGGTTTGGAAGTAACCTCGCTGAGAGGTGGTGTAGTAACTGGCGGATAAAACAGAATTCCCTCCAAAATCGTGACCGACGCTGAGACGGTAATCGTTGACCGTTTGCACCAAGCCTGGAGAGCCCACATCTGTGGCCATGAGGAATTTACGCTGATTGAAGTTTTTGAGATTCAAGACACCCACATGAGCACCCCAAATCAAGCCGGCATAGTCCTTTGAATAACTCAAATCCAAATACGTTGTTCCACGCGTTGACAATGGAGCACCAGCAATGTAGGCGTAGCGAAAATAATCTGAGTTGGCGTAATTGACTTTCAAGGACAAGGGTCCATTGGACAGGCCTACATACACCTCCGTGTTGTTGATCGCTTTGTTGGCGTAATCAATGCCAATGCTGTCAACGCCACTTTTGGGGTAAAGGTAATAAATGGCCCCAATGTCTCCAATGGAACCTAAAAGTCCAGGAACCACGCCTTTGAAGCCACCATAAAAATCCATCTCAAGGCTTGCGCCGTTGTAGAGGTTTTGCGCCACGTTGGAGTTCCAGTTGCCCGCATAAAAACCCGATTGATGCTCCCAATCCAACCCACCTTGAATGGCTGGCCCGTAATTGGTTTGCGTAAAGCCCCTGAATCTGTAATCACCAACAAAAGACATGTTGCCTGTCAACTTGGCCTGCGGTTCTGCAGCAAATGCACTTTGACCCATGAAAATAACAAATAAAGCAGTCAATACGATTGGCCAGGAGGTGGGAAAGTGTATTTTTTTCATGCGGCTTCCTTGAGTGATCGATGGCAGGAATGTTATTGGTAGAGATTTTAATTGGCTTTGCCTCAAGCCCATCTTGAAATCATCATGCACACAACAACTCATTGTGATTTAAACTCAAGACCAGAGCCTGAAGGCACCCTCGTTAAAATTGCAATGAGCAAAATGTAATACAACTTTATGCATATATTTACAATCCAATTTCAAAATACATAACCCTTTGATATTACAATTTAAAGATTGCTTGTACTCTTCGTGATGCGTCGAATTGGCTCTAGATTCATCTACAATTTATAAATATTCGTGACCACAGATGATCTTCCAAATAAAATCGATTCCAAGCACAGCCCTTTGGGTATGCATTTTGGCAAGCTTGCTGGGTTGCCAATCCTCGGAGAAATCCGCTCAAAGTGATGCAACGCAAGACAAGGCCAGTTCAACCACAGCCGGTCAAATAGAAATTTCCTCCTCCGACGTGATCAAGCTTGAAAACCGTGAGTTGATCACAGGCCTGCCCATCACTGGCTCCTTAAAAGCCGTCAAAGACGCCTTCATCAAAGCCCGCGTGGCTGGAGAATTGATGGACATGCAACTCAAGGAGGGCGATGTGGTCCGTGCTGGCCAAATTCTAGGACGAATTGATCCCGTGGAGTACCAAAGGCGACTCAAACAGGCTCAAGAAACAGCCGAGGCAGCCAAATCACAAATAGATATCGCTCAAAGGCAATATGAAAACAACAAGGCATTGGTGGATCAAGGGTTCATCTCCAAAACCGCTTTAGAGTCCTCTTTGTCAAACCTTCAGACCGCACAGGCCACCTTTCGGGCCGCTCAAGCTGGCGCAGACATTGCCAGCAAAGCCTTGGATGACTCTGTTATGAGGGCGCCCTTTGCTGGTCAAGTCTCCGCCCGTTTTGCTCAAAGCGGTGAGCGCTTAGGAGTCGATGCAAAAGTACTTGAAATCATCGATGTTTCACACATTGAGGTGGAAACCACCATCAGCGCGAGCGATTCTGTTGGGCTCAAAGTTGGCCAAGAAGCATTGCTGAGGGTCGAAGGCAGCGCGCAAACCTACAAGGCTGTTTTGACCCGCATCAACCCAAGCGCTCAGACCGGGTCAAGGAGTGTATTGGCCTACCTCAATTTAAAAGACATTCAAGGCCTGAGGCAAGGTTTATTTGCTCAAGGTACACTGAACCTAACAAAGCGGACTGTTTTATGCGTGACGAGTCAAGATATTCAGCATTACAAGCCTGAACCCTTCGTACAAATCATCGATGCTGGGGTGGTCAAACACCAAGCCATCAAAACAGGTATCTCGGGCTACCTCAGTACCACAGACAATGAAAACAAATGGACTGAGATCATAGGACTGCCTTTGAACACTCAAGTTCTTAAATCTCACCTTGGTGTGGTGCGTGAAAACGTGCTGGTTAAATTCACACAAGATGTTGAAAAACATTGAGCGCTTTCGCGCTCACTCACCTTGCATCTTGATGCCCCTCTAGATCGCGATCTTGTAACCCACTCTACCCTGACAAGCCTACTTAGAACTTATGTGGTTCACGCAAATCAGCCTTAAAAATCCAGTCTTCGCCACCATGATGATGGTGGCTTTTGTCGTACTTGGCTTGTTCTCTTATCAACGCTTACCGATCAATCAGTTCCCCAACATTGACTTGCCCGTGGTCGTGATCAGCACTGAGTACCCGGGCGCTGCACCGGAGGTGGTGGAGTCTGAGGTCAGCAAAAAAATTGAAGAGGCTGTGAACGTCGTGTCTGGCATCAACACCCTGACCTCCAGAAGCTATGACGGCTTGTCGGTGGTGGTGGTTGAGTTTCAACTCAAAGTCAACGGTCAAAAAGCTGCCGATGAGATTCGGGAAAAAGTCTCGGTCATCAGACCCACGCTTCGAGCCGAAGTGAAAGAGCCAAAAATTCAAAGATTTGATCCCAACACACGAGCCATATGGACCTTGGCTGTGCTGCCTGACTTGGCCTATGCTAAAAAACACAATCTAGAACCTACCTCTGCTGTGGCATTGACCAATTGGGCAGACCAAGTGCTCAAAAAAAGACTTCAAAACGTCAGAGGTATAGGTGCAATCACTTTGGTGGGCCCCACCAAAAGAGAAATCAATATTTATTTACAAACCGCTAGCCTAGAGTCCTTGGGCGTAACGGCTGAACAAGTGATCACAGCCGTTCATGACGAAAACCAGGACCTGCCTTTAGGCGCCATTCGCTCAAAACGAGATGAGTCGATTCTACAAATTCAGTCGAGAATGAAGTCGCCCGATGATTTTGCCAACATCATTGTGGCAAAAAAAGGCAATGCTCTGATCCGCTTGTCGCAGGTAGCCCGAATTCAAGACGGGCCGCAAGAGGTTGACAGTTTGGCTCTCTTTAACGGAGAGAGAACCTTGTTGGCCAGTGTCCAAAAGTCACAGGATGCAAACACCCTTGACGTGATCAATGGCTTGAACCAGAAATTGATTGAGATCAAAAAGGAACTTCCTTTAGGTGTCAAACTTGAACCTATTTATGACGGCTCAAGAATGATCAACGTCTCGGTGAACAATGTTCGAGAAACCTTGATCGATGGCGCCATTTTGACAGTGCTGATCGTTTTTTTATTCTTAGGCTCCTGGCGCTCTACGGTCATCACAGGCTTGACCATTCCAATTTCCATTCTTGGTACCTTTTTGTTCATGCAAATTTTAGGTTTCAGCGTCAATATGGTGACCCTCATGGCTCTATCGCTTTGTGTAGGGTTGTTGATCGATGACGCCATTGTGGTGCGGGAAAACATCGTCAGGCACCTGCACATGGGCAAATCGTCCTTTCAAGCGGCCATGGACGGGACCCAAGAAATCGGTTTAGCAGTGATGGCCACCACCTTCTCTATCGTTGCAGTTTTTTTACCCATTGGCTTTATGGATGGGATCATCGGCAAGTTTTTCCATGAGTTCGGCATCACCATCGTGGTTGCCGTTTTGATCTCCATGTTCGTGAGCTTCACATTGGACCCCATGCTTTCAAGCGTTTGGCACGACCCAAGCGTTGGGAATCATTTATCTGAAAAAGCCAAAGCCAGCACAACATGGAACATATGGCAATTACTTTTGATTTTTGAGCGAATAACGCAAAAGTTAACGGATCTTTATTCCAAAATGCTCAAATGGTCGCTTCAGCACAAGCTCAAAACCCTTCTCAGCGCTCTCCTTGTGTTCATCACCAGTTTGTTGATGCTTCCTTTGGTTGGAACTGAATTTGTCCCCAAAGCAGATTACTCGGAAACTTATATCAACTTCTTCACACCCATGGATTCATCCATTGAAATCACTGAAGGAAAAGCCAAACAAGTTCAGCAAATCCTGTCTCAATACCCTGAGGTTGCTTACAGCCTAGCAACCATCAACACGGGCATTGCCAATGGCAAGATGTATGTCTCCATCTACGCAAGGCTTCTAGACCGTTCAAAGCGCAATCGATCCATCGATGAACTTTCTCAAATTTTTCGCAAGCGACTCGGACAAGTTCCAGGCATCACGCTCACTCAGGTCGGTCAAGTGGACCCCGTGGGTGGCAACAAACAAATTGAACTCTCCATTCAAGGGCCTGATTTGAATGAGCTGGAGAAACTCAATAAAATCGCGATGGAGCGAATCCAATCCATTGAGGGCGTGGTTGATCTGGACTCTTCCTTGAAGCCCAACAAACCGATTGTGAGCGTGCTTTTAAACAAGGAAGCGGCCTCCACTCTTGGCCTGACCACCTTCAGCATTGCCACTCAAATCAGAAATCTTGTTGCAGGTCAGACGGTTGGCAATTGGAGAGCCTCAGACGATCAAACCTATGACGTCAACGTGCGCTTAGATCCACGTCAAAGAGATGCCAACGCCGACTTGGACCATTTGGTTTTTGCTCTTGCCCCATCCCTTGAAGGGGACCCGCGTCAAGCCAGGCTAAATCAATTTGCTAGCGTTCAAAAAACCACAGGCCCCAATCAAATCAACCGAAGGGAATTGATGCGAGAGATCAGCATCAGCAACAACGTCAGTCAGCGCTCTGCAGGTGAAGTTGCACGAGATATTCAATCGGTCATGCGTTCCATTCAAATGCCCAATGGATACCGATTTCAATTCGCAGGTTCGACCAAAAACATGAACGAGTCCTTTGGTTTTGCAATCTCTGCTTTGGCTTTGGCTGTCATTTTTATTTACATGATCCTTGCAAGTCAATTCAAAAGCTTTCTTCAGCCCTTGGCGATCATGTCCTCCCTTCCTTTGACCCTCATTGGTGTGGTCCTTGCCTTGCTGCTTTTTCATTCAGCCATATCATTGTTTTCCGTCATCGGCATCGTCATGCTGATGGGATTGGTCACCAAAAATGCCATTTTGTTGATCGATTTCGCCATCCGTGCTCAGCAAGAACATCTGGATGATCAAAATCTTTGGCAACCCGGCCTGGAGCGCGAATCGGCCTTGCTCTTGGCAGCAAAAACACGTCTTCGCCCCATCTTGATGACCACCTTGGCCATGATTTTTGGCATGGCTCCATTGGCATTTGCTTTGACCGAAGGCGCAGAACAAAGGGCGCCAATGGGGCAAGCCGTGATTGGTGGTGTGATCACCTCTTCTTTACTGACCTTGGTGGTCGTGCCCGTTGTCTATTGTTATTTGGATGATTTTTCAACTTGGATCAAGAAAAAACTCAATTAAATTCAGATCTTGGCTCATATTTTGCCCCGCTCTTGAGGTCAATTTGAATGGTTTTTAACTGTCCAAGGCGCTAAAATGAACCGGTTTCTTTAATTTTGGAAGTTCTTCGATGAATACAGAACAAGCTCGATTCAACATGGTGGAGCAACAAATCCGGACTTGGCAAGTTTTGAATCCCAAAATCCTTGAAACGTTAAAAAACGTTGATCGAGAAATGTTTGTTCCTCCAGCCTATCAGACCTTGGCCTATTCGGACACGGAAATTCCAGTTGGCGATGGTGAATTCATGCTGAGCCCCAAACTACAAGCCAGGCTGGTTCAAGACCTTGATCTTCAAGGCCATGAACGCGTGCTTCAAGTGGGATGCGGCACTGGATACATGAGCGCCTTGTTGTCCCATCACTGCGCGCACTTGCTCGCACTAGAAATCAATCCACGTCTTGCCCGCTTGGCTCAGTCAAATTTGACGCAGTTGGGCTTGGGTAATGTACAGATCAAGGACTTGGACGCGAGCAAGTACCTCGACTTGAATGAACCATTTGATGCGATTGTCTTGTGTGGATCAACGGCCCATGCTCCTCAAATTTTCCTCGATCACCTGAAGCTTGGTGGACATTTGGTCGGTATTTTTGGCAACGAACCCATCATGCAAACCACCTCAGTAAAAAAAGTGGCTTCCAATCAGCTTGACGCCAAAATTTTATGGGACTCTACTGCACCTCGCTTACACGGCTTTGCAGAGGACTCAAAATTCAATTTTTAATTTATGATTCATTCTATGATTGAACAAATTTCCCCCTTGCAACTTTCCCAATGGATTCAAAAACAATCAGAATCCAAGAAGACTGTGCTGCTGATAGACGTTCGTGAAGAATGGGAATTTGAAACTGCAAAAATCAAGGCAGAAGGATTTGACATGGTCCATATTCCTATGCAAACATTGCCAGCCCACTTGGACCAATTGGATACCGATCGGCCGATTGCCTGCCTGTGTCACCACGGAAGTCGCAGTCAACACGTGGCCAATTTCCTAAAGGAAAACGGATTTGAAACCGTGGTCAACATCAGTGGCGGAATTCACGCGTGGTCCAACGAAGTCGATCCCTCTGTGCCTCAATATTGAGCGCTTCTGATCTTGTCCATGAGCACGTTCATTCACCAGCTAAAACACATCAATGAATCAAAAGAAAGATCGCAAATGATGAAGAGCACAACTGTTTCACTATGCATCGCTGCGGCTTGGTCTCTTGCTGTGCCTGCGCAAGCTCAAAATCTTGTCTCCCTGTTTTCTACAGCCAAAAATTACGACGCCACCTATCAATCGGCTTTGGCTCAATATGAAGCGAACCGGTACAAAGCGAATCAAACCGTGGCTGGGATCTTGCCCAATGTGAATTTTTCAGCAAGTTCGACTCGCTCCCTATTGGACTACACACCAGACAATTTTTTCGTCAATCCAGTGGACCACTCCAAGGACGTCATTCCTTTCATGCGTTATTACGGCACACATGTTGCCTCCCTCACCGCCGTTCAGCCTCTTTACCGTCCCGCCAATTACGATGTGTACCTGCAAGGCAAAAAACAACTGGCCCAAACGGTGACTCAACTTGTTGCATCTGAGCAAGATTTACTGATCAGACTCTCCCAAGCGTATTTTGATGTTTTGAGTTCCAGTGACAGCCTCAAATCCATCAAAGCTCAAAAACAAGCTGTGGCAGAACAACTTGCTTCAGCAAAAAGAAACTTCGAAGTGGGGACTGCAACGATCACAGACACCAGAGAGGCTGAGGCAAGGTATGACTTGATACTTGCACAAGAAATTGCTGGGGACAACGATCTCAGAATCAAAAAGCTTTTCTTGGATCAACTGGTGGGCAGCAAAAATGTTCAACCTTCCGCCCTCAAGAAAAATGCGACCTTTGAAAATACAGAGCCAAAAGACATCGACGCTTGGGTAGCGCTCACTGAACAAGCTCACCCCAGCGTCTTGAATGCACAACTGGCACTTGATATCGCAACGCTAGAAGTTGATCGAGCAAAATCCGCTCATCGACCCACCTTAGATCTCCAAATAGGCATGTCCGGTACTCGCAACCAAGACGGCACAGCCACATCTGGCACCTCTTCCCTAGGAACGCACGTGCTCAACAAATCAGTGGCTTTGCTGATGAACTTGCCCTTGTACCAAGGCTATGCCACACAAAATAGAGTCCTTGAGACCATTGAGCTCGAGAACAAGGCGCGTTACGATCTAGAGGGGGCAAAACGCGCAACAGCACAATCTACTCGCAGCGCCTTTTACAATTTAGTGTCCGGCCTTGGACAGGTCAAAGCACTCAACGCCGCTGAGCGCTCGAGCTTGCTAGCTCTGCAAGCCAATCAATTGGGCTACACGGTGGGTGTTCGCATCAACATCGATGTGTTGAACTCACAAAGCCAACTTTATCAAACACAAAGAGATTTGGCCAAAGCCAAGTACGATGTTTTGGTAGGAGGATTGAAACTCAAACAAGCCAACGGCACCCTCAAACCTGAGGATCTTCAGTCTCTCAACGCCCTCTTGGACGAGTAGAGCATTTGAGTCATCTCTAAACGGGTTGTACGACAGAAGGTTCATCGACCAACAAGTGTTCAATCGCTTGATAAGTGAGCTCGGTTGCCCCTTGATGGGCATGGATGAATTCTTGCCCCAAGCGCTTCATCTCCATCAAATCAACACCCTGATCTACCAGTGACAACGCGTGCATCACGGCAGCCGATACATCCAAAACTTGCCTAGCCGCTCCCATGTGAGATGCTTGATGCGCAACTTCCTTGAAGTTAAAAGTATGCGGCCCCATCAAAATGGGACATTCACATGCGATGGACTCAATCAAATTTTGCCCGCCAAAAGGTAAAAAGCTGCCCCCAAGCAAAGCCACATTGGCACTGGCATAATAAAAATTCATCTCGCCCAACGAGTCCCCTAAGAACACGCTCACTCGAGAACGATCCAATGCATTTTGCTCGGTGATTTCGCGCAAGTCTTGAAAACTTGATCTTTGTAGGAGCGCATGACCTCTTGATCCAATCAAGGCCGCCACATCTTCAAATCTTTGAGGGTGCCTAGGCACAATGCACCATAAAACACGCGTGCGGTCTTGAGTCGACAAAGCCTCAATCGCCTCTAGGAACAAAGCTTCTTCGCCTTCTCGCGAACTTGCCAACACAATCATGGGGCTCAGTCGTTTTGATTGCCAAACTTTGCCCCATTCGATTTGAGCCATGTTCAACTGGGCATCAAATTTGATGTTGCCAAGCACTTGCTTGACATGGCATCCAAGGTTTTTTAAAAGAAGGGCATCGTCTTGATGTTGAGCTGTCGCAAAGTCTAACGACATAAAGGCCGGCCGTGACAGAAAAGCTAGCTTCAACGCCTTTTGATAACTGCTTTGGCTCATGCGAGCATTCAACAAGACCGTTGGTATGTTTCTTTTTTGTGCGCCAGCTAGCAAATTGGGCCAAATTTCAGTTTCTATGAAGAGGCCGACCCTAGGTTTGAAATGCTCTAAAAATCGATTCACAGCCTGAGGGGTATCCCAGGCTTGCCAAACTTGAACGTCCCCATCTCGCAACAATTTCAAACCTTCTTGTCGACCAGTTGCCGTGCCATGCGTTAACAAAAACCGAGCATGAGCCAGGGACTGTCTGATGCGATTGATCAAAATCATAGCCACCCGGGTCTCTCCCAACGAGACCGCATGGATCCATATCAAACCCTCAGGGGCCTCATGATCATAAAATCCAAATCTCTCCTGAACATGGCTTAAGTAACCGGCCTCTTGTTGTCCTTTTTTCAAAAGACGAAGCCTTACAAAAGGCACCATCAAGTGCATCAAGGCTGAATACAACAACAAGGACAAGCGTTCAAACATGTTGACGTTGCCATTCATCAACAGCCAAAAGCCATTTTTGCCAAACCAAGTCCACACCAGGACTGGGATGGGCGTATACGCTCAATTGGTATGAGCAGTCAAGAGGGCCGGTTCTCCAATCGGTAGGAAAATTATAAATTTGAACATGAACCAAGTTCAACGCAACCGCCAAATGGCTGACGCCACTGTCCACACCAATTGCACCATAGCAGCCCCTCATCAATATCGACAAGTCACGAAGCGATTGTTTGGGCCAAAACGTCAAGCCTTTGACGCTGGCCATCAGTTCATTGACAAACTCAAGTTCTGCGTCATTGCCATAAGTCACACAGACCTCATGGCCTGAGGCCTTGAGACGCTCAGCCATCTCAGACCAGTGACTCAAGCCCCAAGTTTTATCTGCTCTTGATGTGCCATGGATCAAGAGAACTTTTGGAGGCTGGTCTGATCGTGATTGAGCTACTTTTGGCTCACATGCTGACGATGAACCATTTTTTGTGTCAGCTCCTGAGAGACCAAAATCTATGTCACTGGGTACTTCATAATGAAGGGCTTTGGCACAAAACAATCGACCACGCTCTAAGGCGTGTATCCTTTTTGGTAAAGCTATGGCCCGATCGGATAGCCAGCGGGTGAGGGATTCATAAGAAGATCCATCGGTTCGGTTACCCATCGCTACTCTTAAGCCCAGAGGGGTTAAAGCTGCACACCTTGCAATCAATGCAGATTTACTCAAACCCTGAAGATCCAGAACATAATCATAAGGAGTTTGTCTGAGTTCCTTCAAAAAAGATTTCAATTCTCCAAGCATGCGAAAGCCAAAACCCTCCTTGACCCAATCTCTTAAGGAGCACGAGATCACGCGGTCGATGTTTGGATTGAACTCCAACAGACTGGCAAATGCGGGTTCGACCACCCAGTCAAGTTGAACATTTGGGCATTGATTTTTGATGTCAACCAAAATGGGCAAGGTATGAATCACATCACCCAAAGAGGAAAGTTTGACAATCAAAATCCTCAATGCTGGGACTCCGTGAATTTTGCGTTTGGCATCGCTCTTCGCAACAGAGCAAGCATATCGGTCTCAATCCTATGGAGCGCGTCCTGAGATTGCCCTTCAAAACGCAACACCAGCACGGGTGTTGTGTTGGAGCCTCGTATCAGACCAAACCCGTCAAGCCAATCAATGCGAAGACCATCAATGGTGGTCACTTGAGGACATTGCATCAAAGACGGCGCACCTTCAGCCTCAATGAGTTGAACCAATTGCGCGATCAAAACAGGTGCCTCACCGTCATTGATGGCAATGTTCAACTCGGGCGTTGAGTAACTGTCTTGCAGTTGACTCAACAAGGTGTTGCCATCTGGTACAGCACTCAAAATCTCAAGCAATCTAGCACCTGCATAAGTCCCATCATCAAAGCCAAACCAGCGCTCTTTGAAAAAGATATGCCCACTCATCTCCCCGCCCAAAGGCGAGTCAATTTCTTTCATTTTCGCTTTGATCAACGAGTGGCCAGTTTTATACATCACAGGATGACCGCCCAATGAAGAAATGTAGGGTCCTAGTTGCTGAGAACATTTCACATCAAAAACGATACTTCCGCCCGGAACTCGCGACAAAACATCTTTAGAAAACAGCTGCATTTGTCGATCTGGGTAAATATTTTCGCCAGTTTTGGTCACCAGCCCTAAGCGATCCCCATCCCCATCAAAAGCAAAGCCCAACTCAGCATCATGCGTTTTGATCGCTTCGATCAAATCTTTTAGGTTTTCTGGCTTGCTGGGATCTGGGTGGTGATTTGGAAAATGCCCATCCACTTCACTAAAAAGCTCAATCACCTCGCAACCCAACTCCTTGAACACCTTGGGTGCAAATGCGCCAGCCACCCCATTGCCAGAATCAATCACCACACGAATCGGTCGCTCTAAATGAACCGTCCTCACGATGTGACTCTTGTATTCTTCGTAGATCGAACAGGCCGTGTAGGTTCCGGCTTGGGTCACGGGCGTCAGCTCCTGCTGCATGAGTTCGCGCAAGTCTTGGATGGATTGGCCATACAAAGCTTGTCCACCCATGACCATCTTAAAACCATTGTAATCTTTGGGGTTGTGGCTGCCGGTAATTTGGATACCACTTTGTGTGATGGTGTGCGCTGCATAGTAGAGCATGGGCGTTGTACACAGATCAATATCAAAGACATCGACCCCAACGCTCAACAACCCTTGTGCCAGTGCTTTCAGCAAGTCAGGACCACTGATTCTGCCGTCTCGACCAATGCTCACGGAGCGTTCACCGTTTTTGATCAATTGCGTACCAAATGCCATGCCTAGAGCATGAGCAAAAATCGCATCAATTTGAGCTGGAAAAACACCTCGAATGTCGTAGGCTTTATAAACGAGAGGATTAAATTTCATGCACTTATTTTAATGTTCTTTCAAGGTCGATCCTACAAGGAAAGACAAACTTTTCACAAGCCTGTTATGATTTGTATGGACTCAGAATTAAACCAAATCACCTAACTTTTCATGCTTGACCAACATTTGAGTCGAACTTTGATGACGACACCTCTAGGTGACATGCTTGTTGTATGCTCGGAAAAAGGTCTTCGTGGATGTTGGTTTCTGGGTCAGTCCCATTTCCCCAAACAAGCACTTGATTTCAAAGACCCTTCATCCAAAGAAAGTACAAAAACTCATCACGAAGTGAGTCAACAAGTCGAGCTCTATTTCAATCATAAAATTGATAAGTTTAACATTTGCATCGACTTTGGGCCTCATGGCACACCATTTCAAAGAGAGGTATGGGATGCTTTATTGAGCATCCCCTTTGGGCAGACTTCAAGCTACGCAAACATTGCCCAAGCCATCAAGCGACCAAAGGCTGTGAGGGCTGTGGGAGGCGCCGTTGGAAAGAATCCCATCAGCTTGATTGTTCCATGTCACCGGGTGGTTGGCTCTTCAGGTGCCCTTACGGGTTATGCGGGTGGCATAGATAGAAAAAAAGCGCTTCTTGACTTGGAAAATTTGACATACTCGCTAAGCGCTCAATGAAGTCTCCCATTCAATCCTCTTGGCTACTTGATTACATGATTTTGTCCATTTGTTGGGGAACTTCCTTCTTGCTCATGCGAGAAGCCAGCATGTCATTTGGTCCCTTTTTGAGCTCATGGTTAAGGGTCAGCATCGCAAGCCTTATTCTGCTCCCCTACATCATTGAAAAGGGAGATTTGCCACGACTTGTAGAGAATTGGAAAAAGATGGTCATCGCAGGTCTTTTGAGTTGCGCAATTCCTTTTTGCTGTTTTTTTTATGCACTCACCTCTCTGAGCACGGGTTTGTCTAGCGTCTTGAATGCAACCACCCCCTTGTTTGGAGCTTTGATTGCTTGGTTTTGGTTAGGGGAAAAACTCAATGCGTTAAGAGTAGCGGGCTTGTTGCTTGGTTTTTTAGGGGTCTCATCGCTCATATTGAATGCCTCCCAACCCGGCGAACTGCACAACACCCAACATGTGATTGCCATATTGGCTTGTCTTTTAGGCACTTTTTGCTACGGACTTGCCGCCAATTACTCGCAAAAATACATGAGCAACTTCTCCCCCATGTTCAATGCAACGGGTTGTTTGATTGGCGCGAGTGTTGCGCTTTTTGTTCCAGCGCTTTTGGATCTTCCAAAGGATTGGCCAAGTTGGAGCAGCACCCTTGCCATCACCTTGTCAGGCGTCTTCAGCACGGCCGCCGCCTACGCCTTGTTCTTTCGCATCATCTCTAAAATTGGAGCGGCCAGATCGATGACCATCACCTACTTGGTCTCTTTGATCGCAACGTGCTTAGGACTCTACGTTCTTGACGAAAGCATCACCTTGGTCATGGTTGCCAGTGCCTTGGTTGTGCTCATGGGAACCGCCCTGTCCAGCGGCCTCGTTGCCAAAAGATGAGTCTCTTTCAATGGTGTTTTTTAAGCATTTTTTTCAAGATACGAATGACCACCGAGTCAGGATTGAGCATGCTTTCAAGAATAGAGAAGTGATGAAGTCCATCGATGATCTTTGCTTGAGGTACCGCTTTTTTGCCCCAGGTCTTTTGAATTAAACGGCATTGTCGAATAAATTCGACACTCTCAAGCCCACCCACCACGCTGTACAAACGACCATTTTTAGGTTTAGGCATCCAAGCAGGGCTCAACTTGATCGCACTGGCTTCATTGAGTTTCAAAGACACATTCAAAAAAGGGGTCTTGCGAATGGACTCCAACTCATGCAGACCAGACATCGATAGGCCACTCTTGATCAAATTCTTGGGCAACGAGGCGCTGATCTTTTTCCATTTTGTATTGAGCAGCATTGCACTCAGATGCCCGCCAGCGGAATGACCAGCCACGTGAATTCGAGAAGGATCTCCTCCATATTCAGCAATGTGCGTCCACACCCATGCCATGGCCTTGACCATTTGCATCGTGATTTGCTCTATCGAGACATGCGGACACAAGTCGTAATTCAAAATGACCGCACAAGCACCAATTTCATTCAATGCAGGAGCCACAAAGGCGTGGTCTTCCTTGTAAAGAGATCTCCAGTAGCCGCCATGAATGAAGACCACGACCGGCGCCAAAGTAGCATCCACCCCTTTGGATGTTCTAGGCAGGGGATAAATATCAAGATTTTCAAATTGTCCTTCCCCAAAATAAGCCTGAACACGGACCGTTGAGGTTTCCTTTAAGACTTTTTGCGATTGCGCTTGCCAAAACGCGATGTGCTCGCCAGCCTCGGGCACCAATTCGCGGTTGTTGTACATGGCGTTGTACCAATCGGGGGTATGCATGTTCATCAAAAAAGCCTTTTAAAAAAATAGATTCAATGCCTTAGATGGGCAATCGCCCAGAACAGTAAATCAGTGCAGGAAATGAGGCGCACCAAGCCCAGAAAAAACGGTTGAGTCCGAAAAACCAAAATACCAAAAAATGAAAACAAGCGGCCATCAGACAATAAAGCACTGCGAGGTCAGAGCTTAGCAGTAAAAAAGGCGCAAGTCCCTCCCACGCCATGAAACTCCAACTGCACAACATGCCCACTGGCTTGAGTCTAAAAAAGCTGTTGGCACTCAAAGGGCCATAAATACCCCCATCTAAAAACATCACCAGGGCTGAACCATCTCGCCACTCGCGCCTCTTGAATTTCACCCAACCCGAAATAAAATACGAAGAGATGGTGTGCAAGGTGATGTACCAAAGTCCAGCTTTGTATCCCAAGGCCATCGGATCAATCAGGTGACACAAGTGTGCAAGCAACAAACCGGTGATCACAAGCAAGCTCAAAAAATCGCTGCCACCGTTAAAAGCCCCACGAAAACGAAAGAGCAAGCTGACATGACTTAAAAACAAAAAAAGCATGAGCCATAAGTTCGATCCCACGGCAATCAGCACCAAGGCGCCAAGAAGTCTTGCATACAAGTGCAAAAGATGAATTTTTTCTTGAAATAAAAAATCAAGCAACCGATTCACCAATAGGCTGCTTTGAGGCAGTTCTTTTCTCAAAACAGACCATGCCCAAACCCCTTCTCCGGTCATCTCATTTTGAATGCGAAAAAACTCAAAGGTTTGCACCAACAAACTGATACCAAGCAATAAACTTAAGCCATGAATGGCTTGAAGTTCACTCATTTTTAAGCTCTGGAGAGGCCAGCATCACTTGTACATCACGGGGCTCAAACGGACGATTGAGTTGAGGCATCTCCATTCGAATCTCAAAACGATAGGACTGACAGGGGCCAGGGCATTGCATGGCAAAAGCGCGAGCCAATTTGCAAATCAGGGAGTAGCTCACCAATTGGCTTGCATCTGCGCCTGGTTGCAATTGATTGAGATCACCAACGAAATGCTCGACCAAATTTTGGTTGGCCAAGTGAAGATTGTTGTGAGGATTGTGAAAGAGGTGAACAACGCTTCTCTTGACCCTTGGGTAGAGCACTTGCCAATCCATCCAAGTTTGATCGGCCCCTTTGATTTGAACATACAGTCTTGGCGCGTAGCCAATGGCATGAAAGAATTTCCAATTTGGGAAAAACGCCCTCAAATAGAACAGCCACGGACTCTTGATTTCTCGCGTCTTTAAGAAAAGAGCAATAAAGATCAACAAAAAATACAAACAAATAAAGGTAAGCGTCATCATGTCGTTCAATAAAATATAAATGAGTATGACGCCAAAAGTCAATCCCCTGGATTTTGGCCAAACTTTTGAAAATTATACTTCCCACCCATGGTGTTACATGGGCTCAACATGCAAGGACCCACGCTAGGCTTTTTAAGCCCATGCCGATCGGCCCTCATATTGGTACAAATGCTCTTGGCTACCTTCATTTTTTTGGTAGGATTTGAACCCAAAGATCTCTTTGGCTTTCACCCCATCCTCTATCTCAACCCATGCAAACCTCGACTTCACACCACCCACACAGCACCGGCCCCTTGTCTGGCCTCAAAGTCATTGAACTCGGTCAACTGATTGCTGGTCCCTTTGCCGCAAAGACATTGGCTGATTTTGGAGCCGAGGTCTTAAAAATTGAGTCCCCCAAATCGGGAGATCCTCTCAGAGTATGGAGGGTTTTGCATGAAGGCACATCCCTTTGGTGGCAAGTGCAGTCAAGAAACAAAAAGTCCCTTGGTCTTGATTTGCGACAAAAGGAAGGCCAAGACATCGTTCGCGAGTTGCTCAAAAGTGCAGATGTGTTGATCGAAAATTTTCGTCCTGGAACGCTTGAGTCTTGGGGTATGGGCCCTGAGGACTTGTTCAACATCAATCCTCGGTTGATCGTCCTCAGGATCAGTGGTTATGGTCAAACAGGCCCCTACAAAGACAAGCCAGGCTTTGGCGTGATCGCGGAGGCCATGGGTGGTATGCGACACTTGACGGCCGAGCCAGGCCGAGTGCCCGTCAGGGTGGGCATCTCCATTGGGGACACTTTGGCGGCCTTGCACGGTGTCATTGGCATATTGATGTCTTTGCACGAACGCGAGCGCTCTGGCAAAGGTCAAGTGATCGATGTCGCTCTGTACGAGGCGGTTTTCAATTGCATGGAAAGTTTGTTGCCCGAATACAGTGTCAAAGGCATTGTTAGAGAGGCCGCCGGCAGTGCCTTGCCAGGCATTGCACCGACGAACGCCTACCGGTGCAAAGACGACTCATATGCTCTGATCGCCGGCAATGGCGACAGTATTTACAAACGACTCATGCACGCCATCGGCCGAGATGATTTGGGGCTTGATCCAGAGTTGAGTGACAACAAGGGACGGGTGAGCCGAGTCCATGAAATTGACGAAGCCATCTCGAACTGGAGTTCACAACTTGGTGTTGACGACGTGCTGGCCGTGCTTGATCAAGCAGAGGTGCCAGCCGGGAAAATATACAATGTAGCCGACATCGCAAGCGACCCTCACTACATCGACAGAGGTATGATTGAAAAATTGACGCTCAAAGACGGCACACAGGTGGATGTGCCTGGCATTGTTCCCAAGCTGAGCAGGACACCTGGATTCAGACCTCAATTGGCCCCAGAACTTGGAGAAGATACCCACGAGACCTTGAAATCCATAGGCTTGAGTGAAGAACAAATCAAGGCACTTTTAGACAAAGGCATCATCTCTATGCCAACAGGCTCTCAATGACTGCACTTGTTGAATTTTAAATCACCTTCTCCTCTGCAGTCCCTATGACCAAAAGCGCCTACGCATGCGGACTGCCTAATCGGCCTACAACTTTTGAGCCTTACCAATGGTGCAGTGAAAGCCCCCTTGAAAGCCCTCAAACTTGGCTCGCTGTGGGTGATGACCTGAGTGCTGACCAAGCCATCTCTTTGGCCAAAATGGGGGTTGGCATGATTTGGCAAGGAGACTTTCACAATGCTCGCCAACTCTTGATCGCTATGTCGAAAAGGCTTGCGAGCAAGAGGCAAACAGCGCAACTGTTGAAAAAACCAATCCTTGAACGCTTTCATGTCCATCGCTTGCATCAATCCCAGCGCCTTAACATGCTCAGCAAGTTGTTGATTCCTGTTGATGCAAGCTACAAAATTCACCTCCAACGTGCCCCAGAGATCAGTGAGGTTTTGTCTCATGTTTGGGGACCACTGGCCCCGCAGGCTAAATTGATTTCTTTGAGAGAGCTCTTGGGCTTCATAGGCGCCTATGAGTGGTTCAAAAAAGGACTTGAGTTGAAGGAAGATTTCATCGCTCCTGCGCCAATGAACAAAATTCACCCCGCCTACGGTGTGTTCTCGCCCTTGAGGGGCGAGTATTTGTCCCTGGTACATCAAGCGCCCCTTGATGCGCTTGCACAAGGGGCCGTCGCATTTGATATCGGTGTTGGTACGGGAGTGATCAGTGCCATGCTGCTGCGTCGGGGGTTTTCACATGTCGTCGCAACCGACTCAGAGGAACGCGCCATTGAATGTGCACGGGATAACCTGAGTCGACTTGAACTTGCAGACAGGGTGAGCCTTCTTCAATGCGACTTGTTTCCCCCTTCAAAAGCGAATCTGATCGTTTGCAATCCTCCTTGGCTTCCTGGTAAAGCCCGATCAAACATCGAAAAAGCCATCTTTGATGAAAACAGCCACATGCTCAAAGGTTTTTTAAACGGTTTAAAAAACCATCTAGAACCTCAAGGCGAGGGATGGCTCATCATGTCTGACCTTGCAGAGAGGTTGGGCCTCAGAGCTGCGGATGAATTAAGGCAGTGGATCGCCAACGCAGACTTAAGGGTTGTACAAGTCACTCACACCAAGGCCCATCACGCCAAAGCGATGGACAAGACGGACCCTTTTTATGAAGCCAGGAGTCAAGAGCTCACTTCTCTTTGGCGATTAAAGCTTGCAAAAACAGCACAGACAGAAACCTAAACACCCCATCTATTGAACTACGCTTATTTTCAAAATGACATCATCAACACCCCAACTCTCCAACGCAGACCCTCAATTCTGGGACCAGAGGTATGAAAAAAAAGATTTTGCCTACGGGCAAGAACCCAATGTCTTTCTCAAAGAGCGCGCACCCCTGGCCAGCGCCATGGCTCAGGCCTTGAGCTTGGCCGATGGCGAAGGACGAAACGGCACCTATTTGGCTCAACTGGGCTACAAAGTCACGAGCATTGATTTTTCCCCTGCCGCTAAAATCAAAGCCTTGTCTTTGGCAAAGCAAAAATCGGTGGACTTGGACTACCATTTGATGGATTTGAATCAATACCACCTGCAAACGAACCAATGGGATTTGATTGCTTCTATTTTTTACCAACCCCTATCCACGGTTCGCAAACGTCATTACAAAAAGGTCTTTGATGCGCTCAAGCCCCAAGGTGTCTTCATCTTAGAGACCAAAGTCAGTTTGAATGGCAAAGACTCCGATCGATATCCAAGCGTCCAAGAGCTCGTTGAAGAACTCTCGCCTTTGGAGATCGTCTATGCAGATGAGTCCGAGAGGGTCTTGAATGAGGGGGCCTACCACCAGGGTGTTCAAAGAACCGCACAGATCTTCGCGAAGAAGGCATAAAAAAACCACTGCTCAAAATTGCTTTTGCAGGCAGTGGTTGGATGGAGAAAATTGAATGCCTCTAAGGCCTTCAACATCTCATCATAGGGTTCATCTGGCTTTGGGTTTGAAGCTTCTTGAAGCTGCAGGCTTTTGACCCACCTTCACCACCGTAGGACCATTCCTGGGTCCACCAGCCTTGAAATCTCGCCCTGCATGTGCGCCACCCTCTCTTTTGGGTTCGCTAAATCCTCTAGGACCTTGGGCATTGAAGTCCCGACCTCTTTGGCCTCCATTGGCATAAGCGTCGTTCGAGCGACCCGCAAAACCGCCACCTGAGCCTTGTGAGTCACGGTCTCTGGAACCCCCGAATCCCCCACCTGCGCTGGAATCACGGTCTCTGGAGCCACCAAAGCCGCCACCTCCAAAGCCGCCGCCTCCAAAGCCACCACCGCCTCCAGGTGCACCACGACCACGGCCGCGTGGAGCCTGACGCTTGTCATCAAACCCCCTTGGACGCTCAGAGCGTTGTGTAGGCTCGAGCCCTGGGATCACCTCAGCCTTCAAGGGCTGCTTGGTATAGGATTCGATATCAAAGATTTTGCGGCGATCGCGAAATTCAGCAAACGTGATGGCCAAACCATCGCGCCCTGCGCGTCCAGTGCGCCCAATGCGATGCACATAGTCCTCGCTCTTCATGGGCAAGCCATAGTTGAACACGTGGCTGATGCTTGGGACATCAAGGCCACGAGCGGCCACATCTGTGGCGATGAGAAATTGAACTTGTCCATTTCTGAACGCCATCAAACGTCGATTTCTCAAACCTTGACTCAAAGCACCATGCAATGCGACAGCAGAAAAGCCCGACTGCTGCAAATCGGTGGCCAAGCCATCACATTCGATTTGCGTGCTTGCAAACACAATGGCTTGCTCAATGCTGGTGTCTCTTAACCAATGGTCAAGCAGTTTTCTTTTGTGTTGTGAGTGATCGGCCCAAAACATCACTTGCTTGATGTTGGAGTGCTTTTCTTGCGGTGAGTCAATTTGAATGCGCTGGGGCTGTCTCATCACACGAGTGGCCAAGGCTTGAATGCGAGGTGCAAACGTGGCCGAGAACATCATCGTTTGATGACGCTCGATGGTCAGTTGATTGATTTCAGCCAAGTCATCCGAAAAACCCAAGTCAAGCATTCGGTCAGCCTCATCGACCACCAAAAACTGCACTTGCTCCAGTTTGATGTGCATGGAGCGTTGAAGATCGATCAAGCGTCCAGGCGTAGCAACCACCAAATCTGCATTTTGCAATTTGGCAATCTGCATTGCATAAGGCATGCCGCCAACAATGTTTGCGACCCTTAAACCTCTGCAGTGCTTGACCAAATCAATGGCATCATGGGCCACTTGTTGAGCCAACTCACGCGTTGGGCAAAGCACCAAGGCGCCGGGTGTGGCCGCCTTGAAATTTCTTGATTGGGTGGGGTCCTTGCGCTTTGGCTTTTTGGGTGGAGGAGCACCTTCAGCAAGTGCTTTCGCCACAACCGCATCCCATTCACGGGTTTGCTCCAGCGCTTTTTCGTTGGCTTGATGCAAAAGGGTTTGAATCACGGGCAGTAAAAACGCTGCGGTTTTACCGCTTCCAGTTTGACTCGACACCATCAAGTCGGTGTGAGAGTTGTTGACCAAGTCCTTCATGGCCAAAGGAATCACCTTGATTTGCACGGCAGTCGGCTCGGTGTAACCCAAATCGTTGACCGCAGCGACCAATTCAGGTGCAAGTCCCAAAGCCTTGAAAGGATTGGGCCCCTTGGGGGCAGGCTCAGTGACCACTGGCACGGTAGCCAAAGTTTCAGTGGCTACCAATTCAGTGGTCTCCACGGGAGCAATGGTTTCAAGAAGTTGGGGTTCAGATTCTGAAGATCCGCTGGTAGGGGCGTCAGAAATTCTATCGATTTCAAAAGAATCAGGCATACATTATCCGCTCACTTGGTGTGGCGGCTCCATCGAAGGTTGGTAACAACATCAACCTTCAAACAGAGATCTACGCTATAGAGACTTGTCTGGTTTTAAAAACCGGATAACTACTTAGCGATTTTGGTCAATCATGTGATTGACCCAAGGTGTGAGGAAGATGCGCGAGTTCGTTATCTTGAACGAACTCATTGATTATTACACAGATTGGGGTTTCCACCAAGCACCTCTTCGTTAAATAACCACAGAGGCTAGAAGGGGTACTCAGGCAGAGAGATTGATGAAATGCGTCCTGTAGTGGATGAGTTCATCGATCGATTCATGAACATCGGCCAAGGCCGTGTGCATTTGTTTCTTTTTAAATGAGCTGTAAGCCGAGGGCTTCCAACGCCTAGCCAGTTCCTTTAAGGTGCTGACGTCCAAGTTGCGATAGTGAAGCCAGGCCTCTAGCTTGGGCATGTATTTGACCAAGAAACGCCTGTCTTGGCTGATGGTGTTGCCACACAAGGGGGAGCTCAATTTGGGCACATATTTCTTGATGAATGCGAGCAACTCTTCTGCAGCTTGCTCTTCGGTCAAAGTGGAAGCTTTGACCTTGTCAATCAAACCACTCCTAGAGTGCGTGCCTTTGTTCCAAGCATCCATGCCATTTAGAACTTCGTCACTTTGATGAATCACGAGAACAGGCCCCTCGATGCGAGGACTCAAATCAGGCCCCGTGATGATCACCGCAATTTCAAGCAATTTTTCTTTTTCAGGGTCCAAGCCAGACATCTCGCAATCGATCCAGACCAAATTCATCTCAGACTTTGCAAGCTCATGTGACGCAGGCACAGCATCTGCAGAGGGAGGTACCAAGGCTTGTTCGCCGGAGGAGATGTTTGAGCTGGAATTTTTCATACCCCACATTGTTACTCAAATGCGAGAGATTTAGAGAATTTGCCCTAAACTATTGGGTATGAACACTTCTTCGATCATGACCAGCGCATTTGCCCTCGCCCTTTTGAGCTCTTTGGCCATCAAGTATTGGCTCTTGACCCGTCAAAACCAGCATGTGAGCCTTCATCGCCCAAGTGTACCGACTGCATTTGCCAGCGTCATTTCCTTGCCCGATCATCAAAAGGCGGCCGATTACACCTTGGCCAAATCCAAGGTGGCTTTGTGGGACTTGGCCTTGGAGACTTTTTTGCTCTTGGCCTGGACTCTATTGGGGGGACTGAATGCACTCAATCAAATGCTCTTACAAGTCTTAGGGCCTGGATTGTGGCAAGAGGTCTGCGTGATTCTTTGCTTCATGGCCATGGGAGCGCTGATCAATTTGCCTCTGTCTTGGTATCAAACCTTTGTCATCGAGAGCAAGTTTGGCTTTAACAACAGCACCTTGAAATTGTGGCTCGTGGACCTGCTCAAAGCAACGCTCCTTGGTGCTGTGATTGGCATTCCCTTGATCAGTGTCATTTTGTGGGTCATGCAAAGTGGCGGCTTTTATTGGTGGATCTGGGCATGGGCCATTTTGGTGGGGTTTCAACTGCTGATGATCTGGATTGCCCCTAACTATTTGATGCCCTTGTTCAACAAATTCACGCCGCTGGAGGACGAGTCGCTCAAAGCCAGAATTTCTCAACTCATGGACCGCTCGGGCTTTAAGGCCAAAGGCTTCTTCGTCATGGATGGCTCCAAGAGAAGCGCCCACTCCAATGCTTTTTTCACGGGCATTGGCAGCAGCAAGCGTGTGGTGTTTTTTGACACCTTGCTCAAACAATTGAGTGCCGATGAAATGGAAGCCGTCTTGGCCCACGAGTTAGGACATTTCAAGCACAAGCACATCGTCAAAATGATGGCGATCAATTTTTTGACCACGCTCCTCGGGTTTGCGGCACTGGGTTGGATCATGCAACAGACGTGGTTTTACACAGGTCTTGGCGTCACCCCCAATTTAGGCTTAGGAGACGCGCCCCACAACAATGCTTTGGCCCTGCTCTTGTTCACCCTGGTGGTGCCTTTGGTGAGCTTTTTACTCTCTCCGATTTCAAGTGCTAGGTCACGGTCCCAAGAATTCGAGGCCGATGCCTATGCCATGCAGCAAGCCAATGCAAACGCCCTTAAGAGTGCCTTGCTGAAGCTTTATCAAGACAACGCGTCCACACTGACACCAGACCCTTGGTTTGTGCGTTTTTACTACTCCCACCCCCCAGCCTCTGAGCGCTTGTCTCGAATGGGCTCATGAACCGTCCAGGTCTTGTCATCTCGGGGCATGGTCGACATGTGCTGGTTGAAACAGATTCGGGTGAGCGTATTTTGTGTCACCCCAGAGGCAAAAAAAACTTGGCCTTGGTCGGCGACCATGTGGAGTGGATGGCCAGCAAGGATGAAGGCACCATCGAGAAGATTTTGCCCAGAAAAAATGAGTTCTACCGACAAGACGAGCTGAGGACCAAATCATTTGCAGCGAATATCGATCAGTTGCTGATTTTGATTGCTGCAGAGCCTGAGTTTTCAGAAGTCCAATTGAGTAAAGCCCTCATTGCAGCGCATGCGGCTCAAATCAATGCTCTGATTGTGCTCAACAAGTCCGACTTGATTGATCCCTTTCAAGCCGCTTGGCGCCGCTTGGCGCCCTACACGGCCATGAACTACGAGGTTCGAGCGCTCTCGATCAAAGAAAACAAAGAAGCATTCAAAGACTTGTTGGCCAGCTTGCAAAACAAAGTCACTCTTTTGCTTGGGCCCTCAGGTGTGGGCAAAAGCACCTTCATCAATACCGCCATCCCGCATACCAACTTGTGGACCCAAGAGATCTCTCAAGCTCTCAACTCTGGTAAACACACCACCACGGCCACCACGCTTTACTGGGTCGAGCGTGAGCGACAAACTGCTTTGATTGACTCCCCGGGTTTCCAATCCTTTGGCATTCATCAAATCGACCCTCACACGCTTGGGCGCTACATGCCAGATATACAAGCCCATCTGAGTGGCTGCAAATTCTACAACTGTAGCCATTTGCACGAGCCCAATTGCGCGGTTCAAGAGGCCGTGAAGGAGGGCCTCATCAACGCCAGTCGATACAGAATATACCAACAGCTTTTCGATGAACTGTCGCAGCCAAAAACCTATTAAAACCCAAACTTTGATGGGTCTTCGTTTCAGCCGAGCAAGCGAGAAAGACTCAGCAAGGTCAGTAGCACAAACCACATGACCACGGCTCGCCAAACCAAGCCAATGACACTGCGAAGGTGCTGTGGTTGAACTTGCCGAAACACCGTCATCTCTTGCTCTGCCTCTCTGATCGCCGCCTCTTCCTTGGCCATGGGGCTTGAAGGCACAATCCCTAACCTGATGTTCAAAGCGCCCGATGTCGCGCAAAGCACCACACCATCGTTGTCTTCGGGTGATAGTGCAGAATGGTTGCGCCAACATTCAATGGCATCTTCGAAATTGCCCACCACGGCAAAGGACAAAGCCGTGACGCGGGCTGACAACCAATCGACCTTGGACCAGGCAAGACTTGCTGTTCGACTGAGTCCCTCACTGACAAACCCTTGATCGCCCTCGTTGATCGAGATGTCATGGTGCCATACTTTGGAGAGCAAATGACTCAAGCGATAGATCACCGCACCGCAAGGTCCAAGGCCAAAAGCCGCACCCATCGCAAACCAAAACAAGACCCCAAACACATGCTGATGGGCCGCCAAGACCGAGTACTCAATGGCCAGGCTGGTGATTTCTTGTTTGTTCAATTGACTGGTATCGATGCGCTTCCATTGGGCGAGTTTTTCTCTGGCAAGCACCTCATCCCCGGCCTCCAAGGCGTCCTTGATGTCTGTGAAATGGTGACTGAACTGTCTAAAGCCCAAGGTGGCATACAAAACCAACACACACCACAGACCCGCCAAGATCCACCCAAGAAAGGTCCACAGCAACCAGTAAAGGCTCAAGGCCGCAACGGTGGGCAATCCCACGCACAAGCCCCAGATCAAACCCGTGTGTTTTTCATGGCCTGCATCCAATTGTTTGCTGATGAATTGGGCCCATCGAGTTTGGGTGCGCAAGACCCAATTGTCTTGCTTTAAAGGGCGAACCTGCTCGATCAGCAATGCGAACAATAGGGATAGGAGCGTCATCGTTGCATCATAACGCGAGTGCAAATGTTTTTAAGACTTTAAGCGCTCAAAAAAGCATAAAAGTTGCGAATCATTGACGCCGTTGCACCCCAAATAAAATGCTCTTGCCCGTCGACTTTGTAAGGCATGGAGTACCACTCTCGAGTCTGCCCCTGATGCTCAAGTCGGTGCTTTCGGTGGTTGGATGGATCCATTAAAAAAGACATGGGTACTTCAAACACATGTGCAACCTCGTTGGCATTGAAGTTGATCTCATGCAACGGATCGATCAGCGCCACCACGGGCGTGATCCTGAAGGCGGTGCCAGTTTCTAAAACTGGCAGTCGCCCGACCACTTGAACGTGGTGCACCTCTAGGCCAACCTCCTCATGGGCCTCCCTCAGTGCAGCGGCTTCAACCGAGGTGTCTTGTGGGTCAACTTTGCCCCCAGGAAAGGCGACTTGGCCTGAATGGGTTTTGAGATGAGCTGCTCTTTGAGTCAAAAGAAGCGTCACCTCGTGCCTGAGCACCAACCCCACCAAGACCGCAGCTTCCCTTTTCGCGGTCTGTGGGTTGGAGACAAAATGTGGCTGCACGGAAAAAGGCTGGGCTGCTTGAAATTTTTGAAGGATGGATGCTGCGCAATACTCATGGGCTTGCAAGGCGCGCAAAGGTTCTTCCTCGCCAACGACGGGAACTGTCAGTGGATCAAATCCAGGTACCTGAGACAAGACAAGGGAAGATGTCATGGCTTAACGCATTAAAAAAGCCGCTGACAAGGCATTGACAGCGGCTTGATGTCCCACGAGCTGGAGACTTAAATCAAACCAAGATGTTGAAACAATCTTGGCAAGGTAGACTTTAAGCCTTGGCGGCTGCGGCTGCAGCTTGAGCTGCCTGAGCAGACTTGCTGACGAGCTTTTCCTTGATACGGGCAGACTTGCCACTGCGATCGCGCAAATAGTAAAGCTTTGCACGACGCACGTCACCACGACGTTTGACCTCAATGCTAGCAATCAATGGGCTGTAAGTTTGAAAGGTTCTCTCAACACCTTCACCGGAAGAGATTTTGCGAACGATGAAACCGCTGTTGAGTCCACGATTGCGCTTAGCAATCACAACACCCTCATAGGCTTGCAAACGTTTGCGAGTGCCCTCAACCACGTTCACACTCACGATGACGGTGTCACCGGGTGAAAATGCTGGGATTTTTTTACCAAGACGAGCAATTTCTTCTTGCTCAAGCGTTTCAATTAAGTTCATGTTGACCTCTGTATCGATCTTGGGTGCGCAACACTGAAGGCTTGCATTTGAAGATTTGGCTTGAAGGACGTCCAAAGACGTTCAAACTCAACAAAATTTAAGCGGCCACCTAGAGGATCGGAACCCATGATTATACTTTTTTTTGATGTTTTTTTAAAATGTGATCATGAAATGAACATGAAAACCAACACCTTTTACAGACAAAATGCTTGACCAAGGCTTTAGCAAAGCTCTAAGAGGGCTCAATTTGACGCTTGAGAAGGTGTTTTTAACAAGTCCGGTCTCAAGGCCTGGGTCAGTTCAAGCCGTTTTTGCTGGCGCCATTTTTCAATGTCTTGGTGATGTCCTGACAAAAGCACGCCAGGGACCGTCTGTTCACGCCAAATTTCAGGGCGAGTGTAGTGGGGACAATCCAACAAGCCGCCCAGCTTTGGGTTGAAACTGTCCATTTCATGGCTCAAGCTGTCATTCAGTACATCGGGCTGCAAACGCGCCATGGCATCGATCAAGGCCAGACAGGCCACTTCGCCACCCGACAAGACGAAGTCACCCAGGCTCAATTGGCGGGTGACGAATTGATCAATGAAACGCTGATCCAATCCCTCATAGCGTCCACAAATCAAAATCGCACCCTCAGTGGCATTTGAAAGCCCTTGAACTGATGCATGATCAAGCCTCTCACCCACAGGAGAAAACAAGATCACAGGGGCCAGGCTTTGCCCCAAGCTTTGGCGTTGATCCTGAATCGCCTGCACGCAAAGTGCCAAAGGCTCGGCCATCATCACCATGCCTGGGCCTCCGCCAAAGGGGCGATCGTCAACGCGTTTGTAGGTACCTTGGGCGTAATCTCTGGGATTCCAAAATTGAAGATCGATGTGACCCAATTCGAATGCACGCCTGTTCACGCCAAGACTTACAAAAGGCTTGAAGAGCTCCTCGAACAGTGTAATGACATCTAAGCGCATATTAAGGCCACTCCCCACCGAGAGGCAATTCATTGGAAATCAATAATCGAGTTGCCAATCCACCCATATTTGACCCTGCTCGATCTTCACGTGATCAATGTACTGGGCTACAAATGGAATCATGCATTGGTCGGAGACTTTGACGCCTTCCTTCTCCAGCACCAAAACCGTTTGAGGCCCTGTGCTCATCAAATCTGCCACTTTTCCCAAGTGTTCACCCTCTCGGTTGAACACCTCAAGACCCATGAGATCCACCCAGTAATACTCGTCCAAGGCTGGGGTGGGAAAGCTTTGCCTAGAGATGAAAACTCTGGCGCCCTTTAAGAGCTCCGATGAATTGCGGTCTAAGCATTCATGCGCTCTTGCGACAATGTATTCGCTGTGGACTTTGCATTCTTGGATTTTCAAAAGACAAGTTCCCTCAAACCCCTTTGCTCCACGCTCGGAGGGTTGAAGGAACCAACGTTTTGAGGAAAAAAGTGCTTCTGGCTCGGCGCTGTAAGCCTGGACCTTGAACCACCCTTTGATGCCCCACGCATCCAAAATCCGCCCCACTTCAATGGCGTCCACTGGCAATTCAGCGGGCTCGATGAAAGGGAGCATGAAAAGGAGAACTTAAACTGTTTTGGTTGCGGCTTGTTTGATCAAACGCTCAACCGTGGGGGAGGCTTGTGCGCCCACGCTTCTCCAATGCGTCAAGCGGTCTTGAGCAATTCGAATGCTTTCCTCAGCGCCTCTGGCAATGGGGTTGTAAAAGCCGATGCGCTCAATAAAGCGACCATCACGACGCAAGCGTTTGTCAGCAACGACAATGTTAAAAAACGGGCGGGCTTTGGAGCCGCCTCTTGAGAGTCGAATGACGACCATAATATATCCTTCGGGTGGTTGAGTTTTTCAACGTTGAGACACGCGACATGGCCACCCGGCCAGCGACACGCTGAAAACCAATGATTCTAACCCATTCACCGCCATGTTACAAATTATTCCAGCCTCGCTTGAACATATTGATGAAATCACCTCCATTTTTGCACACCACGTGCTCCATGGAAACGGAAGTTTTCATATCACCCCCCTGGACAAAGAGGCCATGGCACAAAAATGGGGCCTGTTGCATGAACGCCAACACCCGTTCTTGGTGGGCTGGGACCATGAGCGCCAAAGGGTGGTGGGGTTTTGCTATGCAAGCGACTTTAGGCCCAAAGAGGCCTTTCAGTGGACGCTTGAAGACAGCATCTACGTTCACCCCGAGCACCAAAGACAAGGGGTCGGCAAAGCGCTTTTGCACGCTTTGATCGAAGACTGCCAGCGGTTGGGGTTCAAACAATTGGTGGCGGTGATTGGCGACGCTCAAAACCAAGGCTCTATTGGGCTGCACACGGCCTTGGGATTTGAGCATCGCGGAACCTTGAAGAAAGTAGGCCACAAGCACGAGAGCTGGTTGGATCTTGTGCTGATGCAACTTCAACTTTAGTATTCAAAAAATCCCCCTTGAAGCGTGTATGGAGCATGGACTTGAAGCCCTTCGCCAAGAGCGCGCTATGATGAGAGCATGAAAAACAAAACCTTGGCCACCTGGCTGGCATTTTTAGGTGCGCCCTTGGGACTTCACCGCTTTTACCTTTTTGGTCTGTACGATCGCTTGGCTTGGCTCATCCTTGTCCCTACGGCCTTGGGGTATTGGGGATTTGAGCGAGTGCAGGAGTTTGGTGTGGAGGACTATTTAAGCTGGTGGCTCTTTCCCATCTTTGGCTTTACTTTTGCGAGCTGCGCTTTGAACGCCATTGTCTACGGCCTCATGAGCAAAGAACATTGGAATGCACGCTTTAACCCTGAACAAGACACCAGCAACCCCTTGGGACAGACCTCATGGATGACCATCTTTGCCATTGTCTTGTCCCTGATCGTGGGGGCAAGCGTTCTTTTATCAAGCATTGTCTACAGCTTTCAGCGCTACTTTGAAGTGCAAATCGAAGAGGCGCACAAAATATCTGGCAGCGACTGATCACCTTGCGCCCAAACCAGCTCCCCCACTTTTTGGATCGATTGGTCTTTGACGGCGTCCAGGTCTTGCTGACTCACCAAGCCTTCACTGACGTCTTGCAAGGGCCATAAAACAAAGGCCCGCTCGCGCCAACGCGGATGAGGGATTTGTAAATTTTTGCTCTCAACCCTCGCCCGACCAAAGAACAACACATCCAAGTCCAATGTTCGGGGTTGGTGGTGATAGGCCCTGACACGACCCGCACTCAACTCGATACCTTGCAAAAGTTCCAACAACTCTGGCGCACTGAGCTCGGTCTTGACCTTGGCCACCGCATTCAGGTAGTCCGGCCCCTCGGCCTCAAAGGCCTTGGATCGGTAAACACCTGAAACTCGTAAAACCGAGCAATGCGAGTGAGCGTTCACTTGCCTGAGCGCATTTTGAAAGGCAAGGATGGGCTCTCCCAAATTGGCCCCCAACGCAATATAGGTGTCGATCATGACTTGGGTTGTCCAGCAAAAATAACAGCGATCCTAAAGGGATTGGGGAGGCGAACCGCTATCTGGACCCCCTTCTGTTTTAGGCTTTCTTCTGCGCCTGCGTTTTGCAGGTGCCGTGGATGAAGGCTGTGTGTGCTCGCCTAAACCAGCCTCTTCAAGGGGCACAGATGGGTTGTGCTTGATGGGGTCCAGCACACGCTTGACCACCGGCTTGGTCCGGGCAACTTGTGACTGAGCCTTTTGTTGTTGCAGCCTGAAGGCCTCCAACATGTTTACCCGCTCTTGGGGCTCAGACAGACTGAACTCGTCCCACCACTCGCCAAGCTCGTCTTCTAGTTCGCCCGACTGGACCCTTAAACGCATAAAGTCGTAGGCAGCCCTGAACCGAGGCTGCTCAATCAAGGTCAAGGGTGAAGAGCCCATGCGCTTTTCAAAGCGCGGCTGCAAGGACCAAATTTCCCTCATGTCCGCGCCAAGCTTGCCTCGACCAGAAACGTCACCAATGTTCGTGTTGAAGACCTCATCAATGGCGTCTTGAAGCGCAGGGTACAAGGCTTGGCGTTGTTGAACGCGTTCGTTCCAAGACTGCCTGACATCGGACCACAAGACACTGGCCAACAAGAAGCTGGGGGCGACACTCTTTTGCTCTCGAACCCGGCGATCGGTGTCATCCAAGGCTTGACGCACAAAGGGCTCGCTGGATTTGCTCACGACCATGTCCATCAAGGGATAAACGCCGCTGGCCAGTCCATGCAACTTCAATTGCTCGATGCTGGCCATGGCGTGCCCGGTTTGCAACAACTTGAGCATTTCATCGAACATTCGGCTTTGAGGCACATCGGCCAAAAGCCCCACCATTTTCTTCAAAGGTGCTGCGGTTTTGCTTTCAAGCTTAAAGCCCAGAGGGGACAACTTGGCGGCAAAGCGGATCGCTCGAATGATCCGCACTGGATCCTCTCGGTATCGGGTGGCAGGATCCCCGATCATGCGAATCACCTTCTTTTTTGCATCCTGAATGCCTTTGTGATAATCCACCACCTCCCCTGAGCTTGGGTCGTAGTACATGGCATTGACCGTGAAGTCGCGCCTTGCCGCGTCCTCCTCTTGAGGACCCCAGACATTGTCTCGAAGGACCCGCCCGCTCGCATCTACCGCGTGACTCACATGGGCGAGCGCGTGCTTGGATGTTTTTTCGTTACCTGAGACTTTTTTAGCTTTAGAAGACTCCAAATGCGCTCTGAAGGTAGAGACTTCAATCACATCGTGCTCACGTCCACGTCCAAAAACCACGTGAACGATCCTGAACCGCTTGCCAATGATGAAGGCGCGTCTAAAGCAAGCCTTCACTTGCTCGGGGGTGGCGTTGGTGGCGACATCAAAGTCTTTGGGTGCCAAGCCCAGCAGCAAGTCTCGCACAGCGCCGCCCACCACGTAAGCCTCATAACCTTTGTCCTGTAAGGTAGAGACCACCTGCAAGGCACGTTCATCGAGTTCCTGAGGGTTGATGCCATGGACACTGGGAGCAATGCGTTTTTCGCTCCCAAAATCCGGCCCTTCTTTCGAAGGGTTCTTGCCCATCAGGCGGTTCATAAAGTCTTTAATCATGCTTGTCCAAATAAATCCAAAATAGGCCATGCTTTATCGATTGCCAGTGCTTTCAAGCGTTCATCTGGATTTGTTGCCACGGGGCGTTTGACCGACTTCAAAAGGGGCGCATCGTTGATGGAGTCAGAGTAAAAGGTGGTGTCCAAGTCGCTCAAATTCAGCCCCTTGGCTTGCAACCATTGTTCCACACGCTTTAACTTGCCCTCGCCCAAAGAAGGAATACCTTTGATTTCACCCGTGATCCATCCCTTGGCATCGGTTTGAAGCTCCACGGCGATCAAGTCCTCGATGCCAAAGCAGTCGGCAATCGGACGCGTCACCCACTCGTTGGTGGCCGTGACGATCACCAAATGGTCCCCACGTTCACGGTGCTCATGGACCAGCGCCAAGGCTTCAGGGCGAATATGGGGCTCAATCACCTCTTGGATGTAGCGCGCCCTCAGGGCCAGCGCTTTCTCAGGCCCCATCAACCTCGCCGCTTGGGTGGTGAAGCGAACATAAGCAGCAATGTCCAACTCGCCACGGCAATAGTCTTGGTAAAAAGCTTCATTGCTTGCTAAAAAATCCCCGGCATCCGTTACACCCATCTCGGTGGTGAAGCGCCCCCATGATTGATCGGAGTCAATAGGAATCAAGGTATGGTCTAAGTCAAAGAGAGCGAAAGATTTGGATTTCACAGAGCGATAAAAAAAGGATTGAAAAAAAGCCGTTGGACCACGGAAACGATCAAATGTCTTTCAACATGTCCTTGATCAAGGGGATGGTGATGGGCCTTTGGGTTTCAAGTGCATAGTGATCGAGTTGTTCTAGCCATCCCACCAAATTGGAGAGGTCGCGACTAAAGCGCGTCAACATGAAGTCTAGCACCTCAGAGCGCAACTCCAGACCCCTTAAACTGGCCTGCTGCGTCAAGACTTCACGGCGCTCAGCCTCGTTCATCACCTTCAGCCCGTAGACCAGGCCACCGCCTATTCGCGTCCTCAGATCCTCTCTCAAGGCCAAATCCGCTGCAGGACGATCGCCTGAGATCAACATGGCGCGGTGCAAGCCGTCTCTGGGCAGCAAGGCATTGACAAACCAGTTGAAGATCACCGCCTCATGCTGGGTACTTAACAAATGCACGTCGTCAACCACCATCAGTTGCCATTTGGGGTCAAAGTCAAGCGCCTGCAACTGGGTGGCTTCTTGTGCATTGAAATACATGGCATGCTGACCCATTTGCTCAACCTGCCCCATCACCGCTTGGAGCAAATGCGTCTTGCCACTGCCTCTCTCGCCCCAAAGATAAAAGGGCATGGGCTGCAAATGGGGTTGAACCGTAGAGAGCCATTGTCTCAACACCTTGACAATGTCCTCGTTGGGTCCTGGATAAAAATTCTTAAAACTGGGCCTAGGCGCCAGCCCCAGGTCCAAGGTACCTTGCTTCATCACTGGCTCTCACCATGGTACAGATGGCTGGCTTGGTACGCGCGCTTGAACCAGGCCAAGGCCACACTCAAAACGCAAGCCATGGGCAAGGCCAACAACACCCCCACAAACCCAAAGACTTGACCCGCTGTGAGCAAAGCCAAGATCACCACCACCGGATGCAAGCCAATTCTCTCGCCCACCAATTTAGGGGTCAAATAAAAGCCCTCGATCAACTGCCCAGCACCAAACACAATCGCCACGATGCTCAAGGCATGACCAGGATCGAACTCAAGCAACGTGGACATGAGCGCCAACAAGACCCCCAACCCAATGCCTATGTAGGGAATAAAAATGGCCAAACCCGTAAAAATGCCTATCGGCAAAGCCAAGCTCAAACCAGCGATTTTCAAGGCACAGGCATAAAAAATCGCCATGCAAATCATCACGCTCAGTTGCCCTCTGATGTATTGACCCAAGAGGTGGTCCACCTCCCCCAAAAACAAGGCCACATGCTTGGCTTGTTTGAGAGGAATCCATTGCTTGACTTGGTCAAGCATCAAGCGCTGGTCCAACAAAAAATAAAACATCAACAAAGGGATCAAAATGGCGTTACCCACCAAGGTCAAAATCACACTTCCGCCGATTTTCAAAGACGACAAAGCCTGGGACAAGACCTCATCCCAAGACGCATCAAAATACTTGAGCACCATCTCCTTGAGAGATTGAGTGTCCAGCCTTGCATCAACGCCCAATGAATCCAGCATGGGCAGCAACTTTTCTTGCAGTCTAATGAGCGCCATGGGCAACTGATCGCGCAGCATGGGCACCTCTTTGATAAAGATGGGTGCAAGTAAAAATAAAATGGACAGCACCAGTGCCAAAAAGACCAATTGGACCAACACCACGGACACCATGCGAGCTGACTTGTGTCCAAACAAGAGCTCAAGGCGATCGACCCAAGGACTCAAGAGATAACTCAACCCCAGGGCCATGACAAAGGGCATCAATATCGGCTGCAAATGCTGAATCAACACGAACACAACGAACAACAAGATGACCGTGGCGCCGATGCGTTGCTGCGTTGGTGTGAAATTCATAGCGAAAAGTCTTCCATGGAGGCTCTAGAATACTAGGATTCTATCGATACCGTCCTTCAAATCCCGTGCTCGGTAGAAGTCACCTATAAAAAAGAATCAATTTGACCATGACTTCCCCAATTACATACAAATCTGCAGGCGTAGACATCGAGGCGGGCGATGCCCTGGTAGAACGCATCAAACCCTTTGCCAAGCGGACCATGCGACCTGGTGTGTTGGCTGGCATTGGCGGATTTGGAGCGATGTTTGAAATACCCAGTGGCTTTCACCAACCGGTTTTGGTGAGCGGCACAGACGGCGTGGGCACCAAACTCAGGCTGGCCATTGAGTGGAACATGCACGAAAGCGTGGGCATTGATTTGGTGGCGATGAGTGTGAACGATGTGTTGGTGCAAGGCGCTGAACCACTTTATTTTTTAGATTACTTCGCCTGCGGACATCTGGATCTTGAGACGGCAGCCACCGTCATTGAAGGCATCGCCAAAGGATGCGAGCTCTCGGGTTGTGCCTTGATTGGTGGAGAAACAGCTGAGATGCCAGACATGTACCCCAAGGGCGACTACGACTTGGCTGGCTTTGCGGTCGGTGTGGTTGAAAAATCCAAGATTTTGACTGGAGAAAACATCCAAAGTGGCGATGTGGTCCTGGGCCTGGCCTCCAGTGGCGTGCATTCCAATGGTTTCTCCTTGGTGCGAAAACTCATCAAGCACACCTTGGCGCAGCAAGGCACTTGCCCCACGACCTTGGATGGAAAACCCTTCAAAGAAGCGCTCATGGCACCCACAAGACTCTATGTCCTACCGATCTTAAAGGCCTTAAGGCAACACCCCATCAAAGCCATGGCGCACATCACAGGTGGTGGTCTCATCGAGAACTTACCCAGAGTGTTGCCCGATCAACTTGGGGCACAACTGCAACGCAGCCAATGGCCAAGAACAGAGCTGTTCACTTGGCTTCAAAGCACCGCTGGCATCGATGATGTGGAGATGAACCGCACCTTCAACGATGGCATTGGCATGGCCATTGTTATTGATCAACAACACGCATCTGGCTTGCAAGCCACGCTAGAGGGCTTGGGCGAAGAGGTTTATAACTTGGGTCAAATTGTGCCTCATCAAAGCGGACATCGGGTCACTTTGCTTTGACGTATCCCTGTCTGAAGGCTTGCTTGTCTCTTCAATTCTATGAGGTGGCCAAGCACCAAGGCTCAAGGGGCAAGCCGCAAAATCTCTAGCCTTTTTTGAACTTGACCCTGTCTGTAAGGATCGTTTTGGTTTTTATAAATCTCCAACAAGTTCACCAGCATTCGAGACAAAATATCGCGCTCTTTTGCGCTCTTTAGATAGTGTCGCAAAATGGTGTCTGAGCTTTGCTTCCAATGGGGCACAGGGGCGCTCTGGTCAACATCGTGCTCAGCACTTTCTCCAAGCGCCTTGGGGGTCTCCTGCGCGTGCGCCGGCAAACCCGGCAAACCATTGAGGATCTCCAACAAATCCTCTTTGGACAAAGATTTACCAGTGAACGGGTCGATGATCACTTGACCCTCGTTGGGGAAACTCAATTGCACCTTGATTAAAAAATGCCCAGGGAAATTGACACCACTGGCGTTCAGCCCAATGCCTGTGGCGACTTCCAACCAAATGACAGCCAGACTGATGGGGATGCCTTGCCGGGTTTTGAGGACTTGAGAGATGAAACTGTTTTCAGGATCGTAATAATTGTTGATGTTGCCTCTGAAGCCCAACTCCTCAAAAAACAAATGGTTCAAAATTCTCAACCGATGCAGGGAACTTGAGTCGGCAGGCATGCGCCTTTTGAGCCTGGCCAAAAGGTGATCAACCTCGCCCAGCACATGCTGCGAGTCCAACTCTGGGTACTCATCTTGCGCCAAACTCACCGCTGCCTCCAACAGTGGAAAATGCTCATCGCTTTGGACCAGCGAGCCAAAATAAGAGAGGTGGGATGGAATTTCTAGCTTAAAGTTCATTCGCGAAAGGTTTTCAAGTTTGTGGGGTCAACAAGTTTTTGAAGCGAAATCCAAGGACCGTCAAAACGCCAAAATAAATGCCAGCACTCACCAACAGCACCAGCCCTAAGGTTGCCAGGCGATACCAGGCATGTTCTCCCATTTCAATCCAGTTCCATTGTCCATTGGCCCAAAATAAAAACAAGCCCATGCACAAAGCGGCCACAGCGCCTTGGGACAAAAGTCTGGGCCAGCCTGGCTGGGGCATGTATTTACCTGAGCTCTTTAAAAAGTACCCAAGCAATGCGGCGTTCAACATGGCCCCCATCCCAATGGACAAGGCCAGTCCTGCATGGGCGAAATAAGGCACCCACAACAAATTCATCAGTTGCGTCAACAGCAACACGCCTATGGCAATGCGAACAGGGGTGCGGGTGTCTTGGGACGCATAAAATCCTGGCGCAAGCACCTTGATGGCCACCAAGCCCATCAAACCCACCCCATAGCCCATCAGGGCCAATCGGGTTTGCTCAACGTCATGGGGATTGAAAGCACCGTAGTGAAAAAGAACACTGACCAAAGGTGATGAAAACAAGAGAAGCGCCAAAGAGCAAGGCAAGCTCAGCACAAACACCCACCTCAAGCCCCAATCCAAGAGCGCAGAGTACTGAGCCAAGTCCTGATTCGCCTTCGCCTGAGAGAGCTGGGGGGTCATCACCACCCCCAAGGCCACGCCAAGGAGTGCGGTGGGAAACTCCATCAACCGATCTGCGTAACTGAGCCAACTGACGCTACCTGCGGTCATGTGAGAAGCGATCTGCGTGTTGATCAACAAGGACAATTGCGCCACACTCACGCCGAGGAGGGAGGGCCCCATCAAACGCAGAATCTTCTGCGTGCTCTGGGCCCCCCAGGCCTCGCAAAGCCCGCTCCATAAACCACCTGGCAAGCGCCAAACACGTGGCAACAGACCCAAACGGCTCAAGGCCCAAATCTGAGCCGTCAATTGGAGCACGCCGCCCACCATCACCCCAAGAACCAAGGCATAAATGCCAGGCAAACCCAGGCGAACAAACCAAGGAGCTCCAAGGTAGGCAAAGAAGATCATGGAGAGATTGAGCAAGACCGGCGTGGCAGCGGGCACAGCGAATTTTTTCCAGGTGTTGAGCACCCCTGCGGCCAAGGCCACCAAGGACATGAACGCAATGTAGGGAAACATGAAGCGCGTCATCTGAACGGCCAAACTCATGGTGTCCTCATTTTGCTGCAGACCACTGGCCATCACCCAAACCAAGACAGGTGCGGCCAAAACCCCCAGCAGACTCGTGGCCAAAAGCACCACGATCAACACCAAGGCGACCTGAGAGATGAGCTTTTCAGTCTCTTCTTGGCCTTTTTCCGTCAAGCTGGCCGCCAAAACGGGTACAAAGGCTTGACTGAATGCGCCTTCTGCAAACAAGCGCCTGAATAAATTAGGAATACGAAAGGCCACATTAAATGCGTCCGTCAAGGCACTCGCCCCAAAAATAGAGGCCATGAGCAGCTCTCGCAACATGCCGGTGATGCGAGAAAGAAGTGTCAACAAAGAGACAACGGAGGCGGATTTAAATAGACTCACGGACCAAGTGTAGCGCCCGTAAGCTTTTCTTGCTCATGGATATTTGCTACAATGTTGGGCTTTGCTGACATCATCCACAGACACCTTAAGGATATTTATCAATGGCTTCTACAAAACCCAAGAAAAAGAACCCGCGCTTGGCGTCGGGTCGCAAGCGCGCACGTCAAGACGTGAAGCTCAATGCGGCCAACACGTCTTTGCGCTCCAAGTACCGTACCGCAGTTAAAAACGTCGAAAAGGCGGTTTTAGCTGGAGACAAAACCAAGGCAAGCGAACTCTTTGCCACCATGCAAGCAGTGGTTGACACCATTGCGGACAAAGGCATTTTTCATAAAAACAAGGCGGCCCGTGACAAGAGCCGCCTCTCCACCAAAGTCAAGGCTTTGGCACTCGCCGCCTGATTTTTTCAGGCACCCGCCCGGTCTGAACCCTCAGACCGCCGTTTGACGGGGTGCGCTGTCAGCAAAGCAAAAAAAGCAAGATCACCGCTCCTAGAGCGGTTTTTTTGCGCCCTACTCTTTAGTCATTGGTTTTTTTAACGGACAAAAAATCAGCGGGCAAACTGCATGCCTCTACCACCATCAGATCGTTGTCTTTGGCAAAGTTCATGACGAAATCCCAAGCCATGGGCTCGGCCGTCTTCAACTGCGAATGGACCACCACGCATTTAAAGCCATGGATGGAATTGGGAACGCACCAAGGCGAATAACTTAAATGGCTACCCGGCGTTGGCCCTCCTGGTCTGAATGAGCTCATCACACCGGCCAAGCGTTCGGCCCAATCACTGGGACGAAACCCCCGACCATTGGAAGTCACACCCACGATGAACAATTCCTGAGCATCTTGTGAAATCATGATCCGTTAGATCGATGTGAGGGGGTTAAAAATCCAATCATACCAAGTTGTTGCATTGCACAAACATTGTAACTGAGCATTGTTTCTAACCGCACAAAACCCCATTCTAAAGCCCATCCTTTTTTAGGCCGAGCTGGCTTAGGTCGCAGAGGACGTTCTCTTGGGTGCCTTGTGGTTCTTCTGGATGGAGGCCCCCTAGGTGTTTAAAAAAAGACGCCTCAAGGCGTGGCTTGAGCCTAAAATAAGTCCTTTTTATCCATCCATCATCGGCTCCTGGCCCTTTTGATATGACCTTAGCTGCACATACATCTCAAAACGCTGACGCTTCAACCCCACACTCTGCGCATGTGATGAACACCTATGGGCGACTGCCCGTGAGCTTTACCCACGGGCGGGGCCTTGAAATCTGGGACACACATGGCAAAAGGTACCTCGATGCCCTGGCTGGTATTGCAGTCAATACCTTGGGGCACGCACATCCCAAATTGGTACCTGCGTTGCAAGATCAAATTGCAAAAATGATCCATTGCTGCAACTACTACCATGTTCAAGAGCAAGAAACTTTGGCCAAAAAACTCACCGAGTTGTCAGGTCTCACCAATGTCTTCTTTTGCTCAACCGGTCTAGAGGCCAACGAGGCAGCCATCAAATTGGCAAGAAAATTTGGCCACGACAAAGGCATCTCACGCCCAGAGATAGTGGTCTATGAAAAAGCCTTCCATGGCCGCTCTATTGCCACCTTGAGTGCCACAGGCAATGAAAAGATTCAAGTCGGATTTGGGCCTTTGGTTGAAGGCTTCATCCGCGTGCCCGTCAACGATGAACAAGCGCTCATTGAAGCCACCCAAAACAATCCCAACGTGGTTGCGGTCTTCATGGAAGCCATTCAAGGCGAAGGCGGTATCAACAGCATGCACATGGATTACCTCAAAGCCGTCCGCGCCCTTTGCGACCAACGCGACTGGCTGTTGATGATCGATGAGGTGCAGTGTGGCATGGGCCGAACGGGCAAATGGTTCGCTCACCAGTGGGCCGACATCAAACCCGATGTGATGCCTTTGGCCAAGGGTCTGGGCTCTGGCGTGCCGATTGGCGCTGTCGTGGCTGGACCCAAAGCTGCTCAGATCTTTCAACAAGGCAACCATGGCACCACTTTTGGCGGCAACCCTCTTGCCATGAGAGCGGGCATTGAGACCATTCGCATCATGGAAGAAGATCACTTGATCGACAATGCAAGCAAAATGGGAACCTACTTGAGCGAGCAACTCACCGCCAACTTGGGTGGCTTGCCTGGGTTCAAAGAGATCAGGGGCAAAGGCCTCATGATTGGCATCGAGTTGGACCGCCCGTGCTCGGCCCTCATGCAACTTTCTCTTGAGGCGGGCCTTTTGCTGAGCGTGACCGCCGACCGGGTCGTTCGCTTGGTGCCCCCATTGATCGTGACCCCAACCGAGTGTGACGAAATCGTCTCCATTTTGACGCCTGTGGTTCGCTCCTTTCTTGAACAAGCATGAAACACTACCTTCAATTTTCCGATCTGTCTTTGGAAGAGTATGCGTACATTTTTCAGCGCACGGTCTACATCAAGCACAAGTTCAAAACCTATCAAAAGCACCGCACCTTGGTCGACCGAACCATGGCCATGATTTTTGAAAAAGCCTCCACCAGAACACGGGTGAGCTTTGAGGCTGGCATGTACCAAATGGGTGGGTCGGTGGTGAACCTCACCACAGGAGACAGTCAATTGGGACGTTCTGAGCCCATCGAAGACAGCGCCAAAGTCATCTCTCGCATGGTAGACCTGGTGATGATTCGTACCTTCGGGCAAGACAAACTCACGGCTTTTGCCAACAACTCTCGCGTACCGGTGATCAATGGCTTGACCAATGAATTTCATCCTTGCCAAATCTTGGCCGACTTGTTCACCTTCTTTGAGCACAGAAACCTTGGCAAGTCTCCACTTGAAAGCCTCAAGGGCATTGTGGTTGCATGGGTAGGCGACGGTAACAACATGGCCAACAGTTGGCTGCAGGCTGCTGACTTGTTGGACTTCAAGGTCCACGTGAGCACGCCCAGTGGTTATGAAATTGACCCCCGTATCTCAGGCTTGAAGTCAGCCAAGAGTTTCAAAGTTTTTAAAGACCCTCATGAGGCCTGCAAAGGTGCTGACTTGGTCACCACCGATGTTTGGACCAGCATGGGGTATGAGGCAGAGAACGCCAAACGCCAAGAGGCCTTTGCCGATTGGTGCGTGGACCAAGACATGATGGCTCTGGCCAAACCCAATGCCCTGTTCATGCACTGCTTGCCTGCACACCGTGGAGAGGAGGTGAGCGCCGAAGTCATCGATGGTCCTCAGTCCGTGGTTTGGGACGAAGCAGAAAATCGCATGCATGTCCAAAAGGCCTTGATGGAGTACTTGATTTTGGGTCGTCAATCAGACGCGGCTTGAACAGTGCATCAAGGTCTGCATGAACAGCTTTGACTGCCAACAGTGTGGCGCTTGCTGTGCAAGCTTTAGGGTTGATTTCTCGAGCCAGGAGCTTCAAAGCATTGGAGGGACGACACCCGATGGGCTCGCTGACGTTTTAAATGAACAACTTTGCCGCATGCGCGGCACCGATCACTCGCCTCCTAGATGTGCGGCTCTGTATGGTCAAGTGGGAAGCTCCATCACTTGCGCCATTTATGAGTACAGACCCTCTCCATGCAGAGAGTTTGAAGCGGGCTCACAGGCCTGCTTGCAAGCCAGGCAAAGACACCATGTCAACTGAAGAGTTCAGCCCCAGGGCAAAGACCTCAGCGGTGCCCATACAACCAAGGCATGTCCAAGAGCCTCTCTCCAAGCAAGGACAGCCCCAGATCTCTGACCCCTGCAAACGCACCTTTGGCATGAAAGACAGAGGCATTGGTTTGGGCTCGGCTTTGAACACGCGCGTTTCTACGCCAGCGGCTCTGCGCATAATTCTCTAAGCGAAGCGTCACAGCCTGCTCCTCATGGGACCACGCGTTGGCCAACGCGTCTGCATCCTCGATGGACATGCCGGCACCTTGTGCCAAAAAGGGCAGCATCGCATGCCCAGCATCTCCCAACAACGCCAGTCGTCCTCGTGCCAATTGATGCGCACCTTTCAACGGATTTGTGTCAAAGAGTCGCCAAGGGCTCCACTCACCCACGGCTCTAAAGAGGTCATGCAAGTCTGGACTTGCGCCCTTCAGAGCCTGTGAGAAATGCCAATGCGACAGCTCCAAAGGAACTTGTTCGTGCCAAGTTTGCTGCAAAGGAGTTTGCACCGTGTCGTTGCTGTGCGTGGCGTCAAAGGGTACTTCCATCAAAACCACCATGTTGAGCCACTCACCACACCTGATGGGGTACTGAACCCAATGCATTTGAGGACCCATGTACACCCGCACGCAGCTTTGTCTTAACCTCAAAGGCAACAACTTTTGTGCAATGGTGGCACGGTAAGCCAGATGGCGGGTGGCATAGAGATGTCGATGTGGCCAATGCAGCCTTCTGACATCACTGGAAACACCATCGGCGCCAACCAAAACCTTCGCACTGAGACTTTGAGGCTTGGGCGATGAACTTGGCCCAAAAGGCTCCTGGTTGCTGGGGTCCATCTCCTGAGCCTTCTCCTCGATGAGCAACTGCACCTCTTGATCTGAACTTTTGCAGTCCAACAAGGCCGTGCCCATGCGCAAATCGGTTTGTCCAATGGAGAGCATGCGCTCGTGCAAAATCGTTTGAAAGTCTGCACGGTGAAGGGTCGCATAAGGAGCCCCGTATCGGGCTTGGAAAGCATCTCCTAAACTCAACTTGGCCAATGCCTTTTCTTGATCAAAACGAAAAACTTCGATGTGACTTGGCCAAGCCGCATAACGCTCGAGGGCTTTAGAGAGGCCAAAGCGTTGCAAGATTCGGGTGGAATTGGGGCCCAATTGAAGACCCGCTCCAACTTCACCAAAGATCGCCCGTTTTTCAAGCAAGGTGGTCTGCTGGCCCTTCAGACCCAGGGCGATGCTAGCACTCAAACCTCCCATGCCTGCACCTGCAATCACCACATCCATGGACATGCATTTCCTCTCAAAAAGACCCGTACCGCTTCAAGCACTTTGTTGACAAAATTCACTCACCGTGATCTCTGGCATATTGATCGAGTTTTGCATACCATTCATTTTTTTGAGACACTGGCATGAAGCTCGCTTCAAAGGAGCATTTGGCAAAAGTTATGGCATCTTTTGCTTGCAATTGAAGCGCTTGGAACGTTTGTAAATAGTTTTCATTGATATAGCCACCAAAATAAGCTGGGTCGTCGGAGTTGATGGTCACACACAGGCCTGAATCGAGCAAACGCTTGATCGGGTGCTGCCCCAAGTTCTCATAAACACACAGCTTCAGGTTGGACAAGGGGCACACGGTCAAGGGAATTCTGTCCTTGGCCAAACGCGCGAGCAACGCCTCATCATGGATGGACTGAACGCCATGATCGATGCGCAACACGTTCAATTGATCCAACGCACTCCAAATATAGGCCGGCGGGCCCTCTTCCCCAGCGTGGGCCACGGCTTTGAGACCGAGCTTGTGGGCCCGAGCAAACACATCGATGAACTTCTCTGGCGGATGCCCCACTTCGCTGGAGTCCAGACCCACACCAACCAGGTGCTCTAGGAAAGGTTCAGCTGCGTTCAAGGTCTCCATCGCACTGGCTTGACTGAGGTGCCGCAAAAAACACATGATCAACTTTGACTCAAGACCCAAATGTCTTGCCCCATCTTTTGTGGCTCGAACCAAGCCTTGGATCACCGTTTGGAGGGACACACCTCGCTCGGTGTGGGTTTGGGGGTCAAAGAAAATTTCTGCATACACCACCCCATCGGCCGCGGCTTTTTTCAAATAGGCGTAGGTCATGTCATAAAAGTCTTGTTCCTTCAACAAAACACTGGCACCAGCGTAATAGATATCCAAAAAACTTTGTAAATCTTTGAAAGCGTAAGCTTTTCTTAGGGATGCCACCGAATCGAAGGGCAAGCTCACATGGTTTCTTTGGGCCAATTCAAAGATCAACTCAGGCTCTAAAGACCCCTCGATATGGATGTGCAACTCGGCCTTGGGCATCTTGGTGATCAAGTCGTGCAGTTGTGGACTTAAGGTGGGTGGTTGAACTGACATCATGGGCCTCAATCAAGTGGAAAAAAAAGAATTTCATCAAAGAATCAAGATTGCTCGAAAGTCATTGACATTGGTGAAGGTGGGGCCAGTCACAACCAGGCCACCAACTGCCTCAAAAAAACCATAGGCATCGTGTCGATGTAAAAAATCATCCACCTTCAATCCAAGTGCTTGTGCCTTTGCAAGCGTCTGGGGTCCGACCCATGCACCAGCATTGTCCTGCACGCCGTCAATGCCATCTGTATCTGCTGCAAGTGCCCAGATGTCACGAGCCCCGTTGAGCGACTTGGCCAAACTCAGGCTAAACTCACCGGCCCGTCCTCCGCGCCCAAAGACTGTACCAGACGTTGGCACAAGGGTCACCGTGGTCTCACCGCCACTCAGCAAGACACAAGGCTTCACAAAGGGCCCCAAGCCTTTGGAGCAGGCCTTGGCCAATGCAGCATGCACCATGGCCACGTCTTTGGATTCACCCTCAATCTCGTCTGACAAGATATAGGCCCTAAGGCCCTGAGACTCGGCCAAACGCGCTGCCGCCTCCAAAGAGGTTCGGGGCGTTGCAATGAGGTGAAGCTCATGTCTTGAACCCTCCAGTTGGCTGGCCTTTGGTGTCTCCAGGGTTTGCTGCTTGAGCGCATGCACGATCCCTGGTGGGAGTTGTATTTTGTATTTCTCAATCAAGGCCAGGGCTTGCGCACAAGTGGTTTCATCGGCCACGGTTGGACCACTGGCGATGGTGGCTGGATCATCACCTGGCACATCGCTGATGCACAAACTGAGCAACTTTGCGGGAGAGCAAGCTTGTGCAAGCCGCCCCCCTTTGATGCCCGAGAGGTGCTTGCGCACACAATTGATCTCTGCAATATTGGCGCCACTGTTCAATAGGGTTTGATTGATGGCTTGTTTGTCCGACAAACTCAAACCCTCCACGGGCAAGGTCAGTAGCGAAGAGCCTCCCCCTGAAATCAGCGCTATCACCAAATCATCTTGGGTGAGATGCTCGGTCATGGCCAGCATTTTTTTAGCGGCCAAAACACTCTGCTCGTCCGGTATGGGATGCGCGGCTTGCATGATATCAATGCGTTGGGTCAAAGGACTTGGATCCAAGGGCACATGTCCATAGCGTGTGACCACCAAGCCACTGAGCTCAGCTTCTTTGGGCCAATGCTTCTCCAAGGCCTGTGCCATAGAGGCCGCCGCTTTGCCTGCACCCAAGACGAGAGTTCGCCCCTTTGGGGGTTTGGGCAAGTAAGCTTTGAGATGGTGCTCAGGCAGGGCTCGCTCAATAGCTTTGCCCAACAGCTGGTTCAATAGATGCAAGGGTTCTGATGCGGGGTGACTTGACATGGGCCGTTAGGTAAAACGATGTTCTCTCTTGGGACAGATCACGCCGATCGCAAAACCATGGGTGGCATTTAAAAGTTTAAACCCATGATAAGCTCTCACCTCAAACCCATTCGGTTGTCGTGTCCATCTGTGGAAGTTTAATCTCAAAAGCCATTCTCCAAGCACCCCATGTCTCAAATACTCATCCACCAAGCCAACTGCATCTCCACGCAGGACCATCAAGAACGAGAACTCAGGGGTGGGAGCATCTTGATTCAAGATGGACTCATCAAAGAGGTGTTCGATGCAGCACAATTCAAAGCCAAGGGTGAGCATCTTTTAAGCCAGGTTGATGAGGTGATTGATGCCAGGCAGCATTTGGTGATTCCAGGCATGGTCAATTGCCACCACCACATGGTGCAATCCCTCACGCGAGCCTATTTGCCCGTTCAAAATGCAGAGTTGTTCTCATGGCTAAGGGGCTTGTATCCGATTTGGGCCAACCTGCGCCCTGAGATGGTTCAAGTGGCTTGCAAGGTCGCCATGGCAGAGTTGCTGATGAGTGGATGCACCACCAGCAGCGATCACTTGTACATCTACCCCAACGGGGTCAATTTAGAAGACAGCATCGAAGCGGCAAAAGCCACCGGCATGCGCTTTACCGCCACTCGCGGCAGCATGAGTGTGGGCCAATCCAAAGGCGGTCTGCCCCCAGACCGGGTGGTCGAAGATGAGGCATCCATCTTAAAGGAAACGCAGCGTCTGGTTGAAAAGTGGCACGATGCGCGTCACGCCTCGATGTTGCACATCTCGGTTGCCCCTTGCTCACCCTTTACGGTCAGTGAGTCCTTGATGGAGCAATCCGCCCAACTTGCTCGAGCCTTGGGCGTCAGAATGCACACCCATTTGGCAGAAAACGATCACGACGTGGCTTACACGCAAGAAAAGTTCAACTGCAGCCCGACCCAATACGTTGAGCGATTGGGGTGGGTAGGGGAAGATGTGTGGCATGCGCACTGCGTCAAAATTGATGCCCCTGGCATTGAACTCTTTGCCAAGACCCGAACCTCTATTGCCCACTGCCCCTGCTCCAACATGCGACTGGCCAGTGGCATCTTGCCACTGAGGAAAATTTTGGATGCGAATGTGAGCGTTGGCCTTGGGGTCGATGGGAGCGCCAGCAACGATGGCGCTCACCTGCTTGCCGAAGCCCGCCAGGCCATGCTTTTGGCACGGGTGTCCAAATCCTTGGAGCCCTTTGGCTGTGACACTGGGCCGATGGAGATGACACCGCGAGATGTTTTAAAGCTTGCTACTCGAGGTGGCGCACAAACCCTTGGCCGACAAGACATTGGACAAATCGCCCCTGGCTTTTGCGCAGACCTGGCGCTTTATAGAACCGACACCTTGCCCATGGCAGGCGGCTCTGTTCACGACCCCATAGGTGCCTTGATCCTGTGCTCAAGTCAATTGACGGACTACACGATCGTCAATGGTCGCGTGCTGGTGGCCAAGGGGGAATTCAAAGCCTTTGACCTTGAGCCCGTCACACGCCGCCACAACGAGTTGGCGCTGGAATTGACAAGTTCGTGAATTCACTCTACCCAAGCGTTTCACCGTTTTGGGTGTGCGCTCTTAAGCTTAAGGTGCCGTAGAGGCACCGGCTTCAAACCAGCGTTTGATGTGCTCTCGCTCCAAATCGGTGATTTGAGTGGCGTTGTTCATCGGCATTTGGCGAAGCACGACGGCTTGTTGGTAAATGTTTTGTGCGTTGGTCTTGACCTCTTGAGGCGAATCAAGTCGTAAATTTTTCATCTGCACAAGAGCGCCATGGCATGAATAACAACGCTGCTCCAAGATGCTTTGCACTTGAGCGTAGCCGACAGGGCCTGGGTGTGCACTGGCAAGAGCGGTCTCTTGGGAGATCGCTTTGGACTCGGGCTTGAGGCCCATGATGACACCAACAATGATCAGCACTCCGATCAAAGCAAAGGGCAAAGGGTTGCTCGCTTTGTTTTGGTGATAGGCGTGCCTTTGCACAAAAAACTGCCTGATCAATGCACCTGCAGACATCATGGCCAAGAGAGTGACCCAATGGTGAGCGTGGGAGTACAGAAAACTGTAATGGTTACTGAGCATGGCAAACAAGACTGGCAGGGTGAAGTAGGTGTTGTGCACACTTCTTTGCTTACCTCTTTTTCCATGCATGGCCAACTCAGCGGGAGGTAATTTTTGACCTGAGGTCATCGCTGCGACCACTTTTCGCTGTCCTGGAATGATCCAAAAGAAGACGTTGGCGCTCATCGCAGTGGCCATCATTGCACCGACGAGCAAAAAGGCAGCACGCCCTGCAAACCAGTGGCAGGCAAGCCAAGACGCAAATGCGATCACCACAAACATGATCAAGCCAACACCAAGTTCTCCATTTTCTTTGAACCCGACCCATTGACTCACGCGATCGTAGACCACCCAAAACACCACCAAAAAAGACAAGGCCACCAAGACGGCTTGCGTGGGCGTCCAATCCATCAAAGATTTATCGATCAAGTAAGAGCTAGCATTGAACAAATAGAGCAAGGTAAACAATGCAAAGCCACTCATCCAAGTCGTGTAGCTCTCCCAAAAAAACCAGTGAAGTTTGGTGTGAATTTTCTTTGGAGCCACCATGTATTTCTGCGGGTTGTAAAAGCCCCCTCCATGCACAGCCCAAAGCGCGCCATCAACGCCTTTTTCCAACAAGTCCGGTGAATTGGGCTTGACCAAATTGCTGTCTAAAAAAACAAAGTAAAAGGACGAGCCCACCCAGGCGATGGCAGTGATCACATGGATCCAGCGCAAAAGCAAATTGGCCCACTCAAGGTAGTACGGATCGATCAATTCAAATTCCCCAATTCAAGTATCAACATGCTTTTGAGCAAGCACGAGTTGCTCTTCGTTCATCAACAATTGCGCCACAACAGACACAGCGATCACCTCGGGCTCCTTGGCGTGAAGACCGGCAATCCCGATGGGACACTGCACACCTGAAAAATCAGAGGGCTCAAAACCCCTTTGCGACAACCGACTCTTGAAGGTCGCCCACTTGGTCTGGCTGCCGATCAAACCGATGCTTCTCAAGTCTTGGTGCGCACGTTGCCTAAGCAAGCACTGGTGCAACACGTCCAAATCCTCGGCGTGACTGAAGCTCATGATCAAAACATGCGAGTTCGCTTTGATGTCTTGCACGGCCAGTTGGACAGGCTCAGAATGTTCAATCTGAATGTTCACACCCACACCAAGAGGAAAGATGGCTTCTCTCGAATCGATCCAAGTGACTTGCCAAGACTGTTTTTCCATCAAGGCCACGATCGCTTGACCCACATGCCCTGCTCCAAAGAGGGCCAAACTGGGCTCTTGCATCTGCAATCTCTTTGGAAGACTTGAAACATCGACAGCATCCAATCTCTCAAATGCCAAATGCACCACACCACCACAACACTGACCCAAGGAGGGTCCCAAGGGATAGCGTTTGATCAGTGGCTCGCCCAAACTTGGGTTGGCGTCCAACAAGTCCCTCGCCTCTTGAATCGCTTGAAACTCAAGTTGACCTCCACCCAATGTGTTGATCGTTTGAGAGGACAACACAGCCATCCAAGACCCCTCATCCCTGGGCACCGAGCCTTGAGTTTTAACGACCGTGACCAAGACCGCATGCTCGCCCTGTTCTAAGACGCGCAGGAGCTGCTGCATCGGCCTTAAGACCACAACGCCAGATGAAGGTTCAACACCCATCAAGCCTGTTGTTTCAAGCCTTCACAAGCCATCAGTATTCTCTCAGGCGTTGCTGGCGCATCCATTTGAAGTCTTACCTTGTGCTGTGCGCTTGCGCTCACAGCATCCCTTAGCGCAAAGTAAGTCGATAAAGCCAGCATCAAGGGTGGCTCACCGACGGCCTTGCTGTAAAAAGGTGTTGGCTTGACATTGCTGCCATCAAACAAGGTGACATTGAAATGCTCCGGAATGTCGCCCGCCACAGGGATCTTGTAGGTGCTCGGCCCATGGGTCAACAACTTGCCCTTTGCATTCCAAATACACTCCTCCATGGTCAACCAGCCCATGCCTTGGACATAACCGCCTTCAATTTGCCCTTGATCGATGGCGGGGTTGATGCTCTTGCCAACATCGTGAACAATGTCAACGCCCTTGAGCCACCACTCGCCTGTTTGTGTATCGATCTCGACTTCAGACACAGAAGCCCCATAACAATTGTAGTAAAAGGCACGCCCCCAAAGTGTGTTGAAGTCATAGGCAATGTCAGGTGTGCGATAAAAACCAGTCACCGACAAACCAACACGGTCCAACCAAGCTTGAACAATCAAGTCTTTCCACGCCACACTTTTTGATCCACAGGTGGCTTTGTTTTGTGCAAACACCACCTCACTGGGCTCACACGACATCATGCGAGCGGCAACTTGGGCCAAGCGGTCTCTCATTTGATCGCAAGCATTGTTGATCGCAGCGCCATTGATGTCTGCACCACTTGAAGCGGCAGTAGCGGAGGCATTTGGGACTTTTTGAGTGTCCGTTGACGTCACCCTGACCTTAGCAACACTGATGCCCAATCCATCAGCTGCGACCTGGGCCATTTTGGTGTTGAGCCCCTGGCCCATTTCAGTCCCTCCATGGTTGACACTGACCGAGCCGTCTTGGTAGATGTTCAACAGTGCGCCACCTTGGTTCAACATGGTGGCGGTGAAACTGATACCAAACTTCAAAGGCACCAAGGACAGTCCACGTTTTTTGAATGGATGGGCCAAGTTAAAAGCCTCCACTTCTTTTTTTCTTTGCAGATAATTGGACTTGGTTTTGACTTGCTCAATCACCTGGTCGCCAATCCAATCTTCGATTTTTTGACCGTACTGCGTGATCATGGTTTGCTCTTGCCCAGACACAGAGGGGTCTTTGTACAAATTGAGCTCTCTGATGTCCAAGGCATCTTTGCCCAAGTGTTGCGCCATTTCCTCGATCACCGTCTCAATGGCAAACATCCCTTGTGGCCCACCAAACCCCCTGAAGGCGGTCGCGCTTTGCATGTGGGTTTTGCAGCGATGGGTGATGACCTTCAAATTGGGCAGGTAATAGCAATTGTCAATGTGCAACAAAGCACGATCGTTGACCGGTCCAGAGAAGTCGGTGCTGTAACCGCAGCGTGAGTAAAGCGTCACATCTACACCCAAGATGTGACCCGCATCGTCAAAGCCCACCTCGTAGTCGGCCCTGAAATCATGGCGTTTACCGGTGATGGTCATGTCGTCATCACGGTTGACGCGCAACTTAACGGGCCGGTTGAGCTTGAAGGCCGCCAACGCAGCGCTTTGGCTAAAAATACTTGCATTGCCCTCTTTGCCCCCAAATCCTCCGCCCATTCGCCGACAAATGACCTCCACATCATGGGTGGAGAGGTTCAGTGCCGCTGCCGCTTCGCGCTGATTGCCATCGGGATGCTGTGTGGACACATACAACGTCAGTTGCCCATCTTCCCTGGGCACAGCATAGGTGATTTGGCCCTCTAAATAAAACTGTTCTTGTTGACCACAGTAGGTACGGCCACTTAAGCGATGGGGCGCATTTTCAATGGCCGTCTTGGGCTCTCCTCGGGTGATCCCTTTGGCCGGCATGATGAAAGAACCCTGCTCCATCGCATCTTCAATCGTTAAAATAGCAGGCAGCTCTTTGACCGATACTTTTGCACCTTTAGCGGCTTGCCTTGCATAGATCATTTCTCTGGCAACGACGACGGCAACAGGTTGACCCACAAATTGAACGGTACCTTGAGCTAAAAAAGGATCATCATGGACAATTGGACCGCAGTTGTTCTCACCTGGAATGTCCTTGGCGGTGAAGACCGCAACGACCCCATGCTGCTTTAAGAGATGCTCCCTGTCGATGCCCTCACCTATCAGCTCACCGTGCGCAACCGGTGACAAGACCAGAGCCGCGTAGAGTGTGCCCGCCAATTCTGAAATGTCGTCGGTGTAAATGGCTTGACCTGTCACATGCAGATGCGCTGACTCGTGCGTCAGCTCGCGACCTTGCTCACCTGAGGCCATGAGTTCCTTGATATGTTCTGGTGCGTTCATGATGCAGTCACCTCCGAGAGCTGGGTGTTGATAAATTTTAAAACCAAGTTTCTTGCAACCAAAGAGCGATAAGCCCACGTCGCCCGCAGCCCATCTCTTGCGGTGTAACTCTTTGCAATGGCTTGATCAATTTCAGTGGCTTGGATGTCTTGTATTCGCTTGCCTTCCAAGACTTTTTCAATGGCAAAAGCCCTTGCAGGAGAGGGCGACAAGCCATTGAAGGCCAAACGAACTTGGCTCAAGCATTCATTTTTAATCACAAAAGTCATGGCAGCACAGGTGGCAGAAATATCTTGCTCAAAACGTTTGCTGACTTTATGTGCAACAAAGATCTGACCCACTTGAGGCCTTGGGATTTCGATGGCTTGAATGAACTCAGACGCATGCATGATGTTCTTTTTGAGTCCCGTGTAAAAAGCATCCAAGTCAACGCGCCTTGTTTTGGAACCCTGGCGCAAAATCAATGTCGTACCCAAGGCCATCAAACACGGCATGCTGTCGCCAATGGGCGATCCGTTGGCAATGTTGCCCGCCAAAGTCGCCGTGAAACGAATTGGTGGAGAGCCAAAACGGCGAAGCACTTCTGCAAAATCAGGCAACTCTTCTTTCACCAAATGCATCACGTCCTCTAATGAGACCATTGCACCCACTTTCCAAAGTGATGGCGTGGTCTGGATGCCTTTGAGCTCTTTCACATGCCCCAAATACAAAATATGGTCTGGCCGGTGAAACTCTTTGTTCACCTGTAAACCAATCTCAGAGCTGCCAGCAAGCAAGGTTGCATTGGGGTGCTTGATCAAATATTCAGCCACCTCATCAACGCTTGAGGGCGAAACAAACTCATTGCCTTTTTTGGTTCGAACGACCGGTTGAACGATCAAATCCCCCTCTAAACTCAAAGTGGGTTGGTCAGCCCTTCGGATTTCTTTGAGCAAGGCCACATCCGCTTGGTCATCCAAACGCAAGGACGCTGGGTGCTCGCATGCCCTGTGGGTCGCGTCGATGATGGGCTTGTAGCCCGTGCAACGACAAAGATTGCCACTCAAAGCATCGGTGATGTCTAAACGGGTTGGCTGGCTGTTGGTTTGCGTCATGTTGACCAAACTCATGACAATCCCAGGCGTACAAAATCCACATTGAGAACCATGACACTCTTTCATGGCCTCTTGAATCGGATGCATCTGCCCATTGAACTTCAAACTCTCGACGGTCTTGATCGACTTTCCGTCCAAGGTGGGTAAAAGCTGCAGGCAACTGTTGACCGTGACATAGTCCACGCCATTTTGAGCAGCATTGAGCTCGCCCACCATGACCACACACGCACCACAATCGCCCTCGGCACATCCCTCTTTGGTGCCTGTGCGGCGCAAATCCTCACGCAAGTAATCCAAAACCGTGGTGGTCCTTCTCTCACCTTTGACCTCAACGACTCGACCATCAAGAACAAAACGCACTGTATTTGTAACTTCAGACATGATAAAACTCAATCCAACATGATTAAAAAAACCAACTCACTGGGCCCGAACGCTGAACACCGCCTGTGTTCTTGCGTCTCTTAGGAGCCCCTGTAGGTCGAGTAGCTCCAGGGGCTGACCAACAAGGGAACATGATAATGCTCTTTGGGGTTCGATACCCCAAAATCCAAGTGAACCACGTCCAAGAACAAAGGTTCCTCTAGATCTTTCACCTTAGACCTAAAGTACTCTCCTGCAGAAAAGCTCAAACGATAAAGGCCCATGCGCAAATCCTGGGTTTCAATGAGGGGAGCGTCTGCTCTTCCGTCCGCATTGAGCACCAAGCTTTTCATGACTTGATACGCCTCACCTTGCTTTTGAAGCAAAGCAACCGCCATGCCCGCCGCAGGCTTGCCGTGCATGGTATCCAAAACGTGTGTACTCAAACCCATTGTATAAATTCCAATCTGAAACGACGGTTGAACTCAACCCAATGCATTTTAAATGCCAGTGCACCTAAAAAACCACCTTGCGTGAAGCGATCGGTTCTTATTATTGAAGGATTTGTTTCGCATCTATATTTCTGCTCAAAAAAAAAGGACAATTGAACGGCTGGTATGATTTTTTTGGTGCCCTAGGGCTCTAATTCCTCCTTAACCTCACCCGCAGTGCCCACATGCAAAATTTCGACTCCACCTTGTCTTACCCCAGAGATCTTGAAGGCTATGGTGAACATCCGCCCTTCGCCAATTGGCCGGGAAAAGCAAAAATAGCCGTGCAATTTGTCTTGAACTACGAAGAGGGCTCTGAAAACGCGACCCTGCACGGCGATGAGGGGTCTGAGCAATTTCTGTCTGAAATGTTCAATCCGCCCAGCTTTCCCGAGCGACACATGACCATGGAGAGCATTTATGAGTACGGATCTAGGGCTGGTGTTTGGCGCATTTTGAGAGAATTTGATCAAAGAAACTTGCCCCTGACCGTTTTTGGCGTGGGCATGGCTTTGGAGCGGCACAGCGAATTGGCGCAGGCCTTTGTGGCAAAAGGTCATGAAATTGCTTGTCATGGCTACCGCTGGATCAACCACCAAGCCATGCAAGAGAGTACAGAAAGAGAACACATTCGAAGAGGAATCGACATCGTCAAGCACATCACACACGAGACCTCCATTGGTTGGTACACAGGGCGTGACAGCCCCAACACCCGGCGTCTTGTGGCAGATTGTGGGGACGTTGGGTACGACAGCGATTATTATGGTGACGACTTGCCCTTTTGGATGAAGGTCCAAAACAGTGCGGGCAAGACCGTCCCTCAATTGATTGTGCCTTACACATTGGATTGCAATGACATGCGCTTTTCTCTCCCCCAAGGCTATGCTCAGGCGCAAGACTTCTTCATCTATTTGAAGGACACCTTTGACGCTTTGTACGCTGAAGGCGATGACTGCCCAAAAATGATGAGTGTGGGTATGCATTGCAGGCTCTTGGGCCGCCCAGGCAGAATCATGGCCTTGAAGAGGTTCTTGGATTACATCGAAACATTTGACCGCGTTTGGGTATGTAAGAGAATGGACATTGCCAAGCATTGGCGCACCGAGCATCCTTTCTTGGAATAAGCCCGAAGACCCCTTGACCTGCAGCGAAGCTTTTTTAGAGTCACCTTTTTTAGAGTCAACTTATTCATGACCATGACCCTTGACCAACTCAACACTCAACCCCTTGAACAGTTGTTGCCGGGCCTTCTAGGTCTGTATGAGCACTCGGACTGGATTGTGCAGAGCACACTGGCAAGTCGCCCCTTTAGGAGCATTGAAGCCTTCAAATTCGAGATGGTACGCACCCTCGATAGAGCTGGCCCACAAGCTTGGCTCAAGCTGATCAAAGCACACCCCGAGCTCACAGGCAAAGTTGCTGTTCAAAAAACACTCACCTCAGAGTCACAAAGTGAACAACAAAAAGCTGGACTTGCCAACTGCACGCCAGAAGAATATGAAGACCTGCACCGCCTGAACCAGGCCTACCAAGACAAATTTGACTTCCCCTTCATTTTGGCCGTTCGAGGTCCAAGAGGTCTGGGGCTGACTCGCCAAGAGATCATCAAGACCATGGACAGGCGGCTCAAGAACACCCGGGACTTTGAGATCAAAGAGGCACTCCAACAAATTCATCGCATTGTTGAACTGCGACTTCATGAAAAAACAGGTCGCACCAGCCATGAAGGAGATTTGATTTGGGACTGGCAAGAACAGTTGGCTCAATTCAGCGAGGCTCAAAGCGGCACGCCCAGACAGCTGACGGTCACGTACTTGAGCCCTGCTCACAAGCAATGCGCGCAATTCATTGCACAGCTCATGCGTGAAAGCGGCTTTGATGAGGTGACTCAAGACGCCGTGGGTAATGTGGTGGGCCGCTACCACGGGCGTGAGCCCATGGCCTCGTATTTGATGACCGGATCGCATTTTGATACGGTTCGAAATGGTGGCAAATACGATGGCCGTTTGGGTATATGTTGTCCCATCGCCTGCGTCAAGTCTTTGCATGAAAAAGGTGAACGCCTGCCCTATGGCCTAGAGGTGGTGGCCTTTGCAGAAGAAGAGGGACAGCGCTTTGCTGCCACTTTCTTGGCCTCCAGTGCCTTGGTCGGACAGTTCAACGAAACTTGGCTGGAACAAAAAGACAAAGAAGGCACGAGCATGCGCGAAGCCATGGTGAGTTATGGGCTGGATCCGAAGGCCATACCAGCCATCCAGCGAGATCCGAAAAAGTACCTGGGTTTCATTGAAGTTCATATTGAACAAGGCCCCGTTTTATACAACCACCACGCGCCACTGGGTTTGGTCACTTCGATCAACGGATCCAGGCGCTTTTTGGGGCACGTCAAGGGTGTGGCCAGTCACGCTGGCACCACACCGATGAGACTCAGACACGATGCGGTTGGGGCCGCGGCTGAATTGGCACTTTATATGGAAGAGCGAGCCCTGAAAGATGCAGATTCTGTAGCGACCATGGGCACGCTTGAGGTCCCCAATGGGTCGATCAATGTGATTGCTGCAAGGGTCAACTTCAGCATGGACATCAGAGCCCCCAACGATCCACAACGTGACGCGGTCGTGGATGATATTTTGAACAAGATCAACGAGATTTCACAACGCCGACAGGTCGAGTTTGAGCTTCATGAAAGCCTCAAAATTAGCGCCGCACCTTGTGACCCCTCGCTCATGATGCATTGGCAAAAAGCCCTAGAGGGCCTGGGCCTAGAGGTCTTTGAACTTCCAAGTGGAGCTGGCCACGATGCCATGAAAATCCACGACATCTTGGCTCAAGCCATGTTGTTTGTCAGAGGCATGAACTCTGGGATCAGCCACAATCCCTTGGAGAGCACCAGCTCAGACGACATGCAACTGGCCTACCAAGCCATGATGCATTTTCTAAAAAATTTCCATCGTTGAACAACTCAACGGCTCACCCAACCTTCTGTATTCATCCAACATCAAATGTCTAAAAACTCTATTGCCTACCAAGAAATCGACCATTGGATTGAACAGCATTTCGATCAACAGATCGGTTTTTTAAAAGCCCTGATTCAAATCCCCACCGACACGCCTCCTGGCAACAATGCCCCACACGCCGAAAAAACAGCCTCGCTCTTATCCGCCATGGGTTTGAAGGCAGAGCATTATCCCGTGCCCGTGCAAAAGGTTCAAAGTCACGGTCTACAAAGCATCACCAATTTGATCGTTCGAGAAGAATTCAATGACAAGGGTTCACAGCCCGCCAAGGACCAACAAATGAAGGCCCCTGAGGGTTTGACCATCGCACTCAATGCGCATGGTGATGTGGTGCCTCCTGGCGAGGGCTGGACCCACAATCCCTATGGCGGTGATACTGTTGACGGCTTGATCTACGGACGCGCCAGCGCTGTCAGCAAATCTGACTTTTCAACTTTCACGTTTGCTCTAAGGGCGCTACAAGATCTGAGTAAAAAAATAGCGACCGATGCCGCTTTTGCTGGACTTGCACAACCCAAGGGTCAAGTGGAGTTGCACTTTACTTACGATGAAGAATTTGGCGGTGAACTCGGCCCAGGGTGGTTGCTAGAGGAACACCTGACGCAACCCGATTTGATGATTGCCGCGGGCTTTAGCTACGAGGTGGTCAACGCCCACAACGGGTGCTTGCAATTTGAAGTCACGCTTCAAGGCAAAATGGCCCATGCGGCCATTCCTGAGAGTGGCGTAGATGCGCTACAAGCAGGCGTTCATGTGCTCAATGACTTGTTTGCGCTCAACACCCAGTACAAAAAGATCCAATCCAAGGTCAAGGGCATCCAACATCCTTATTTGAATGTGGGTCAAATTTTCGGGGGCACCAACACCAATGTCATCCCAGGCCGAGTCACCTTCAAGCTCGACCGACGCATGATCCCAGAGGAAAACTCTGCAGAAGTTGAGACCAGCATACGACAAACCATCACCCAAAGTCTGCAAACCTACAACCTCGCCCACGCTCACCAAGACCCCGTGATCTTGGACCTCAAACGCATCCTGTTGGCCGAGTCCATGAAGCCACAAGAGGGCCAAAAACCACTCATCGCCGCCCTTCAAAAACACGCCAGCTCTATGTTTGGCACAGAGATCCCTGTGGTTGGAACGCCTTTGTACACCGATGTTCGCCTCTACGCGGCCAAAGGCATTCCCGGTGTTATTTATGGTGCAGGCCCTAAAACAGTGCTTGAATCGCACGCCAAACGGGCTGATGAACGACTTAAACTCGATGACCTGCATCGGGCAACCCGTGTGGTCGCCAGAACACTTTATGATTTATTGTCGAATCAGGCCTAAAAAATTAAAAAAAGCAAAATTTAGGGCAAAATTAGCATTGACTTTGCTTTTGATAAATTCCCAAATTTGGTGCGACGCATGAATGCGCACCTTTTTAGATCATTTCGGATGAACCGGAACGAATCACTTTGGATATGTAAAGCATGGCGGGTTTATATTTCGCTTGGAAGGGTGGTCTGTTCGCCCTTTGGGTGGTCAATCATTTTCTTGGGCATCGATATTGCTTGAGGTCTGTGTTAATCAACGAAGGAGTTAAACATGTTTTCCATCAGTCATCGTCATCTCAAAGCGAGCGCACTCACCGCAGCGATCTGCATTTCAGGTCTTTTCATTGCAGCACCTGGTTTTGCTCAAAACACGGCCTTGAAATTTCAACTGGACTGGCGTTTTGAGGGGCCTGCTGCGTTGTTCTTGGTTCCTGAAGCCAAGGGTTACTACAAGGAAGCTAAACTTGACGTCACCGTTGATGCTGGCAATGGTTCTGGTGGAACCGTGACTCGCGTCGCATCCGGTTCTTATGATTTGGGTTTCGCCGATTTGGCCTCCTTGATGGAGTTTCATGCCAACAACCCTGAGGCACCCAACAAACCCATCGCCATCATGATGGTTTACAACAATACCCCAGCCTCTGTCATGGCCTTGAAAAAATCCGGCATCAAAACGCCTGCCGATTTGAATGGTAAAAAGTTAGGCGCTCCGGTTTTTGATGCTGGGCGTCGTGCATTTCCCATCTTTGCCAAAGCCAACAACGTGAGCAATGTGACTTGGACGGCCATGGACCCCACGCTCAGAGAAACCATGCTGGTTCGTGGCGACATCGATGCCATCACCGGATTCACCTTCACCTCGCTCTTGAACATTGAGGCCAGGGGCACCAAGGCCGACGAAGTCGTGGTCCTTCAGTATCCTGATTACGGCGTGAAGTTGTATGGCAATGCGGTCATTGCCTCCCCCAAAATTTTAAAAGAGAACCCCGAAGCAGTGAAAGCATTTTTGAAGGCCTTTGCCAAGGGCATGAAAGACGTGCTTAAAAACCCCGAGGAAGCCATCCAAACGGTGAAAGCCAGAGACGGTATCATCAATGTTGCGCTTGAGGTTCGTCGCTTGAAATTGGCGCTCGACACGGTGATCAACAGTCCCGACGCCAGAAGCGAAGGTTTTGGACAAGTCAAAGCGCCCAGATTGGCCCTGATGGCCAGCCAAGTTTCAGATGCTTTCAATACCAAAACGCGTGTCAATGCTGACACCATTTGGAATCCAGCGTTTTTACCCAGCGCCAAAGAATTAGATGTTTTACCAAAGAAATAAATGTCCAGTTCTGATTCCAAGCCGTTTGTAACTTTTGAAAATGTTTGGTTGGCCTACAACGAAGAATTGTTGGCCCAAAATCAATTCGCTGTTGAAGACATCAATTTAAATGTCCAAGACGGCGAATTCATTGCCATCGTTGGACCCTCAGGTTGTGGGAAATCAACCTTCATGAAACTCACCACGGGACTGAATCGCCCCACCAAGGGGCGCATCACGGTCGGCGGCCAAGAAGTCAATGGGCCCCTGAAAATCAGTGGCATGGCCTTTCAAGCCCCCTCCTTGCTGCCTTGGAGAACCACGTTGGACAATGTGCTGCTGCCTCTTGAAATTGTCGAGCCCTATCGCTCACAATTCAAGCAAAAAAAAGCGGCCTATGAAGCTCGCGCCATTGCCTTGCTTGAAAGAGTGGGTTTGGGTGGCTATGAGAGAAAGTACCCGTGGCAACTGTCTGGCGGCATGCAGCAGCGCGCAAGCATTTGTAGAGCGCTCATCCATGAGCCCAAAATGCTTTTGCTCGATGAACCCTTTGGCGCTTTAGATGCCTTCACGCGTGAAGAGTTGTGGTGCATCTTAAGGGACCTATGGACCGAGCAAAAGTTCAACGTGATCTTGGTCACCCACGACCTCAGAGAGTCGGTCTTTTTGGCAGACACGGTTTATGTGATGTCCAAGAGCCCTGGACGGTTCATTGTTAAAAAACACATTGATCTACCAAGGCCTCGCGAACTGGAGTTGACCTACACCCCTGAATTCACTGACATCGTTCATGAACTCAGAGGTCACATTGGCGCACTGAAGGGTGCACCGGCAAAAGCCTCTTGAAACCCTCGCCCATCACCGTCCCCAAGGAATTATTTTGAGCACTTCCAAGAAATTTGAGAAAAGTTCCCCCTGGATTTTGTTGCTTGTCACGCTTGCTTTGTGGCAATTGATTTGTTCAGTTTTTTCAGTTTCAGAATTCATCTTTCCCAGTCCCTCCCGTATTGCTTCGCAACTGATTGAATACCGGGATGTGGTTGCCGCTCACGCCTGGCGAACCTATTGGGTGACCATGGCGGGTTTTGGTCTGGCCATTGTGGTGGGTGTTTTACTGGGCTTTGTCATTGGCAGCTCCAGACTGGCCTACACGGCCGTTTATCCACTGATGACCGCCTTCAATGCTTTGCCCAAAGCGGCCTTTGTACCGATTTTGGTGGTCTGGTTTGGCATTGGCATAGGTCCGGCCATATTGACCGCCTTTTTGATCAGTTTTTTCCCCATCATGGTCAATATTGCAACGGGCCTAGCAACACTTGAGCCTGAGCTAGAAGATGTCTTGCGGGTCTTGGGCGCAAAAAGGTGGGATGTGTTGATCAAAGTCGGACTCCCTCGCTCGTTGCCCTATTTCTATGCCTCCTTGAAAGTGGCCATCACCTTGGCCTTTGTAGGCACAACGGTCTCAGAGATGACCGCCGCCAACGAAGGCATTGGCTACTTGCTGATCTCTGCGGGATCTGCCATGCAAATGGGCCTGGCATTTGGTGGCTTGGTCGTGGTGGGTGCCATGGCCATGGTCATGTACGAGCTCTTTAGCTTTGTTGAATTGCACACCACAGCTTGGGCGCATCGGGGCTCACAAAACCGTTAATTTTAAGAAGTGGCCATCCACAAGATGGGTCGCAAGAGAGCTTAAGGTTTGTCCTCTACCGTGGACACCAGCTGATCTCTTTGGTAAAGCGTTTTGAACATAAAACTCCAAAGCACCGCCACAAAGACCGTGCCCAAGCCCCCTAAAACCACGGCTGGAACCGGGCCAAACCATGCAGCTGTAGCGCCAGACTCAAATTCGCCCAATTGATTGCTAGCGCCCACAAAAACTGTGTTCACCGCACTCACACGCCCACGCATGTTCTCTGGCGTCTCGAGTTGAACAATCGTATGTCTGATCACCACGCTCACCATGTCCGCCGCCCCACTGATGAGCAAAGCGATCAACGAGAGCACAAAGCTCTCTGACAAAGCAAAAACAAAAGTTGCAAAGCCAAACACGGCGATCGACCCAAACAAATAACGCCCTACTTTGTGCTTCAAAGGCCAGCGGGTCAAATACAAGGACACCATCAAAGCGCCAACTGCTGGAGCCGCCCTTAGCAAGCCCAGCCCAAAGGGCCCAACATGCAAAATATCTTTCGCATAAATAGGTAGCAATGCCGTTGCACCTCCCAACAACACAGCAAACAAATCCAAAGTGATGGAGCCCAAGATGACCTTGCTTCTCCACACATACACCACCCCAGCCAAGACAGACTCCATCGTGACCGTATCACCCTCTTGCATGGGAAGCTGACTCGTGCGCAACCTCAACAACCAAAAAGCCGACATGGCATACAAGATCAAACAAGCCACATAAACGCTGGTCCCATTGATCGCAAACAACAAGCCACCAATCGCTGGTCCAGCCATCACACTGGCTTGGTAACCCATGGAGTTAAGAGCCATCGCTCTGGGCAGGTGCCGCGTTTCAACCAAGGTGGGCAGAATGGCTTGTTGGGCTGGGTTTTGAAACGCCCGAACGGTGCCAAGTACCAAAGACACGAACAATAAAAAGTCGCGTGTCAACGCATCTTGGCCCATGGCCAAGACCACGCCCAAAACCACCACGGCTTGCAAGAACCAGGTGATCATCACAATGTTTTTTCTGGGGAACCGATCGGCCACATGGCCTGCCCAAAGACTCAAGACCAAGGCGGGACAAAATTGATACAAGCCCACCAAACCCAGGTCCCATGCGCTGGACGTCAAATCGTACATTTGCCAGGCCAATGCAACCATCAACATCTGCGCGGCCACGCCAGCACCAACTCTTGAGAGCCAAAAACGAACAAAAGACTTGTTGGCAAACAAGTCTTTTAATTCAGTGGCGGTAGAGTGCTGGCTCAAAGCAAATGGTAAAGACGGTATCGGTCGGAATGAATTTGAAGGTCAAGGAGAGGCTGATCCAAACAACAACGCATTGATCTGTTTCTGCCGTGTTTTCAATGAGCTCGGTGTGTGTTCACTAGTGTAACCCATAGCCTTTTCAGACCCAGCCACTGCTGCTCCCAAAAGCCGTCCCCATAAGAAACACCCTCGAAAACTTGATCTCTTACCCCAGTGGGTTCGTAGTGATGACTGAAATTGGCCGTACCCCACATGATGTCCCACCAAGGCAACAAAACACCAAAATTATGCCCGCCCAATTGTCCATCCTTGAATTCATGTCCAATGCCTACCGCATGGTGAGTTCTGTGAAATCTGGGACTGACCCAAAGTTTTTCAAGGACGCCCCACCACCTCAAATCAATGTTGGCATGCTGAACACTCTCAAACAGTCTGGACACCACAATCAAGCCCACAAATTGGCCAGGTTGCAGCCCAATCAAGGACGACATCAAAACACCGACCAAGGCCAAGAGAACATCATCCAACAAATGCCCCCTGCTGTCGGTCCAATAGCTCATGCTTCTTTGTGAGTGGTGAAGCGCATGCAAGGCCCACCAAGCAGGAATTTGATGCTGCGCTCGATGAATCCAATAATTAAAGAAATCAAAGACCACCAGGTAGACCAAAAAACTCATCAGGGGTTGATCTGCAAGCCCAGGGATCAACAACTCCAAATGAAAAGTGGGAACGCCCAAAGTTCTCAAGTAACCCCAAATCCAATCAATGGGCATGGAGAACAACAAGAAGAAAAACAACCTAAAAAGACCCAAGGTTTGGATCAAGGTGTACATCACATCCACGCGAACACTTGCGGGTTCTTGATGTTTTTCAAGCGCAAAGAACTTTTCCAGTGGCCGAATCAACACCACCATGATGGCAATTTGTAATACGCCAAGCAAGAACCATTCACTTGCCATGTAAGCGTCCTCTGCCAAATTGACACACCCTAATTCAAACAACAAGGGCTGCAACCAGCCCTCAAACAAAAGACCATTGAGCTTTTCAAATGTATTGATTAAATGATCCATTTCTCACCTATTGAACGGAGTGATTAGAAATCCAAACTGCGTAACTTGGATGAGTCTCTAAGGACTTGAAACAAAAACCTTTGGCCTTCAGCCCCACGATCAAGGGCTCTAAAACACCAGTGGCCCATGGGTCTGATCTGGACCAAATTCCCAAATGAGCCATCAAAATATCTCCGGACTTGATGTTGGACAAGGCTTTCTTTAAGAGCATTGGGTTGGGGTACTGATCGCTGGGGAGTTCATCGCCCAAAAACCCTGCACTGCTCCAACCCACGTGCATAAAACCACACGCTTTGCTGGCCGCCAAAAGAGCTGGGGACGTTTTGCCACCAGGAGCGCGAAACAAGGGCAAGGGTGCTTGGGAGGTGATGGCTTTGATTCTTTCGTTGGCATCTTGAATTTCTTGGCAATACTCTTTTGAACTCCAAAGCAACTTTTGGCCTTTCAAGGGCCCTGCACTGGGTTTGACCCAAAAGCGAGAAGAGTTGGGCTGTTTTGTATCCTCTTTGACATCCGAAACCCAGTAGACATGATCCAAAGTGTGCGAGGCAAAAGAATGACCTTCTTGGGCTCGTTCTTGCCACCATTTTTGCCAATGCACACCCAAGCTACCGTCGCCTTCTTGCGTCAATTCATGGGCCACAAAAAAAGTGACTTTGACCTCTTGCCGATTCAGGACTTGTGCAATGAAGGGCGCAACACCCATGTGACCCGTGTCAAACGTGAGGTACAAGGGTTTGGCACATGCAGCGTTTGAACTTGAAGAGACCGCGTGCAAACTGTTGCCCCAAAGCAGCGAGCTCAAAGCAATTGGCCAAAGAAGCTTGGTCCACCTACAACTCAACAATGTGTTTGACCTCATCTCAAATTTGATCGTTATTGACGCTTTGCGTGATCGAGCGTCCAAATGCCATGGGGTGATTTGCCCACATTGACTTGCTTGGTCAATGCGCCAGTATTGAGATCAATGATGGACACCTTCTTGATCCAACGCGATGAGACCATCATGGTTTTCATATCAGCGGAGACTTCCATGCAATCAGGTCCTCCTGGCGCGATGAATTGGGACACCACTGAAAGAGTTTGAAGGTCAATTTTACTGATGGTATTGGCCACTCGGTTGCTTACAAATACATGTCTTCCATCACCAAGTGCCCTAAAGGCATGTGCCCCTTCACCAGTTGGGATCGACTTGATCAACTGTGCAGGCTCCTTGGATACATCAAAGACTTGAACATCTCGCCCGCCGGTTAATCCAACCAATAAAAGTTTATCGTCACTGGTACCAAAAACATCGGCCGGGGTAGGCCCAGTTTTTATTCTCCATTTGATTTTTTGGGTCAATAAATCCATCGCGATCAACTCGTCGCTGTCTTGCATCGTTACATAAACGGTGGTGCTTTTGGAATCGATCCATATATGACTCGGAGTTTTAGAAGAGGGGACGCGTTTGATGAGTTTGAGTTCCTCACCACTCCACTGATAAACATCAATGTGGTTCAACCGATTCGCAACAGTCACAAACCACTTCATGTCCGGAGAAAATCTCAGCTGATAAGGGTCTAGCGTGCCTTTGACGACCCTTTGAACTTCCGCGGTTTTAGGGTCGATAAAGGTGAGTGAATCCCCGCCTGCGTTGGCAACGATCACGGAGCGCTCATCAGGCGTCATGTACAAATGATGGGGCTCTTTGCCAGTGGGAATCAGCTTGGTGACTCGCCAAGTCAAGGGATCAATCACACTGACCGTGGCATCCAAGGAATTCAATCCAAAAACGGGGCTTGCCGCAAGGCCTGCATCAGCAAGACCTAAAGCGCACAAAAGAACAATGCACTGAAAATTCGACAGTTTTTTTGAAAAGCTCATCATTGCGCTTAGAGAAAAATTTTGAAAAAGAAACACATCCATTTAGTTTAAGGTATTTCTCAACAAAATACTTACGGTGTAGAGCTAAAAGCCCTTTTATTCAACCTACCTAGACAACCCCTCACTGAAGTCATCTTAGGGATCTGACAAACTCAATTGGCGTTTTGTGCATCCGCCAAATCTTGGCTTGTCATGATTCGCCATTGCCCGGGCAATAAATCCTCGGGCAAGCGAAGTTGTCCTATTTGTGATCGATGCAACTGCACGACCAAATGCCCAACTGCAGCCAACATGCGCTTGACTTGGTGGTATTTGCCTTGGGTGAGGGTCATGCGCATGGATCTCTCGCCTGAAAGCTCACAATGCTCGGCTTTGACAGGCTTGGGTGAATCGTTCAAAACAACCCCTAAAAGCAATTGGTCCAAATCTTTTTGTAGCAAGACATCTTCAGTCACGATGTTATAAATTTTTGGAACATGGTGCTTGGGTGAAGAAAGCCGATGAATGAGAGGGCCATCATCGGTCAAGAGAAGAAGCCCTGTGGTGTCTTGATCCAAACGACCCACGGCTTGTACACCCTGAATGGAGGACTTTTGAGGCCTGTTTCTCAATGGCGCAGGCAACAAGGTATAAATGCTTGGCCATGACGAGGGCTTTTGTGAGCACTCCGTGCCCGCTGGTTTGTGCAGCATGACATAGGCCTTGTCCCAAAAGTGCCATTGCTGGGATTGAACGACATAAGAAAACCCAGTACCTACTTCAAAGGACTGCCAAGGATCAGAGCAAACCTGTGACTCGCCAGTGATCCCAATTTCAACCAAACCATGCTGAATCAGTCCTTGGCAAATGCGCCTGGTTCCAAAACCTTGAGAAAACAGCACATCTTGAAGTTGCATGGTTTGTTCGTTGAAAAAAATCTTCAGTCTCAGAAAAATTTCTGCTCTACCCTCAATCTCCTCACATATTGTACCTTTTGACAGACAGGCCTTGGACAGCACCCAGGGCTCAGAATTGAGCGTTGGGCTCAAATGGTCGAAGCTTTTCTTGGTGCATGCCGCTGAGAACGCTGGCATTGAACGGTCACATCAGGGTTAACTTAGAATGAAATTGGGCTCGCAAAGTTCAACACATTGAGCTTTAAGACCCTCTGATCGCTTGGATCAAGGATGTACTGACTGATCCACAAACCGGTGGCGG